>Ga0302235_10002744_pt1 | contig 12563 bp, 8 predicted proteins | sample II_Palsa_N3_3_FD_193577 | JGI IMG/M metagenome (GOLD analysis project Ga0302235, IMG submission 193577) | Peat permafrost microbial communities from Stordalen Mire near Abisko, Sweden - II_Palsa_N3_3 | ecosystem: Environmental > Terrestrial > Soil > Palsa > Peat permafrost | place: Sweden... | reverse complement strand
CCAGGACGCTATCCTTCGCCACCGACCTGCCGCCGCCGCTTCGACGAATGGCAAACCGACGGTACCCTCGCGGAAGCCGTGAAACGCTTGACCTCCGTCGGCCGTCCGATTTCACTGCGCGGCCGCTTCGGCAGCGTCACGGTCAAACCGCCTGCACCTCCGGTGCGAGACCGTCTGCGCGGCGCCTTCTGGACCAATCCGGAATCCTGGCGCGCTCCGGCAAAAATGGCCTGAGCACCTCAGGCTGCGGGTTTGGAGTGCGTTCGGCCACCTTGCCGGTTTTCGCACTCCATTTTCGTCCTGCATTGTTGCGCATTCCGCCGACTCATCGAGAATCGGCAGCCAAACCGTCTCAAACTCCGCCTCAAATCAACCGCAGAACCAGATCCGGCGACCCTGAGTCGCGCGGCGGTATGACCTGCGCTTAATTTGGCTAGCTAATCTGGCGACCACCAAGCCTGGCGACCACCAAGCCGGCCAAGACAAAATGGGACGCAACCCGTCCCTTTTAAGCCACGGCACGCTTCTCGTAATCGCCCTCGCGCACGTCGAGCCAGTGCGATGAACGCTCGCTGCGTTCCAGCCTGTCGATTTCGGCTTTGCCAAGCTCCGTCAGTACGGCGATATCGACCGGACTATGGTAGCCGGGGGCCGCCGCGGTACGCTGTCGTACCAACTCCAGCAAACCCGTTCCCCGCAGAAACTCGAACACCTGTGGGCGTTTAGCCCAGGGTACTTGCCGCAACTGGGCGCGTCGGAGCGCCTCTAGAACTGCTTCATTTGAATAAGTCATGATGCTCATCAAAAATTCAGTCTAAGCCAACAGATCGGGCGCTTGAGCAACCACACAGGTGCTCTCGCAAGTAAGCGTCAAAGGCGGCATGAGCGGTGCCGACAACCTTTACATCATAGGCTCAACTGAGCCATTCGCCTATCCGGACAAAATAATGCCGCGCCCGGACCCGTTTCGCGCCAGGAAAATCGCACGATGTCTTGCATTCCGTAATAATCTTGTAGCCGCGTGTCAAATGCATGACGCGGTGCTTGAGCCCCGCTTTTGAGGCTGCCCAGGCTCGATGGCCGAGCCCCCGTCGCCAAGGCACTGAATCAGAGCCAGCCTCGCACCCCATCTGGCGCAGCCGGCAGTCGCGCCACAAACGTGGCCCGTATGCTACATTCCGCTACATTCCGGCTCTCAAACCGACGCCTTGCATGCATTTGGTGCGTGCAACAGACCCAATACCCAACTTAAGGACACCGACGTGAGCGATATCCAGTTCGACATTGAATGGACCGAAGCCGCTTCCCGGCAAATTGAACGCCTGATGCCCAAGCGCAATCCGGAAACACCGATTGCCTTGCCGCCGATTGAGTGTTTACCTATGGAAGGCGATGTGCTGTTTCTCGGACCGTCCGGCAAACAGCAGCCGTTTGTGGTGATTGAACGGCAATATCATCATGAAGGCGAAGCCGATTGGACTATCGTGCTGATACTCGACGTGCCCGACGAACATTAAAAAACGCGTTTCAGCCTGTTCGGCCCGTTATGCGCCCGATCTCCGGGCAAGAAAAAACCGCGACAGCCCAAAGCTGTTGCGGTTTTTTTTACCTCAGACGGCATGATCCATGCCGGACCATGCTTCTGTCGCGACTATTTCATCTGATCTGCCAGTAATGCCAATATATGCTGCGCTTGCGGTGTCGTCATTACCGCACCCGCCTTGTCCACCACCGCGACCTGCGCCGTGGTTTCGGTCAGCGCTTTCACGTTCAGGGCATACTGTGCCGCTTTCATTTCCTTCTTGCCATGGAAAATCTGGGCCCAGAAACCTTGCTCGGCAACTGAATGATCGGTCGGGTCAACATAACGAATCGCATACAGCCCTGCATCGCGATCTCGCTTGTCCACCGTGAAATTCGCCCGGTCCAATGCCAGGCCGGTACGCAGCCAAGCCTTATCGTAAGAATCGTTCAGCTTGATCACGTGTTCCGCCAGTGCGGCCGGCCCACTGCTTTCTGCCGCCGCATCGGCGGCTTTGGCCTGATCGGACTTGGCCAATTTGTCCATGGCCGCGAGATTGGCGGCAATTGCTGCGCTGGCAGCCGGATCGGCGGCCGCATCTGCGCCCGCGGCACCCGGCTGTTGCGCCAGCGTGCCCATCAGGCGCGTCAGGTACTGCGCTTCAAGGCCGGGATCGTTCGGACGGTCTTCCCACTTGCTGAGATCGTTGCTCGCGCCGGTGATGACTTCATGCATGCCTTTTTGGCTGATGAAAATGTATTCGCTGCCATCTGGGCCTGCTTCGAAGCGGGTGCGGTATTTGTTGCGCTCGCCCGTTACATAAGCGTTATCCATCGCTTTCGACAAAATCCCGCGCACCAGATCGAGATCGACCTGGGCATGCGTTTCATTCCAATCGGTTTCCATCACACCGCGATCGCGGGCATCCACCACCAGCAGAAAGCCTTGCGCCTCCCAGAATTTGCGTACCTGGGGCCACAACTGATCGAATGAGCGGTTCTTGACCACCAACCAGCGGGCACTGCCGTCGCGCTGGATCGACATGCCGCTGACGGGCGGCAACACGACTTCAACATGATTGGTGGTAAAGCCTGGGGCCGGCAGAGTCGACAGCGACGCGATACCGCTCGCTGGGGCAGCGCGCGAAGTCTGTGCGGTATTCGTCAAATCCGGCGGCAACGCCAGATTGGTTTGTTGCGGTTTGCCACTGCTTTTATAGTCTATGGCTTTCGGGTCCACCGAGCCACAACCGGCGAGCAAGCCGGCGGCGGCGGTCAACGCGACCAAGCCTGTATAGGTGCGACTACCCGAAATGCGACCATCACGAGTACGGTAAAGCGAGCTATAACGAGTAATTTTCATGGAGTCCTTCAACGGGCGCCGCGCAGTTTGCGACGGAATTCGCCCGTGATTTTACCGGGCTGTTGGGTTTCCGTGCAAAAACCTTGTGTAAAAGACCTCTTACACGCCATTTCCGGCGCAACCAAGCCATAGGCTGAGGCCGATTATGGCAAAAAGTCTCAGATCCGATGGTCGACCGTTCAGGCCGACCCGCCGACACATTACACTATTTACACCGCGGCATAACCCTGCAAACAAAAGCTGCGGTAACAAAAATGCTTCTGGAGGCGAGGCGCGACGGTCCCGGCACCTCGACCCGGGGCTGCCGCAATGCGGCCTCGACCGCGCCGGTGGCGGCCATGCCTCGATCCGGACGCAGCGCCCTGGCGGCTGGGGGTGCCGCAGTGATATAACGCGAAATAATCGATGGTGCGAAAGAATCGATAACGCAAACCGAGGCCAACGAAGGCTCAGCCCGGCATCAGGGTCGAGGCGCCGCAGGCCCGAACTGGTTGCGGCGAGCGATAAAGAGGGCGGCTAGCGTGCCGCCTGCCGCAACGCGACGCCGGCTTCGCCAAGTGGCGCATTTTGCCGAACCGGGATAAGCAAGCGGAAACGTGTTCCCTTGCCGATTTCGCTGTGAACTGAAATTTCGCCATGATGTTTTTGAATAATCCCATAGGATAATGACAAGCCCAATCCAGTACCGGATCCAGCACCGCTACCCACCGACTTGGTAGTGAAAAATGGATCGAAGATCCGCCGCAGATGATGCGGTGCGATGCCGACCCCGTCGTCACAGACCTCTATCCAGACTGAAGCCCCATCATGCCCGGTGGCAATCTCTATCTGTCCACCCCGGTCCGCCGGAATGGCTTGCGCCGCATTGGTCAGCAAATTCATAAAAACCTGATTCAGTTGCTGCGGCATGCATTCGATCAACGGTAATTCACCGTAACGCCGCATCACCTTGACCCTATATTTTATTTCGTTGTATGTCACCTTCAAACTGGCCTCGAGGGCTTGATTCACATCGTATTTTTGCCATTCTTCACTTATTTCCGCGCGCGAAAAATCCTTCAAGCTTTGAACAATTCTTCTTACGTTATGGATACCTTGTTTCGATTCCTTCAGCAGATGCGGGATATCGTCGCGCAAAAATTCGAGATCGATCTTCTCTCGCATCCGTTCCAGCTCGGTAAAGATATCCAACTGTGTCGGCGCACGCCTCGGCGTCACTTGCGGTATCGGCCCCATGGCCTGTTGATATAAATCGAGCAAACTGAAAAGGTCGCCCAGATAATTTTCCAAGGCGTGGAGATTCGACTGTACATAGCCGATCGGCGTGTTGATTTCGTGTGCGATGCCCGCGGCCAATTGCCCCAGCGATGCGAGTTTCTCGTTTTGTACCAGTTGCTCTTTCGCGCGCGACAAGGTGAAATTCAATTCGCTGAGCTCCTGGTTGCGCCGGAGCAGCTCCCGCTCGGTATTTTTGCGCCTGGCGATATCGGCTTCGAGCAGGGTTCTGACATTGACCAATTGTTCGGTACGCAGCGCCATCTCGGCTTCCAGCTTTCCCTGTGCTTCAAGCAGGGCGTCTTCGGTCCATTTACGCTCGGTCGCCACGGCAATTGGCATCCGATCATCCTGCGGCTGATGTTCCATGTTGCGCTCCAGGCTACGTGCACAGTGCAGGTGCAAACGCAGACCTGACTATCGGTTTTAGCGATAACGGCGTTGCGTATGCAATATACAAACTTATTCTAGTCGTAATGTTATTGTAAGGTTAGTTTTTTGTGCGGCTGGCCCCTGATCTAAAAATCGCGTGGTTTCTACCCCACACCGACTCGGCTCGGCAGGCGGCAATCAATCCCAGTCGGCCGCCACCCCGGCATTCGCTCTTATTGGCTTTGCGATACCAAAGTGGCATCATCGATTCGATCTTGATCGAATCAGCCTGGTGAAACTAAATGTGGATGGACCTGCCGCTATTGAAAATGTATCGAGATTGAGGCAAAGCGTGTCACTATAGATTAGTGAATGCCAAGGTAAGATCCTCTGAACTATCCCGGTTTCGCGTCATAAAATGACTCACCCGTGAAAGGCCATGAATAAATTAATGCCGCTAAAGCGACGCATCGAAGGTTATTCAAATACTCTGCGCGGTTATTTCCCAGGCGATTTTGCAAGAGACACCTCCAATTGCGTCGAGATGTCCGGGCTACAAGCACCCACCCTGCAAAGCGGCGGCGTGGTACTTAATCTGAATTTCGTTTTACTGGATCAATTCACCGCAGCCACCGGCGTTACCGCCACCGTGTTCGTGCTGTCGGGTGACGATTTCATCCGAATTACCACCTCGGTACGCAAACAGAATGGCGAGCGCGCTGTCGGCACGCTGCTGGACCGGTCCCACCCCGGTTACGCCCGCTTGAAAAATGGCCAGGCCTATATCGGGTACGCGACCCTGTTCGGCAAGCAATATATGACGCAATACACCCCGCTGCTGGATCGCGCCGGGCAGATGGTCGGGGTCTTGTATGTGGGACTCGATATCAGCGAAAAACCGGTCTTCAGCGTCGCCGCCAAAATGGCCTTGCGCGTCGGCGCGTTCGCGACCTTAATCATATTGGCTTATGGCTGGGCGATTACAACGCTGGTCGAGCGCGGCACCACGAGCCTGCCGGCCACGGTGGCGATCCTGGGCCTGGCCCCGGCACTGCTGATCGGCGGCTGGATCTACCTCGCCCTGCGGCACGATATCAGTGCACCGCTGCAGGAGGCCAAGGCCGCGGCGGAAAAACTGGCGGCGGGCGACCTCACCACTCAGGTCCACGTCGGCCGACGCGACGAGCTGGGGCAATTGATGCAGGCCATGAACGGCATCAGCGTAGGGCTCGCGGCGGTGGTCGGCAACGTGCGTAGCGCCACCGACACCATCGCCGTCGCATCGCGCGAAATCGCCGCCGGCAACACCGATTTATCGTCACGTACCGAAGCCCAGGCGAGTTCGCTGGAACAAACGGCTGCGGCGATGGACCAGCTTACCGCCATGGTCAACAAAAATGCGGACAATGCAACCCAGGCCAATCATCTGGTAGCCACGGCATCCAATCTGGCAGTCAAGGGCGGCCAGGTCGTCGGCGACGTGGTGACCACCATGTCATATATCAAACAGAGTTCGCACAAGATCGTCGATATCATCGGCGTCATCGACAGCATTGCGTTCCAGACCAATATTTTGGCGCTCAATGCCGCCGTCGAGGCCGCCCGGGCCGGAGAACAGGGTCGCGGCTTTGCCGTAGTCGCCTCGGAGGTGCGCGGCCTCGCCGGGCGCAGCGCCAATGCGGCCAAGGAAATCAAGGCCTTGATCGACGACTCGGTAGGTCAGGTCGATACCGGCAGCAGCCTGGTCGATAGCGCCGGGCACACCATGACGGAAATTGTCGCCGCGGTGCAGCAAGTGGTCACGCTGATGGGCGAAATCACCCGCGCCAGCCAGGAACAAAGTACCGGCATCAAGGAAATCAACCGGGCCATTACGCAAATGGATGAGATGACGCAGCAAAATGCCGCCCTGGTGGAACAAGCGGCCGCTGCGGCATCCAGCATGCAGCAGCAGGCACATGATCTGGAACAGGCGGTACTGGCCTTTCGCCTGGCCAGCGACGCTCGTCGCTGAAGCGCAAAGCGGAATCAGATCGACGCGCCCCCCGGCACCGGCACTGTTGACCGCCCTCGCCTCGCGGGCTCAGGTCAGGTCCGCCCGCATCCGGCACAACGTGGGGCAAAAACAGTCTATCCGGCAAATTTATTTTGGTATCCGGCACATTTGCAGTAATCATGGAATAATGCGGGTATTCCCTAATATTGCCCGGATGTTGTAATGCCCACCCAACACGGACCGCTGCCTGACAGCGGCGATCAAGTGTCGCGCCGCCAGCAAGCTGCCCTTACCCTGCAGATTGTCGCGATTGTCAGTTTCACTTTCGTCGCCTATTTGACGATCGGTATTCCGCTCGCGATCTTGCCGGGCTATGTGCATACCCAGTTGGGCTATAGCCCCTTTCTGGCCGGTTTCGCCATCAGCGTCCAATATGTTGCCACCCTGATCAGCCGCCCGCTCGCCGGGCGCATGGCCGATTCGGTCGGGCCCAAACAAACCGTGATGATCGGCCTGGCCGCTTGCGGCATCAGCGGCCTGATTCTAATCGGTGCGGCCCTGGTGCAACATCTGCCGGCGCTGAGCCTGGTCATCTTGCTGCTCAGCCGGCTGGTGCTCGGATTCGGTGAAAGCTGGGTCGCCACGGGCGCCATCATGTGGGGCATCGGGCGAGTCGGCCCGACCCAAACCGCAAGAGTGATCTCCTGGAACGGCATCACCACCTATGGCGCGCTCGCGGTGGGTGCGCCGCTGGGCGTGATTCTGGAGCATGCGGCAGGTTTTGTTTCCATCGGCATCACGATGCTGGGCTTGGGCCTGGTGGGTTTTATCCTGGCTTCGCTCAAAGCTTCGGTGCCGGTCGTCCATGGCGAACGGATGCCGTTTCGCCATGTGCTGAATCGGGTCTTGCCCCACGGTATAGGACTGGCGCTCGGCTCCGCTGGTTTCGGTTCGATCGCCACCTTCATCACGCTGTTTTACGTCAGCCGCAACTGGCCGAATGCAGCCTTGTCATTGACGGTATTCGGCACGCTGTTTGTCGGCACCCGGCTGGTCTTTTCCAACGCCATCAAAAACCATGGCGGCTTCCGTGTCGCCACCGCGTCATTTGCCATCGAGTGCGCCGGCTTGCTGCTGCTCTGGCTCGCACCCGACCCCTTGTTGGCCTTGGCCGGCGCGGCACTCACCGGTAGCGGCTTTGCCCTGATTTTCCCGGCACTCGGGGTCGAAGCAGTCGGACTGGTGCCCCCCGCCAGCCGGGGCGCGGCACTGGGGACTTATTCGGTGTTCCTGGATCTGTCGCTCGGCATCACGGGCCCGTTGGCCGGGCTGATCGCCGGCGAATTCGGTTATGCCCAAGTATTTTTGTTCGCCGCCCTGGCGGCCGGCTGCGGTATTTTGCTGACCCTCTCTTTGTCGTCGCGCGGCAAGCACCGTACCCCAGCGGCGATCTGATATAGCAGCTCATCGGCTTGCTCATCGGCTTGCTATCGACGTGCTTATCGAGCCGCTCAATTAGCACGTCTACCACGGTCCGGATAGCCACAATTCTCCTGTCGGCAACGACATCCGGGCCGTAACTCAAAAAAATCCCCGCAGATATTTTAATTTACATCATAGACATGTACCCTCGGCGCATGTCGACTCAGCTTGGCCCCATTAAACCGGCCTTGAATGCCGACAGCCAAAATTTGCCCGGCTGCCGGCGACCGGCGCATCCACGCGTAACGCCACGCCCCTTGTACGTTATTTTTGGAATTCGATATGCTGAACAAATTGACGATACGTGCCAGCCTGACGCTGGTTAACATGTTGTTCGCGGCGCTGCTGGTGATCGGCGGTGCGATCGGTTATTTCGGCATCAATTCCAGCAACGAGGCCTTGCGCAGCATCGATCGCGGTGACGTGGCAGCCCTGGATGCGCTCAATCTGACTTCGACCAACCTGCTGCGCGGCCGTATTGCATTCAGCCGCTTCGACGCGCTCAGTACCGCCGGCGACCACGATAATGCAAGTCTCGCACTCAAACGCGGCGAAGAGCTGATCGCGCTGTCGGATAAATCCTGGCAGGATTATTTGAGCATTTCCCGCACCGATACGGAAAAACCGCTGGCCGAAGAAATGACCGGCAAATATGCGACCCTGCTCGATCAGGGGGTCAAGCCAGAGATCGCCGCGATGCATGCCGGCGACATGACCACCTTCCACAGCATTGCCGACACCAAAATCAGCCCTCTGTTTGTCGACTTCGACAAGTCGCTGGCCGCGGTGGTAGCCTACCGCAAGCAACATGCGGAAACGCTGTATTCGGATGCTCAGCAACGCTTTTCCGTGACCTCCATGCTGATCCTGATAGGGGTCGGCGGTGCCGTCGCATTCGCGTTTTTGATGCGCTTTGTGCTGACGCGCAAGATCGTCAAACCGCTGGATGAAGCGGTGCTTCATTTCGATAAAATCGCCGCCGGCGACCTGTCCGGCCAGATTGTCGTCAGCGACAATACCGAGACCGGTAAATTGTTCGGCGCGTTACGCAATATGCAAGCCAGCCTGGTCAAAACCGTGACGGCGGTGCGCCTTGGCGCTGAATCCATCGACGTCGGTTCACGAGAAATCGCGGCCGGCAACATCGATCTGTCCGCGCGCACAGAACAGCAAGCCGCGGCACTCGAAGAAACCGCCTCCAGCATGGGCGAACTGACGTCCACCGTAAAGCAGAATTCCGACAATGCGCGCCAAGCCAACCAGCTTGCGGTCAGCGCTTCGGAAATAGCCGAACGCGGCGGCCAAGTGGTCGGGCAAGTGGTACAGAAAATGGAAAATATCAGCGAAAGCTCACGCAAGATTGCCGACATTATCAGCGTGATCGACGGCATTGCCTTTCAGACCAACATCCTCGCCTTGAATGCGGCAGTGGAAGCCGCCCGGGCCGGCGAACAAGGCCGCGGTTTTGCGGTGGTTGCGTCGGAAGTGCGTAGCCTGGCGCAACGTTCGGCCTCGGCCGCCAAAGAAATCAAAGGTTTGATCGAAGCCTCGGTGAACCATGTCGAAAGCGGCTCCGAGCTGGTTGCACGGGCCGGTCAGACGATGGGCGATGTGGTGGTCGCGGTCAAACGCGTGACCGATATCATGGGCGAGATTTCGTCGGCGTCCGACGAGCAAAGCAACGGTATCGAAGAAGTCAATCGCGCGCTCTCGGAAATGGACAGCGTCACTCAGCACAATGCCGCCTTGGTGGAGGAAGCGGCCGCGGCGGCAGGCTCGTTGGAAGAGCAGGCGCGCCGCTTGAACGAAGTGGTCGCGGTGTTTCGCGTCGGCAACGCAGCGCGCTAAATCCGGGCTAGGTCGCCGTGGCAGCCGGCCACGGTGTCACCGGCGGAACCGCGCAAGGCGCTTCTACCGCGATGGTGGAAAAATCAGCCGGGCCGACCACTTCCAGATACTCCATGTCCTCGGAGTAATCGTACAGATAATGCACGATACCCGGCCGCTGATGCACACAATCGCCGGCCGCCACCAAAGTCGGCTGGTCGCCGTACATAAAACGCGCCCAGCCCTTCAGCATGAGCACAATGTGAAAATCCGCCTCGTGTCGGTGCCAGCCCGTGCCTTGCTCTGGTGCATGCTGGGCTTTGACCAGTTGCGCTATCACTCGCCCGCCCGTCGCCGCGGCGATGCCCAGATCCCGATAGAGAAAGAAATCGCGCAGGCCATTGTCCTCAAACGCCGTATCCTGCGGGCGGACATGGGAAAACGCGGTATTCGATTGCACCAATGAATCCGATAACTCAGACATGGAAGGCTCCTTATCAAGAGGATGTCAGACGAATAAGCAAGCATGAAACATTCCTGTCCCGCACCTGCCTCGGCAAAAAAACGGCAATACGACATCTGCGGCAGTATCTGCCGGCTTCAAGCTGGGTTAGTATGAATCCCGCTCCTCAGCATCTCTCGAGGAAGAACTGGCTCGGAACTTGCTCGAAATCAGCTAACTACCTCACCTTGGGCTGCTCATGGCTATTCACGTCGCGCTGAATCACGTCACCCATTATCGCTATGACCGCTTGGTCAATTTGGGTCCGCAAGTCATCCGCCTGCGCCCGGCGCCACACTGCCGTACACCGATCCTGGCTTACTCGCTCAAGATCCTGCCCGAGCAGCATTTTGTCAATTGGCAGCAAGATCCTCAGGGTAATTGGCTGGCGCGACTGGTCTTCCCCGAAAAAACCGACGAATTCCGCATCGAGGTCGATCTGATCACCGAGATCTCGGTGATCAACCCTTTCGATTTTTTCCTCGAACCGTACGCCGAACAAATTCCGTTCGCCTATGACGCCGGCCAAAGCCAAGAGCTCGCACCGTATCTACGTAAAGAACCGGCCACCGCGCTATTTGCCGCCTACCTGGCCGAAGTGCCGCGAGAAGCCACCCGTAGCGTCGATTTTCTGGTGGCCTTGAATCAGCGGGTACAACACGATGTCGCCTACACCATCCGCATGGAACCCGGCGTGCAGACGCCCGAAGAAACCCTGGAAATAGGCACCGGTTCTTGCCGCGATACCTCGTGGCTGCTGGTGCAACTATTGCGCCACCTCGGGCTCGCAGCCCGCTTTGTCTCGGGTTATCTGATTCAACTGGTGCCGGACGTGAAATCGCTGGACGGTCCATCGGGCGCCACCACCGACTTTACCGACCTGCACGCCTGGTGCGAGGTCTACTTGCCCGGCGCCGGCTGGGTCGGCCTGGATCCGACCTCGGGTTTGCTCGCCGGAGAAGGGCATATTCCGCTGGCCTGTACCCCGGAACCCACGTCCGCCGCGCCGGTAACGGGCGTTTCCGATCCCTGCGAATGCGAATTCGAACACACCATGTCGGTGACCCGGGTCTGGGAAGCACCGCGCGTCACCAAGCCTTACAGCGACGCACAATGGCTGGAAATCGAAGGCTTGGGCCAGCGCATCGACCACGACCTGAATGCGTTGGATGTGCGCCTGACAATGGGTGGCGAACCGACTTTTATTTCGATGGACGACCCCGACGGCGCGGAGTGGAATACAGCCGCGCTGGGCCCGACCAAACGCAAGATCGCAGGCAAGCTATTTCACCGCTTGCGCGAAAAATACGCCCCGCTCGGCTTGGCGCATTTCGGTCAAGGCAAATGGTATCCGGGCGAACAATTACCGCGTTGGTCGCTTAACTGCTTCTGGCGCAAAGACGGCGAACCGATCTGGACCGACCCGGCACTCTATGCTGACGAAACCAAAGCCGGTACCGCCGATGCCGCACTCGGCGCACGCTTCCTGACGGAAATTGCAAAGCGGCTGGGACTCGACCAGAAGTATGTTTTCCCGGCCTTCGAAGACGCGTTTTATTACATGTGGCGCGAACGCCGCTTGCCGCTCAATGTCGATATTTTCGATAACAAACTCGGCGATCCGATGGAGCGCGAGCGCTTGAGCCGGGTGTTCGAACAAGGATTGAGCAAGGAGGTCGGCCATGTGCTGCCGCTATTGCGCACCCCTGCGGGAGTGTGGCAAAGCGGCCCGTGGTTTTTGCGCAGCGAACGCTGTTACCTGATGGCGGGCGACTCGCCTATCGGTTATCGCTTGCCGCTGGTGTCGCAACCCTGGGCCACCGAGACCGACTTTCCCTACGTCTATCCGCCCGACCCGCTGCAACCCGTGAAACCGTTGCCTACTGCCGCGGCATTCAAGCCGCAGGCACGTTCGACCCGGTTTAGTGCGGCTCCGGCCTCAACCAAGCCGACAGCACCGGGCCGCAAACCCGCGCCGACGCCCGATACGATCCCGGCCGCCAAACAATCGGCCGGCTGGGTCACGCGCCGGGCGCTCTGTGCCGAGGCACGTAACGGCATTTTGTATCTGTTCATGCCGCCCACCGACACGCTGGAAGATTATCTGGCGCTGATCGCCGCGATTGAAGCAACGGCTGCCGCACTCGCCACGCCGGTGGTGATCGAAGGTTATGAACCGCCCGCCGACCCGCGCCTTACCCAGTTCCGGGTCACGCCCGACCCCG
>Ga0302235_10002741_pt1 | contig 12567 bp, 11 predicted proteins | sample II_Palsa_N3_3_FD_193577 | JGI IMG/M metagenome (GOLD analysis project Ga0302235, IMG submission 193577) | Peat permafrost microbial communities from Stordalen Mire near Abisko, Sweden - II_Palsa_N3_3 | ecosystem: Environmental > Terrestrial > Soil > Palsa > Peat permafrost | place: Sweden... | reverse complement strand
CATCGGGCACTTCCTCGAGGCACAGGTGCTGCAGGCGCTGGATGTCGACTACGTCGATGAGTCCGAGGTCCTCACCCCGGCCGATGAGAGCAACCACATCGACAAGTGGGCCTTCAAGGTGCCGTTCGTGTGCGGCGCGACCAACCTCGGCGAGGCGCTGCGGCGGATCGGCGAGGGCGCGGCCATGATCCGCTCCAAGGGCGAGGCGGGAACGGGCGACATCGTCGAGGCGGTGCGCCACATGCGCGCCATTACGGGCGAAATCCGCCGCCTGCACACGCTGGGCCCCGACCAGACGGCGACCGCCGCCAAGGAGCTCGGCGCACCGCTCGAGCTCGTCCGCACGGTCGCGAGCGATGGGCGCCTGCCGGTCGTGCTGTTCTGCGCCGGTGGCATCGCCACGCCGGCCGACGCGGCGCTGATGATGGCGCTCGGAGCCGAAGGCGTGTTCGTCGGCTCGGGCATCTTCAAGTCCGATGATCCGCCCGCCCGCGCGAGCGCGATCGTCGAGGCGACCACGCACTGGCAGGACCCCGAGCGCGTGGCGCAGGCCTCGCGCGGCCTCGGCCCGGCGATGGACAGCCTGGAGAGCTCGAAGCTCGAGGGCGAGCAGCTCCTGGCTCAGCGCGGCTGGTGAGCGCCGACGGCGCCCCGCTGATCGGCGTACTCGCGCTGCAGGGCGACTTTCAGGCGCACGAGCGCGTCCTGCGCCGGCTGGGAGCGCGCGTTCGCGAGGTTCGCGTTCAGGGCGACCTCGACGGCCTGCAGGGACTCGTGATCCCGGGAGGGGAGTCCACGACGATGATGCTCGGCGTGACGCGCGAGGGGCTCGCCGAGCCGCTTAGAGAGCTCGTGCGCGGCGGCTTACCGGTACTGGGCTCATGCGCTGGGCTGATAATGCTCGACCGCGATCACCTCGCGGTGATGGACATCGAGGCCAGGCGCAATGCCTTCGGCCGGCAGATCAAGAGCTTCGAGGCGGACCTCGAGGTCAAGGGCATCGACGGCGGCCCGCTGCGTGGGCTGTTCATACGAGCGCCGTGGATCGAGCAGCATGGAGGAGGTGTCGAGATCCTCAGCGTCCTCGACGGTCACCCGGTCGCCGCGCGCCAGGGTCACATGCTGGCGATCGCGTTTCACTCAGAGCTCGGCGGCGATGACCGGCTGCACCGCCTGTTCCTCGGCTGGACGCACGAGCTCGGGGCCGAGCAGCCGCTCGCGCCGTCCGCCACCTGAGTACCGCGGCTCAGCCGGCGAGCCCGGGCGCCTCAGCGGGCGGGCGCCGGCGGAGAGGCGCGTTCGAGCGCTGCCCAGCCCTGGTCGAGCTCGCCCTCGGCGCGGTCGGCCGCCAGGCCGCCGCGCAGGCCGAACAGCCGCTTGGCGAGCAGCAGATAAACGACGACCGCGACATTGATGGCGAACGCGATGATCTTGAACACGGACGCGCGATTTACGATCTCGTACACCTCCACGGGCAGCAGCGAGGTGGTGACGAGGAACGTCAGATACTCAGCCCAGCGCTGCTGATACCAGAGCCCCACCGCCTCGATGCCCTCCACCGCCGCATACACCAGCAGCACCGCTCCGAGCAGGTGCAGATGCGAGGAGGAGGTCGTGAACGCGTCGTCGAGCTCGTGCAGCAGCCCGTGCGTGGCGTGACCCTGTCCGGAGGAGACGCCACCCTGCAGGTCCGCCACGACCTTGTAGAAGGTGTCGCGCAGGGCGCCGCGGTCGGAAGCGAACACGAGCACCAGCGCGCCGAGCGCGCCGAGCACCACGAGGTGAAACGCGCGGTCGATCGCGATCAGCCGCAGCACGATCTTGTCGCGCAGCGGCTTGCCCCGCAGCGGCAGCTCGATCTCATCGCGCTCCGGCGGGAAGGCGCGCGTCGCAGACGCCGGCGGCGGGAGCGCCAGCCAGCTGTCACAGCGCAGGCAGCGGTACCAGCGCGTGCCCACTGAATCCTCGCGAGCGAGCATCGCATCGCCCGGGCGCAGCTCCGCTGCGTCGGTGCCCACGAGGCCGTGACCGCGGACCGCGCAGATCAGAAGCTCCCAGTGCAACCTGGGGCGCCAGCGCCGCGGCGGCTGCGTCCCTGGAGGCTCCTGAACCACCTCGCAACCGTATCTGCCACCACGGTCGATCGGTGATACTCACGGGCCATGCGGATCTCGGTGGCAGCCGATGAATTGACGGGCATCGCGACAGCGCTGCTCGGCGAGCTCGAGCGTCGCGGGCACCACACGATCGGTCACGGAGCGTTGAGCGAGGCCGAGCGCAACGACTGGGCGTGGGCCTCGGAGGCGGCGGCGCGCGATGTGGCCGAGGGCCGCGCGCAGCAGGCGATCGTGTGCTGCTGGACGGGCACCGGCGCCTGCATCGCCGCGAACAAGGTCGACCGCGTTCGTGCGGCGCTGTGCGCGGACGCCGCGACCGCCGGGGGGGCGCGGCGCTGGAACGACGCCAACGTACTCGCGCTCAGCCTCAGGGCGACCTCCGAGGCCGAGCTGTCAGAGATCCTCGACGCGTGGTTCTCGACTGAGCCCAGCGCCGATGGGACGGACCGCGCGAACGTCGATCATCTGAGCGAGCTCGAGCGCGGCTAATCCTCCGAGGCCGGCGGATCCCCGGCGGCGAAGCGCAGCACGCCGTCATCCTCCTGCTCGATCACAACGCCCTCTGCGAGCAGCAGATCGACGTGCCCGAGAACCTCAGACAGCGTCAGAAAGGCCTGCGTGACCGCCACATTTCCCCACAGCTCCTGCGCGATCTCGTGCGCGGTGCGCGGCTCGCTGGCGATCAGCCGGCGGATCTTCTCGGCGCGCCGGCGATGCAGGCGAAAGCGCTCGTCGATCAGCCCGACGTGGTCGGTGATCGGCTCGCCGTGACCCGGTAGCACCAGGTCGAGATCCATCGAGCGAGTTTGCTGAAGCGAGGCGATGTAGGTCACCAGCGCCTGTGGCCGCGGCCCCTGAAAGTCGGGCCCGGACCCCAGCGGCCGCGCGAGCAGCGGGTTGGAGGAGATGTGCTTGATGAGGTGATCGGCGGCGAGCAGCATCGAACGCGACTCGTCATGAAAGACGGTGTCCGAGGGACTGTGTCCCGGGCGGTGCAGCACGCGCAGCGTGCGATCGCGCAGCTGCACCTCGTCGCCGTCTGAGAGCGGTCGAGTGACCTCCACCGGCGCGCCCCACGCGCGGAAGCTTCCCGACACCGTGCGCAGCACGCTGACCATTTCGGCGGGGATGCCGTTTCGGAGCATCAGCCGCTCGGCGAACAGGTCATCGAGCTCGGCCTCCTGGCCGAACTTCGCGAGGAACGGCGCGACGCGGTCGAGCGCCGCCACCTCCGCCCCCGAGCGCCGCGCGAGAATCGAGGCCAGGCCGAAGTGGTCGATGTGCTGGTGGCTGATGATCAACAGCTCGATGTCCTCGATCGCGTGCCCGCGGGCGGCGAGCGTCTGCTCCAGCTCGTCGAGCGCCTTCGCGGAGTTGGGCCCGGAATCGACGAGCGTGAGCGGCGAGTCCTCGATCAGATAGGCGTTGATGCGCCCAACCTGGAATGGCGTGGGAATCGCAAGGCGGTGGACGCCCGCCTCGGCCGCGATCGCGAGCGCGTCCTCGGCTGCATTCACGAGCGGATCAGCTCGAGCACTTCATCGCGCCGGCGTTCCATGTCCTCGGGCGAGACGAGCGACTCGAGGCACAGGCGCAGCAGCGGCTCGGTGTTCGAGGAGCGCACGTTGAAATGCCAGTCGTCGTAGTCGATCGAGATGCCGTCCAGGCGTTTCTGGCGGGCGTCCGCGTAGCGCGTGGCGATCTCCTCCATCTTCGCCAGCGGATCGACGACTTCGGAGTTGATCTCTCCCGAGATGAAGTACTGCCGGTGGTAGGGCGCGAGCAGCTCGGACATCGAGGCGCCGTGTCTCGCCAGCAGCTCGAGCACGAGCAGCGCCGGGATCGCGCCCGAGTCCGCGCAGTAGAAGTCGCGGAAGTAGTAGTGCCCGGAGACCTCGCCGCCGAACAACGACCCCTCGGCGCGCATGCGCGTCTTGAAGAACGCGTGGCCCACACGGTTGACGTAGGCGGTGCCGCCCGCCCTGCTGACGGTGTCGGCGACCGCGCGCGACGCGCGTACGTCATAGAGGATCGCCTCGCCGGCGTGCTTGCGCAACAGCGACTCGGCGAGCAGCGCCGTGAGGAAGTCGCCGTCGACGAACGCGCCGCTCTCGTCGATGAAGAAGCAGCGGTCGCCGTCGCCGTCCCAGGCGATGCCGAGATCGGCGCCGCTGTCGCGCACACGCTCGATGATCAGCCGGCGATTCTCGGGCAGCAGCGGGTTGGGCTCGTGATCGGGGAAGTTGCCGTCGGGCGTCCAGTAGGTCTCGATCAGCTCGAGGCCGAGGCGATCGAGCAACGGCCCGATCATCGGCCCGGCCATCCCGTTGCCGCCGTCGACCACGACCTTCAGCGGCCGATCGCGCAGCGCCGACTGGACCGCGTCGAGGTCGATGAACCGCAGGGCCGCCTGCTGGAACTCGTCGTAGATATCGACCTCCTGCACGGTGCCCCGCGGGCTCTCGGGCGTCTCGCCGGAGGGCGCCGAGGCGGAGTCGGCGAGCTCTGTCTCGATGGTTTGGCGGATGTCCTGGATGCCGGAGTCCCCGGACAGCGCGATCGCTCCCTCACGCACCAGCTTCGCGCCGGTGTAGGCCTTGGGGTTGTGCGAGGCCGTGCACATCAGCCCCCCGTCGAGCTCACGCGAGCCGACGAGGTAATACAGCATCTCCGAGCCGACCTGGCCCGCATCGATCACGTTGGCGCCCTCGCGCAGAAGCCCCTCGCGGTAGCGCGCCGAGAGCTCCGGGGCGCTCAGACGCATGTCACGCCCGGTGCCGACCCGCAGCTCTGAGACGGGCTTTCCGGCGAGCTTCGACAGAACACGGGCGAAAGCGCGGCCGATCAGCTCGGCCACGTCGCCGTCGATCTCCTCGCCGTAGAGGCCGCGAACGTCATACGCCTTGAAGATCTCCGGTGAGGGCAGTCCGGCCATGGGCTCGCCCAATCCTATGGGTGCCCGGGTGTTGCACGCCTGCCGCTCGCCCACGCCGCCGGCGGCGGGATTCGTAGACTCTCTGGAATGTCCGGGCACTCCAAGTGGTCAAGCATCAAGCACAAGAAGGCGATCGTCGACTCGCGGCGCGGCGCGCAGTTCTCAAAGCTCGCACGGGCGATCATGGTCGCAGCTCGCGATGGCGGCGGCGATCCCGACACGAACGTGACGCTCGAGAACGCCGTGCGCAAGGCCAAGGAAGCGTCGATGCCGAAGGACAACATCGAGCGTGCGATCGCCAAGGGCAGCGGTGAGGGCGGCGAGGCTGACGCGATCGAAGCGGTGCTCTACGAGGGCTACGGCCCGGGTGGCGTGGCGGTCCTGATCGAGGCGCTCACCGACAATCGCAACCGCACGAGCGCCGATGTGAGACATGCCTTCTCCAAGCAGGGCGGCAATCTCGGCGAGCCGGGCTCGGTCGCCTACCTGTTCGACAAGAAGGGCACCATCGTGGTCGACGCCGAGCGCTACTCCGAAGATGATCTGATGGTCGCCGTCGAGGCCGGCGCTGAGGACATCACTACCGACGAGGGCGTCTTTGAGGTGATCGCAGAGCCCGCGGACTTCGCAACCGTGCGCAGGGCGCTCGAGGAGTCCGGCGTTGAGATGGAGACCGCCGAGATGGCCTACAGGCCCTCGAGCCTCGTGCCGATCGACGAGGCGCAGGCGGGCAAACTGATGCGGCTGATCGAGGCGCTTGAAGAGAACGACGACGTCGAAGCCGTGCACGCCAACTTCGACGTGCCCGCCGAGGTGCTGGAGCGCGTCGCGGGTTAGCCACCCGCCAGGCGCCTGGCCCGGTACAGCCGTACCGCCCCGCGAATGCCGCGCAGATGGCGCTCGCCGGCATAGGACCAGTGGAAGGCATCGGCGGTGGACTCGCGCACCTCGCGCTCGGCCAGCAGGCTCGCGGGCCGTGCCAGCGAGGTGATTCGACTCGCGAGGTTTACGGGCCGCCCGAACCAATCGCCCGCGCGGCTGAGCGCGGGGCCGATGGCAACGCCCGCGCGCAACTGCGGAAAGTCGGCGCCCTCGGCATCGGCTGCCTCGAGCAGGCTCAGGGCCACATCCAGCAGCGGCTCGGGCTCGAGCGAGGACAGCATCACCGCGTCGCCGATCGTCTTCACGAGCTTCACCGGCGGCTCGACGACGGCTGTCGCGAGCGCCTCCAGGCGCACTGCGAGATGGCCGAGCTGCTCCGCCGGCACCTCCTCGCCCAGCCGCGTGAAGCCCACCAGGTCGGCAAAGCAGATCGCGACCTCCCGCGAGCCCGGCAGTCGGCCACCGCGACGCTCAGCCGCGCTGATCGCCTCGCTCTCCGCCATCTGTCGCAGATGTAGGTTCAGTAGACCGCTGATCAGCGGCGTGAGGATGGGGGAGAGCTGAGAGGTGATCGATGCGTAACGGTGCGCCAGATCCTGCTCTGAGAGGTCGGGCTCGAGCACGACGCGCAGAGGTAGAGCGCGCATCGTCTCCGCCGCCTGGGACAGGCCGCGTCCGAGCGCGCGCAGCAGATCAAGGATCTCCTCGTCGGTCACGCCTGCCGCACGCACGACATTGGTCAGCTGCACCACCTCGAGATCCGACTCGGTGTAGGCCGCCTCGTCGGCCTCGCGGACGGGCAGGCCCATGGCGCGCAGCACGGAGCGCAGGAACTCGTCCGAGACGTCGCTGCGCTCAGCGATCTGCGCCGCCGTGTAGCGCTCCTGCCCGCCGATCACGCGCTCAGCCGGCAGAAAGATGAGCGTCCCGTTCGCGGCTGCGCGGCGCAGTTGCACGAGCGGGACGCCGTCGTCGGCCAGGTACTGGAGCAGCGCCAGGCGCTCAGAGCGCTGCTCGCCCTCCAGGCCGTCCAACAGGCCCTCCGCGACGAAGTCGATCCGCTCCTCGCTCATGAGAAGCGCAGCGTAGGGCAGGCAGGCGTCCGGTGGCAGGCGCAGAATCACCCTGCATGATCGTGCTCGGCATAGATCCCGGCCTCGCCAACACCGGCTATGGCGTCGTCGCGCGCCGGCAGGGCAGCCTTGTGGCGCTCGACGGCGGCGTGATCGAGACACCGGCCGGCGCTCCGCAGGAGCGGCGCCTGGCCGATATCCACGAGGCGATCGAGGAGCTCCTCGCCACCCACGCTCCCGACGCGATGGCGCTCGAGGAGCTGTACTTCGGCCAGAACGTGCGCACGGCGTTCGCCGTCGGCCACGCGCGCGGCGTGGTCATGCTCGCGGCCGGACAGCGCCGCATACCCTGCACGAGCTACACGCCCCAGAAGGTCAAGGGCGCCGTCTGCGGCAACGGGCGCGCCGGCAAGGATCAGGTCGCCCGCATGGTCAAGACGCTGCTCGGCCTGGCCGAGGAGCCACGGCCCGATCACGCTGCCGATGCGTTGGCAGTCGCCATCTGCCACGCCAATTGCGCTCCCCTCTCGGCAGCGCTCGCCCAGGTCGCCGGATGATCGCGCTGCTGCGGGGCGAGGTCGCGGTTCGCCGCACCGATCACGTCGTGATCCTGTGCTCCGGCGTCGGCTACCGCGCGGCGGTCTCTGCTGAGACGCTCCGCCATGTGCCGGCGGTCGGCGAGGCGGCCACGCTGCACGGCCACCTGATCGTGCGCGACGACGCCCTGTCGCTCTATGGCTTCTACTCCGAAGAGGAGCGAGACCTGTTCCTGATGCTGCTCTCCGTCCAGGCGGTCGGTCCGAAGGTCGCCCTCGCTGTCCTCTCAGGGGGCACGCCACGCGAGCTCATCTCAGCGCTGGCGGCCGGAGATGCGGCCAGATTCCAGGCCGTGCCGGGGATCGGCAAGCGAACCGCCGAGCGGATCATCGTCGAGCTGCGCGAGAAGGTGGGGCAGGCCGGCGGTGCAGGCGAGCAAGCCGATCAAGCGATCGTCGCGCGGCGCGGCGAGGGCCATCCGCGGATGCTCGCGCGCGACGGTCTGCTCGAGCTCGGATACACCCCGGCGGAGGCCGAGGAGCTCCTCAGCGATGCCGGCGGCGACAGCGCGGAGGAGCTGATCGCGCACGCGCTCCGACTCGCACGGGCGGCTTCCTGATGACAGAGACGGCCCGCATCCAGACTCCCTACCTGGTCGAGGAGGACGAGCTCGACCGCTCGCTGCGTCCGCGAAGGCTTGAGGAGTTCGTCGGTCAACAGGCGCTGTGTGAGCAACTGGCGGTTGCGATCGAGGCGGCCACGGCGCGCGGAGAGGCGCTCGATCATCTGCTGCTCGCGGGCCCTCCCGGGCTCGGCAAGACCTCGCTCGCGCAGATCGTCGCCGCCGAGCTCGACGTCCCCTTCGTACAGACCGCCGGGCCGGCGCTCGAGCGCAAGGGAGACATCGCTGCGTTCCTGACAGCGCTCGAGCCGCGAAGTGTCTTCTTCGTGGATGAGATCCACCGGCTGCCGCGAACGCTTGAGGAGACCTTCTATCCGGCGATGGAGGACCAGCGCCTGCCGATCACCGTCGGGCAGGGCGCCGGGGCGCGAGTGGTCACCCTCGAGCTGCCGCAGTTCACGCTCGTCGGCGCCACGACGCGAACGGGACTGCTGACCACGCCGTTACGCGATCGCTTCGGTATCCAGGCGCGCCTTGAGCCCTATTCGGTGGAGGAGCTCGCGATCATCGTGCGGCGCTCCGCGGGCATCCTGCAGATCGAGCTCGAGGAGGATGGTGCGAGCGCGATCGCCTCGCGCAGCAGAGGAACGCCGCGCGTGGCCAACCGCCTGCTCAAGCGCGTTCGTGACTTCGCGGAGGTGCGTATGGAGGGCGTCGTCACCGCCGAGGCCGCACACGCCGCCCTGGAGATGCTCGAGGTCGACGACCGCGGGCTGGACCGCCTTGACCGCGAGATCCTGCGCACGATCTGCGTCAAGTTCGACGGCGGGCCCGTCGGCCTCTCGACGCTCGCCGTTGCGGTCGGCGAGGAGCGGGATACGATCGAGGACGTATATGAGCCGTATCTGCTCAAGGAGGGGCTGATCAAGCGCACGCCCCGAGGGCGAGCGGCCACGCCGGCCGCGTTCGCGCATCTGGGGATGGATCACCCGAAGCAGGACGGCCCGTCGCTGTTCTGAGGGCCGTGATCAGATGAGCGATCCACCGACCCGGCCGCGGAGGTGTCTGAACCTACCCACCGCCTTCACCGCCTGGCTTGCGTAGTCTGTAGTTCTCCATGGCCCACCCGTTCATCTGCCCAAACTGCGGTCACCGCACGACGGAGCTCGACCGCAACGTCGGCTTCACCCGTCAGCCGAAGGGCTGCTCGAAGTGCGGGTTCGCCTTTCTGTTCGAACTGCTCGACGACTACTATCCTGCGCCGGATGCAGCCTTCTTCGTGTGCGACGGGGAGGGCCGCGTGATCGGCTGCGGGAAGAACTCGTTCGCCTTTACGGGCCTTGAGGAGGAGGAAGTGATCGGTCAGCGCGTCGAGCAGGTGCTCGGATTGGCATTCGCCAACGGCGAGAACCCGGTGACCACCGTGCTCGAGTGGGGGGTGCGAGCGCTCGAGGTGCCCGTGCAGGTGAGCGGTGAACGCGACATCATGGCCAGCGCCAAGGCCGACATGTTTCCGGCCTACGATGATGATGGCGGGCTGCTGCTCGTGCTCACTCCCGAGAAGTAGGCTGACCGGGCCATCAATCTCCGATGAACGACCGTCGTAAAAACGCATTGATTCTTCTACTGGTCCTCGGCCTGTTCGCCGCGTCGCTGGCGGTCATCTTCGCCAAGCCGACGCGGCTCGGCCTTGACCTGAAGGGCGGTGTCGAGCTCGTCTATCAGGGCAAGCCGACCGCCCAGTCCAAGGTCGACTCCGAATCGCTCAACCGTGCGATCGACATCATGCGCAAGCGCGTCGATCAGCTGGGGGTCTCGGAGCCGGAAATCCAGCTCTCGGGCGCGAAGGAAATCGTCGTGGCGCTGCCGGACGTCAGCGACGCCGCCCGGGCCGAAGAGGAGGTCGGCAAGACCGCGCAGATGTTCTTCTATGACTGGGAGACAAACGTGATCGGCGCCGACGGCCAACCGGCGCCGACCGAAGCCACGGCGACCGGAGGGGAGAACGCGGGCGCATCCCAGTTCGGGCTGGTCGAGTACCAGGCCGTGCTGCGGGCCGCCAAGCGGCCGGCGATCATACGCAAGAGCGACACCACGCTCGAGCCGGGCTGCACCCCGGCGCAGGTCGGCGAATGCATCTACGGGACCTGGTATCTGCTCGACACAAAGCACGAAAAGGTGCTCAGGGGCCCCGAGGAAACCGAAAAAAACCTCTACGCGGACGGCTACAAACCGCCGGCCGACGCGACCGTGAAGGCCGTGCGCGTCAACCCCGGGACGGTGCTCGTGCAGGCCCGTCCGGTCGAAAGCGCCGCCGGCAAGGTCACGCAGGCCTCTCCGAACAGCTGGTACGTCCTCAACGACGAACCGGTCCTGACCGGCACCGACGTGACGAATCCGACGCAGAGCTTCGAAGAAGGCGGCGGCGGCTCAGGCGAGCCGGACGTCACCTTCGGCTTCACCTCCCACGGCCAGAAAGTCTTCCAGCAGGTCACCAAGGAAATCGCCCACCGCGGCCAGGAAGCCCAACTGCCGGGCGTCAACAAGGAAGAGGCCCAGCAGCACTTCGCCGTGGTGCTGGACGGTCAGCTCGTCACAACACCGTCGATCGACTACACCAAGTTCCCGGAAGGGATCGACGCCTCGACCGGCTCTGAGATCACGGGCGGCTTCACGATCACATCGGCGCAGAACCTCGCCGATGAGCTCCAGTCCGGCGCGCTGCCGATCAAGCTGGAACTGATCTCCAACTCGCAGGTCTCGGCGACGCTCGGCAAAACGGCGCTCAAGCAGGGCCTGATCGCGGGTCTGGCCGGCTTCGTGGTGGTATGCCTGTTCCTGCTGCTCTTCTACCGCATCCTCGGCGTGATCGCGGTCGGCGGGCTGATCATCTACGGCGTCTACTTCTTCGCGCTGATCAAGCTGATCCCGATCACCCTGACGCTGCCCGGGATCGCGGGACTGATCCTCACGATCGGCATCGCCGCGGACGCGAACATCGTGATCTTCGAGCGCGTCAAGGAGGAGATACGGGGGGGAAGATCGGTGATGGCCGGCATCGCCACGGGCTACAAACGCGGGTTCGCGGCGATCGTGGACGCCAACGTGGTTACGTTCATGACCGCCTTCATCCTGTTCGCGCTGGCGACGGCCGAAGTCAAGGGCTTCGCCTTCACGCTCGGCATCGGCACGCTCTTGACGCTGTTCACGGCGGTGCTCGCCACGCAGGCCGCGCTCGGCGTGATGGGCCGCTCGAGCCTCGTCACGCACCCCGCGGCGCTGGGCGCGGCACGGCGCGGCAAAGGCTGGACGTTCGACTTCATGGGCCACTCGAAGTGGTTCTTCGCGCTGTCGGGCACGATCCTGCTGGTCGGGGCCCTTGCGATCGGCGGCAAAGGCCTGAACTTCGGCATCGACTTCAAGTCCGGGACGCGCATTCAGACCGCGTTCATCAAATCCGTCAGCGAGAGCCAGGTCGCCAGCGCGATGAAGTCCGCCGGCTATGGCAACGCCGAGGTCCAGCAGTTCGTCAATAAAAGCATCGGCGGCACCGGCTTTCAGATCTCGACCAAGACGCTGGGACCGGAATCGGTCAAAAAAGTCCACGCGGCGCTCGATACGAAGTTCGGCAACGGGCCAAACGAACCGGGTACCAAGGACTTCTCCTCGACCTCGATAGGGCCGACGTTCGGCAAAACGGTGGCCAACAGCGCCGTGATCGCGATCATCGCCTCGCTGCTGGTCATCTCGGCCTACATCGCCCTGCGCTTTGAGTGGAAGTACGCCGTGCCGGTGCTGATCGCGCTGATGCACGACCTCCTGATCACCGCGGGCGTCTACTCGTTAACGGGCCGAGAAGTCACGACTGCGACGGTGGCAGCCCTGCTGACGATCCTCGGCTATTCGCTCTACGACACGATCATCGTGTTCGATCGTGTGCGCGAGAACGTGCCGCGAATGCCGCGCGCCGCGTTCTCGCAGATCGTCAACCGCTCGATGTCCGAGGTGCTCACCAGATCGCTGGCCACGAGCTTCTGCACGCTGCTACCGGTGCTCGCGCTGCTGTTCTTCGGCGGTGAAACGCTCAAGGACTTCGCGTTCGCGCTGATGGTCGGGATCGCCTCGGGCGCCTACTCCTCGATCTTCATCGCCTCGCCGGTGCTGACGCACTGGAAGGAGCGCGAGACCACCTACCGCAACCGGCGCGCCCGGATCCTGCGCGAAGTCGGCACGGTCCCGGCCTACGCAACCGCCGTCGCCGGCGAGCCGGTTGACGTGGAGCCCACGCAGAAACGCAAACGCACCCGGCGGGGGAGCCTGATCGCCCCGGAGGAGCCCGGCGAGCAGCTGTCCCGAGAAGAGTTCCAGGAACTGGTGCGCGACATCGACATCGACGGCGAG
>Ga0302235_10002739_pt1 | contig 12567 bp, 13 predicted proteins | sample II_Palsa_N3_3_FD_193577 | JGI IMG/M metagenome (GOLD analysis project Ga0302235, IMG submission 193577) | Peat permafrost microbial communities from Stordalen Mire near Abisko, Sweden - II_Palsa_N3_3 | ecosystem: Environmental > Terrestrial > Soil > Palsa > Peat permafrost | place: Sweden... | reverse complement strand
CACCGCGGATAGCTCGGCCTGCCCGTCCACCACCACATAGGACCAGAAATCACCGGTGGTGATGTGGAAGCTGACCCGCGGGTCACGGCGCATGTTGCGCGTCTTAGCCCGGTCATCGGTAGTGGAGACCCGGATAGTCTGCTCGGCGGGGTCCCAGCCGTAATTCACGTTGGACAACTGCGGCCACCCGTCTTTTCTGAGGGTGACCAGTACTCCCTGCCGCTGCCCGGCGATCAGCTCCGCAAACCGGTCCTCAACCATGTCCCAGTAACAACCTTCAGTCACTTGATGTTCCGCTTGGACCGGCCTTCGTCAGACTCCCGCCGCGGCGGCCAGCGCTCGTCCGGTCAGCACCCGCGCGAGGTGACGCCGGTAGTCCGGTGCTCCGTGCAGGTCCCCCGGCGGGTCAGCGCCCTCGTCCGCACGGGCCGCCCGTCTTTCCTATTGTTTCCCGCAGATAGTGGACGAGCAACATCCGGGGTTCCACGTGATCTGCATACTTCACGCCATCGACGGTGGCGGTGATTTCCGCCATGCGATCTCCTCCCCCTGCGAACAGGACGTATTCCTCAGGTAGACCTAGGACTACCAGGCTCCTTCGCACCAGTACTAAGCGGGGTCCCGATTTTAGACACTGGCGGACCCGGGAACCGCTTAACACTTCCCGGCCATCCCCATTTCCTGCGACGACGAGTTTTCCGCAATCAGTGGTTGCTTTAGTAAATTGGTAATTGCCTTCCCGTGATCGCGCGCCGTAACCCGCCGATTTAACGATTGCGAATTCCCTTCGGTCCAGGCGGCTTGCGCGGCGTTCAGGATGGTCTCAGCGAGCCGCGCCTGCGCCAGCCGTGAGCACTCACGGCCGGCTCAGCGGATGGTCACGCAGCCGGGCTTGAGCATGGGGGCGCATACCGGTAGCAGACCGGCGGAAGTCGCCGGCGCCGCGCCAGGCGCGGCACTGCGAACGGAGAAAACCATGCCAGCCGAAGTCGCGAACGCGGGAAGCGCACTGTGCATTCTCGAACCCCGTCCCCACATCTGGGACCTGGGCGGCACGATGACCGCCACCTTCGCGGACAAGTCGAATCCGGCCGAGCCGGTCGGGTTCATCAACTCGAACCAAGTGCTTCAGGTCACGGTCACGGTCACGCTGACCGGCAAGATCCTGAACTACCTGTGCAACACGAGCCTGTGCGTGTGTCTCGCCTTCGAGGCGTGCGGGTGCGGCCCGTCCGGGGACATCTGCGAGTGGATCGAGCTGACCGGGGACTACAGCCCGTGCCTCACGAACGTGTGGACGTTCGTGTTCGATGTGCCCGCGGGCACGTTCAACCCGGGCGAATGCGGCCGGGAGTACCACCTCTGCATCACCCTGGGTTCCAAGGACTGCTGCGGCAAGGTGGGGTTTGTCTACGGCAGCTGCGACGCCTACACCATCACGGTGGTGCCGCCGGAGACAGATGGTCCGTGATCAACCGGGATGGCCGAGCTGCACCGGGCGCTTGGGGCGAAGATGGTCGGGGTCCTGTTCGGCTCCGAGCCGTCGTGAGCCCGCCGCTGTGCCCGGCCGGCTCGGCGGCCCGGATCTGCTCATGGACCCGGACGGTCGGCGCGGCGGGGGCGATGCCGAACTCGCGGGTCAGCGCATCGGCGCAGGAACGGAAGGCCGCGGCCGCCAGGGAGCGAGCTCCGGTCCGGGCATGACAGCGCATCTTGATCATGGTGGCGTCCTCGTTCCACGGTTCCATGTTCAGCACCGGGTCGATCACGGCGAGAGCCGTGACGCAATCACCGCGCCAGGCGAGAAGCTCGCCCAGCTGAATGCTGAGCTGTACGTAGCGGGCCCGAAGCCGGTTGCGCTCGGTCGTGGCCCAGTCCGCTTCGGTGGCCTGGCACAGGAAATCGCCGCGGTAGAGGTCCAAGGCGTTGCGTGACAGCCTGATCGCCTGGTCGGCCTGCTGCGCGCCGGAGCATCGCGCCGCGGCCGACGCGAGCTCCTCGAACTCCTCGGCGTCGACCCAGACGGGCGCGTCGTGATCGAGTCCGTATCCGCCGTCGGCGCAGACGATGGGCGAGCACTTAGGGTCGGCGCCGCGCAAGGTACAGCGCAGTTCGTAGACCGCCTGGTGCAGCCGGTGACGCCCGCAGTCTTCGTCCGTGTCCGGCCATACCGCCTCGATCAGCTCGTCGCCCAGCACGCTGCGACGACGGTGAGTCGCGATAAACTGCATAAGCGACTGGGTCCGTTGCCCGCGCCACTGGGTAACCCGCCGGCCGCCGATCGAGAGCTCGAAAGGTCCCAGCATGCGCACGGCCAGGACCCTAGGCGCGTCGCGGCTCGCGCCCGGTGGCGGCGGCAGGGCTCGCCGAGCTGATGCCGCCCGGTCCGGACGGGCCGACCCCGAGGCCGGCCGGGGCTCGGCGAACCTGTCCAGCAGATCCAGTATGTCCTGCAGCCGCGCCAGCGCCTGCGCTTCGCACTGGGCCAGCCGCTCGTACTGGCCCTCGAGCTCGCGGAGCCGGCCGGAGAGGTCCTGCCATTCCGCCAGGGCCATCCGGCCGGTGGACACCGCGCTGGCCAGGGTGTCGTCACTGGCCTTCGCCGCACGTCCCTCAAGCTGGCCGAGCGTGCGGATAACCGCCTGCGGGGTGAACTGGCCGCGTCCCGGTTCCCGTGCTGGCCGTCCGCTCTCCTGCCGCGATGCCGACATGGCCGCTCCCGTCCAGCTGACCTGAGCCGCGACGGATCCGGTGGGCTGGAGTCCGAACCGTCTGAAGAGACGGAGTCCCGAACGCCCCGCGGCGATACACGGTGAGCCGTGGCCATCGATCACCCCGGCCGCTAGAGGAGGTCCCGCGCTGTCGTGCCTGAACTGACGGAATATCTGCTCCGTCGCAAGTAGTTGCATATTCAAGTAGATGAGCGGCGGAGTAGCCGGTCGTGCCGGGCACGAGCACAGCGGGAGCAGTCATGCAGTTCGGGATCTTTACCGTGGGAGACGTCACGACCGACCCCACCACCGGCCGCACACTGACCGAGCATGAGCGTATCAAGGCGATGGTCGCGGTGGCCCGCAAGGCCGAGGAGGTCGGCCTGGACGTGTTCGCGACGGGAGAGCACCACAACCCGCCGTTCGTGCCCTCCTCTCCGACGACCATGCTCGGCTACATCGCGGCCCAGACGCACAACTTGATCTTGTCGACCGCGACGACGCTGATCACCACGAACGACCCGGTCAAGATCGCCGAGGACTTCGCGATGCTGCAGCATCTGGCCGACGGGCGGGTGGACCTGATGCTCGGCCGGGGCAATACCGGCCCGGTGTACCCGTGGTTCGGCCAGGACATCCGCAAGGGCATCGAGCTGGCGATCGAGAACTATCACCTGCTGTACCGGTTGTGGCGCGAGGAGGTAGTCGACGCCGAAGGCGAGTTCCGCACGCCACTGCAGGGGTTCACCTCGGTGCCGCGTCCGCTGGACGGCGTGCCGCCGTTCGTGTGGCATGGCTCGATCCGCAGCCCCGAGATCGCCGAGCAGGCAGCCTTCTACGGCGACGGATTCTTCGCCAACCACATTTTCTGGCCGACGGAGCATTTCGTCCGGCTGGTCGGCTACTACCGTCAGCGCTTTGCCCACTACGGACACGGCACCCCAGAGCAGGCGATCGTTGGCCTGGGCGGCCAGGTCTTCATGCGCAAGAACTCCCAGGACGCGGTGCGCGAGTTCCGCCCGTACTTCGACAACGCCCCCGTCTACGGCCACGGCCCGTCGCTGGAGGATTTCACCAGCCAGACCCCGCTGACCGTGGGAAGCCCGCAGGAGGTCATCGACAAGACGCTCACCTTCCGCGACCACTTCGGTGACTACCAGCGCCAGCTGTTCCTAATGGACCACGCCGGCCTGCCGCTTAAGGTCGTGCTCGAGCAGCTGGACCTGCTGGGCGAGGTGGTGCCGGTGCTGCGCCGCGAACTCGACGCCCTGCGCCCGGCCGGCGTGCCGGACGGCCCTACGCACCAGGCCCGGGTGGCAGCATCGCTGACCGACGCCGCCACCGAGCTGGAAACGAGCAGCCGGTGACCACCCGCACGATCGTCGTCGTCTCGGCCGGACTGGGCCAGCCGTCGTCCACCCGGCTGCTGGCTGACCAGCTGGCCGCGGCGACGGCCGAGGGCCTTCCGGCCGGGACGCAGATCATCACGATCGACCTGCGCGAGCTCGCCCACGACATCGTTGACAACCTGCTGACCGGATTCCCCAGCCCGGCGCTGGGCGAAGCCATCGGGCAGCTGCTCCGGGCCGACGGCGTCATCGCCGTCACGCCGCTTTACAACGGGTCCTACAACGGCCTGTTCAAGTCCTTCTTCGACGTGCTTGATCCCGAGGCGCTGGTCGGCAAACCGGTGCTGATCGCGGCCACCGGCGGCACGGCCCGCCACTCGCTCGCGCTGGAGCACGCGATCCGTCCGCTGTTTTCCTACCTGCGGGCGGTGACGGTGCCCACCGCCGTCTTCGCCGCCACCGAGGACTGGGGCTCGGCTAGCGGCTCAGCCGGCGCTCTCACCGCCCGGATCGAGCGGGCCGGCTGCGAACTGGCCGCGCTGATCGACCGTAGCCAGCCGGCGGCGCCAGCCGACCCCTACGCGTCAGTTCCGTCGTTCGAGCAGCTGCTACACCATCGCTGACCAACCAGCCGGACCCAGCAGTAAACTTTGTTTGGAGGCAAGGCGTGGAGGTGAGCCCGATGCTGGCAGCGCTAGTGCTCATCGGGGCCATCGCCCTTGTCGCCGCTTGGGAAGTCTTCTGCCTGGCCGACCTGGCGCGGGCAGATAGAGTCCGTTTCCTGCCCAGATGGGCGTGGGCCATCGCCTGCCTTATCCAGATTCCCCTCGGTGGGGTCCTTTACCTGCTCATCGGCCGAGTCTGGGCACGGAACGCGACCCGCTGAGCAAGCCCCGCTCAGTAGTCGAGCACGGCCAGGTCGAGATCTTCGAGGCGGGCGGGGTCGGCGATCACGTCGATCTGCGAGATCTTGCCGCCATCGATGGTAAAAGCCAGCACGAGGATCAGCCGCCCGCGGGCCGCCATCACGATACCGGGGATGCCATTGACCAGGGCGACGCCCGAGTAGCGGGAGCGTCCGGAGGAGGCGCGCGCGCCACGGGCGACGGCCGCCGCACCGCGGATCGTCATCGGGACGCCGGTCGGCACGGACGCGGCGTCGGCGTGCAGGACCACCTCGGGGTCGAGCACGGCGAGCAGCGCGCCCAGGTCACCCCCACGCGAAGCAGCGAGGAACGCCTCAGCTACCTCCCGCTGCCTGGCCAGGCGGATCCCGGAGACCGGGGCCGTGCCCCGGACCCGCCGGCGGGCCCGGCTGGCCAGCTGGCGGGACGCGGCCGGCGAACGCCCGGTGATCGCTGCGATCTCGCCGAAAGGCAAGCCGAACGTGTCGTGCAGAACGAACGCGACTCGTTCGGCGGGCGCGAGCGTGTCCAGCACCACGAGCAGCGCAAGCCCGACCGAGTCTGCGAGCACCGCCTCCTGCTCGGGACCCGCGAGCCCGGCCTCCTCGGCGTCTAGGGCCTCCTCGGCGCCCCAGGGTTCCTCACGCCGCGACTTGCGCGAGCGCAGCCTGTCCAGGCACACCCGGGCGACGATGGTCGTGAGCCATCCCTCGAGGTTGTCCACGGCGGCCGGGCCGGCGGCGGCGGCATGAAGCCAGGCATCCTGGACCGCGTCCTCGGCGTCACCCAGCGAGCCGAGCATCCGGTAGGCCATCGCCCGCAGGCGGGGGCGGCTCGCCTCGAATCGCTCGACCAGCCAGTCGTCGTCATTCACCTGTCACATTTTCCCCTGTCGCGTTCCGTCATCAAGGTTGCGGCGTGGAGACTCCGGCCTTCAGGATGGAGAGGAAACACCGCTTCACCTCCACTGACGGATTGACACCGGCAGATGTGACGGGCGAAAGGTCCCGGACCCGGCACTGACCTAGGCCCTGCATACTTATGGGGCCATGACCGCAATCCTCGACCACCTCGCCATCGGCACGCCAGCCCTGACCGACGGCTGGGAACTGTTCGGCGGCGTGCTGGGCGGAAGGTGGGCCTATGGCGGCGACTCCCCGGGATTCTGGTGGGGCCAGCTGAAGTTCGGTGCGGGGCCGAAGATCGAGCTGCTGAGACCCGCGGGCGGACCCGACGCCGCCTTCCTCGAGCGTTTCCTGGCGGCCCGTGGGGCCGGCCCGCACCACCTCAACTTCGTCGTCGACGACATCGAGGAGGCGCTGGCCCGGATCCGGGCCCTCGGCATCGAGCCGGTCGGGGTCAACCTGGCCAACCCTTACTGGAAAGAGGCGTTCCTGCACCCGCGCGCCGCCTACGGCATCGTCATCCAGGTCGCCCAGCAGGCCGGTTCCCCGCGGACCCCCGCGCCTCGAGAACTCCCCGAGCCCGGCCCGCCCAGCTCCTTCGACCTGATCGAGCACCGTGTCAGCGACCTCACCGGCGCGACGCGGCTATTCCGGCAGGTACTGGACGGCCAGCTCGAAGCGGCCAGCGGCCAGGCCGCCGAGCTGACCTGGCCCGGCGGCAAGCGCATCAGGCTGGTGCGCGAGGACGGCCTGCCCCTCGGCGGCGCGCTGCACCACATCCGCTTCACCCGGGCCGCGGCCGCCTTCAGCACCCAGGACAAAGAGCGAGCGGGCCTGCTGGCCAAACGCCTCGGCGTGATGGTGGACCTAGCCGGCTGACGGGCTCCGCACCGGCTTGTGCGTTTGCGTGAGCGACGCATAGGAGGGAGCAGGGCGGGCGCCGACCGGGACGTAACCGGTGTTTGTGCAGGTGGCGGAGGCGAACGGGAATCGAACCCGCCAGCGCCGCGGTGCGGCGCTCACCAGTTTTGAAGACCGGGGGGGCCACCAGGCACCCAGGCGCCTCCGCGTCGACTCTACTGCGGCACGGGAGCGGTCGTTGCTGCCAGCAGAGCGGTCCGCAGCCGACCGGAGCCGATCCCCGCTTGCGCCGCGGCGGGCGAACAGGAATCGTAAGCCCTGTCATTTGACGCAACATCAGTCACAAAGCTAACGCGGCCCGGCGAGGGGCGGCCGCGACCGAGCCGCCCGAACGCGGCGAACCGGGATCCAAAGCAAGCGAATCGGAGAGGGAACATGAAGGGCTTCAAGAATTTTCTTATGCGCGGTGACGTGATCGTCGTCGCCGTGGGGCTGGTGGTAGCCCTCGCGTTCAGCGCGCTGATTACCGCTTTCACGACGGACATCATCAACCCGCTCGTCCAGAGCTTTCGGGGTGGCAAGGCCGGGCTGTCCGTGCAAATCCGCTCGGGCAACCCTAAGACGGTCGTGGATTTCGGCTCGTTCATTTCCGCGATCATCTACTTCGTCATCTTCGTCGCGGTGGTGTACTTCCTTATCGTCACGCCCTATAAGCACGCTCAGGCGCGACGCGGCCAGGTCGTGTTCGGCGACCCGCCGCCCGTCAAGACCTGCCCGGCCTGCCTGTCCGATGACCTCCCGGCGGCCGCCTCCAAGTGCAAGTACTGCGGCACCGATCAGCCGGCCGCCGCCTGACGGCGAGGGAGACGCGTGGGCAGCTTGAGCTGCGCGGGGCGCAACGGCACGCGTCCGTCTGCGCGGGCGCCTAGGCCTCGCCGGGACCCAGGCCGGCCTGCGCCGCCTCGCTCCCCGATCCCTGGGCCGCGCCCCCTTGCACAACGAGCAGCTGATCCACGCCCATCAGTTCCAGCACTCGGGCCACGGCCCGCTGAGGCCGCGCCAGAACGAGCGCGCCGCCCCGCTCCCGCAGGGTCTTTCCCGCGAGCACGAGGGCTCGCACCGACGCCGAGTCGGCGAAACGCAACCCGGACAAGTCCACCATCAGCCGTTGCACGCCCCCGGCCAACTGCGCGGTCAAGAGCTCGCTCAGCTCACTGGCCGAGGCCAGATCCGCCTCGCCCGACAGCATCAGAACCGGCCCTGACTCCCCTGCCGCAACCGATGCCTGCAACAAGCTCACGATGAAAAGCATAATGGCCGCACGGCCGACTCAGAAGGCTGAGCCACTCGCGCTTGTGCTTCAGTCAGGGGACGAGACGGATGGATCCTGGCCGGCGGGGAAGAAGACGATGGCGGCGCGGGTACCGCCGGGACCGGAAAACACGCTGATCTGGTCGGCCACCAGGCGCACCAGCCACAGGCCATGGCCCGGCAGGAAAGGCCACCGATCCGCGACGTTCCCGCCAGACCCGGCGTCCTCGCCTGAGGCCGGTGAGCCGCTGTCATCCACCTGGCAGTGCACCGCTCCGTCGCGTTCCCACATCCGCAGCCGTCCCGCACCCGCGCCGTGCCTGACGGCGTTTGCGGCCAGTTCGTGAACCGCGATCACCAGGTCATCGGTGCGGCTCTCGGGCAGGCCCGCCTGGCTGGCGTGTGCCTGCACCGCTGCCCGCAATGCATACAACGTGCCTGAATCGAAGGCTTGATCCAGGGCTAGGCGCGCCTCGCCGTCTCCCATGTCAGCTTCGGCATCCGCCAAGACCGCGCTATCACTGGGGCCGGCCGGATCCGGCCGGCGATCGTTACCCTTCATCGACGCCGACCAGGCTGACCTGCGGCAGGCGATCCGCGCCGAGTTGCGCAAACCTCGTTTCGATCGCCGGACGGCAGCGCAGGACCATGGTGCGGGACAGGTCCAGGCTAGCGGCGGCGTCGGTGACCATCCGGATACTCGAAGCGTCGATGAAACTCAGATTGGCCATATTGATGGTGATATCCCCATCGATGCGGATCGCCTCCCCAAGCGCGAGCGCGAGCGCTTCGGCAGCCAGGAAATCCATCTCTCCCGCCAGCCGGATACCCGGGGGCACGTACTGGCGGCAGATGCGCAAAACCGGATCATCATAGTAAGTGGCTGCCGCCACCGCATGGGAGTGCAACGGTGCAATCAGGGCCAGGGTGACGGGGTCGAATCGCTCCCGGTCATAGCCGCACAACACCGACATGCCCGCGCCGCCGACGGCGGCGGCGATCTCCTCCTCTAGCACTGGCAGTTCCTCGATCCCGGTCATCGGCCGCAACGCCCAGCTCATGTCCAGGGCGACCCGGATCCCTGCGTACCCCTCCCGCCGCGAGTCCGCGAGCTGATCGCGCAGCCAGCCCATGGCCTGCCCGGCCGAGAAGCCTTGCGGCCCGACCAGGCCATCGGCGCTGGCCACCATCACCATCTGTCCGGTCGCGACGGCCGCCTCGGCGGCAATCTCGCGCCAGCTTAGCTTGGCCGCAGCCAGCTGCGGCGAGTCACTCAATACCACCACCCGAAAACCGCTGGCCAGCCCGTCACGGACAAACGCCGCCGTCAGGTCGAGCAGATCGTCGGCCTCACCGAACGTCAGGCAGGCATGAGCGTCCTCCGACAGCTCAGTAACCTGTGTCAGCGCGCTGACCGGCACCGCGAGGCCTCCTTCACTGCTCACCACGACACGCTACTGCGTGACAGCACCAGTCACCGCATACGGCGGCGGTCATCCGGAAGGCGCTGCGTGATCCGCGCCCGGTCCAGGTATTCCAGCAACGGGATCGCGACCCTCCGGGTTGTCCCCAACGCCTGCCGCGCTTCGGCGGTGGTAAACGGCTGGGACAATCTGGCGAGGATACCCGCCGCCTCGGCTTCCGCGCCGGGCGCCAGCACGATCTGCTCGCTGACCCGAAGCAGCAAGCCCGCTCGCGCGGCGGCCGCGAGGGCCCGCTGGTCGAGGCCGAGGTCTTCGAGCCGTCCCGCCTCGGGCGCCATGAACGGCGCCCGGGCCAGATCCGTCAGCACGGCGCGTATCCCCGAGACCACGCGCGGCGGCAGCGACGACACGGGTTCGGTGAGTTTGCGCGCCTCCTGACGTTCCGGTGACTCTGGCGGCACTAGCCGCAGATAGCCTCCGGTCAGTTGCACCTGGGCCGGCGCACCCGGGCCGGCGGGCGGGTCGAGGGGAGGACGGGCCAGCGCCTCGATCAGCGTCCGGTCGGGCAGGCCCAGGGCGGCGCGCGCGGCCTCCGGTGACATGCCGATCGCCAGCGGGTCTCTTCTGGCGTGGGCGGCGACCGCCTCGGCGAGCCGGCGCCGCAGGTCAGCCCAGTGGGCCGGATCGGCGAGCCAATCGCCGGCCGCGGGGGCGGGCGGGGCCTGGCCCCCGGTCACGCCCATCGCGGCTAGCGCGCCTGCCCGCAGCAGACCGTGGCGTCGCAGCAGGTCGGCCGCCGACGGCTGATCCGGCCAGGCGGCAAGCTCGCGCCCGGCCGCGGCAGCGGCGCCTCGCCTGGCGACCGCCGGCGGCGCGACGTCGAGCACCGTCGCCCCCAGGATCCTTCCGTCCGCACGGCCTGGGTCGCGGAGCAGGACGCGGTCACCGACGTGCAGTGGCAGTGCGTCCCGCAGTGTCAGGCGCGCTATCGCGGTCCCGGCGTTTCCCGGCTGACCGGACGGACCGGGTGGACTGGGCGGTGCCGGCGGGCCGAGGGGCCGGACTCGGGCCGACGTGCGGGCAGAGCCGATGTGCAGGGTCGTTTCCTCCGGCAAGCGCGCCGTCCCGGCCGACGGGGACGAGGACCCCAGCGAAAGCCTGACGTCAATCAGCTTGGTTACGGTCCAGCGGCGCGCATCGACCAGGGCCATTCCCCGGGCCGGAACGTCCGCCGGGATACCCCGGAGGTTAAGGGCGACTCGCGCGACGCCGGTGACCGAGGCGGCGCGTTCGTTCAGCATCTCCAGGCCGCGGATCCGGGCGGGCCGCATGGACGGGGTGAGCAGGAGCTCCTGGCCGGTCGCGATGGTCCCGGCGGGCAGCGTGCCGGTGACGACGGTTCCGCTCCCCCGGATGCTGAACGACCGGTCGACCCACAGCCGGACCGGGTCCCCGGCATCGGGGACGGGCAGCGCGGCCACCAGCCGCGCCAGCGCCGCCCGCAGTTCGGGCAGGCCCTCGCCGGTGACGGCGCTGACCGCCACGGCTTCGGCCTGGCCCAGGCCAGATCTGGCCAGGTGACCGAGCGCCTGCCGCATCGCCGGGCCAGGATCCGCCAGGTCGGCTCGGGTGACCGCGAGGAGACCATGCCGGATGCCGACCGCGTCAATGGCGGCCAGATGCTCGGCGGACTGGGGCATCCAGCCCCCGTCCGCCGCCACCACGATCATCACCGCGGGCACCGGACCGACGCCGGCCAGCATGTTCGGCACGAATCGCTCATGGCCGGGCACATCGACGAAGGCCAGCCGCTCGCCGCCGGGCAACGTCATCCAGGCGAACCCCAGGTCGATGGTCAGCCCCCGGCGTTTCTCTTCGGCCCACCGGTCGGGCTCCATCCCGGTCAGCGCGCGCACCAGCGCCGACTTGCCGTGGTCCACGTGCCCCGCGGTGGCGATCACCTGCATGGGCGCTCCCCGCAACCATGATCATGGCCAGAAACGGGCTCCATTTGCCGCAAACTGGCCACGATCATAAAACCCAGGCCCCGGGCGGCGGCGCGGATGGCCGCCATAAAACCAGGCCCCGGGCAGCGGCGAGGATGGCCGCGGTGAGGCGATCGTCATCGTCGGGCGAGACCGAACGCAGGTCCAGCAGCAGCCGGCCGCCGTCGCGCCGGCCGACCACGGCGGGGAACTCACCGCGGGACACCTGCGCGCCGGATCGCAGCGGGATGGCCAGGGACTCGGGCAGGCTGACCGCCGCGCTGGGCAGGAGCACCCCGGGTGCCCCGCCGCCGCCGACCGCGGCCTGGCACTCCACCACGTGGGCGTCCAGGCCAGTGGCGTGCAGAAGCACCACTGCCCGTTCGGCTCGATGAAAAAGGGATGCAGGGTCGGCGGCCAGCGCCTGGGCCACCGGCGGTACCGGTCCGGCGAGAGTGGCCTCCAGGGCGGCGAGGGTCAGCTTGTCCACCCGGAGCGCGCGGGCCAGCGGGTGCCGGGTCAGGCGGTGCATCAGGTCGGCGCGGCCGAGCAGCAGTCCGGCCTGCGGGCCGCCGAGCAGCTTGTCGCCGCTCGCGGTGACCAGGGCCGCGCCGTCACGCAGGGCGGTCGCGGCGCTCGGCTCGGCGGGCAGCTGGGGATGCGGGGTGAGCAGCCCGGAGCCGATGTCGAACACGACGGGAACCCCGTGGGTTTCCCCTAGGCCGGCCAGCTCGGCCACGGTCACGGCGGCGGTGAAGCCCTCGATGCGGAAGTTGGACGGGTGCACCTTGAGGATGAACGCGGTCTGCGGCCCGGTCGCGTCGGCATAATCCGCGACGGCCGTGCGGTTGGTCGTGCCCACCTCGCGCAGCCGCGCGCCGGTGCTAGCCAGCAGGTCGGGCAGCCGGAAGCGGTCGCCGATCTCGATGAGCTCCCCCCGGCTCACCACGATCTCGGCGGCTTGCGGGCGGGCCAGGGCCGTCGCCGCGAGGACCAGGGCGGCGGCGTTGTTGTTGACCACGGCCACCGCCTCGGCGTCAGGAACGGCGCGGGCCAGGGCGTCAAGCGCGCCGGCGCCGCGGCGGGCCCGCACGCCCGAGGCCAGGTCGAACTCGA
>Ga0302235_10002735_pt1 | contig 12579 bp, 8 predicted proteins | sample II_Palsa_N3_3_FD_193577 | JGI IMG/M metagenome (GOLD analysis project Ga0302235, IMG submission 193577) | Peat permafrost microbial communities from Stordalen Mire near Abisko, Sweden - II_Palsa_N3_3 | ecosystem: Environmental > Terrestrial > Soil > Palsa > Peat permafrost | place: Sweden... | reverse complement strand
CATCGTGCTCGTCGCCGTAATGGCGCTTGGGCCGCAAAGCGCGTCGGCCGCGACGCTTGATGGCGCAACCCTGTCGGCATGGTGGAGCGCGCCATTTGCCGGCGTGTTGCTGTCGATTGCCGTGTTCCCACTCATCGCGCCGACTTTCTGGCATCACCATTTCGGCAAGATCGTGGCGGCCTGGGCCATCCTGTTTCTCGTGCCGTTTGCCGTGATGTTCGGCGCCAGCGTAGCGTTTGGCTCGTTCGTTCACGCCATGCTCGAAGAGTATGTGCCGTTCATCGTGCTATTGACTGCGCTCTATACTGTGGCGGGCGGCATCTGCGTGCGCGGGAATCTGCATGGTTCGCCACGCATGAATACGGCGATCATCGCCCTTGGTACGGCACTCGCCAGCATCATGGGCACGACCGGCGCGGCAATGCTGCTGATCCGGCCGCTGCTGCGCGCCAACGACAATCGCAAGCACGTCGTGCACGTGGTGGTGTTCTTCATTTTCCTCGTCGCTAATGCGGGCGGCTCGCTGTCACCGCTCGGCGACCCGCCGCTCTTTCTCGGCTTTCTCAACGGGGTGGGTTTTTTCTGGACGACCGTGCATCTGGCTTTGCCGATGCTGTTTGTGTGCGGCGTCCTGCTCGCGATCTTCTACGCGCTCGATTCATACTTTTACCATCGCCGTGAAGAAGAGCGTTCGCCGTTTCTCGATCCCACGCCCGACACACCGCCGCTCGGCATCGACGGCAAGATCAATTTCGCGCTGCTCGGCCTGGTGATTGCGCTCGTGCTGATGAGCGGCCTGTGGAAGCCGGGCATAGAGTTCGACGTCTTCGGCACGCACGTCGCACTGCAAAACGCGCTGCGCGATGTGGCGCTGATCGGCGTCACGTTGCTCTCGCTGGCGGTGACGCCGCGCACGGCGCGCGAAGGCAACGCCTTTAACTGGGCGCCGATCGAAGAGGTGGCGAAACTGTTTGCCGGCATCTTCGTGACGATCGCGCCGGTCATCACGATTCTGCGCGCGGGAGAGGCAGGTGCGTTCGCGGGTCTCGTGCATCTGGTCAACGACGCGTCCGGCCAGCCTCGCGATGCGATGTATTTCTGGGCCACGGGCCTGTTGTCGTCGTTCCTTGACAACGCGCCTACCTATCTGGTGTTCTTTAATCTGGCCGGCGGCGACGCGCAAACGCTGATGACGAAGGGCGCCACCACGCTGGCTGCGATTTCCGCCGGCGCGGTATTCATGGGCGCGAATAGCTATATCGGCAACGCGCCGAACTTCATGGTGAAGGCGATTGCGGAGTCGCGCGGCGTGCGCATGCCGAGCTTTTTTGCTTATTTGGGCTGGTCCGTCGTTATTCTGGTGCCGGTGTTTCTCGTGACGGCCTGGCTGTTCTTTTAGCTTTTAGAGCCATTGATGACAGTTGACTGCAGCACGGCCACAGGTGGTCCCGCTGCACTATTCGGAGAATTGCAATGCAGAAGATCCTGGTTGCCCGTCCGATTTTTCCGGACGTGATCGAACGCCTCAAACAGTATTTCGAGGTTGACTGGAACAACGGCGAAGTGCTGCCCGCCGACGAACTGACGCAGCGGCTTGCCGATAAAGACGGCGCACTGACGGCCGGTGACCCGATCGGCGCGGCCGCGCTGGCGGCAGCGCCGCGGCTGCGAGTGGTGTCGAATATGGCAGTCGGCTACAACAACTTCGATATGGCCGCGTTCAACGCGGCGAACGTGCTCGGCACCAATACGCCGGACGTTCTGAACGAATCCACTGCCGATTTCGGCTGGGCGCTGATGATGGCGACGGCGCGCCGGATCGCCGAGTCAGAGCACTGGCTGCGCGCCGGCAAGTGGCAGAAGTGGTCGTACGACGGCTTTCTCGGTACCGACCTTTATGGTTCGACGCTCGGCGTGATCGGCATGGGCCGCATTGGCCAGGCACTGGCGCGCCGCGCCCGCGGCTTCAACATGCAGGTGATCTATCACAACCGCTCGCGGGTCGCGCCCGCGATCGAAGCCGAGCTGAACGCAGAGTATGTGTCGAAGGCCGATTTGTTGCGGCGAGCCGACCACGTCGTCCTGGTGCTGCCCTATACGCAGGAAAATCATCACACGATCGGCGCAGCGGAGCTCGCGCAGATGAAGCCGACTGCGACGCTGACCAATATCGCGCGCGGCGGCATCGTCGACGACGCCGCGCTCGCCGAGGCGCTGCGTGCGAAGCAGATCGCAGCGGCGGGTCTCGATGTTTACGAAGGCGAGCCGAACCTGAACCCGGCGCTGCTGACCGTGCCGAATGTCGTGCTGACGCCACACATCGCAAGCGCGACTGAAGCGACCCGGCGCGCCATGGCCAATCTCGCTGCCGATAATCTGATCGCGGGGTTGGGTGAGGGTCCGAATGCAGGGCATCCGCCGAGCGCCATCAATCCGGATGTTATCGGCAAGGCGCGTTCATGATGACGTTGTTGTTGCCCGCGGCGGTCGTGGTATTGGCCGTCGCGTTGGTGATCGCCTTGCTCGTATTGATGCGTGGTGGCCGCCAGAGTGATCTGCAGGCGCAGCTCGACCAGCTAGGCGATCACATTGGCTCGGCGGCGCAAGGGCAGTCGCATGCGTCCGAGCGGATCGAGCGCGAGCTGCGCAGCGAGATCAAGGAGACCGCCCGCGTCTCGCGAACCGAACTGAACGGCGGCTTCTCGCAATTTCAGCAGACGCTTGCCGCGCAGTTCACGAGCATGACAACGCTGCAGAACGGCAAGATCGATGGCTTCGCGCAGCAACTCGTCAGGCTGACCGAAACCAACGCGCAACAACTCGAAGCGGTCAGGCTGAGCTTGCAGCAGCAGGCCCAGCAGGCGCGCGACGAGCAGGGTGCAACGCTTAAGCGTTTCGGTGAGACGCTGACCTTGCAGCTCGGGCAACTGACGGAATCGAACGATCGCCGGTTTGGCGAAATCCGCACGACGATCGAACAACGTCTGAAGGACATCGAGACAAACAACGCGACCAAGCTCGAAGAGATGCGCCGCACAGTCGACGAGAAGCTGCACGCCACGCTCGAGCAGCGCCTGGGCGAATCGTTCAAGCAGGTCTCGGACCGGCTGGAGCAGGTACATCGCGGGCTGGGAGAAATGCAGACGTTGGCCGCGGGCGTTGGCGATCTGAAAAAGGTGCTGACCAACGTCAAGACGCGCGGCACGTGGGGCGAAGTGCAGCTTGAGGCCTTGCTCGAACAGTTGCTGACCGCAGATCAATACGCGAAGAACGTTGCAACGGTGCCGAAAAGCGCTGACAGGGTCGAATTCGCGATCAAGTTGCCGGGCCGTCAGGATCCGGAGGGTGTAGCGGTACCGGTATGGCTGCCGATCGATGCCAAGTTTCCGCGTGAGGACTACGAACGCCTGATCGAGGCGCAGGAGCGCGGTGATCCGGTGGCGGTCGAAGAAGCGTCGCGGGCGCTGGAGGGGCGCATTCGTGCCGAGGCCCGCGCGATCTCGGAGAAGTATGTCGCGCCGCCGCACACCACCGATTTCGCCTTGCTATTCCTGCCGACCGAAGGGCTTTACGCGGAGGTTTTGCGCCGGCCGGGTCTCACCGACACGCTGCAGCGTGACTACCGCGTGACGATTGCCGGACCGACCACGCTTACCGCGTTGCTCAACAGTCTGCAGATGGGTTTCCGCACGCTGGCCATCGAGAAGCGCTCGAGCGAAGTATGGCAGGTGCTCGGCGCGGTGAAAACGGAGTTCGGCAAGTTCGGCGACGTGCTGGCGAAGACGAAGTCGCAGCTCGAAACGGTGACGCGTTCGATCGAAGCTGCGGAAACGCGTACGCGCATGATGAACCGCAAGCTGCGCGACGTCGAAGCGCTGCCGGGAGAGCAGGCGAGTGGCTTGTTGGGAGATGCGCTGCTTGGCGCGGATGCGGACGAGTAGGGAGGTCGGGCTTTACCCAGCCTTTACCGCCACCGCTCCGGCCAATTCCTCTAGTGCATCACCCGTGATGCGCACCACGCGCCAATCCGGCAACACCGTCGCGCCCATCTTCTCGTAGAAGCTGATGGCCGGCTGATTCCAGTCGAGCACGGTCCACTCGAACCGGCCGCATTGCCGTTCGACGGCCAACGCCGCCAGTTGGCGCAGCATCTGGGTGCCCAGACCCGTGCCGCGTTGCGACGGTTGCACATACAGATCTTCCAGATACAGTCCGCGCCGGCCGAGGAAGGTCGAGAAGTTATGGAAGAACAGCGCATACGCGACGATGCGGCCGTCTTCTTCTTGCGCGACCATGGCTTCCGCCGAGGGCCGCGCGCCGAACAGCGCATCATGCACGCCCGCTTCGGTGGCGACGAACAGATGCGTGAGTTTTTCGAACTCAGCCAGTTCGAACATCAACGAAAAAATGGCGCCCACGTCGGTGGCTGTTGCGGCACGAATGGTGGCGGCCATTAAGCTTCCTCTTGAACGTCGCTCAACTGGATTTCGATGCCGCCAAACCGCGATGCGACCCAGTTATAGGCATGGCAGGCGATCCACAGCAGCACGAAACCAAGAATCGCGTTCAGCAGCAGCGCGCTGAACACGGTGCTCAGCTCGACCGAACCGTAGCGGATAAACGCGACCAGCACGCCGAGCAGCACGATAGGCACGCTGAAGGTCAGATACACCAGGATCAGCGCCTTGGCGGTCTGTCCCGGCGCGATGAACGAGATCTGTTTTCTCATTTAAGTCAAACCCGTTGGTCGTTGTGAGGGTAAGGGTTGAGGGTGAGCAGTAGCCGGGCGTGTCAGATCAGCCCGTCGAACAGCATGATATCGACGCTTTCGCCAGCCGTGATGTCAGAGCGTTCGTGCTCGAGCACGATAAAGCAATTGGCTTCGCTCATGGAACTGAGGACCCCCGAGCTTTGCGAGGGGGTCGGCGTGACATGCCATTGGCCGCGCGCATCGCGCGTCGCGACACCGCGTTGGAATTCGGTGCGCCCCGCACGCTTGCGGATGAGCTCGCGACTCGTGGCCTGCAGGAGCGCCGCCGGTTGCGGCGTGGCGCCGGACATCACCACCAGTGCTTCGCGCACGATCTGATAGAACGTCACCATCACGGCGACCGGATTGCCCGGCAGGCCGAAGAATAGCGCGGGCAGGCCGAGACCGGGCCGTTCACCCGACCAGACGCGGCCGAACGCAAGCGGGCGTCCTGGGCGCATGGCGAGACTCCAGAACGCCACGTCCCCGAAGGTCTGCAATAACTGCTGGGTGAAGTCCGCTTCGCCGACCGAGACGCCACCCGAGGTCAGGACCACATCGGCGCTGGCTGCGGCGCTGCGCAGGGCGGCTTCGAGCGCGGCCGGCTGATCGCGCACGACACCGAGGTCGAGCGCGTCGATGTTCATCCGCCGCAGCATGGCAAACAGCGTGTGACGATTGCTGTCGTAGACGCAGCCGGGGTCGAGCGGCTCGCCGAGCGAACGCAGTTCGTCGCCGGTCGAAAAAAACGCGACTCGCAGACGTCTGCGCACCGGCACTTCTCCGATACCAAGCGAGGCGATCAGTCCGAGGTCCGACGGGCGCAAGACCCGGCCAGCTCGCAGCGCAACGCTGCCGCGCGCCAGGTCTTCGCCGGCGAGGCGCCGGTTGGCGCCGTCGCGCACGGCGCTGGCGGCAAAGCGGATCGTCTCGCCGCTGCGTGTGACGAGTTCTTGCGGCACGACCGTATCGCAATCCGCCGGCATCGAGGCGCCCGTCATGACCCGCACGCACTCGGTTACCGCGACCGCGCCGCCAAACGGGTGACCAGCCAGCGCCTTGCCGGCGAGCGTCAGTTCAACGCTGTCTACCTGACTGGCGAGCGCAGCGCTGCGGAACGCGTAGCCGTCCATCGCCGAGTTGTCGTGCGCGGGAACGTCACTGGGCGACACGATGTCTGCCGCCAGCACGCGGTCGAGCGCGTCGTGCAGGGGCACGTGTTCGACCGCGCTGACGGGCGTGGCCCACTGCCGCACGATCGCCTGCGCGGCCGAGACCGGCATCGCCTGAGGGTCGTACTGCGCGACGCAGCTGGAAAATTCGTTAAGCGTGGTCATGAATGGAGAGGCGTCGCGGCCGGATGCGGTCGGCTGGATTCGGTGACCGCCGTGCGTCCGGAGCAGAACAACGGCTGCAACCTCGTTGACGTCTGAACGACGTCTCAATGGCGTTCAAGGTCGGCCAGTTCTTGTAAAGAGTTGATATTGTAAAACGCGCGCTCATCCGGAAAGGCGACTTCGACCGTCTTGTGGCGCGCGTACCACGCGCGGACCTTACGTTCACCCGCTTGCAGAAAGGCGGAGAGGTCGTCGGCCAGACCGGTGCGCAAGAGCGCGAAGACGGGGTGAATCGAGGTCTCGCCGTGCGCGTCGACGGTGGTGACGGTGGCGATATCGGCTTGTTGTGCAGCGAGGGCCTGCGCCAGTCGCGCGGCGAGATCGGCGGGCAGTCCGGGTGAGTCGCACGGCGCGCTGACCACGAACGGCGTGCGGGCGGCGCGTAAGCCGGCTAGCAGGCCCGCTAGCGGACCGCTGAAGTCCGCCACGCTGTCGGCTATGACGCTCGCGCCAAATGGTGAGCCGAGCGCGGCATAGACCTCGGGATGACGATTGGCGCTGATGAGCAATGATCCGGTCTGCGGGGCGAGTCGCTTCATGACGTGCAAAGCGAGCGCTTCGCCGTGCAAGAGTTGCAGCCCTTTGTCGATACCGCCCATGCGCGTGCCGCGGCCGCCGGCGAGAACGAGGCCGGTCAGATTGGCGGACAGGAGGTTGAGTGCGGCAGGCAAGACAGCCTCAGCCGCCGATGTACGACATTTCGACGCGGCGCTCGTCGAGCGATTGCGAGACGGCTGCGCTGCTGCCGCGCAGTTCGGAATAGCGATCGCCGCGGGCCTGCCAGATATGCGCGAGCGCGGAGGCAATCTCCGCGTCGCTCGAGCCATTGCGCACCAGCGCACGCAGGTCGTGTCCCGCGGAAGCAAACAGGCACAGATACAGCTTGCCTTCCGTCGAGAGCCGGGCTCGTGTACAGGCACCGCAGAACGCCCGGGTGACGCTCGAAATCACGCCGATCTCGCCGCTGCCGTCGGCATAGCCCCAGCGCTGCGCGGTCTCGGCGGCGCTGTGCGCTTCGAGCGGGACCAGCGGGAAGTATTCGCCGATCCTTTCCACGACCTCGGCGGACGGCAGCACTTCGGCCATGTTCCAGCCGTTCGAGGTGCCCACATCCATGTACTCGATAAAGCGCAGCACACAGCCCGAGCCTTTGAAGTGGCGTGCCATCGGCACGATTTCCGCGTCGTTGGTGCCGTGCTTGACCACCATGTTGACCTTGACCGGCGCAAGGCCAACCGCCTGGGCGGTGGCAATGCCCTCCAGAACGTCGCCTACCGCGAAGTCCGCGTCGTTCATCCGGCGAAACAGCGTGTCGTCGAGCGCGTCCAGGCTGACCGTGACGCGCGTCAGCCCGGCGTCTTTCAGGCTGCGCGCCTTGCGGGCGAGCAGCGAACCGTTGGTGGTGAGCGTGAGATCGAGCGGCCGGCCTTCCGGCGTGGTGAGCTTCGCGAGCCGTTCGATCAGGTATTCCAGGTTTTTGCGCAGCAGCGGTTCGCCACCCGTCAGGCGGATCTTTTCTACGCCATGTGCGACGAAAAGCCGCGCGAGGCGTTCGATTTCCTCGAAGCTCAGCAGCGCACTGTGCGGCAGGAAGCCGTAGTCCTTGTCGAACACCGCGCGTGGCATGCAGTAGACGCAGCGGAAGTTGCACCGATCCGTCACCGAGATGCGCAGATCCCGCAGCGGGCGCGACAAGGTATCGCGCAGCACGCCGTTGGGCGTCTGCACGGGGCCGGTGATGACCGGCACCGCGCTGACATCGGCAACAGGGATGATGCGTCGGGACATGGATTGCTTCAGTTGGGGTGCAGACTTCCATTTTAGCGGAACGCCCGCCCACCCACATGGAACGAATACCCGCATTCAGCCAAACAAAAAGCCCGCCGGGGAGGGCGGGCTTTCTGGATAGCCGGGCGCTGGCAGCGCCCGGTGTGGCGGCTTACTGCGGGTGTTTCGCCGTTTCGACCTGCTGCATCGGCGCATTGTCGGTGGCCGGCTGTGGCTTGCGCTCGCGCGGCGCGCGCACTGGCTTCGCAACTTGCGCAGCGGCTTCCTGCGCGGCACGCAGCTTGGTGGTGTCGGTGTTGACCCACACCAGGCCGGCGCTTTCCAGCACCGGCTGCAGAGCTTCCGGCGACAGACCGTTGTCGCGCGGCGCGACAGGCGCTGCTGTGGCGACCGGTGCCGGTTCGACAGCCTGCACAGGCTCAACCGCAGGTTGCGGCGCGGCCGGTGCTGCTACTTCTTCGGCTGCCGATACGGCTTGCGGCGCTGCTTCGGCCACCGGCTGCTGTGCTTCCACCGGTGCAGCAACCACGACCGCCGGAGCGACCGAGGTTGCCGGCGTTGCTTCCACGACCGGCGCCTGAACGGCGACCGGCTCGGCTGCGAACGTCTCTGCTGCAGCGTGCTCAACCGCTGCCGGTGCCTGCACGGGCGCTTCAACCGCTGGCGCTTCGTGAACCGGTGCCTGGAACACCGGCGCCGCAGGTGCTGCGCTCGTCGTTTCGACGGCAGCGCTTGCGGTGTCATGTGCGGCTTCGGTTGCGACCGGCACTACAGGAGCCACGGGCGCGGCCGGTGCCGATACAACCGGCGCCGGTTCAGCTTGCGTGACTACCTGCGCTTCGGGCACGGCTGCTTCTGCGACCGGCACGAAAGCCTCCGTTTTGGCGGCCTGTTCGGCGGCCAGAACCGGCGTTTCGGTTGCAGCGTGCAGTTCGGTGACGACCGCGGTTTCCGTTGCTACCGCTGCGACGACCACTTCGACCGGCGCGCTTGCCGGCGCTTCGTGACGGGGCTGCTGAGCCGGCGCGTCGACTGTTGCGCTGACCGTCTCACCTTCCTCTTCCGCACTTTCGACAGACTCGACACCTTCGGCGTTGACGTTACCGTTCACGCCTTCTTCTTCACGCTCACGACGGCCGCCACGACGACCGCGACGGCGACGACGACGCTCTTCGCCTTCACGGGCCACGGCTTCCTGATCGACGGGGGCGCCGCCTTCAAGGTTACCTGCCTGGTTTTGCGTCAGCAGTTCGGTCTGGTTTTCTTCCTGGCTCAGTGCTTCGGCTCCTTCCGGTTGCTTGCGACGCTCGCCGCGTTCCGGACGATCACCGCGATCGCGACGTTCACCGCGTTCCTGGCGCTCACCACGCTCGGCGCGCGGTGCGCTTTCCACGGTTTCGGCGCGGTCTGCGCGTTCCTGACCGCGCTCGCCACGGTTGTCACGGCCTTCACGCTCGGCGCGCGGTTCGCGGCTCTCGCGCGGCTCACGGTTGCCACGCGGTTCCCGTGTTTCGCGGGGCTCGCGACCCTCACGCGGCTCGCGCGATTCGCGTGCTTCACGCGGCTCACGACCCTCGCGGGCTTCACGTCCTTCGCGCCCTTCACGTTCGTCACGACGCTGCGACGGCTGGCCTTGACGGCCGCCAACCGCAGCTGCTTCGCTGCGCGCCGCGCCATCACGGCCGCTTGCGCCGCCGCGGCGGTTATTACGACGGTCGCCGCCGCGCTCGCCCGTGCGCTCACCGCGCTCCGGACGATCGCCGCGTGCCGGACGCGCCGTCTGCTCGACGGGTGCCGGTGCGACCGGTGCAGGCGCCGCGGGCGCTGCGCCGAACAGCTTCTTCAGCCAACCAATGAAACCGCCGCCCGCCGGCGTCACTGCCACAGGCGCAGGCGTAGCCGCAGCGACCGGGCGAACCGGAGCGCTAGGCGCCGGCTTTTCAGGCGTGATGCCCTTGACCGCGGCTTCCTGCTTCGGCTTCACTTCTTCGGTGCGCTTGCTGTAACCAGTTTCCGATTCCAGCTCGCGAGCCGCTTCTTCGGCCATCTTCCACGAAGCACGCGGCTCGTCGAGGCGCGCATCGTCGTGACGCAGGCGCTCGAGCTTGTAATGCGGCGTGTCGAGATGCTTGTTCGGGATCAGGACGACATTGACCTTGAAACGTGACTCGATCTTGTTGATTTCGGCGCGCTTCTCGTTCAACAGGAAGGCGGTCACTTCGACCGGCACCTGGCAATGGATTGCCGCGGTGTTTTCCTTCATCGCTTCTTCCTGAATGATCCGCAGCACTTGCAGCGCGGACGACTCGGTATCGCGGATGTGGCCTGTGCCGTTACAGCGCGGGCAGGTCACATGGCTGCCTTCCGACAGGGCCGGACGCAGACGCTGACGCGACAGTTCCATCAGGCCGAAGCGCGAAATCTTGCCCATCTGGACGCGCGCACGATCGTGCTTGAGCGCATCTTTCAGGCGTTGTTCGACTTCGCGCTGGCTCTTGGCCGATTCCATGTCGATGAAGTCGATCACGATCAGGCCGCCCAGGTCGCGCAGACGCAACTGGCGGGCTACTTCGTCGGCGGCTTCGAGGTTGGTGCGCGCAGCCGTTTCCTCGATGTCGGCGCCCTTGGTGGCGCGGGCCGAGTTTACGTCGATCGCCACCAGCGCTTCGGTGTGGTCGATCACGATGGCGCCGCCCGAGGGCAGGGGCACCGTGCGCGAGTACGCCGTTTCGATCTGGTGTTCGATCTGGAAGCGAGAGAAGAGCGGCACGTCATCGTGATACCGCTTCACCTTGCTGACATTATCCGGCATCACGATATCCATGAAGGCGCGGGCCTGGTCATGGATTTCGGTGGTGTCGATGAGGATTTCGCCAATATCCGGCTGGAAATAGTCGCGAATCGCGCGGATCACCAGGCTCGATTCGAGATAAATCAGCATCGGCTGACCGGTCGAACCGCTTTGCGACGCAGCTTCGATGGCGCGCCACAGTTGCATCAGGTAGTTCAGGTCCCACTGCAGTTCTTCGGCGGAACGGCCAATACCGGCCGTACGCGCGATGATGCTCATGCCTTCCGGCAGTTGCAGCTGCGCCATGGTTTCGCGCAGTTCCTGACGGTCGTCACCTTCGATCCGGCGCGACACGCCGCCGCCGCGCGGGTTGTTCGGCATCAGGACCAGATAGCGGCCTGCCAGCGAAATGAAGGTGGTGAGAGCAGCGCCCTTATTGCCGCGTTCTTCCTTTTCGACCTGGACGATCAGTTCCTGACCTTCCTTCAGGGCGTCCTGGATACGGGCGGAGCGCATGTCGACGCCGTCACGGAAATACTGACGGGCGACTTCCTTGAACGGCAGAAAACCGTGACGGTCTTCGCCGTAGTTGACGAAACATGCTTCGAGCGACGGCTCGATGCGGGTGATGATGCCCTTGTAAATATTGCCTTTGCGCTGTTCGCGACCGGCGGTTTCGATGTCGATATCGATGAGTTTTTGCCCATCGACGATGGCTACGCGCAGTTCTTCCTGCTGCGTTGCGTTAAACAACATTCGTTTCATTGAACGGCTCCAGAGCGGCTTAGCCTGTGCCCACGCCTCGCGTTTGTTGGACGCAAAGAACGTTCAAGGCAGCGGCATGCCGCGCTTTATTGTGTTTTCACAAGCACGCTGGAGCGGGAAAAATGGCGGGGAGAATTGCCTGAGAGGGCCCGGTCCATACAAAAGGACGCGGTGCCGCAGGGCACATGCGAACACGGCTTCAAATAACGGCCTGACACGCCGCGGGTACTGCCGGCTGACCTATACACACCTTCGTCCACTCGCGCCGGTGCGCCAACTGGGCGCGTGACCGGAGGGTCGAAGGCTGCGGTCGAGCCGCAGCTGGAAGTTCGCGCAATAGGCGCGTCTTTTCTCGCTGGGGGTGTCTCGCCTCATTTTGACGTCGCCATGTCTTGTACTTTCTACAAGACGCCTTGGGCGCACGCCGTATTTTCGCAACCGGAAGCCTCGTCCTGCAGGGCGTCAAACCGCCGATACCCGAGGCTCGCAGTTAAATTCTTTTTTACCAAAATTCCGTTACCGCGGAGCCGACCATGACCGAACGCGCCTGTGGGCGCCGTCCCTGCCGGGTGCTGACTCCGTGCGTACAACTTGTTGCATCTCGTTATGCGGGTGAGCAACCAGACCCGGGCGCAAGTAAAATGACTGTTTATCGCTTGCACCTGCGCAGACCGCCGGAATACCGGACAATGCGCCGGCCGCCGCAGACTGCTGGGCAAATTATATTCAGAATGAAAGAGTTAGGCAAAATATCCCAGAAATCGGTCGCAAGTGACCAGGTCTCGATGATCGAGATCGACGATGGCGCGGCCGGACAGCGCATCGACAACTTCCTGTTACGCGTCTGTAAAGGCGTGCCGAAAAGCCATATTTATCGCATCCTGCGTAGCGGGGAGGTGCGTGTAAATAAGGGCCGGGTCGATGCCCAGTACCGTCTCGAGCATGGCGATCTGGTGCGTGTGCCACCGATTCGCATCGCCCAAGGGACCGAAGCGAGTGCTCACAATCCGATTCCGGCCGCCCATTTCGAAATCCTTTTTGAAGATGACCACATGCTGGTCATCGACAAACCGGCGGGCGTCGCCGTC
>Ga0302235_10002731_pt1 | contig 12583 bp, 10 predicted proteins | sample II_Palsa_N3_3_FD_193577 | JGI IMG/M metagenome (GOLD analysis project Ga0302235, IMG submission 193577) | Peat permafrost microbial communities from Stordalen Mire near Abisko, Sweden - II_Palsa_N3_3 | ecosystem: Environmental > Terrestrial > Soil > Palsa > Peat permafrost | place: Sweden... | reverse complement strand
CTCGGACGTGGACTTCGTGGTAACCGAGATCGGCGGCACGGTCGGCGACATCGAGTCGCTGCCGTTCCTGGAGGCGATTCGCCAGTTCCCTGTTGACGTGGGGCGCCGGCGCTGCATGTTCATCCATTTAACTCTCGTCCCTTACATCGGTCACGCGGGCGAGCTGAAGACGAAGCCGACCCAGCACTCGGTCAACGAGCTGCGGCGCATCGGTATCGCCCCGGACATGCTGATGTGCCGCTCTGAAGGCTCGCTGTCGGCGGAGATCCGCAAGAAGATCGCCCTGTTCGCGAGTCTGCCCGCGGAGGCGATCGTCTCGGCTTGCGATGTGGACAACATCTACAAGGTGCCGCTCACCTTCCATGAGCAGGGCGTCGACGACTTCATCCTCGAGCACTTCGGTGTGGATGCGCCGGCACCCGAGCTGTCGGACTGGCAGGAGCCGATCGAACGCGCTGGGCGCAGCAGCCGTACGGTGCGGATCGCGCTGGTCGGTAAGTACATCCAGCTCGAGGATGCCTACCTGTCGGTCTCCGAAGCGCTCCGGCACGCAGCTTCGCTACAGGACGGCAGGGTCGAGATCGACTGGATCGATTCCGAGCGCCTGGAGGGATCCGATCAGCACTCGGTGGGCGAGGACGGCGACGGTGTCGAGCGGGCCGATCACACCGACGGTCGATCGATGAGCGAGCTGCTGGCCCGCGCCGACGGCATCCTGATCCCCGGCGGCTTCGGCGGACGCGGGATCGAGGGCAAGATCGCCGCGGCGCGTGTGGCACGCGAGCGGGGCATTCCCTATCTGGGCATCTGCCTGGGGATGCAGATCGCAGTGGCCGAGTTCGCCCGCAACGTGGCCGGCATGGAGGGGGCCAACTCGACCGAGTTCGATCTCGAGACGCCGTTCCCCGTGATCGACCTGCTGCCCGAGCAGAAGGAGGTCGCCGACCTCGGCGGCACGATGCGCCTGGGTGCCGACCCGATCAAGCTGCACGCCGGCACGCGAGCGCGGGAGATCTACGGCGAGGCGGTCATCTACGAGCGCCACCGCCACCGCTACGAGGTCAACAACCTTCTGCGCAAGCGCCTGCAGAGCGCCGGCCTGTGCATCTCTGGCACCTCTCCCGACGAACGTCTGGTCGAGGTCGTCGAGCTCGAGGGCGGGGAGGGTGGGCATCCTTTCTTTATCGCCTCCCAGTTCCATCCCGAGTTCAAGTCCCGCCCGGAGCGTCCAGCTCCTCTGTTCCGCGACTTCATCGCCGCCGCCCTGGAGCGAGCCGGCACGCGCGACGACGCAGAGCGCACCCGCAATGACGCGGACGGCACGCGCGGCGAGGATCCGGCGACGCTCGCCGACAGATCGTGAGCGCGGATCTCTCGACCGGGCCACCGCTGCGCGGTGTGGCATCCGCCACGGAGGGTCTGCTGCGTGTGGAGACGGTCTTCCACCTAGCGGACGAGTCGCAGGGACAGGCTGTTGCGGCGAAGCTGATCGACCGCGCCCACGAGCTTGCCAACTCGCCCGAATGTGAGTGCGACGTGGACGTGAGCGTCGAGTGGGTACGGCCGGATGACCCCGTGGATCCCGGCGAGGCGCCGGCTCACGGACGCACCGCCGAGCGATAGCGTTCGAGCCTCGATGCTGAAGCTGCGCCGCGCCATCGTCCTCGACGCCGGTTCCCCTGGGAGCGGAGGAGAGCAGGATCTCGTGATCGAGCTGGTGGACGAGGCGCACGACGCGGAGGACGGGGCTCAGGAGAGAGGAGCCGACGTCAGGGGTGAGCAGAGGCGCCGGCCGGCGATTGCCGACGTGGCGCTCGTCGGTCGCGCCGAGCTCGGCGACGAGCTGGTGGTCAACGTGCAGGCTCGCGATCTCGGCCTGGGCTCGGGTGGTTTTGACATCGTCCACGTCAACCTCTCCCGCGGACTCAGCGGCGAAGAGGATTGGGATCCCTCCCGTCCCACCCGCCCGAACGTGATGAAGCTCAACTACACGAGCCTCCAGCACACTGTCGAGCCGGTCGAGGAGATGGGCAGTGCCTCCGAGCATCCGATCGGTTTAGGGGGGCGGCCGGTTGCCGTGCTCGCCCTGCATGGCCAGCTCGCGGCGGTCGCCTGGGCTTTCTCGCGGGTCCTTCCGGGGAGGCGCATCGGGTACGTGCAGACGGCAGGAGGCGCGCTGCCCGGCGGACATTCGCGCACGGTTCGCTCATTGCGCGAGCGCGGTCTGCTGGCTGGGCACCTGACCGCCGGTGCGGCATTCGGTGGAGAGGGTGAGGCGATCACGACGGTTGGCGCCCTGGATCACGGGTTGCGCGGACTCGGATGGGACGCGGCGATCTGCGGTCCTGGTCCCGGAATCGTGGGCTCCAGCTCCCCGCTCGGACATGGCGGCATGTCCGCCCTGGACTCCGCTCATGCCGCTCTCGCGCTCGGCGCTCCAACGCTGCTGGTGGCGCGGATGTCCTCAGGCGACCCCCGCGCGCGCCACCGCGGCATCTCCCACCACACGCTTACGGTGCTCGACCTGCTGCTCGAGCCGGTCACGGTTGCGCTGCCCGCCGGGATGCGCTCACCAGTGGGAGCGGATTTGCGTGCCGGTCTCGGCGCGGTCTTCGGTGGAGCTCTCCCGAGCCGTCCAGCGCTGGAGCTGGACGTCGAGCGTCCCGCGCGCATAACCCGCCATGACTGGCGCCGTGCGATTGTCGATCTTCCGGCTTACGCAGCCGCCGATCTATCCGCCGAGACGATGGGTCGTGGGTTGAGCGAGGACCCGCTGTTCTTCGGGGCTGCGCTTGCGGCCGGCACGACCTTGGCGGAGCTCGCGGAGGACGTTGATCGTGGCGAGGACGGGGTGGGGGAGGCTGAACGGTCGGTTGCATCGCCAGGGAGAAGCTGAGGAGTGGGCGAAGCTGGTGGAGTGCCGCCTGGCTCATCACAACTACTGAGGCCGAGCACCGAGCTCGCGCGACTGACGCTCGACTTCCTCGCCTACCTCGAGCTCGAGCGGGGCCTCTCGAGGAACACACTCGAGGCATATCGCTCGGACCTGCTCCAGTTCGGGGAGTTTCTCGACCGTCGTCCTTTGAACGTGAAGGACGCTCGGCACGGCGACCTCGCGGCGTTCCTGTCCGAGTTGGCCGCGGGCGCCGGTGAGCGCCCACCGGTCGCGGCGGCCACGCTGGCGCGCAAGGCCGCGTGCCTGCGCTCGTTCTACCGTCACCTGCGCCGCGAAGAGATGATCGAGCACGACCCCACCGCCGAGCTGCGCGGGCCGCGCAAGACGCAGCGCCTACCACGCGTGCTCTCCCGCGAGGAGGTCGCTTCACTGTTGAGTGAGCCCAAGGGGACCGAGCCCCTTCCGCTGCGCGACCGGGCCCTGCTCGAGGTCATGTACGCGTGCGGTCTGCGTGCCTCGGAGGCGATCGGGCTACAGGCAAGCGACGTTGATCTCGACGAGGGGATGCTGCGTGCCCGCGGCAAGGGCTCCAAGGAGCGGGTTATTCCGGTCGGCCGCCAAGCGGTCACGGCGCTGCGCACATACGAGCAGCGTGGGCGTCCCACGCTGGTCGGCTACAAGGTTCAGACGCAACTGTTCGTCAACCACCGCGGCGGTGCTCTCACGCGTCAGGGTCTCTACAAGATCGTCCAGGGCCATGCCCGTGGCGCCGGTTTGGAGCAGAAGATGAGCCCGCATACGCTGCGCCATAGTTTCGCAACACACTTGCTTGCGGGCGGGTGCGATCTGCGCTCGCTGCAGGAGATGCTCGGTCACGCCGACCTCGCGACCACCCAGGTCTACACGCATCTTTCGGCTGAACGGCTGAAGGACGTCTACTTTCGCGCGCACCCGCGGGCCAAGTCCCCGGGCGCCGGGCAGTTGTTGCCCGGTCACGAGGAGTGAGTGAGCCGGCGGACGCTTGCCGGCGTCCATAAGCTGGAGTGGTGCCCGAGCTGCCCGAGGTAGAGACGATCAGACGCCAGCTCGCGCCGCTCCTCGAGGGTCGCAGGCTGGAGCGCGTGGAGATCTTGGACTGGCGCTGGTCGCGGCCGCTTGAGCCGCGCGAATTGGCCGACGCGCTGGAGGGACGGAGGGTGGAGGGGCTTGGCAGGCGGGGCAAGTACCTGGTGTGGAACCTGGACGATGATGTTCACCTGGTTCAGCACCTGCGGATGACCGGCGCCGTGCTGTTCGATCCCGACCCTGAGCCACCCCATACCCGCGTGCGCATCGAGCTCGGTCAGGGACACCGGTTGGCGATCGTAGATCCACGACGGTTCGGTACCGGCGAGCTGCTGATCGGCCACGAGGCCCTTGAGGCGTTCTTCGCTGCGCGACTCGGCTTGGAGCCGTTGGACGAGTTGTTCACCGCCGAGCATTTGCGCGCTCAGGCGCGCGGACGAACCGCACCCGTGAAGGCGTTCCTGCTCGATCAGCGTCGGATCGCCGGCGTCGGCAACATCTACGCCGACGAGGCGCTGTTCCGCGCGGGCATCCACCCGCTGCGCCCCGCCGGACGGCTGTCGAGGAAGCAGTACGGGCGCTTGCGGGAGACGACGATCGCCGCGCTGCAAGCCGGCATCGACGCGCGTGGAGCGACGATTGACGACTTCCGCCACGTCGACGGCGTCAGCGGGTCCTTCCAGAATCAGTTTCTCGTGCACCGTCGCGAGGGGGAGCCATGCGGGACGTGTGGCACGGCGATCGTGAAGATGGTCGTCGCCGGGCGTGGAACCTATGTGTGTGAGATCTGCCAGCCCCGGCCTCGGCGCAAACACGCTCGCGCGTAAACGCTCAGGCGGCTGGCTGATCTTCGATCAGGAGCTCGTCCAGGCGCCCCGACTCGGCGGCGGCCTGGACCTCGGTGAAGCCACCCACCAGCTCACCGTCGATGGTCACCTGCGGGAAGGTCATCATCCCGGTCTTCTGAGCGAGCTCGACACGACCCTCGGGGTCCTTCGACAGATTGACCTCGGCGTACTCGACGCCACGTGATTTCAAAAGGCCCTTTACACGGGCACAGAAGGAACACGGCTCTGTCGTGTATACGGTGACATTGCTCATTACTTCATAAAGTATAGAAAGGCTATTTCGGGGCGAGGATGTCCGTACCGTCTTGAATCGTCCTCACACCGTCTGCTCCAACGCCCGCTCCTGCGCGCGGTCGAACTCGAGCTTGACCTCGCCGCGGCGCGTCGCCAACTCGCTCACATCGCCGCTCTGCGCTCCGCGGGCCTGCTGGATTCGGCGGTCGACCCGCGCCAGCTCCAGCTGCAGGCGCTGAACGTCGAGCATCGCGGACTGCACCGGTTCCCGGCCGGCTTCCACGACCAGCTCGGCCAGCAGCGCCTTCATCTGCGGATCGCCGTCTAATCCGTCCTCCAAGCCTGCCGGGTCGGCCATCGGGTCGCGCAGATGCCCGGCACCGAGATGTCTGGCGGCACGCTGGAGCAACTCGCTGGTGAAGTGCTCGTCCACATTCAGGCTCTCCAGCGCCTGCTCACCCTCCTCCGGGGAGGCGATGCACAACGCCAGGAACGTCCGCTCTGTCTCTTCTCGTCGCGATAGGCCGGTGGGGGGCGGGGGCGAGGCGCCGGCGATCGCCGGCGGTCCGCTCTGTGGCCCCCGTCCTCGGTCCGTCTGAGACGCAAGCGCCGTCTCCATCACGCTCTCGGGCAGCTCTAAGCGTCCGGAGACCAGCCTGGTCAGCTCCAATCGCATTGCGCCGGGCGGGAGCATCGAGAACACCGGGCGGAGCTCCTGCACCATCCTGTCACGACCTTCGGGACTGCCATGGTCGCCGCCATCGAGCACGCGCTCGACACGGAAGCGCACGAATGGCACGGCGTCCTTGACCGCTGCTGTTATCGCCTCCGCTCCGTCGCGCTGCACCAGGTCGGCGGGGTCGGTTCCCGCCGGGAGCATCACTACGCGCAACTCCAGCTTGAGCTTCGCCGCGAGGCCGGCAGCCTTCAGCATCGCCTCCTGACCGGCGCTGTCGGCGTCCAGCGCCAGCAGCACGGTTTGGGACATGCGTGCCAGCTCGCGCACCTGCTCGGCCGTCAGCGCCGTACCCATCAACCCGACCGTGTTGCGCAGCCCCGCCTGGTGCAGCGCGATCACGTCGGTGTAGCCCTCGCACAAGATCGCCTCTCCCGCACGGGTGGCATGAATCCGAGCGAGGCCGGCTCCATAGAGGTGATGACCCTTGTGATAGACGTCGTTATCCGAGGTGTTCAAATACTTCGGTTTTTGCTCATCGCGCATCGCTCGCGCGCCGAAGCCGAGCACCCGGCCGCGGACATCGGCAAGCGGGAACATGATCCGACTGCGAAACCGGTCGTAGAGCTGCCTGTTCTCCTGAGAACGTTGTGCCAGCCCGGTCTCATACAGCTCCTGCTCGGAGAACCCGCCTCGGCGCGAAGCCAGCAGCATTCTGTCCCAGGCGCTCGGGGAGTATCCGACGTGGAACTCGCGCAGGATCTCCTCACCCAGTCCACGGCCCTCCAAGTACTCGCGTGCGGCACGTGCCTCCTGTGACTCCCACAGGCACCGTTCGTAGTAGGCCGTGGCACGCACGAGCAGCTCCAGCAGCCGTTCCCGCCGCTGACGGCGTTCGGCCTCTTTTGGATCCTCCTGTTCGCGCTCCAGCTCGATCCCGCAGCGGTCGGCCAGCAACTCGAGTGCGGCCTTGAACTCGACCCCCTCTGTCTCCTGTACGAACGTGAACACGTCGCCCGCCGCCTGACATCCGAAGCAGTAGTAGACCTTCTGCCCCGGGTCGATTCCGAACGACGGCGTGCGCTCCTCATGAAACGGGCACAGTCCTTCGTAGTTGCTCGGGCCTGCGCGTCGTAGCTCCGTACGCGCCGAGACCAGCTCGATCATGTCGACCGCGTCGCGCACGCGATCCTTGGACTCGGGGGTGTATCTAGCCACTGCCTCCTACGCTATCGGGCGAACGCTTTGGGTACCTTGAGCTCGGTGTATGCGTTGATGCAGTACCTGTCGGTCATACCCGCCAGGTAGTCCGTCACGCGTCGCGCCAGATCGTCTTCGTGCGCTCCGTCCGGGACAGGCAGATGGTCGGGTTGATCGACGTAATGCTCGAACAGTGTCCTCAGAACCCCCGCGATCCTCGCGTGCTCGGCGCGAACGGCGGGACCGAGGTAGACGTGCTCAAACATGAAGTCCCTCAGCTCGCTCATTGCAGCGCCCGCCTCCTCGCCCTGGACGATGTCACCGGCGAGCTCCGATTCCTCGACCATGTCGTGCACGAGCGCGTCAATCCGCGCCGAGCCGCTTGCCCCAAGCACGGCAATCGGCTCCTTCGGCAGCTCGTCCTCACGCAGCAGGCCCGCGCGCACCGCGTCGTCGATGTCATGGTTGATGTACGCCACCCGGTCCATCACGCGCACGATCCTGCCCTCGAGCGTCTGCGGCTTCGGCGCGCGGCTGGAGTGTCCGGCGATCCCGTCGCGCACCTGCTCGGTCAGGTTCAGCCCGGCGCCGTCGCGCTCCAGGCGCTCGACCACTCGCAGCGAATGCTCGTAGTGGCGAAAGCCCACCCCGAAGCGCTCATTCAGGCAGTTGTCGAGCACCTCCTCGCCGATGTGGCCGAACGGCGGGTGCCCGAGGTCGTGGCCGAGGCCGATCGCCTCGACCAGATCCTCGTTCAGGCGCAGCGCGCGGGCCACCGTGCGCGAGATCGTGGTGACCTCGAGCGTGTGCGTCAGCCGCGTGCGGTAGTGATCGCCCTGCGGTGCCACGAACACCTGCGTCTTGTGCTTCAGCCGTCTGAACGCCTTGCAGTGCACGATCCTGTCGCGGTCGCGCTGAAACGGGGTGCGCAGCGCGCAGTCGTCCTCCGGCCGAGCGCGGCGTGCTGGGTAGGAGTGCGCCGCCAGCGGTGAGAAGGTGCGCTCCTCCAGCTCGCGCCGGCGGTCGGCGAAGATGCTTGCGACCGTGCCGGTCTGCTTGGCGAGGCTCATCCTTCGATTGTGGCAGCGGGCTCGGCGATTCCGGGCTTGCGCACGCGACTGATCATGATCGCTTCGCGATGTTCGATCGCGGGAGGAGCGCTCAGCGCTCGTGATGCCAGTCGTTGCGGCCGGTGTACTTGCGCACCAGGTGGCTCCACTTGGTCTGCGTCGCAGGATCCTCGTCGAACATCGGCGCTTTGTGCTCCGGCTCAGGGAGATTCAGGGCGGCGGCCGAATCGATCCGCAGATCGACACCGTGCTCGTGGATCGAGGCGATCGAGTCAGCTTCGAGAAAGCGAATTCCGTGGTCGGGGGTGTTGATCAACAGGCCGTGGAACACATCCTCCTCGGGAGCGCTCAGCACGCTGCCCACGGTTCCCACCTGCTCGCCGTCGGAAGCGAGCACGGGCACGCCGGTTTCCAGCACCTGATAAGCGATCGGCAATCCCTCATCCACAGCTCACTACGATATCGGGATCGGCGCGCGGGCTCAGCGCGCAGGGTCAGCCTGTGCGCGCGGCGGCCGGCATCAGCCGTAGGTGCGCGTGATGCTCGAGCGTCTCCGCGATCGCCCGCTCGACTTGGCCGAGCGCCGGTGCGGGTGCGTCGGGAGTCTCCGTCAGCGAGCGGCCGAGCGCCTCGGTCATGAAGTCGTAAGCCGCCTCCTCCAGCGGGAAGGACGCGGCCTCACACGCCCCGCACACGACTCCGCCCGCCGAACCGGAGAACCCAACCAGGTGCTCGCGCTCCCCGCAGCAGGCGCACGCGCCAAGCTGGGGCGCCAGGCCGGCCGCCAGCAGTAGCTTCAGGCGGAATGCCAGGGCGCCGGCGCGGCCGCTGGCCGAGCTGGCGGTCGCGGAGAGATCGGACTGGTCTCCGTCGGTGGGCGCTGGTTGGTCGGCTGGTCTACCTGTGCCAGAGACCTGCTCGTCGAGCAGTCCCAGGTGCCTGCACAGCAGGTTGAACACCCCCGGGTGGGGCTCGCCGGTCTCGAACAGGCGGCCGACCGCGTCGCAGGCGCGCGCGGCGCTGTCCAGTGCGCGGGCGTCCCCGCGCAGGCGTGGGTAGGCGTCCACCGTCTGCGCGCCGGTGACGGTCAGCAACTCGCCGCGCCCCTCGTGCAGGTCCATCCGCAGGCGGAAGAACGGCTCCAGACGGCCCCCGAAGCGGCTGCGTGTGCGCCTGACGCCCTTCGCGATCGCGCTGATCCTGCCACGGTGGGGGGTGTACACGTGCAGGATGCGGTCGGCCTCCCCGTAGCGCATCGATCGCAGCACCACCGCCTCGGTCTTTACTGGGCCGGCCATCGACAGTCGAGTCTAGGTTCGCGGGCGGCGGCCATTCGCGCCGAGGGCGCACAATTGGCACGGAATGGGCTGGAAATCGGCACGTTTACGACCGCTACGCCTGAGACAATGCGGTGCATGGATCGCGCTTCTTTGGAGCAGCTTTTAGATCAAGGCCTATCGCTCGCCGATATCGGCAGGCGGTTTGAACTTCACGAATCGACAGTGGGTTACTGGGTTCAGCAGCACGGGCTTCAGGCGGTGAACCGCGAGAAGTTCGCGGCGCGGGGTGGGCTCGCGCGTGAGGAGTTAGAGCTACTGGTCAAGGATGGTGCTTCAATCGCGCAGATTGCCGAGGCGGTTGGGCGCAGCAAGGGGTCGGTACGACACTGGCTCGACAGGTACGAGTTGTGCACCACTAACGCTGGCGGCGGCCCAAGTAGAGAGGGCGCGCGCGAGGCACGAGCGGCGGGTCTTTCTGAAACGGTTCTGAGATGTCCGCGCCACGGAGAGGTAGCGCACGTGCGTGGATCTCGCGGGTACTTCAGATGTCGTACTTGCCGGGTGGAGGCGGTTATACGACGTCGCCGCAAGGTAAAGCACCTTCTGGTTGAGGAGGCCGGCGGACGTTGCCGGTTGTGCGGTTATGAAAGGTGCGTGGCGGCACTTGAGTTCCATCATCTGGATCCGCATGCCAAGGAGTTCGGGGTCTCTCAGCGCGGCGCCCATGGCATTGAGCGTCTGCGTGCGGAGGTACGCAAGTGCATCCTCTTGTGCTCTAATTGCCACGCGGAGGTGGAGAGTGGTTTCAGCTCGATCTCCGGGGTAGCTCAAATGGACAATCTGGGGTAGCTCAATTAGGCAGAGCAAGATCCTGTTAAGATCGAGGTTGTGGGTTCGAGTCCCACCCCCAGAGCTATTTTTCAGCCTTGCATGGTAGTTCGGGCCTCCGTTTGTTACCCGCCGAGTATGTCCACGTGAGACGTTGGCATGGTCGGTTGACCAAGGCGCATCGGCCCACGTATAGCCAGTTCCTCCACGAGTGCCGCCGCCGCAGCTCCGGTGTCGTGCGCGCTGCTCCAGTCAGCTAACTCCCGCGCCCTTCCCCGAATCGAAGGCTCCTCCAAGGCCTGTTCCACCGCCAGCCGCAAAGGCCGCGGCGAGATGAACCGCTGCGGCACCCGCACCCCGGCCCCGGCCCAGGCAACACGGGCGGCGTTCTCGTTCATGTCGCCGATCGCGGGGCAGGCGACCACGGCGCACCCCGAGGAGAGCGCTCGCACGAGCGTGCCATGCCCGGCGTGGCAGACGATAACGTCGCACAGGGGCATCGTGCGCGCGTAGGAGACCCAATCGACGACGCGGGCGTTCGCAGGCACAGGCAACGAACGAGGAGGAAGGCGGCGGTTCCAGGTGGCGAGCACCCGCACGGGCGCGTCGGCGAGGCCGCGGAGCGCGGCATGGAGCATCCGGTGCGAGGGGTCCTGCGCGGTCGAAGGGGCAACGAGCACGAGCGGTAGATCGCCTGGAGGGAGCTCCACGTCCGCGGCCGGGGGCTCCCACATCAGCGGACCGACGACATGGGCGTATGAAGGCCACGAGCGCGGGTACTCGAGTTGGGGAAATGTCGCGACCAGCGCAAGCTCGCGGCTGGTGCCGCCGTGGGTGTAGTCGAGCGTCGGCAGACCGAGGCGCGTGCGGACATCGTTGAGCTGGGCGCGGCCGAGCTGCAGGCCGTGCTCCAACGGACGGCCGGCACGACGCCAGAACGCGCGGCCGGCCGCGGTGCGCGGCAACCGCGCGCCGAGCGAGTAGATCGGCAGGCCGGGCTCGCCCTCCGGAAAGACATGGGGGATCAGCGTCGCGCAGGGCACACCTTCGATCTCGGCCGCGAGCGCTGGAGCGAGCGTGAGGATGTCGGCGACGACGACATTGGGCTCAAGCGCGGCGACGAGTGGCAGCGTGTCGCGCGTGGCGTGGACGACGGCCTCGTAGAAGTCCAGCGGCTCTGGACCGGAGGGGAACACGTGATACTCGGGCGCCGCCGCGAACGTCAACTCCTCCGCCTCGATCGGCGCGCGCCACCGATCCCATGTCTGCACGGTGACGTCGTGCCCGCGGGCAGCGAGCGCGTGGCCGAGCGCGATCATCGGGAAGGCATGCCCAGGATCGCCGAAGGCGCCGAGCAGCACGCGTAGGGGAGACCTCACTGGCGACACAGGCGACTGAGACCGGTCACCGGCTGCGGCGCGTCCGACCATCGGACCCGGAGAACTAAGCGGCGGCGATCTCAGCGATGAGCCGCAACTGCTCCAGGCGCTCGGCGGCGGTGAAGGCGATCGGCGTGACCCCGAGCGTGCCGACCCCGGCGTCGCGGTAGATCTCGAGGCGCTCGCGCACGACATCCGGTGGCCCGCACAAAGAGACGGAGTCAATCAACGCATCCGGAATCGCGGCCATCGCCTCCTCTCGCTTACCTTCGAGGTAGAGGTCCTGGATCACGGCGGCCTCGGCCTCGAAGCCGTAGCGGCAGACAAGCTGGTTGTAGAAGTTCTGCTTGCGCGAGCCCATGCCGCCGACGTACAGGGCGATGAACGGCCGCATCCCGTCGCGCGCGGCCTGCAGATCGTCGGTAACGAACACCTGCACGGTCGGCGCCATATCGAAGTTCTCGAGCGATTTCCCCGAGCGCGCGGCGCCCTCCTCCAGCAAGGGACGCAGCTCGGAGACGTGCTCGGGCGAGAACAGCGTCGGGATCCAGCCGTCGGCGATCTCGCCCGCCAAAGCGGTGTTCTTCGGGCCGATCGCGGCGAGATAGATCGGGATCTGATCCTGCACGGTGCCGATCGTCAGCTTGAGCGCCTTGCCGGGGCCGTCGGGCAGCGGCAGTGTGAGCGTCTCGCCGGCGAACTCAACGCGTTCGCGTGCGAGCGCCATCCGCACGACCGCGACGTACTCGCGGGTGCGCTGCAGCTGTTTGCCGAAGCGCTGTCCGTGCCAGCCCTCCGCGACCTGCGGTCCGGAGGAGCCGATCCCAAGGATCATGCGCCCGTTCGACAGCTGGTCGATCGTTGCCGCGGTCATCGCGGTCATCGCGGCGGAGCGGCCAGGCATCTGAAAGATTCCCGAGCCGAGCCTGATCGTCGATGTCTGTCCGGCCAACCAGCCAAGCACCGTGGCGGTGTCAGAGCCATAGGCCTCCGCCGCCCACACAGAGTCATAACCGAGGCGCTCGGCCTCTTGAACGATGTTCAGCTGGTCCTCGGAAGTGAGTCCCAGACCCCAGTAGCCGATGTGAACGCCAAGCTTCATGGTCG
>Ga0302235_10002729_pt1 | contig 12591 bp, 14 predicted proteins | sample II_Palsa_N3_3_FD_193577 | JGI IMG/M metagenome (GOLD analysis project Ga0302235, IMG submission 193577) | Peat permafrost microbial communities from Stordalen Mire near Abisko, Sweden - II_Palsa_N3_3 | ecosystem: Environmental > Terrestrial > Soil > Palsa > Peat permafrost | place: Sweden... | reverse complement strand
CTCGCAGGTCATCGTGGTCACCCACCTGCCGCAAGTCGCGGCGTTCGCCGACAACCACCTGGTGGTGGAGAAGTCAGGTGACGGGCTGGTCACCGAGAGCGGCGTGGTGCGGCTGGACCGGCCGGCCCGGGTGCGCGAGCTGTCCCGGATGCTGGGCGGCCTAGAAGAGTCCGAGTTCGGCCAGGCTCACGCCGACGAGCTGCTGGCGATGGCCGACCGTGAGCGCGAGGCGGCCGACGCCTGATCCGCCCTGGCTGGCCGCCTCTTGGCATCAGGCCGGCGGTTGGGGGCGGTGCGGGGCGCCGCGGGTGAACGCCGCGAAACCGTCCGCGGCAGCAGGTAGCCGCCGCCCAGGTCGGGGATCAGGCCGCGGCGCAGGAAGACCTGGCAGAACCGGGCGTCGGCGGAGGCGATGATGAGGTCGCAGGCGAGCGCGAGGTTGAACCCGCCGCCGTACGCGACCCCGGACACCGCCGCGACGACCGGCAGGTCGCTGGTCCACAAGGCTTCCACCACGCGCTGGTAGCGCCGCATGAACGCGATCGCCGCCTGCCGGGATCCCGTGCCGATCACCTCGACGATGGCCTGCGCGTCACCGCCGGCGCAGAAATGCCCGCCCGCTCCGGCCAGCACGATCGCGCCTACCGCCGGGTCGCGACCCGCCGTCTCGACCTGTTCACTCAGCTGGGTGACCAAATCAGGGGTCAGCGCATTTCGCCGCCGCGGGCGGTCGATGGTGAGCAGGCGCACCGGGCCGTGGTCGCTGACCGTGACCCTGCCGTCCGCATCCGCGTCGCCGCCGTCCATCCGGCTATACCTGCTGGTCCGGGCCGACGGGCAGTTTGGCCAGTTCGTGGCGCTGGAGCTTGCCGGTGGTGCTCCGCGGCAACTGGCTCGCCGTCATGAACTCGATGTAGCGAGGGCGCTTGAAGCCGGCCAGCCGGTCGCGGCACCAGCCGCCGATCTCAGCGGCGCTGACCGCGGCGCCGGGCCTGAGCACGACCACGGCCTTGACCGTCTCGCCCCACCGCTGGTCGCTGACCCCGAACACGCATGCCTCCTGCACGGCCTCGTGCTGGGCGATGACCCGCTCCACTTCGGCCGGATAAACGTTCTCGCCGCCCGTCTTGATCAGGTACTTGAGCCGGTCGACGAAGGTCAGCTGGCCGGACTCGTCGCGCACCAGCATGTCACCCGTGTGCAGCCAGCCGCCCCGGAAAGCCTCGCTGGTCGCACCGGGATCGTCCATGTATCCGGACATAACACTGGGCCCGCGCACCACGCACTCGCCGGGCTCGCCGGGAGGCACCTCGCGCATCTCGGCATCGACCAGCCGCACGTCCAGCAGCGGGCTGGGCAGCTTGCGCAGCGACGGCGCCTGCCCCGGCCCGCTGATACCGTGCGCGAGCAGGTAACTCGTCTCCGTTTGGCCGAAGGCGTCATAAAAGTCGATACCGAACGAGGCGGTCAGCTTTTGCACCACGCCCGGCATCATGTTCGCGTAGCCGATCGCGAACCGCAGCGACGACAGGTCGTAGTCATCGCGCCGCGGGTAGTCAAGGAAATCAGTGATCACTCCGGGCAGGAGAAGGGTCCAGCTCAGCCGGTCCCGCTCGATCATGCGGAACATCGTCTCCGCGTCAGCCTTGCGTAGCGTGCCGTAGGTGCCCCCGGTCAGCATGGTGGCGTACAGCGACTCGTCACCGCCGCAGTGGAACAGCGGCAGCCAGCCGATGAAACCGTCCTGCTCGCGCAGCCCGAACCACTGGGCCAGCCGCAATCCTCGTATCGCGGCCGCGGCCTGGCTGATCATGGCGCCCTTAGCCCGCCCGGTGGTGCCGCTGGTGTACAGGACGTTGTGGATGTCCTCGCCGCGCACCTCGGCCGGGCTGGCTGGCGAACCGTCGAGCAGAGCCTGGTAGCGGGTATATCCCTCGGGTGGTTCGTCCAGGCACGCCCAGGTCGTGACCGGAGACGGGCGGGAGCGTGCGTACTCCAGCGACGGAGCGCAGGCGGCTGAGGTGATGACGGCGCGCGGCGCCCCGGCGCTCAGGCAGTACGCCAGTTCCTCCGGGTGGAAGCGGATGTTGAGGGTGAGCGCGGTGATGCCGAGAGACGCCAGCGCCGCGTACGTCTCCACGTACTCGGGACGGGTCTCGGACAAGACCGCGACCCGGTCCCCGCGGCCCAGGCCAAGGCGCTGCAGGCCGCCGGCCAGCCGCGCCGCCCGCTCACCCAGTTCGCCGTAGGTCCAGCGGCCATCCTCGGAGGTCACCGCGGTGCGGTCGGCGAAGACCCGGAAGGCGCGCTGGAACAGGTCGCTGACGGTGTAACTGGCCACCGCGCTCATGTCAGCTCCTGACGTCCCGTCCACGCTGGTCACCCGCCTCCCCGCGGACCCCGCCGAACCCAGCACGACGGTCGCGGTCCACCGCCACTAGTGAAACGCGATTCACTGAAGGGCAGCTTAGGGCCGCCGCCAGGCTCTTGCCTAGGCCATCGGCCTGATCTTCCGGTCCGGGCCGTCGACGCGGTCAGGCCGCCTGGAACGACCGCTTGGCCAGCCCGAGAGTGTAGCCGTCGATGACGGTGGTGGGCGGCGCTACCGGGTCGGTGGCGGCGCCTAGGGCGACGAACAGCGGCGTGAAGTGCTCCACGGTGGGGTGTGCGTACGGCATGCCGGGTGCGCGGGTGCGGAACGCAGCGAGTTCGTCGACGTCACCGCGGGCTAGCGCGTCCGACGCCCAGGAGTCGAAGTCCGAGGACCAGCCCGGCACCTGGTCCGGATGGTTCCAGTCGAGGAACGGAAGGCCATGGGTCATGTAGCCCGACCCGATCACGAGCACTCCGGCCTCGCGCAGCGGTCCCAGGCGCCGCCCCAGGTCCAGCAACCGTCCGGGGTCGTGGGTCGGCATGCTGAGCTGCAGGATCGGGATGTCGGCGTCGGGATACATGATCTTTAGCGGTACCCACGCTCCGTGGTCCAGGCCGCGGCTGCGGTGCTCGTGCACCGGCTCGGTGTCCGGCATCAGCTTGGTGACCTGTTCCGCGAGTTCGGTGGCGGCCGGGGTGTCGTAGCGCATCTGGTAGTACATCGGGTCGAAGCCGCCGAAGTCGTAGACGAGCTCGCTAGGCTCGCTGCTGCTAATGCTGAGCGGAGCGGACTCCCAGTGCGCGGAGACGATGAGGACGGCTTTCGGCTTGGGCAGCGCCCGCGCCCAGGAGTGAAGCTCGGTCATCCAGCCCGCCATCTCGAACAGCATCGGGGCGCCGTGGCTGACGTAAAGGCTGGGCAGTGGCCCGTCGTCGGGGGTCCACAGGCGGTGTGCGGCGGCTCGCTCGGCATCGGCGGCCCGGCGCAGGTGCGCGGCGAACGGGTGCTGGCCGGGAATGCGGCGATCGGCGGTCGCGGTGGTGCTCGGCGCTGGCGGGGACGTCATACGGGCTCCTCGGGGCGGAAAGCGGCGGCGCTGATACGGCTGGTGCGAGCTGACGTGCGGCGGCCGGTCAGGCAATTAGTTGCCTCTACAAACGCCACGGTATCACCGAATAGTTGTAGAGACAACTAAATGGTGCGATGATGTGACGGTGGATGCGAAATGGCTGAACGACGAGGAGCTGGCGGCCTGGGTGCGGCTGGCGGCGGTGCTTGAGCTGCTGCCCGGAGCACTCGATTCCCAGCTGCGTCGTGACGCGGAGCTGACGCACTTCGACTACTACGCCCTCGCGATGCTGTCGGAGGCGCCGCAGCGGACCCTGCGGATGACATGGCTAGCCGCGCAGACCAACGCCACCTTGCCCCGGCTCTCTCACGTGATCCGCCGGCTGGAGGACCGCGGCCTGGTGGAGCGCTTCCCGTGCCCGGAAGACGCCCGGGCCACCAACGTCCGGCTGACGCCGGCTGGCTGGGATAAGGTGCGCGGCACCGCCCCGGGCCACGTGGCCAACGTCAGGCAGCATGTCATCGACGCCCTGACCCACGAACAGGTCCGCCAGCTGGCCGGCATCACCGAGGCCATCTTGCGCAGGCTTGACCCGGACGGCACGATGGCCGCGATGTATCACCGTTATGACCCTGATCCACCCGAAGGACGATAGATGGTCCGGCGGTGCTTAAGGCCGGAGCAGCTCTGTGCGGTATTGCGGGGCAAGCGCCGGGCTGGAGCTCAGCTCAGCTGGGCACGGCGGGCGCGGAGGTTGCGGTTCTTGAGGCGGTTCCCGCATGAGGCCATGTCGCACCACGCGCCGCGGCGGCTGTGCGAGCGGTCGTAGAACGCCCAGCGGCAGTCCGGATTGCCGCACAGTTTGAGCCGGTCCCAGCTGCCGTCGGCCTGCGCGTCGCGGATGATCAGCAGCAATCCGAGCAGGCCGCCTGCCACGCGGCCAGCCGGGGCTTCGGCCTCGAGCCTGACCTGACCGTCGGGGGCGACCTGCAGCCGGGGCTGGCCTTCGCGCCCGACCTGCTCCAGCACAAGTCGCTCGTCCTCAGTGAGCGCCCCGGCGCCGTTATGGTGCGCGATCAGGGTCCCGATGCTTTCCCTGATCCCCCGGGCGAGGCGCAGATCGCTGGCAAAGCCCGGGCTGGCGGGTCCCGCGCTGGACGCGGCATCGATCAGTCCGGCGTCGGCCAGCCACGCATGTGCTTCCTCGGCCCGGGCGAACATGTCGGCGCCCAGGTCCAGGTCGAGGGTGTTCACGAACGCCTGAACGAGCAGCAGCGGGGGCGGCGCCAGCTTGTAATCGAGATGGGACGCCCACGAAGGCAACGTCACCGTGCTCACCCCTGTCCGTCTTGCTGCTTCGCATCTGTCAACACAATACATGACCAGCCAAATCCCTTTACAGGTCATGCATGACCTGTATAATGGTTTTATGAGTCACGCCAGAGAATGCGACACGATGCATGTCCTGCTCGAAGATGATCTCGGCCGCCTCACCCTCCGGCGGTTGCGGCCGTGGGACCGGATTATGGCTCGGTTCCTGGCGGAGCGACTCGACCGGGAGCTGGCTCGCGGTGCGCGGCCGGAGACGAACGCGGGCCTGGCGGCGCGGGCTGTCCGGCTGACGTCGATGAGGTGCCGCCGCGAACTGGCGGAGAGCCTGCAGCGGATACTGGCCGCGGTCCTGCCCGCCGGCAGCCGGGTGGGGCCGACGGCGGCAGGTCCGTGGGCTCGCGTCGCTCGTCACCCGCACGTGCCTATCCGCCGGGACCGGATCAGCCGGTCGGCTTCCGAGCTCACGGAGCTGGCCTCCCGCCTAGTACAGCCCGGTCCGGTCCCTGCGCGCGGCGTGGCGATGGTATGCCAGCTGCTGACCGACGGTGGGGGCCCGCTCTACCGAAGGGCGTGCCGTGACGATCTGGCGGCCATCGTCGAGCAGGCCACGCAGGCGCTGACCAGCTAGGTCTGCCACGACGCCCGGCGCTCCGTCCAGATGTGCGAGCGAGCGGCCCTACAGCTATCTAAAACCGGGGTACACATTGCTCCCGTCCGTCCTTCCGATAGGGGCCGAAGGGCGCCCGGCACGGAGGACGGGCTAGGCCCGACCACGCAGGCGCGGTCTTAAAGGCTCAAGCGCTGGTAGACGTCGCGACGGTGGCCGACAGCCGCGACGGTTACAACGCGAGCCTGGTCGTCAATGGCATAGATGACCCGGTAGTCCCCTGAGCGGACCCGAAGGTATGGCCTGTGACCCTTGAGCGGGGTCACACCTGCGGGGCGGGGATTTGCGGACAGGCCGTCGATGGTCTCGGCGATGGCTTTCCGTCGGGTCAAGCTGGCTCATCGAGCGGCGAGAGCGCGGCCGGATGTCGATGGTGTAGGTGGCCACGCTGCGCCAACCTACAAGCCAAACTCGGTCTTGACCTGCTCCCAGGGGATAGATTCGCCCGGCTCTTCCATGGCTGCGTCGGCCTCGGCGATGTCCTCGGCATCCTCGGCGGCGCGCAATGCGTCGAGCACCGATTCGGGGACAAGAGGCTCCCTCTACGCAGAGAGTGGAACGATGTCGTCGGGCGCTGGTTAGGATCGAGGCGTGATCACTGGGATACATGCGATTGTGTTCTCGCCGGAAGCGGAGAAGGTCCGGGGATTCTTCGCGGACGTGCTCGGGCTGCCGTCGGTGGACGCGGGCGGAGGCTGGCCCATCTTCGCCCTGCCCCCGGCCGAGCTGGCCGTTCATCCCGCCGACGGGGAAAGCCGCCAGCAGCTCTACCTGATGTGCGACGACATCCGGAGCACGCTGGCCGAGCTAGAGGCCAAGGGAGCGGAAGTCACACAGGACGTCTCCGATCAGGGGTGGGGGCTGCTGGCCGCGATCCGTACCCCGGACGGCAGCGAATTCCCGATCTACGAGCCCCGGCATCCATCGCCCCCTCGGTCCTGAGCGAGGTCGCGCAGAGCCGCCGCGGGCCAGCGGCTAGCGCAGCACCGCATTAATCAGCTCCAGGGCATCTGGCCGGCACCGGCCCGCCCCGTACGCCACACAGCGCACGGGAAGTCGCTCGCCCCAGCGAGGAACACACAAGCCCGAGACACCCGTCAAGGACTTAAGAGTAGGTGCACTAGCGTAGAGGGATGGGAAAGCTCAGGGTCCTGTTCATCGGCGGCAGCGGGGTCATCAGTTCGGCGTGCTCCCGGGTCGCGGTGGAAAACGGCGTGGAACTGTTCGTCCTGAACCGGGGCCGGAGCACCACCCGGCCGCTTCCGCCCGGGGTCACGATAAGGCCCACTCGATGGTGTTCGACAACACCAAACTGCGCAGCGTCGTGCCTGGCTGGAACGTGGTGATCCCCTTCGAGCAGGGCGCCCGCGAGATCGCGGACTGGTACCTGGCCAGTCCCGCGCGGCAGGTCACCGACGCGAGCCTGGACGCGGTGATGGGCAAGCTCGCGACGACGTGGACCCAAGAAGCCCAAGCGGTGTCATGACCTCAGGATCGCTGGGCGTCCTCGCGGCCGCGCGCAGGCTCGCTGACGACGTGCTGTTCCCCGATGCGATCCGGGTGGACAGCCTGGACGCGATCCCGGTCGCCCAGCTCGACGCGCTCGCGGCCGAAGGCCTTTACGGTGCGTCCGTGCCACAGCAGGCGGGCGGCCTTGGCCTGGACCTTCTGACCACGTGCGCGGTGACCGAGGTACTGGCCAGCGGCTGCCTGGCCACGACGTTCGTCTGGGTCCAGCACCAGGGGCTGGCCATGACGCTGGCCGCAGAAACCACCCCGGCCGCGCTGCGCGACCAGTGGCTCGAGCCGGCCTGCCAGGGCAAGGTGCGCGGTGGCGTCGCGCTCTTCGGGCTGATACCCGGACCGCCGCTGCTGCGCGCGCGGCCGGTCGAGGGCGGCTGGCGGTTGGACGGCGAGGCTCCGTGGGTGACCGGCTGGGGCCTGATCGACCTGCTGCTCGTCGTCGCTCGCGGGCCGCAGGGCAGCGTCGTGTCGCTGATCCTGGACGCCGCCGCCCAGCCCGGGCTGACGGTGACGCGCCAGGGGCTGGCCGCCGTCAACGCGAGCGTGACGGTCCGGCTCGATTTCGATGGTGTCGTGGTTCCGGCGGGACGTCTGGCCAGCCAGCAACCTTTTGATCCGGCCGCGAGCCTGCGTCCCGACCGGCTGCGCATGAACGGCTCCCTCGCGCTCGGCGTGGCCGGCCGGTGCTGCCGGCTGCTCGGACCCGGACCGCTCGACGACGAGCTGGCTGCCTGCCGGGCGCGGCTCGATGACGCCGTCACCGCCGATACCGAGGCGATGGCCGAGGCCCGCGCGGCGGCCTCAGAGCTGGCGGTGCGGGCCACCGCGGCGCTCGCGGTCCGGGACGGGAGCAAGTCCATCATGGCGGACACTCATCCGCCGCGGCTCGCTCGTGAAGCGCTGTTCCTGCTGGTGTTCGGGTCGCGGCCGCTGATCAAGAGTGCCCTGCTGCGTCAGCTCGGCGCCATGGCCGGCTGAGGTTGGTCTCGCCCGCCTGATCGCTCCGGGCTCCGCCACGCTCGGCCCTCAGCCGGACGATCCCCCGGCCACGTCGTATGACCAGAGCTCACTGCCGATGCCCACCGGCCCGGGCGACTCGCCTCCGGCTCGCTCGGCAGCGGAACGGTGCCCGTGCCCGAACGCCGGGGAGTTCATCCACGCCTTGAATGCCTCGTCGTCCCGCCACCTGGTCACCACCAGCCAGGTGGTCCGTCCGTCGGTCGGCTTGAGCAGCTCGAAGCCCTCGAAACCGTCCTGGTCATCCACCGCGCCGGCCCGGGCGGCGAACCTGCGGGCCAGCTCGTCGCCGCTGTCGGCGGGCACCGTAATCGCGTTGATCCTCACAACTGTCACGTGTTTCAACCTATCCCAGGTCAGCGGTCCTTGACGGCTGACTAACTCACGCGATGCGGCCGTGCTAGGCGGTCACCTCGCCTGCGCATACTCGCGTGCAGCCGTAAGGCGATTAAATACGACTTAGCAGGAAATCGGCCAGAGGCGGGTGGAGGTGACTTTATCCTCTTCGCCTGACGGGAATAGCCGTAAGAACAAGGGCACGCTTGGCCTTCTGCTGGGAATCGTGTTCGGGATCTTCGGGGTGCTAGCGATCTACTTGATCAAGGGCGACAAGACAACCGCCAGCCTGCAGAACCAGGTAAACCAGGCTGAGCTGCGGAACAGGCTCGCCGGGCTAGAACAGGAGCAGTACGACATCGTCATGGAGGCAAACGAGCCTCATCATGAACATCAGGGGCTTTCGACTCTGTCTGTGCCAGGTATTTCGAGGTAGACGTGCGCTGGCTTCGGCGTCAGCCGATACTCACCAGCGCGTTGACGTCGTCGCTGGGCAGTGCTCCGTCGATCGTGGCCGTGACCTCGGTTTTGATCAGCTCCACCGCACCGCCGTAGGTGGACATAAACGCGGTGTCGGCCGCGTCCCGTCCGGTCGCGATGCGGATCAGACTGGCTCGCGGGGCGAGCAAAGTCGCGTCCACGACGCACCACTGGCCGCCGACCAGCGCTTCGGCCACCGCGTGGAAATCCATCGGCTCCAGGCCGGGGGCGTAGACGGCCGCGAGCCGGGCCGGGATGTCCAGGGCCCTCAGCAGCGCGATGACCAGGTGCGCGTAGTCCCGGCAGACGCCTTGCCGCAGTAGGAGCGTGTCCACCGCTCCGTCGATCGGCCTGCTGCTACCCGGGACGTAGCTCAGCCGGGTGCCGACCCAGGAGGACACCGCGGCGAGAAGTGCCGCGCCGGTGCCGATCCCGCCGAACTCCCCGCGTGCCACCGCGGCCAGCCGGTCAGATTCGGCGTACCGGCTCGGGCGCAGGTAGGTCACGCGATCGGCTTCGGTCACCTCCGGCCGGAGCGCGGTGCCGCGGACCACGGCCCCGTATTCGACACTCACCCGGCCCGGATCCAGGACCATAAGATGCGCCTGCCCGCCGTGTGTCATGGCGATCTCGGTCGTCTTGACCAGTTCCCCGTCGCGGCGGACCGTCAAGTCCTCCTCGACCTGCAGCCCTGCCATCCCTGCCACCGCGACTTGCAGGATCGTTTCCGCCTGCTGATTAACGCGCAGGTCGAGGCGGGCGCTGACACGGCGGCTGGGGTGAACCTCCACTGCCCCAGTATGGGGGCAGGCGCGAGCCGTCCTGACCGGCGCAGCGCCGGTGCGGCGCGGACCGGTCAGCCCGCGCCCAGCAGGCAGACCTGGATCGCGCCGCCGACTTCGCGGGTCGGCAGGCTTAAACCGGCGATCGGATGGTAGGGAGCACGGCTGCGATCAACGCAGATGACAGAACAACAGAAGGGGGATGTCATGGTCACCTACACCGTGCCCGGAATGAAGAGCGACGACGCCGAGAAGGTCGTCACGATCTTGCAGGACCGGCTGAACTCTCTCAACGACCTCGCGCTGACCCTCAAGCATGTGCACTGGAACGTGGTCGGACCGAACTTCATCGCGGTCCACACGATGCTTGACCCGCAGGTGGACGCGGTGCGCGCCATGGTCGATGAGACCGCGGAGCGGATCGCGACGCTCGGCGCGTCCCCGGTCGGTACGCCCGGCGCCCTGGTCGCCCAGCGCGACTGGGATGACTACTCCATCGGCCGCGCCGGCACCCAGCAGCATCTCGCTGCCCTGGACGTCGTCTACACCGGGATCATCGAGGCTCAGCGGGAGGCCATCGAAACCACCGAGGAGCTCGACCAGGTCACGCAGGACATGCTCATCGGCCAGGCGCGCCAGCTGGAAGAGTTCCACTGGTTCGTCCGTGCTCACCTGGAGACGCCAGACGGATCGCTGACGACCGCGAACGCCAAGACCGAGAAGTCGGCGGCCAAGCGGGCGAAGCGGTAAACCGGACGCGCGCACCACTGCTCGTTCGGGAAATTTCCTAACGGGCAGTGGTGTCGGCGCTAGGGGTGCCGAGCTGGACCTGGACGCCGGCCGGGTCGATCTTGTCCAGGGAATGCTCCCAGGTCCGGTCGGGCCAGTGGTAGCGGACCAGGCCGTCGGCGGGCCGGTACTCGGCGGTGAAGAGGGTCCCGAAGCCCTCGTGGAAGCGGGTGGCGTAGAGCGGGGAGCGCAGGCAGGCCGCGACCACACCGGATGCGCCAGTACCGGCGGCCAGCAGTTCCTCCAGGTAGTTCTGGCGTTCGACACTGCGGATCGCCGCGACGTAGGGCGCCCATTCCACCTCGCCCTGGTGGTTGGTGGCGACGGCCAGGTCGGTGACGCGGGCCGGGCGGTCCGGGGCGAGGTACACGGTGGCCTGTCGGCCGTCGCGGTCGAGCGCGGTGACGTTATAGGACATGTGCACCGGGACCCGGCGCAGAACCCGCACCGCCTCCTCGACGTTCCCGCAGACCTCCAGTACGTAGCGGATCACCAGCGGGATCCCGAACCCCTCGCCGACCTGCGGCCGGCCGCCGAACGTGAGGGAGACCGCGAGCCCAGCGTCGTTGACCCCGTCCAGCAGCCCCCACAGGCAGTCGAGCATCCCGAGCACCCGGCGGCCGGTGTACGCCGTCCTGGCCACCACCCCGTCGAACAGCCGGTAGTCCCAGTCGTAATTACGAATCAGCGCCGGACCGCCGGGCAGGACCGCGGCCTGCGAGCAGCCGGTCAGGAAGGGCGGCGGGTTCCACAGCGCGAGCGCGGCGCCCGCGTCGGAGCCGTCCGGCCCGTGCTCGAGCATGGCGGTCAGCTGCTGCCAGGCCGGGATGAGCTCGGGCATGTGCTCCTCGAGCTTGGCCCGGGCCTCACCGGTCGTCGGACGGGTGTTCGCGCCTCCCCGCCACCACTGCCGGAACGGCGGCCAGGTCGCTGCGAGGTGCTCGCGGATTCGGTCACCAGGCTCGTCTTCGGCGAAAGCCCGCAGGGTGAGCGGGATCTCCCCGCCCCAGGGCTCCTGTTCCCACGGGCTGCTCAGGGCCTGTTCCCGGGTCCAGTCAACGGACGCCCGTTCAGTCGGGGCCCGGTTCGCGCCGGTCCAGTCGACGGCGGTCCAGTCGGTGGCGGCCCAATCAGTGGCGGCGAGGCGCTGAAGCCAGGACCGCCAGTCCGACCAGTCGACGTCCTCCGTCCACCGCTGCCAGTCTTGCCAGCCGGAAGGGGCCGTTCCCTGGCCTTCGCCGTCCTGGTTTTCGGTCACGCCGCCTCCATCCCCAAACCGCTCCGATGCCCACCTCGCGGTACCAGCATGCCCGCCCGTGCGACCAGCGTCGTGCCCGCTTGGCCGGGCCACCATGACAGCTACCCGGACCCGGAACCTCAACAACTCGCGCTCACGGTGACGGCGCTCACGGTGACGAGGTGTTTGACCTGGAACGCGGTGGGCAGCGAATGGAGTCCTGAGGGGGTAACTAATGTCCACTGCCGCTTATCCGGCTACCGCTTTTAATCCGTTTACGGGTGACAACGATAACCCAGATCCTCATCCGGGTGAGCACCCGACCGCCGACTGGCCCGCCGCGCGGACGGCCGTAGCCTTCACCGACGCGGTCGAATCGGGTCGGCTTAACCTGCCGCTGCCCGGTGGCGGCCGGACCCGCGAGCGATGGGCTGCCCTAGCCGACTTGGCGGAGGAAGACCTCTCTCTGGCCCGGCTCGCCGAAGGGCACGCGGACGCCCTAGCCATCCTCGCTGAGCTCGGTGGCGCCTCGCCGCCGGCCGCGAGCCGCTGGGGCGTCTGGGCCGCACAGCCTCCGGGCCCGGGGCTCGCGGCAAGCCAGGCTGACGCCGACGGCGGCTGGCGCCTTGACGGCATAAAGCGCTACTGCTCCGGCGCCCGCTCCTGCACGGACGCGCTGGTGACCGCGACGGCGCCCGACGGGAGCCGGCTGTTCGCGGTGAGCACGGGTAACCTGTCGCCCGTCCCTGGCAGCTGGCCCGCCACCGGCATGGCGGGCAGCGACACGCTCGACGTCCGCTTTTCCGGCATCGCGGCCGAGCCCGTCGGCGGGCCGGGCCGCTACATCGACCGGCCAGGTTTCGCGCACGGCGGGGCCGGCGTGGCCGCCTGCTGGTACGGCGGGGCGCGAGGCGTGGGCCGGACCCTCCTGGATGCCGCGGCCCGGCGCGATGTCGGCCCGCACGCCCTGGCCCATCTCGGCGC
>Ga0302235_10002726_pt1 | contig 12597 bp, 14 predicted proteins | sample II_Palsa_N3_3_FD_193577 | JGI IMG/M metagenome (GOLD analysis project Ga0302235, IMG submission 193577) | Peat permafrost microbial communities from Stordalen Mire near Abisko, Sweden - II_Palsa_N3_3 | ecosystem: Environmental > Terrestrial > Soil > Palsa > Peat permafrost | place: Sweden... | reverse complement strand
TCTGAGCCAGCACCCAGGCAGCCCCGCCAAGACCCGTCGCCCCCCCGCCCCGCCCCGCTCCACCCACCCGACCTCGGCCCGGCCCGGCCACCCGCGGGCCGCGTCGCCACCGCACCGATGGAACATCGGGCCGGATGGGACCGGCCCGATGTTCCATCGGTGCGGCCTGATCATGCGGCGGCAGCACCCAGGCGCGCCACTTTGGGGGGTGTTTAGGATGGTTTTGGCGGTTGCCCGGGACCGGCGGCCCTCCGGACCCGGACCCGCCGGATAGGTGCCGGCCGGATGCCGCCGACCCCGCCGGGGCTAGCGCGGGCTGGCGGACACTGCCCTTGCGCGGGCTAGGGCGCACTACCCTGTAATTAGCGCACTGGCAGCAGGCGAATGGCCGAATCTACCCGGACGGATGCATGGAACCCGAACCCACCGTGCTGGACAGCCTCCGCAAGGCGATTAACGCTATGCCCGAGGATGTGCCGCTCCGCCTGCACCTGGCCACGCTGCTGCTTGGGGCAGGCCAGCGCGACGAGGCTGTCAGGCACCTGGGCGCCGTTTTGCAGCGCGATCCGGGCAACGCGCAGGCGCTGAGCCTGCTGACGGGCCCGGTCCTGCCACCGGAGCCGGGTGCTGCCGCAGGGCCGCCTCCGTCTGATCCGGCTGTCATTTCTCCCGAACGGGCCGGGTCTATGCCCCCGCGACCCGCCCCGGCGGCCGGGGAGGACGCTGGCGAGAAGGGCAAGCCGTCCAGGTACGACTGGTCTCAGGCCGAGGACGAGCTGCGCGACGTCCTGCCCGCGATGTTCGTCGGTGATGGTGACGAGGACCCGGCGTCGGCGGGCATCGATGAGGCGGACGCGTACGACGCCGAGCACACCGGCCTTAAGCTCGCCGACGTGGCCGGGATGACCGAGGTGAAGGCGCGCCTGGAGGCGGCGTTCCTGGCGCCGATGCGCAACCCTGACCTTCGACGGCTTTACGGTAAGTCGCTACGTGGCGGACTGCTGCTCTACGGGCCGCCGGGGTGCGGCAAGACGTTCATCGCCCGCGCGGTAGCGGGCGAGCTCGGCGCCAGGTTCATCGCGGTGTCGTTCGCGGACATCATCGACATGTTCGTGGGGCAGAGCGAGCGGAACATCCACGAGCTGTTCGAGATCGCCCGGCGGAACGCGCCTTGCGTGCTGTTTCTTGATGAGGTGGACGCGATCGGGCAGAAGCGCTCGCAGCTGCGGCACACGCCCATGCGCAGCGCGGTCAATCAGCTGCTCCTGGAACTTGACGACATCTCAGGCAACAATGAAGGCGTCTTCCTGCTGGCGGCGACCAACCACCCGTGGGACGTGGACAGCGCGCTGCGCAGGCCCGGCCGCTTCGACCGGACGCTGCTAGTGCTGCCACCCGACGGCGCCGCGCGCGAAGGGGTGTTCCGCTACCACCTCAAGGACCGCCCGGTGGCCGGCATCGACCTGGCCAAGCTGGCCAAGCAGACCGAGGGCTACTCGGGCGCCGATATCGCGCACATCTGCGAGACGGCGGCCGAGCGGGCCCTGATGGACTCGGTCCGCCGCGGCGAGCCTCGGATGATCGGCACTCCGGACCTGGAGGCGGCGATCGCCGAGGTCAAGCCATCGCTTGGCGCCTGGTTCGACACCGCCCGCAACGTGGCGCTGTTCGCCAACGAGGGCGGAACCTACGACGACCTGGCCGCCTACCTGCGCAAGCGCCGCCTGATTTGAGCATGCGCCGGTGATCGAGCTGCGGCAGGAGCTGGCACGTGCTTCGGCGATGCTCGACGTCAAGCGCTTCGATGAGGCCTCCGAGCTGCTCGCCCGCGTGGTGTCGGCGGAACCGGAGAGCAGCCGGGCCTGGTGCCTGATGGCCCGGGCGCACCTGGGCGCGGACCGCTACGCCGACGCTACCGTCGCTGCCAACCGCGCGGTGGCCCTGGACCCCAACGACGAGTGGCCGCACCGGCTGGCCAGCAACGCCTTGGTCCACCTCGGTAGCTTCGCGGGCGCGCTGCGGTCGGCCTACGAGGCGCGCAGCCTGGCCCCCAGCTACTGGCAGACGCACGTCTGCGTCGCCCAGGCCGCGCTGGCCGCCCAGCGGCTCGACCTCGCCACCGAGGCGGCGACCCGGGCCCGCGGCCTGGCCCCGAACGAGCCGGATGTCCACTTCCTGTCCGGCAAGGTGAGCCTGGCCCGGGGTGACCTGACCGGCGCGCGTGAGCACCAGGAACGAGCCCTCGCGCTCGATCCCGCGCACAGCGGCGCGATGAACGAGCTGGGCCGGATCAGGCTCAGGCGGCATGACTCGGCTGGCGCGATCAGGCACTTCATCAGCGCGGCCCGCGCCACCCCGGACGAGCGCATCTACAGCAGGAACATCGACGTGGTGCTGTTGCGCACGGTGTCACGGACGATCTACGTGTTCACGCTGATCGCGCTGATCCTGATCTGGGTTCCGGCGGTCACGCACCTGGACCGGCTGCCCTTCGTCATCGGGCTGGGGGCGCTGGCCGTGGTCACCGCCGGCTGCTTCGCCTGGATGGTGTTGCGACTGCCGCGTGAGGCGCGGCTGATGGTCCGCAGGACGCTGCGCACCCCACGCGTCGCGGCGGCGTTCGCCATGGCCGTGAGCGGGGTGGCCGTCGCGTTCGGCATCGTTGCCTTCACCCCGGCTACTGACCTGGCGCAGGTGCTGCCGGTCGCGGTCGTCGTCACCGTGGTCGCGCGACTGGCCGCCTTCGCCGCCCTCCGCGGAGCCGCGAAAAAGCCCTAGTTGGGGTCCAATGGGGGGCTCATGGGGTCTAGCCCGGCGTCAGCTTCGTGGTCGTGGTCGCGCCAGCGCAGCGCCCGGACGGATGGCAGGGTCAGGACCGCCGCGCTGCTGAGCAGGCCGTACGCGGCACCGACGCCGAAGACGGCCTGGGGCCCGAACGCGCCGGCCAGCGGCCCGTCGATCGCGTAGCCGATCACGCCGATGCCGTAGGCGGGGAACAGGGTCAGCGAGCTGACCCGGGCGAGCATGTCCGGCGGGACCTGCTGCTGCAACGTGGTGCCGAATAAGGTGTTGGACAGTGACGCGCCAGCGCCGCAGGCGAATGCGGCCGCGGCGACCCAGGGGGCGGTCGCGTGCAGGGCCATCGGGATGTCCGGCAGCGCGTAGCAGAACGTGCCGACGGTCGCGATCACCATCGGCCGCCGGGGCCTGCGGCCCAGCGAGAGCAGGCCGGCCACGATCGCGCCCGTCCCCTGCACCGCCATGATCACACCCCAGACCGCGGCGCCGCCCAGGTACGCCCGGCCAAGCACCGGCCCGAGCACCATCCACGGCGCCCAGGTGATCAGGTTGAAGAAGGCGAACTGCACGGTGACCGCCCATAGCCAGCTGCGTGAGCGGAAGTCCGTCCGCCCTCAGCCATGTCACGCAACAGGGTCCGGCCCCCGGCTGGGCTCCTGGTGGGAATCCGGAGCAGGCTGAGCGCGAGCACGCTCGCCGCGTACGACGCGGCGTCCGCGGCCACCACCGCCGCGGGCCCGGTCACCGCGACGAGCACCCCGCCGAGGGCGGGCCCGGCGATCCTGGTGGCCGAGGTGGCCAGCCCGTACAGCGCGTTCGCGTTCCCAAGCTGATCGCGCGGGGCTATCTCGACCGTCAGCGCGTCCAGGGCGGGCGAGAAGAACGCCTCCCCCGTGCCACGCAGCCAGGCGAGCAGCACGAACAGCCACAGCGCGGGCCTGCCCGCGAACAGCGCCGCTGCCAGCGACGCCTGCGCGCCGCAGCGGAGCACGTCCGCGGCGAGCATGACCCGACGCCGGCCGAACCGGTCGGCGACCGCCCCGGCGAACGCCAGCAGGATCACCTGGGGAACGACGTTGGCCGCCATCACGTAGCCGAGGCCTGAGGCGCTGCCCCCGCTGTCTAGGACCGCCCAGGCCACCGCCACCGTGGACATCGACGTGCCGAGCAGGGAGGTCACGTATCCGGTGTAGAACCGGCGGAAGCTCCGCTCCACCAGCACGCCTGCCCGGCGACGCAGCCACTCACTTCTCACGACACCGGATCATGACACCCGGTTCAGGGCCCTACCATAATTGATAGTCAATAAAGTTGAGTTGATTAGGCTCACCTTGGCGAGCAAGTACCGAAGAAACCCGCGGTACATCGCGCCTAGCCCGGCGAGGAAGAAAATTTTCGGTAGTGCTCATATTTATTGAGCACACCGAGCTCAATCTAGGCACCTCGCCATGTTGGCGGCCGACAGGCAGAGATTCTGCTTCACTGTTGGGCATGCATCCGAACGACCGGTCACGACTGACGTTCATGGTCCGTTACGCCGCCCGCCACCCTGAGCGCATCGTGCCGCACGCCCGCCGCCTGGCTCGTGACACGGTGCTCCGGCTGAAGAACCCCGACCACGTGAGCTACTACCGCGCGGTGATGAAATCGGACGCGGCGCGCAGCGACGAGGGGGCGGTGGGCAGCCACACCCACGACTCCTGGCTCAAGATCGGCCAGATGCAGTTCGATTACCTCGTCTCGTACGGTTTCAAGCCAGGCATGCGGATGCTCGAGATCGGCTGCGGAAACCTGCGGGCCGGCCGCCTGTTCATCGATTACCTGGACCCAGGCGGCTACCACGGTCTCGACATCTCCCCGGACATCTTGCTCGCCGCGCAGCGCACGCTGGCCGAGATCGGCCTGCAGGAGAAACTGCCGCACCTGACCTTGGTCCGGGACCTGAAGCTGGCGTTCCTCCCGGCGGAGCACTTCGACGTGGTGCACGCGCACAGCGTGTTCTCGCACTCCCCGATGGAGGTCATCGAGGAGTGCCTGGCACACGTCGGGCGGGTCATGAAGCCGGACGGCTTCTTCGACTTCACCTTCGACCGCACCGACGGCGCCGAGCACCACGTACTGCGGGAGGACTTCTACTACCGGACCGAGACCTTGGTGGCGCTGGCCGGCCGGTACGGCCTGTCCGCCGAGTTCATGACGGACTGGGAGAAACTTCCGCATCAGCAATCCAAGCTGCGCGTCACCCGCCCCGCCGAGTTACGATACATCTCGTTCGTTCCGTCACGCGAAGGGGTAATGACATGACGATGGCCGACGGGGGTCCTGCGACTGGGCCTGCCGCAGCTGGCAGCAGCCCTGCGGTCCGTGCTTCTGATCGCGACCGCGACGCGGTGGTGCAGCGGGTGCAGGAGGCGTTCGCCGAGGGCCGGCTGGACGACGCTGAGTTTGACGAGCGGATGCGAGCCGCCCTGACCGCCCGGACGCAGGCGGAGCTGGACGTCCTGCTGGCCGACCTGCCCGCGACGAGACCCGCGACTGGTCCTTCGCCCGCGATCGTGGGGCGCGGTCCCGGCAGGTTCGCGATCGCGCTGAAGAGCTCGGTCCGGCGAGCCGGACGCTGGCGGGTGCCCGAGCGGTACACGACCGTGGTTTACAAGGGGGACGGCTGGCTCGACCTGCGGGCGGCCGAGCTCAGCGGTCCGGTCACCACGTTCGTCGCGGTGGCCTACAAGTCCCGCGTGGTGATCTTGGTGCCGCCGGGCGTCCGGGTCGAGATGACCGGCTTCGGCGTCACCCAGGGGCTGGCGGACGAGGAGGATCCCGGCTACCGGCTACCCGTCGACGCCCCGGTGATACACGTGCGAGGCATCGCCTATAAGGGCACGGTCGAGATCACGACCCGTCCGCCGGAGCGTCCCGCTCTCCGCCGGTAGCCACCGCGGCGGGCGACGGGCGACGCGGGCGACGCGCCGCCGCCCCGGTCGGCTCGGCGGGGGCAGACCCGGCATGACAAGATGGGCGCTGTGACGTGGAAAGCCCCAGATGTCGAGCGGCCTGAAGGGCCGCTGACCGGACCCGAGCGTCCGATGCTGCAGGCGTTCCTCGACTGGCAACGGGCGACGCTGCTGTACAAGTGCGCTGGGCTGACCGGCGCCCAGCTTGCCGAGCGCACCGTACCCCCGTCAGGCCTGTCCCTGCTCGGCCTGATCCGCCACATGACGAAGGTCGAGCGAGCGTGGTTCCGCCAGCGGTTCGCGGGTGAGCCGATCGACTCGCCGTTCGGCGACGACAAGGCGGCCGACTTCGAGCGCGTCGACCCGGCCCGGGCGGCCGCCGACTACGCCCGGCTGACCGAGGAATTCAAGCTGGCCGACGCGGCGGTGGCCCACGCGCCGCTGCACGACACGTTCAGCCACAACAAGGAGGTCATGTCGCTGCGACTGATCTACCTGCACATGATCGAGGAGTACGCCAGGCACCTGGGCCACGCCGACCTGCTCCGCGAGCAGATCGACGGCGCCACCGGGGAATGACGTCCCCGGTCACCAAGCCGCCATCACGGGTCGACGACCGCGGGGCGGCCGGTGTAGACGGCTCGGGGGCGCAGCGGGCCGTCCCCGGCGTACGCCTCGAGGGCGTGGGCGATCCAGCCGGCCGTACGGGCCACCGCGAAGACGGCCTCTCCGGCGCCCGTGACCATGCCGGCCACGCGGGCCAGGGTGGCGACCGCAAAGTCGATGTTCGGCTCGGGCAGCGACTTCCGCCTGACCTCCGCGAGTACGGCCTCGGCCACCGCGAGCTGGCCCGACTTCGGTGCGGCGCGGCGCAGCAGGCCGAGCAGCAGGACGGCGCGCGGGTCGCCGCCCTGGTAGACGAAATGACCGAACCCCGGCACCTTCTCACCGCGCCGCAGCAGCTCGCCTACCACCCGGGGAACATCGTCCGAGCCGCGGGCGGCGGCCAGCAACGTCTCCGCGCCTAGCGACGCGCCGCCGTGCAGGGCGCCGCTCATCGCGCCCAGGCCGGTCCCGACCACGGCGTACGGATCCGCCCGCACCGACGCGGCCACCCGGGCGGCCAGCGTGGAGGCGGCCAGCTCATGGTCCGCCAGCAGCACGAGCGCGGCGGACAGCGCGCGCAGCAGCTCAGGAGCCGGCCGTCGGTCGCACAGCCTCGACCACAGGCGTCCGGCGATCGGCACGCCAGAGGCGGAGGGGGCGAATGAGGTCGCAGAGGTTCGGTTGGTCAGGGCGGAACCGGGAGGGGCAGAACCGGGAGGGGCAGAACCGGGAGGGGCGGAACCGGAGCATGGCGGCGCGGGCAGGCAGTCCACCATGCCGGCGATGAGGTTCCGGGCGGCCGCGAGGACGGCGGACGGGTCGAGCTGCAGTCGCAGCGAATCGGTCGCCGCCATCGCGGGCACGATGACCTGGAGCCGCTCTAGCGGCAGCGTCCCGGCCGGGAGCGCGGCTTGGGCGGCCCGGCCCGCCGCGAGCGCGGCCGGGGTGGCCTGCCAGATCGCGTGGGCGGCGGCCCGGGCGGGCGGGACAGCCTGGGCGCGCGGGAACTCGCCGGTCCAGAGCAGCTCGGCGACTTCCTCGAAGGTGCGGGTGACCGCTAGGCGGGTGGCGTCTAGACCGCGGAAACGGAGGGAATCGGCGGTGATCTCGGTGATCGCAGACTCGACCGTGATGTCCACGGCGCCGGCCGGACGACGCGGGCGGCCACGCCGGGCCAGCTGCTCGACCTCGTCCGGATCGAACAGGCTGCTCCGTCCGTCGGCGACCTTGCCCCGGCCGAGCACGCCTCGGCTTACGTAGGCGTACAGCGTCGCCTGCTTGACGCCAAGTCGGCGAGCAGCCTCGGCCGCCGTCATCGAGTAGGGCATCTCGTTCCTCTTCGGGAAGCTCGGACGTGGCCGAGCCGCATGCGCCACGAATCGTTCGGATTAATTGATTTTAATCAATGTTGACGATAGTTGATCATTTCGTCAATCTGAGGTCATGCCATCGATTCACTTTCTTGACGTGACCAACCGGGACGGAGTGCAGACCGCGCGCACGGGGCTGTCGAAGTTCGGCAAGGTGATGGTCAACTTCTACCTGGCGCGGCTGGGCGTGGCGCAGTCCGAGATCGGGTTCCCGTTCCTGTTCCACGAGGTGCCATACGTGCGGGCCTGCGTGGCGCTGGCGCAGGCGGGGGCGTTCGGGGAGCTGCGGCTTTCCGGCTGGTGCCGCGCGGTGGCCGCCGACGTGGAATCCGCCTTGCCCCTCGGTCTGCGGCACTACAACCTGTCGATCTCCACCTCGGACCAGATGATCGTGAACAAGTTCCGTGGGCGGCTTGACCGGTCGGCCATCATCGAGGAGATGACGGCGGCCGTCGCGACAGCGCGGGGTGGCGGCACGGAAACAGTGGGGGTCAACGCGGAGGATGGATCGCGGACGGACGAGGGGTACCTGACCGAGTTCGCGCTCGCGGCCCGGGAGGCGGGGGCGACGCGGGTGCGGTACTGCGACACCATCGGCGGCGACTCCCCCGGGCGGATCAGGGAGCGGTTCGCCAAGCTCGCCTCCGCTGTCGGCATCCCGGTCGAGACGCACTGCCACAACGACCTGGGCATGGCCGTCGCCAACTCGGTGTCCGGCGCGCTCGGCGACCTGGACGCCGGCCAGGACGCGTGGGTAAACACCTGCGTGAACGGCATCGGCGAGCGGGCCGGAAACGCGGACCTGCTGTCGTGCGTCCTGGCGTTCAGGCACGGCTTCGGGGTCGCCGACGCGGTGTCGATCGGGGATCCGATCGACCTGTCCTGGGCCCGGCGGTTCGGGCTGTGGGCCGCTTATGCGTTCGGGCAGCCGCTGCCGCCGGCCTGGCCAGGGGTAGGCCGCAACGCGTTCGCGCACGAGTCGGGGATTCATGCCGACGGGGCGCTGAAGGACCGCGGCAACTACGAACTGTACGACGACTCGACGCTCGGGCCATTTCCTTCGGATTGGCACGCGCGTGCGGGCCGGGTCGTGCTGACCGGCGAATACGGCGGCAAGGCGGGGTTCCGGCACGTCCTGGACGGGCTCGGGCTCGCTGTGGCCACTGGCGATGAGGACCTGGTGTTCTCGCTGGTCCAGCTGTGCGCGTCGGCGACCGGCAAGCCGCTGACCGACGACGAGCTCCGCCTGATCGCCGGATACCCGCACCAGCTGGCGCTGCTGTTCCCCGGGCTGCACTCAGCGTAGGGTGAGGTGCTGTCGGCGGTCGGTTCCCTCCTGGAGGCTCTTGCGATGCGGCACCTATCCGGCCTCACCCGCGGCGCGGTCAACGTGATCATGGCGGGGTTCTTCGTCCTGGTCGGCGCCGGTGCCGCGGCACAAGCCGGCCGCGGCAAAGTCGCGGACCTGCTGGTCGTGCTCGCCGTGCTATTGGGCGCCGCAGGAGGTGGCCTGCTGGTGCTCGCGCGCAGGCGCGGGCAGGCGGGCTGATTCCGGCCAGCTGACTAGCGGTCGCTCATCCAGACCGTGACGTGGGCGGGCTCCAGGGCCTGCTGTACGACACCGGCCAGGTCGGCCTGGATCGCGTCCTGGTCGACGGCGTCTTTCAGCCGGACCGCGAACGCGGCCACGAGGCGGTCCGTGTCATACCGGGCCCGGTTGAACCTGCGGTCGACCGCCCGCTGCACCCGCCGCCGCAGCGGATTGAACAACGCCGCGACGGCCAGGGTCGACCCGGCCACCGCCACCGGCTCCTTGACCGTTACCACGTGGGTGGCGAGCAGCACGATCCCCGCGTACACGCCCACCAGCAGGGCCGTGACGATCGCGTACGCGAGCGTGCGGGAGACGATCCGGTTGATCTCGAACAGTCGGTACTTCAAGATGGCCACGCCCAGGCAGACCGGGAGCCCGAGCTGCGCGGCGACCCCCGCGACGTCGCCCGCCACCCCGGGGAGCCCGTGTTTTGCTGACAGCCAGATGGCTAGCGCGATGCCCGCTCCGGCGATAACCGACCCGGTCAGCAGCCACTTCAGCTGCAGCCGGCGTTCCCCGGACGAGCGCCGGTAACTGAGCACCTGACCCACTACCGATCCCAGCCAGCAGACCGCTAGTACCGGAAGAAATACGGCTTCGATCACACCCCACCAGGCCGCCGAACCCGCGGGGTGGGTAAGAACGAGGAGGTTCCCGCTGGAATCCACGCGAATGTGATGACCGGCGATGGCGACGGCCGACGCGACGAGCGTGCCGCCTATCCACAGCGCGGCCGCCGCGAGGTAGAGCCACAGGACCCACCGCCAGCGCGGCGACGGCGGGCGGCCATCGGGAAAGAGCAGCACGCCCAGCCCGGCCATCGCGACCGAGGGGGCCCAGCCGGGCTGCGCGAGCACGGCGACCCAGCCGAACGGCAGCCCGCCGTGCCGGAGCCGGTAGTCGGCCACGACATAAAAGCTGGCGTCCTCGCTGAGCGCGCCGAAAACCGCACTGGCGAGCAGGATCCAGCCGAGCGGGTTGCGTGGCTTCCGTGAGGCCACGACGAAGCCGACCGCTCCGAGGGCGGCGGAGAACCAGAACGGCGACGAGCCGCCGCTCGAGTTCAGGCTCTGGTGCGCGAGATGGGCCAGCGGCGGATCGGCGATGACCAAGGCCAGCGCCACGCCGCCGACGACCAGCGCGGTCGCGGGCGATGCCAGCCGGAAGCGGCGGGCCGCGCCCTTCGACGTCATGGCAGCCTGGCCATCGGGTTCAACCCGTTCATGTAGCGGACTCTACGCACGGATAGTTCCGAGAACGTTACGGCTCAGGGGAACTGCCGGGGCACACGTACCGGCGGGCGGGAGGAGGGTAAGCGGGGACAAGCATGGGTGCCGTTCCGGGATAAGTTTTTTGATTTATGAAGGTCTTTATCTCTTTTGACATGGAAGGCGTGGCCGGGATCGTCGACTGGTCCCAGTGCCGGGGCCGGGGCCGACGAAAGCGGCATCAACGCCTGGTGGCCGAGGGGCGCTGAGGCGGGCGCAGGCGCTTCAGGTCGGTGAGCCGGCGGCGGCGCCGGTCACCTGGTCGCGGCCCCAGCGGGCGAGCGTCGCGTCCCAGTCGAGCGGGACGGTCATGCTGCCCTTGGCCATCTCGGCTTCCCAGTCCTGGGCCGGCACCCGCCACAGCACCTCGAACTCGATGCCGCTCGGATCCTTCGCGTACAGGGACTTGGACACCCGGTGGTCGCTCTCCCCCACCAGCGCGCCGGCCGCGACGAGCTTGGCCCGCGCGTCAGCCAGGTCCGCCAGCGTGCCGACCTCCCAGGCCAGGTGGTAGAGCCCGGGCTTTTCCGGGCGATCCGGTGCGTGACCGGTGCCGATCTCGAACAGGCCCAGGTCGTGATCGTTGGCTGAATCGGGTGCGCGCAGGAACGCGGCGCGGCCGGCGATCTCCATCCGGACCTCGAAGCCGAGGGTGTTCCGGTAGAAGTCGACGGTGCGCTCGAGGCCGTGCACGTAAAGGACAGCATGGTTGAGCCGGCGGACGGCCATCTGTGCTTCCTTCCCGGTACCGGCTAGTGGATCTGACGCTGCCGGCGGCGGAGCTCGCGGTACCGGCGTCGCTGCGACTCATCCAGCATCAGCCAGGCGCCCGCGGGGACGGCGATCGCGAGCACGATAAGCGCGAGGGCTATCTCCCACGGAACGATGAAAAGCAGGATAAAGCCAACCACTATCCCGGCTATCGCCCACTTCGTGTGCGGTGTCATGCTGACTCCAGTTTCTTCATTCCGGGCCGGGGACCCCCAGCCCAGCCCAGCTTCTTCTAGTTTATAGTGCCGCGGCACATCTGGCGCGTAGCCGATCTCGCCCGCGGAGTACGCTGCGGGCGTGGAGGATCCTGACACGTGATCGTGACACCCGGGGAGGGGCGCCGTGACGATCTGGATGCCGGTTGAGCCCGAGGCCAACGAGCTGCTGAGCCGCAGCCCGCTCGCCCTGCTCATCGCCATGCTGCTCGACCAGCAAGTGCCGCTCGAGCGCGCCTTCAGCGCGCCGCTCGACCTGGCGCGGCGGCTCGGGCACGAGCCGACCGCCGCCGAACTCGCCGAATTCGACCCGGACGCGCTGGCGCTTATTTTCTCCGAACGGCCCGCCCTGCACCGGTACCCGAAGGCGATGGCGGCGCGCGTGCAGGACCTGGCGCGGCTGCTCATGGAGCAGTATGACGGCGACGCCGCGCGACTGTGGGAGACCGCCGAGTCGGGGGCCGAGCTGGGTAAGCGGGTAGCGGCGCTGCCGGGGTTCGGCGCGCAGAAGGCGCAGATCTTCGTGGCGCTGCTCGGCAAGCAGCTGGGGGTACGCCCGCCTGGCTGGCAGGAGGCGGCGGGCCCGTTCGGTGCCGAGGGGTCGCGGTATTCGGTGGCGGACATTACCGACGAAACCTCGCTTGGCCAGGTGCGATCCCACAAGCAGGCCCTGAAGGCCGCGGCCAAGGCCAAGACCGCCGCGTCGTAGCCGGGCGCTTAGCTTCTACTGCGTATCTGGCACGAGGCTCAGGACACAGGCAGACGGCGTACGCGGGAGCGAGACGAGGAGCGCGGCCGCACCGGGATCCCAGCTGATGCCGGCTCGGCCGGCCGCCGGGTACAAGATCCTGGCCGTTACGGCCTGGCCGCGCAGATGCGGGATCGGGAGCAGCGCCTCGGCGGGCTCGGTGTTCTCGGCGGGGTCTGCGTTCTCGGCGGGGTCTGCGTTCTCGGTGGGGTCTGGGTTGGCTACGCCGAGTGGCCCGCGGTGCCATACGGTCACATAGCTGGCGCCCGGCA
>Ga0302235_10002723_pt1 | contig 12606 bp, 14 predicted proteins | sample II_Palsa_N3_3_FD_193577 | JGI IMG/M metagenome (GOLD analysis project Ga0302235, IMG submission 193577) | Peat permafrost microbial communities from Stordalen Mire near Abisko, Sweden - II_Palsa_N3_3 | ecosystem: Environmental > Terrestrial > Soil > Palsa > Peat permafrost | place: Sweden... | reverse complement strand
AGATGTGGGTTCTTGACATGCTGAACGTCCCGGCCGCGTGGTCGCTGAGCGAGGGCGGCGGGGTCACCGTCGCGGTGATCGACAGCGGGGTGAACCCTGATGTCAGCGACCTGGCCGGATCGGTCACCACCGGCCCCGACTACACCGGCGTGACGACGCCCCAGTCCAGCCCGGACTGGGGCGTGCACGGCACCTGGATGGGCTCCCTGATCGCCAGTCACGGCCATGACGGCGGCACCAGCGGGATCATCGGCATCGCGCCCGAAGCCCATATCCTGTCGGTCCGGGTGATCCCGGACCGCGCCGACCCTCACTACGGCCAGTACGAGCACGAGCAGGAGACCCGCATCCAGCAGTCGCTGGCGGACGGGATCAACTACGCGGTGGCGCACGGCGCGGAGGTCGTCAGCATGTCGATCGGCTACAGCGCGCCGAGCGGCACGGTCAGGAACGCGCTGCAGCAGGCCTACGATCATGGCGTGGTGGTCGTCGCCTCGGCGGGAAACTCCGGTGATCAGGTGGGTTCGGGCGGCGACGGCGAGGCGCCGGAGTCCTTCCCGGCCGACTATCCCGGCGTGATCAGCGTGGGAGCCGTCGATTCCACCGGTGCGGTGGCCGCCTTTTCCAGCGACAACCTGTCCGTCCAGGTGGCGGCGCCCGGGGTGTCCGTGCCCGCGCAGGGCCGGGACGGGCAGTACTGGTGGGTCAGCGGCACGAGCCCGGCCTGCGCGCTCGTGGCCGGGGTCGCCGCGCTGATCAAGTCGAAGTATCCGGGTCTCGCGCCCGAACTGGTGGCCAGCGCGCTGACCTCGACGACCACCGACCGGCCGACCGGGGGCTACGACAGCCAGGTGGGATTCGGCGTCGTCAACGCGACCGCGGCCCTGGCCAAAGCCGGCGAGTTCGCTCACAGCCAGTTCGCTCACGGTCAGCCCGTTGACGTCCAGTCCGCTGACGCCCAGCCCGCCGGGACCAGCGTCGCCGCCGCCACCAGGTTCCACGGCACGGTCGCGCCCGAGCCTGTCCGCCCACGGGGATCCGGCCAGCTTGTCCTGTTCGCGCTACTCGCGCTGGCGTCCCTGGTGCTAACCGCCGCCGGAACCCGCCTGGCCGTCCTCGGCAGGACGCCGCAGTGACCTCCACCCCCGCTCACGGCACCGGTTCCTCTTCGCCTGCCGAATCCACTTCGGCTGACGGATCGCCGCCGCCGGTCGACGACTTCGTCAGCCAGGTGCTCGACGTGGTGGACTCGATTCCGCCCGGCCAGGTGATGTCGTACGGAGATATCGCTGAATACCTGGGCGCGGGTCCCGGCCCCCGGCAGGTTGGCCGGGTGCTGGCCGTCTACGGTGGCGCGGTCCCGTGGTGGCGGGTCATTCACTCCGACGGTACCCCTGCCCCCGGTCACGACAGCCGGGCCCTCGAGCACTACCTGGCCGAAAGTACCCCGCTCCGCTCCGCCCGCCCCCCCGTCCGGGTAGACATGCGCCGCGCCCGCTGGCCAGCCCACCCGAGCCGCTAAGCCTGAAAAGCAACCTAGTGCCGCAACAGGCAACTGGTCGGTGATGCAGTGCATCGTTGGTTGCCTGGCAGGAAAATGCGTTGACGCTCAGGGGTTTTGCTGGCCTACTGTCCAGCCATGGAGGATTCCGCTCCGCCCCTGCTTCTGTTCGTTGTCGGGCCGCCGGCGGTGGGCAAGATGTCCGTCGGGCAGGCGATCACGGAGCGCACCGGCCTGCGGTTGTTTCATAACCACCTCTCCATCGAGCTCGCGCTGCGCTACTTCGACTACGGCACCCAGGCGTTCGGCCGCCTGAACGATGAGATCCGCCGCCGGGTCATCGAGGAGGTCGCAGCGAGCGACCTGCCAGGCCTGGTCTTCACCTTTGCCTGGGCGTTCGACGTGCCCGGGGATCAGGTGTTCGTCGACGAATACGCGAGGCCGTTCCGCGAGCGCGGGGCTCGCGTGCTGTTCGTCGAACTTGAAGCGAGCCAGGCTGAACGGCTGAAGCGTAATGAGTGCGTATCGCGGCTGGCAGAGAAACCCTCGAAGCGTGACCTTGAGGCCTCCCGGCGCCGCCTGCTTGAAGCCGACGCCCGGTACCAGCTCAACTCCGGCGGGAAGTTCGACGCGCGCCCGGACTACCTGCGCATCAACAACACGCTCTTGACGCCCGGCGAGGCCGCCGAGTGCGTGATCGAGCATTTCGGCCTTCCGCGCTTGACCGGGTTTCCACCGGGAGCGCAATCGCCGAGGCTGGCCCGGTGACAGAACGGCTCCGGGTGCGTGAGATCGATGATGATGAGGGCCGGCGGCTGGGGCAAGGTGGCATCCTCGACGAGCTGGCGGGGCATCGACCCGTCGTGAGGTTCAGGACAGCGAAGATCTGCCATTGACTTGACATTAGGCAGGTAAATACCTGCATAATGGAGGTGTGAGCCCCGAAGCGAGAGCGATGGACTCGGCCTTCAAGGCGCTGGCCGACCCCACCCGGCGACTCCTGCTCGACCGTCTGCGCGAGCACAACGGCCAGACACTGAGCGAGCTGTGCGAACGCCTGGACATGGCGCGCCAGTCGGCGACACAGCATCTCGACATCCTTGAGCGGGCCAGCCTCGTGACCGTCGTGCGACGCGGACGCGAGCGGTTTCACTACCTCAACCCGACACCGATCCACGAGATCGGGGAGCGCTGGATCTCGGAGTTCGACAGGCCCCGCCTGCAAGCGATCAGTGCCATCAAGAACCAGGCAGAGGAGTACGCCATGACCAGCGGACCCACGTCCGTGCCGACCTACGTCTACGTCACCTACATCCGCGCAAGCGCGGAGCAGGTGTGGCGAGCCCTGACGGACGCGGACCTGACGGCGCGCTACTGGGGACACGCCAACGTCTCGGACTGGCAGCCGGGCTCGGCCTGGGAGCACCGGCGCGTCGACGGATCAGGCGCCGTCGATGTCGTCGGCCAGGTAATCAAGGCCGAGCCCCCGACGCGCTTGGTCATCACCTTCGAGGACACCCCCGACGAAACGCCAAGAGAACCGTCGGTTGTCACCTTTCTCGTCGAACCACATCAGGACATCGTCCGCCTCACCGTGACCCACGAGGATCTCCCCAACCAGCAGATGCTCAACGGCATCTCGCGCGGCTGGCCGGCCGTGCTGGCGAACCTCAAGTCGCTGCTTGAGACCGGCGATGTCCTCCCGCAGGCGCCATGGGAGATGTCCAGCGCGCACGCCTGAGGCGGCAGCCGCCAGAACCCTTCCCGTACTCGCCCCCGCGCACGATCGCAGAAAGAAGACGACGTGATGGACACCACCCTGCTTCGGGACGCCTACCGCGCGCTGCTGGACGCCGCTGCCATAGTGGCTGACTCTGGCGACACGAGTCCAGTCCGGCCGGCTGGCGAATGGAACGCTGAGCAGATTCTGGCGCACGTCTCGCTTGTCAGTGCCGCCACCATCACCGCCGTCTCCTGCGTCGCTGCGGGAGCAAACGCGACGTATGACAACCGTATAGCGCTCGACACCTGGACCATCGAACGCGTCATCGCGCTCGCCGGCGGCAACACCAGGCTTCGAGACCGCATCCGCCTCCAAGGCGACGCACTCTGCACACTTGGCGGACCGATGCTGAGCGACGCCGAACTCGACACACCGGTGCCCACCCGTCTCCTGTCCAACGACACCGTCCTGGCCGATCAGCCCATGCCGCTCAGAGACCTCGTCACCGGCCTGGCGGAAATGGAGCTGCCAGGCCACACCAAACAGCTCCTGGCCCTCCTGCCGAGCGGCACCAGGGCTGGAGCCTCAACGTGATCTTCCGGCGCACGGCGACAGGCGGGTCCAGCTCCGGAGGGATCTCGCGTGATCGGGGACCAGGGTGTACCTAGCCCTACCCTAAAGATGGTGGTTATCTTCATGTCGGCGGCGGACGGGCGGTGCCTAGCATGAGGCGGTGACCACGAGGGAAACGCAAATCCGTAAGGAGCCGACCCGCCGCGCCGACCCGGCGGGCAACGAGCGCCTGACGGCGATGACCGGAGCCGTGCTGCTCGTGCTGTTCGTCGCCGAGTGCCTCACCCTGCTGAACATCGGCAACCTGCTCACGCTGCACGTCTTCCTCGGGATGCTGCTGCTGGGCCCGGTTAGCCTGAAGATCGGCTCCACGCTGTGGCGTTTCACCAGGTACTACACCGGCTCGGCGGCTTACCTGCGGAAGGGGCCGCCGGCTCCGCTGCAGCGGGTGACGGGGCCGTTCGTCATCTTGACCACCATGGCCGTCCTGGGCACCGGGATCATGCTGGCCGTCGAGGGCCCGGGCAACGGATCCTGGGGCCGGCTGCACCACCTGTCGTTCTTTGTCTGGGTGGTCGTCATCGTCATCCACCTGGCCTCGTACGTCCCGAAGCTGCCCAGGATGCTGTCGGGCCGGGTGGACGACGCCCGCCACGTGCTGGCGGCCAGGCCCACGCGCTGGCTCCTGCTGGGCGGTTCCCTGGCTGCCGGCCTAGGGCTGGCGTTCGCCACCTATCATCTCTCGGCCAAATTTGGCGGCTCGCACAGCATCATCCCCTAAACCAGGTGCCTGGTCACCTGTCTGGCCGCTCGGCTTGGCCGCGTCCTTTGGACGGTCGGGTGTGGCGCGTCCGGCGCCGGGGTTCGCGGCGCGCGGCGCGCCGCCGGGCAGGAGTATCGCCGGATAATGCCACAGTCGAGCAAGATCGTCGCTTCGATCGTGAGTCGGCGGACTGGCCTTGGCTCGCGGATGAACGGTTTGTGCTGGAGTTCCAGGTTGCTGGTGGCAGGCTGGCCCCTGTGATCGACGAATTCGCGAAAGAGTACCTCCACGACGACCTGCGATGGATACGCGAGGTGATGGTGTGGAAGCTCGACGGGCTCTCCGAGTACGACATCCGCCGGCCCCTGACCTCCAGCGGGACCAATCTCCTCGGCCTGCTCAAGCACCTGGCGACCTGGGAGGCCAGGTACTTCGGTGAGGTCTTCGGCCGGCCGTTCCCCGAACCCCTGTCCCGGTGGGACGACACTGCCGCACAAGGCGCCGACCTCTGGCCGACCGAGGACGAGACACGCGACGAGATCATCGGCTTCTACCGGCGCGTATGGGAACATTCGGACGCGACGATCAACGCCCTCGACATCGACGCCCCCGGCCATGTGCCGTGGTGGCCGTGCCCCGACGTGAAGTTGTTCAACATCCTGGTCCACTTGCTCACCGAGACCAACCGGCACGCCGGACACGCCGACATCCTGCGTGAACAGCTCGACGGCAAGACAGGAACCGCAGCCGGGTACTTGAATCCGCACGAACACGACACGGCTTACTGGGAAGAAAAGCGCGCGACGATCGAGCGCGCCGCCCAGGCTGCAGCCTCACGCCAGGCCTGACTTCGCAGCATCTCGATCGCCGCTGGGTTTCCGGTCGGCTCGGGTCATCGGCCCTGTTCCCCGGCAGCTGGACGCCACCGGCATCCTGCTGGACATGGTCCGCGGTGTATCAGATGACGGCAGGGCGCCCTCCGGGTAGAAAAGAGGTTAACCGCCACTACCGAGGCGCTGATGATGGCAGCAGCCGAGCCGGCCGGGGCTGGCCGTGCGTGACGACCCGACCGTCGTCGCGCTGGTCAATCGTGCGGCCAGGGGCGACCCGGCCGGGTGGAACGAGATCGTGGAGCGATACGCGCCGCTGGTGTGGGCTATCTGCACCCGGTTCCAGCTGAGCAACCACGACCGCGAGGATGTGGGGCAGAACGTATGGCTGCTACTGGTCGAGCAGCTCGGGAAGCTGCGGGAACCCGCCGCACTGCCCGGGTGGCTGGCCACGACCACGCACCGGGAGTGCCTGCGGGTGGTGACGGCAGCGCGCAAATCGGAGCGGCTAGGAACGGGGCTAGACGACGCTCCGCAATTCGTGGACAACACGATGATCGACGAGGAGATCCTCATGGCCGAGCGCAACGCGGCGCTACGGACGGCTCTCGCGGAGCTCCCGCCCCGAGGCCGGCAGCTGCTGGCCATGCTCATCAGCGACCCGCCGTGTTCGTACGCGGAGATCAGCACGACGCTGCAGATCCCGGTGGGAAGCATCGGCCCGCTGCGAGCCCGCTACCTGGAACGGCTGCGCAAGTCCAGCGCGCTGGCCGGTCTTGGCGACCCCGACGTCCACTGGGCGAAGGACGAGAAACATGCCTGATGGCTGGGACGACAACGAGCTCCTGGCGGCATTGGGCGAGGCGGTGAAGGCTCGGCGGACGGTGCTGGAGTGGTTCGTCGAGACGGGCAAGAACGCGTACGCGTGGCACAACATCGACGCCGAGCTGGCCCAGCTTACCTACGACTCCGACAGCGACGCCGACCGGGGCGCGGCGGCGGCCGTCCGGTCGGAGTCTGCCTCGATCCGGGCGCTCACGTTCACCTCGGCGCGCTTGTCCATCGAGCTCGAGGTGGCCTCGGATTCGCTGGTGGGCCAGATCATCCCGCCCCAGGCCGGCACGCTCGAGGTCCATACCACGGGCGGCGTGACCAGCTCGCCGGTGGACGAGATCGGCAGCTTCGCGGTCACCCCCATCCCGGCCAGCCCGTTCCGGCTAAGGTGCCGCACGGAAGCCGGGACCGACGTGCTGACCCGGTGGATCACTTTGTGAGTTTGCGTTCACGCGGCGCCCAGGCTCACCAGCGACATCGCGGTGGCGTGCTGGACCGGATCATCGGTGAGCTCGTGCCGGACGCGGTAGATCGACTCGGCGAGGCTCCGGCCGGCCCGCAGGTGCCGGTGCAGGTCGGCTGCTGACCAGGCCGAGCAGCTCGTTGGCTCCGGCGGGCGCCAGCACCCCGCCCTCACAGCTGGACAGGACCAGACGGTACGGCGCCCGGTGCAGGCGCTCGAAATCGTCGACGGTCAGCGGACCGTCGTGCATTCGCAGCGAGGAGAGCAGCGGGCTGTCGGCCCGGAAGATCCCGTGTGCGGCGATATGCACGCAGCGCGGCCAGGTGAGCGTTCAGCTCCGCATCGGCTGACGGCCGCACCGGGGGAACCGCGTAGGCGGTGGCCGCCAGCGCTCGCGCCAAGCGGGGATCGAACGGCCGCGGCCGGGTCAAGCACGCGATCGCCCGGCTGAAGGCCCGGGAGACGGACCGGCGCAAGGACTGAGCCGAGAAGGTGTCCACTGACATCGCGCGGCGGTTCGACCTGATCCGGGTCGAGGACCTGAAGATCACGAACATGACCCGGTCCGCGAAAGGTAAACGGGAGAACCCGGGCCGGAACGTGCGGCTATTCCCGCGTTCCATCTACCCGATTGGGTGACGATAATTTCCCGTCGATTCCGGACCCCGTGCTGAACCCGTGCGACTGCTCGCTAGGGTCGTGGCCCGTGGACCGGATCGTGATTATCGGCTGCGGCGGCAGCGGCAAGTCTCACCTGTCCCGCTCACTGGGCATCCTGCTGGGAATCACCCCCGTCCACCTGGACGGCCTGTACTACGACCAGGACTGGAAGCCCCTGGACAAGGAGCAGTTCGCTGCCCTCCAGCACAGCCTCGTGACCGCTCCGCGATGGATCATCGACGGCAACTATGCCTCCAGCCTGCCGATCCGGCTCCAGGCGGCGGACACGGTGATCTTCCTTGACCTGCCCGGCTGGACATGCCTGTGGGGAATCGTGCAGCGTCGGCTCCGCCACCGAGGCGGCCAGCACCAGGACATCGGCGTATACGACCGGATCACCTGGGACTTCGTCCGCTACATCCACGGCTATCGCCGCCAGATGGCCCCGCGCGTCCGGCGGCTGATCGCCGACCACGCCGTGAATGCGCAAGTGATCGTGCTGCGCCGCCGCCGTGCCGCCCGCGACTACCTCGCCGTCGTGAGCCTGCAAGCTTCCCTCTCTGCCCGAGCGGTTACGGCCAGTGAGAAGCGGGGCTAACCCGTTCACCCGCCCCGCCCAAGTCCGCGCAGGCGCCCGACGAGCCGGTCACGGCCACGTCGGTCGTCACCTGACCTGGGATAGTGGACTACGTCAGTCGTTCAGTACGGGCTTACGGGAACGGAATCGAGACCTGGGAGTGATTCAGTGACCCAGAACCTAGACCGTCAATCATCGGCTTTCCGCACCGCGACCGAGATTGCGAAACTCGATATCTCTGCGGCGGACGCTGATGCCGGGGGACGGCGCGCCGCTTGGTCTGGCGCCATAGCTCCAGGCTGGGACATTGTGGACAACGCGAACGGCGGATACCTCCTGGCGATCGCCGCCCGCGCACTGGCCGCCGCGCTCGCTCGTCCCGACCCGGTGACCGTCTCGGCTCACTACCTCTATCCGGGCAAGCCCGGTGACGTAACGATCGAGACCCAGGTCCTGAAGGAGGGCCGAAGGTTCAGTTCTGGCACCGCGACACTCTTTTCCAAGGGACGAGCCCTGCTGGGCTGCATCGGCACCTTCGGTGACCTCACCGAGGCGTCAGGACCGGAGATCGTCGACCAGGGCCCTCCCGAGATGCCCGATCCTGGCGACTGCCTGCCGGTGGTGGCAACCGATACTTTCCCGCCACCGTTCATGGCGAAAATCGAGCTCCGCCTGCATCCAGAAGACGGCCAGTTCCTCCTGGGCAAACGGACGGGGCAAGCGCTGATGCGCGGCTGGTTCCGGCTTCGCGACGATGAACCGGCCGACACCATCGCTCTTCTGTGTGCAGTCGACGCCTTTCCGCCGACAGCCTTCAATGCCGATTTTCCGGTCGCCTGGACGCCCACCATTGAACTCACCGTGCACGTTCGCGCTCGGCCCGAGCCAGGATGGCTGCGATGCACGTTTGCCACGCACTTCGTGACCGGCGGCTTCCTTGAAGAGGACGGCGAGATCTGGGACTCAACCGGGCGTCTTGTCGCCCAGTCGCGCCAGCTCGCCCTGGTACCGCGCGGCTAGTCCCGCTGGCCTTCCAGGCTGGTGACGCGACCGGACGTGTCGTCCTCGGCCGTGACGGCAAGGTCACCGGCCTGACGCTGGAATATCCGCGCCGACGTCGGCTTGACCCGAGGCGCGTCCACGTCTTCACGGTCGGGAACGGCGACCCGGAGGTAGCAAAAGCCCTGCCCGCCTGGCTATAGCGGCCGGGGCCACAACGGACGTGCAGGGCTGATCACTAGGCGCGTCCGCAGCCTGACTTTCTCATGACGCCGCGTCTTGGGCGGCCGCAACGATCTCGCGGGCGACATCAGCAGGGTGATCGAGTGGCAGGAACGTCCGGCCGCCCGGCACCGTGGTGAGGGTGGCATGCGGGAACGCGTCGCTCAGATGCTGTCCCAGCGCGGGCCGGAAGAACCGGTCGTCCTCTCCCCACAGGATCCGCACGGGGCCGGTGAACTGACCGAACCGGCTGGCGGCGTCGAGGAGGACGCGCGGGTTGACGCCTCGCGTGAACGTGGCGAGGTCGCGCCGGATGTCCTTGCTGGCCAGCGGCTGCATCCAGCTGCCGGTGAGATCCGGATCGAGCGGCCTGCTGGACAGCGGCCCGAAGGCGAGCGGGCCGTGCCGCACCTTTTCCCACCGGAGGGCCGGGGCGAGGCCAGCGACCAGCCAGGGATGGCGCAGGGCGCGGAAGAGTGGCGCGAGGGCCCGGGGAGGAAACGTGCCCAGTGCGTCGCAGTTGGTGAGGACCGCGGCGCCGACCCGGCTCGTGTCGCCGCCGAGCAGGACCTGGCAGATCGCCCCGCCGGTGTCGTTGCCGACGATGGTCACGTCGCTGCGGCCGAGCGCCGAGATGAAGTCCCGGATGAGCGTGGCGATCCCCTCGGGCGAGAGGTCGGCATCGGCGTTCATCGGCCGCTGGTGCGCGCCGAGCGGGAGTGTCGGCGCGTAGCTGCGGATACCCTCGGCCGCCAGACGGTCGGCCACGGGCTCCCAGAGCCGGGCGTCGACGAGAATTCCGTGCACGAACACGACAGGCGGGCGGGAGCTTGAGGCAGGCCCGGCGGCGCGGTATGCGAGCCTGCCCTGCGGCAGGTCGGCCACTTCGAAGCCGGCGGAAGCAAGATCGGTTATCATGGAATTAACATACATTCAGTACGTATGTATGTCGAGAGGTTATTTGGCCGTCCGGCCGGAGATGTGAAGAATCGATGTGAAGAATCAGAGAATGCCATCCCACACTTCCGCCACGCCGAGGGTGCGGCGTACGCAGGCCGACCGCTCGGCCACGACCCGTGACGCGCTGGTCGCGGCGGCACGCCGGCTGTTCGCGGCGCAGGGTTTCGCGGACGTGCCGACCGACGCGATCGTCGCGGCGGCCGGGGTCACGCGCGGGGCGCTCTACCACCAGTTCGCGGACAAGACGGCGCTGTTCGGCGCGGTCATGGAAGCGGTCGAGGCCGATATCGCCAGGCGGCTCGCTGACGAGGTGGCCGCCGCCGGAGCGTCCGACCCGGTCGAGGCGTTGCGGCTCGCCGTGCGGACCTGGCTGGACATCTGCGTCGAGCCAGAGATTCACCGCATCGCTCTCATCGACGGGCCGTCGGTCCTGGGCTGGGCGCGCTGGCGGGCGGTATGCCAGCAGCACGTGTTCGGACTGGTGCAGATCCTCCTGGCCGACGCGATCGAGCACGGGCGGATCCGCCCGCAGCCGGCCCGGCCGCTGGCGCACGCGCTCATGGGGGCCGGCGACGAAGCCGCCCTGTACGTGGTGGAATCGGCAGATCGCGGACGGGCCCGCGCCGAGATGATCGAGGTCCTCGACCAGCTGATCGCGGGCGTGACGGTGTGACGTTCGGCGTACGGGTCTACGAGGGCGCCGTCTCCTGGGTGTGACGGCGTGACGTTCGGCGTCCGGGTTTACGCGGGCGCCGTCTCCCGGGCGTGCCGACGCCGGACGTCGGCGACGGGAGCGGGCCACTCCGGGTCGGGGATGGTCCGGCGCAGGACCGGGGCGACTTCGGCCTGGAACAGCTCCAGGCTCGCGAGGAACTCGGCGCGGCTCAGGTTGCCCGGATGCCCGCCGATCGCTATCAGCCGGTTGCCGAACGCCTCGTGGTAGCGGCCGACCTTGTCGATGACCTGCTGCGGGCTGCCCACCAGCGCCGAGCCCCGTTCGAGGAAGTCGTCGTAGCCGTCATAGAGCGTGAACGTGCCGGGCAGCTGGCCGGAGTTGGCCACCATGGCCGCGAACCGCTCGTACACGGGCTGGTAGGCGGCCACGGCGTCCTGGGAGTCGCGGGTCACGTAAGTCTGCCCGTGGCCCGCGCCCACCAGCGCGTCGGCCGGGTCACGGCCCGCCGAAGCCCAGCGAGAACGGTAGTGATTGATGAGTTCCGCGTACCGGGTGACCGGGTTCATCCCGTTGGCCGAGAACACGGGGTCGCCGAACTCGACGGCGAGTTCCACGGACCGCTCCGCCGTCGCCGATCCATGCCAGACCCTGATCTTGGACTGCAGCGGCTGGGGGTGTACTTCTGCGTCGGTCAGCGCGGTCGTCCTGATCGAGGGCACACCCTCCGGAGGCGTCCAGGTGACCTTGTGCCCGGACCACAGCTGGCGCAGCAGCCGGTAGTTCTCGGCGATCGTGTCCCAGGCCTCGAGCCGGCCGATGCCGAACAGCTCGGCCTGCTCGGGCCCGTTGCCCTTGCCGATGATCAGCTCGACCCGGCCGCCCGACAGGTGGTCGAGCGTGGCGTAGTCCTCCGCCACCCGGACCGGGTCTAGGACCGACAGCAGCGTGACCCCGGTGAACAGCCGGATCTTCGAGGTCACCGCGGCGATGTGGCTGAGCACGACCGGCGGCGCGCTGGACAGGAACGGAACGTGGTGGCGTTCCCCGACCGCGAAGCCGTCGAACCCCAGCTCCTCGAACAGAACCGCGTTCTCCACGGTCTGCGACAGCCGCTCGGTAGGATCGCCCGGCCGACCGGAAACGTCGGGGCTGTTGGCGACCAGGTCCAGGCCGATGAACTTCATCGCCTACCGCCCTGCTCCCGCGGCCGCCCGATCTCGCTCGGCAGTGATCTCGCTGCCGTCGTTGGTCGCGGCGATGCCGAGAAACTCCACAGCCATAACAGTTCTCCTCCGGCCACCCAGCGGCGGCGACCTATTGTCCATCTAAACGATCTGACTTAGAGCTAATAGCAGCGTGTCCGGAATTGGCAAGACCCGACGTCGACCGCTTCAGGCCCTCCGCTATCGAGCCGCCGGAACTATCCGCTTGCCGGTTGAGCCGAGCGCTCCAGCTGAGCCCGGGAAAGCCGGCCGGAGCGGTCCCGGTAGCCTTCCAGAGCGGCCGCGTTGCCGCGCCGCAGACGCAGACGCAGACGCAGTGGAGGAATGACAGCGATGAAGTACGTCAATCTCGGCTCGACCGGCCTCCGGGTCTCCCACATCTGCCTGGGCATGATGAGTTACGGCGACAACACCGAACGGGCCTGGGCGCAGGGCGAGGACGTCGCCGAGCCCATCGTCCGGGCGGCCGTCGACGGCGGCGTGACGTTCTTTGACACCGCCGACGCCTACAACGGCGGAACGAGCGAGGTCATCACCGGCCGCCTGCTGGCCAAGATGTTCACCAGCCGGGACGACTACGTGCTCGCCACCAAGGTCTACAT
>Ga0302235_10002711_pt1 | contig 12626 bp, 12 predicted proteins | sample II_Palsa_N3_3_FD_193577 | JGI IMG/M metagenome (GOLD analysis project Ga0302235, IMG submission 193577) | Peat permafrost microbial communities from Stordalen Mire near Abisko, Sweden - II_Palsa_N3_3 | ecosystem: Environmental > Terrestrial > Soil > Palsa > Peat permafrost | place: Sweden... | reverse complement strand
GCCCCACTCGTCCTACACCTTCCCGCCCGGCACCTGACCCGCGGCGGCTGGTCCCGGTGTACTGGATCTGGGAGTGCCCGGTGGTCACCGGGCCGACCCTGCCTCCGATCGCGTGGGCGCAGACGAGGATCAGGGCGAGCAAGACGAGGAAACCGGCCAGTTTGATCGCCGCCACCTATGAATCACCTCAGACAGGGGTCCGGATCGTAGCGGGTCTCGTGGCCGCGGCCTGCGACCGCTGGTACTGGTCTGCGGCGGCGCAACGTTACCCGCTAAATCATGAGGAACAGCATCAGCGCCATGGTGACGCCCATGGCGATCCGGCAGCTCACGACGGTCCCCGGCGAGTCCAGGATGGCCGTGGCCATCACCCCGGGCCGGCCGCCGCCTGCGGTGCCGGCGTGGCCGGCCTCGCCGGATCCGGTCGGCGCGCCAGCGGCCACGCCGCCGCCCGCGACCGACCCAGCCACGGTCTTGAGACCGAGGGTCCCGGCCGGCGCGCCCGCGAGCGCGGGGGCTGCCCCCCCGGCGACCGCCGCCGCGAGGCCGTGCCGGAGGCTGGACAGCTGGTCGAGGTCCCAGATCGTGTAACCGACCAGGATGAGCGCGAAGACGAACGCCAGGGTCGGATAGCTCAGCGTGGACATGCCGCTCATGCCGCTCATGCCGGCCATTCCCGGGCCGCCGCTGCTGGCAGGCGCCGTGATCGCGAGGAACATGTAAAGCATCGCCGCGCTGTGCACCAAGTGCGGCGCGCAGTGCCCGACCGCCAGCGCCCGGGCGCCACTGGCCTGGTAGTCGCGCACCACCCGCTGGCCGAACCAGACGGTCAGCACGCCGAAGACGACCGCCCACGCGCCGTTCGGCAGCGTGGTGAGGCCCGGCGCCAGCATCCCCGCCATGGCGATGCCCACGAGCAGGTGCGAGATGTCGGTGTCGGTGATGACCGCGCCGCGCAGCCACGGCCGGGCCGCGACCAGCCGCGCCGCGCTGACTGCCGCGACCACGAGCATGATCGCGGCGAATACGTCCAGGATCCAGGCGGGAGTCATCACGCCCCCCCTTCGCTGACCAAGGGCTGTCCGCTGACCACGGGCATGGCCGCCGGGGCGGCCGGAACGGTCCGCTGCGGCCAGTAGGCGAGCGCGAGCAGGGCGAGCAGCGGACCCGAGTTGACGTCGGTCGCGCCGCCCGCCAGGATGCCGCCGAGCGCCTCCGCGAACACCCAGATGAGCGCGGCGACCACGATGGCGAGCACCTGGGTGGCCTTGGCGACCCCGGCCGGCAGGTAGACGCCGAGGGCGATCAGCGTCAGCGTGACTGCCAGCACGACCGAGGTGGCCAGGCCCTGGTTCGCGACCAGCGACGCCGCGCCCTTCTGCAGGTCCTGCAGCCAGACCGGCTCGCCGCTCTCCATCCCCGCGATCATTGCGCTCGCGCCCTGCGGCGCCCGGTTGGCCGGGGTCAGCGCGAAGTAGGCGAGGCTCAGCCAGAGCGCGGCCCACAGCGCGCGGGCGACGTGCGTGCCCACCGCCCTGGCCGCGGCGAAGGGTGCCGGAACCTCGCGGTCGGCGGGCCAGAGCAGCACCGCGAGCAGGGCGTAGAGGATCACCGCGCCCGGTGCGCCGTTGAGCGGGCTCGCGGCCCCGTTGAGCACCCCGCCCAGCCCTTCGCCGAGCCACCACACGCCGAGCGACCAGAGGATCGAGGCGGCGAGCGCGATCCGGGCCGTCGGCCGGAACGCGATGCCCAGCCCGAGCAGCAGCTGGATCGTCGCGAAGATGGCGTTGAGCAGCACCATGTGGTGGTCGATCAGGGTCGCGTCCCAGGTGATCGGCTTAGCGATGATCGCGGGGTTGCCGTCGGCGGTCCCCGCGAGGATCTGATTGAACCCCTTGGTGAACATGAACCCCTGGTACTGCAGCACCCCGTCAAGCAGCCAGATGGACGCGAGAGCCAGCTGCAGCGCGCGCCGGGCGTCAAGCGGCGGCCTGGCCGCCACGGGCTCAGTGCCCAGCCTCCCCCGCCACGCGGTTCGGTTGCCCGCGACGGCGACATCGGTCATCGGAACTCCTTCGGGTTATCCCGGCGGCATCGGCGGCGGATGCGCAGCAAGCGGTCGTGTCAAGATGAACGATAGAAGGGTCTTTGCGGAGGACGCAACATTACCGGAAGAATTACCGGCCGACGACGCCGCCAGGCAATGGAAATTGACATGAACGCGCAGGCAGAACACCCAAGTGCCCATAGAGGACATTGCACGGTAAACCCCCTGCGGGTATTTCAAGATCAAGAAAATTAAACCCCCGAGCGGTATCCAATAAACCCTGGCGGGGTATCCGGAATACCTTCCTGGGGTATTACCGATAACGGTAATTCCGAAAATCCTGGACACGCACGGGGCAAGCAGCGCGCGGCGGGTTGCAGAGCGCCCGCCCTGCGCGGCGTGCAGGGCACGCGGGTCAGCAGCTCGTGCTCGTCGCGTTGCCGGCGCCGGCGCCGTCTCCGGCCCGCAGTTCCTCGGGGTCAGCCATCATGGCGATCAGGTCCTCGCGCGCCCGGGCGACGCGGGACCGGATCGTACCGACCGGGCAGCCGCAGATGGCGGCCGCCTCAGCGTAGGGGCACCCGATCATCTGGGTCAGCACGAACGCCGCCCGCCGCTCCGGCTCAAGCCCGGCGAGCAGCAGGGCCACCGCGGTCTGCGCGCCCGCCTCCGGCGCCTGCCCGGCGAGCCCGGCTGGCGGCATGGCCGCCAGCCGGGCGTCCAGCTGCCTGTCGCGGAGCCGGTCGCTGATCTCCGAGGCGCAGACGCGGCGCGCGATGGTGAGCAGCCAGGTCCGTACCGGGGCGTCACCACGGAAGCCCTTCAGCGCCCCGATCACGCGCAGGTAGGTTTCCTGGACCAGATCATCGGCGGCGGCGGGATCGACAAGGTGCGCGCACAGCCGCCAGACGTCCGACTGAGTCTGCTGGATGAGCAGAGCGAGCGCGGCACTGTCCCCGCGCCCGGCGGTGCGAGCCAGGCGAGTCAGCTCATCCATGCCTGAAGCGTACGGCAGCCGACCGACCGCCATCCGACCGGCGGGAACTTTCGCGGCGCACCCACGCACTTACAAGACATGCAATGCGACAGGTTCCGTGAGGCCATCTCGGCCAGGATCGACGGCGAAGACCCCGGCCCGCCTGATGGCGCGCTCGACGCCCACCTGGGGGCCTGCGCTGACTGCCGCGCCTGGCAGCAGCAGGCGCACGCGGTGACACGACGCGCGCGCCTGGGCGGGGTCTTCCTCGACCACGACCTCACCTCCCAGGTGCTTGCAGCCGCCCCGGCCGCGGCCGCCACCGGGCGCGGGCGGAGGTTCACCCAGCGGTCCGGGCTCGCGGCCATGGCCGCTGCCCAGCTCGCGATCACCATCCCCCTGCTGCTGCTTGGGCACGACCACGACGCGGGGCTTCACGCGGCGCATGAGCTCGGCTCGTTCGACCTGTCGCTGGCGATCGCGTTCGCTGTCGGCGCTCTCCGCCCGGCGCTGTCGGCCGGCCTCGCCTGGCCGTGCGCGATCGCGGCAGCGGGACTGACGGGAACCGCCGTCATCGACATGATCGGCGGACAGACTCCGGGCGCCGATGAGGCCCAGCACCTGGTCGCCGTGGCGGGCGCGCTGCTGCTCATCTGGCAGGCGAGGACGAACGGGGGCAGGTCGGCGGGCGGCGTCGCGGACGCCTTCCGCACCGAGGCGGGCATCCGCCCGGTCAGGTTGACGGCGGTCAGGCCGGGACGCGATGCCGCCCCGGCGGACGGCTCGCCAGGCTTCCGTGGCGGCGGCGAGGCGGCCATGGCGCCCGTTCCCGACGTCGCGGCTCGCACCGGGGATCGCACCGGGGATCGCGCGGCTTTCCCTGACAGCTATGGGGACGGCGGAACGCCGGCTGGCGAGGGCGGCGCGGAGGCGGTCGCATGACAGCCGCACCGGAAGCCGACACCGCGCCCAGCGGAGAAAGGACCGCCGCGCACCAGGAGGTCGGCCTGTCCATCGAGGGGATGACCTGCGCGGCGTGCGCGGTGCGGATCGAGAAGAAGCTGAACAAGCTGGACGAGGTCCGCGCGACGGTGAACTACGCCACCGCGTCCGCGCGGGTCACCGCGCCTGCCGCCATGCCGGTGGCGGAGCTGATCGCCGCGGTGGAGCGGGCCGGGTACACGGCCAGCCCCACGGCGGCGGCCTCCGGCGAGCGGCTCGGCGCGCCGTCCGATCCAGAGGAACTGGACCAGCAGGCCGGCCCGGACAGCCGGGACGACGCGGCTGACAGGCACGCCGCCTACCTGCGCCGCCGGCTGATCGTGGCGCTGATCTTCTTCATCCCGCTGACCGACCTGTCGCTGATGCTGTCCCTGGTTCCGTCGCTGCGGTTCCCCGGCTGGCAGTGGCTGCTCGTCGCCTGCACGGCGCCGGTGGCCCTGTGGTGCGCGTGGCCGTTCCACCGGGCCGCGCTGAAGAACGCCAGGCACGGCTCCTCCTCGATGGACACGCTGGTGTCACTCGGCGTCATCGCCGCCTGCGGCTGGTCGGTCTACGCCATGTTCGCGCTCGACCGCGGCGGCCAGGGCGGGTCACTGTGGGAACGGCTCATCCACGACTCCGGCGGCGGCATCTACCTGGAGACCGCGGCCACGGTCACCACGTTCCTGCTGGCCGGCCGGGTCTACGAGGCCCGGGCCAGGCGCATCACCAGCCAGGCCATGCGCGACCTGGCCGCGGCCGCGGCCAGGGAGGTATGCCTGCTCGGGCCGGACGGCACCGAGCGCCCGGTCCCGGCGACCCGACTGCGGCCGGGAGACAGGTTCGTCGTACGGCCCGGCGAGACCATCGCCGCGGACGGGGAGGTCGAATTCGGCCAGACCGCCATTGACCGCTCCACGATGACCGGCGAGTCGGTGCCGGGCGAGGCAGGCGAAGGCGACACGGTCATCGGCGGGACCATCGTGCTCACCGGCCGGCTGGTCGTCCGCGCGGTCAGCGTCGGCCCCGACACCCAGCTGTCGCGGCTGATCAGGCTGGTCGAAGACGCGCAGGCGGAGAAGGCCGCGATCCAACGGCTCGCCGACCGGATCAGCGGCGTCTTCGTGCCCGCCATCCTCGCGTGCGCCGCCGCCACCCTGGCGGGCTGGCTGCTCGCCGGGTCGCCCGCCTCGACGGCGTTCAGCGCGGGGCTCGCCGTGCTGATCATCGCCTGCCCGTGCGCGCTCGGCCTGGCGACGCCGGCGGCGCTCGTCGCGGCGACCGGCCGCGGCGCCGCCAACGGGATATTCGTCAAGGGCTACCAGGCCCTCGAATCGTCACGCTCGATCGACGTGGTCGTCCTCGACAAGACAGGGACCGTCACCACCGGCCGGATGTCGCTGGCCGGCGTGCGCCCCGCCAACGGCGTGAGCCGCGCCGAACTGCTGCGCTGCGCGGGCGCGGTCGAGCAGGCGTCCGAGCACGCGGTAGCCGCGGCGATCACCGAGGCCGCGCTGACGGAAGCGGCGCGGCTGCCGCAGGCCGCCGGGTTCAGGGCGCTGCCCGGGCTCGGCGCCCGCGGCACCGTCGAGGGCCGCGAGATCCTCGTCGGGCGCGAGAGGCTGCTCGCCGACCATGGCCTGTCCGTTCCCGCAGACCTCTCCGAGCAGTGCCGGGAGTGGGAGCAGGCCGGCCGCACCGCCGTGCTCGCCGGCTGGGACGGCACGGCCCGCGGGGCCATCGCGGTCGCCGACACGGTCAAGCCGTCCGCCGCCCCCGCCATCGCCGAATTGCGCGCGCTCGGGCTGCGCACGGTCCTGCTGACAGGAGACAACGAGCCGACCGCGCGGGCTGTCGCCGCCGCGGTGGGCATCGACCAGGTCATCGCCGGGACGCTGCCAGCCGACAAGGCAGCCGTCATCACCAGACTGCGGGCGAACGGGCACCGGGTGGCCATGGTCGGCGACGGCGTCAACGACGGGCCTGCGCTCGCCGCGGCCGACCTCGGGCTCGCCCTCGGATCCGGGACAGATGTCGCCATCTCCGCCGCGGACATGATCCTGCTCCGCGATGACCTGCGGGCGGTCCCCGACGCGATCGGACTCGCCCGCGCCGCCTTCCGCACCATCCGCCGCAACCTCGGGTGGGCCTTCGGGTACAACGTCGCCGCGGTCCCACTGGCCGCGCTCGGCCTCCTCAACCCGATCGTCGCCTCCGCCGCGATGACGCTGTCCTCGCTCTTCGTCGTGGCCAGCAGCCTCCGCCTGCAGCGGTACCCCCTCCGCACGGCCAGCCATGACTAACAAGGAACAAGACATGCACGGTTACACCCACGACAAGGACATCTACCTCCGGCGCCTGCGCCGGATCGAGGGGCAGGTCCGCGGCCTGCAGCGGATGATCGACGAGGACAAGTACTGCATCGACATCCTCACCCAGGTAGCCGCGGCGACCAAGGCCCTGCAGGCCGTCGCCCTCGGCCTGCTCGAAGAGCACCTCGGCCACTGCGTCGCCCAGGCGATGGCCGAGGACGGCGACAGCGCGGCCGAGAAGGTCCGGGAAGCCTCGGAGGCGATCGCCCGCCTCGTCCGGTCCTGAACGACGATCCCACGACAGAGAACGACCAGCATGGAGGGAATTCAATGACCACGACGAGTTACAAGGTGACCGGAATGAACTGTGACTTCCCCGAACCAGCCGCCTGGCCTGCTAGCCGAGCAGCTCCTCAGGAACTTCCTCGGGCAGGTACCACTCCACCGCCGGCTCGTGCCCCGCGACGAACGCCACCTGCACCCCGAAGACGTCGACCGCCCCGCGATAGTGCCGCCACGTCAGATCCTCCGGAAACAGCGCGACCATGCCCCCGCACCGCCCGCACACCGCCACCGGCTCCCCCAGCTCCGCCTCCGCACCGGGATCCGGCCGCGCCGCCGGCAGCGCCACCTCGAAGCCCACCGGGTCGACCACGCACAGCAGCTCCAGCCCCGACCGCATCTCCTCCGACGTCGCCTTATCCAGCCGCGCCAGCCGCCGCCGCGCAGCCAACTCCGAACAGGCCTGCTCTTTAGGGGTGAAAAGATGAATGATTGTGCCCACGATGCCTCCAAGTTGTGATTGGCAGGTGTCGAGGGCCGCTCTCGGTGTTCGCTGCACCGGGGCGGCCCGCCTTGCTTACACCGACCATAATACAGCGCCAGAATCGAATATTCACATTTGATAGCAGCCATATTCGATAATATTCTCTAACTACCGCATCACTTGCACCAGAAGATCAGAACCGTCATTTCGAACGGACCGTGGCGACTCCGGTCCGCCTCGATCGCCCGCATTAAGGCGTGTCACACCCAACGAGGGCTCAGACCCGACTGGCCCCGATCCCGACGCTGGCCTTGAGTGACGCCCTGCCGCGCCCCACACCGTGATAACCGCGCCGAGGTCACGTCGCTCGCATGCATCGAGCACCTCCTCGCGCGTGAAGGCGCGACCCGCTATCTCCCGGACGGCCGGGATATCCACTGCCATGACGTGCTACGAACACGAGTTTGTCCAAGTAAACCTGAATCACATAAAGCAAGTCACGTCCCGCGCGTATATCGCGTCAAGCTAGATTCAGTCACTGTGGGCAGAATTCACATCTATATAGGTGAAGCACGGACTCTAGAGTTACTCAAGTGACTAGAGATTGCTTCAAACGCCACGACTCGAAATGGCCGACATGGCTGAACGCTTCGTGATCCCAATGACCTGGCACAGGCCTCGCGATCTGGCTGCGGTCGCTGAGTGGTCTCTGTTATAAGTAGCACAGGACTGGCGGCCGAGAGGGTGAATCAATGTCGCGGTGTGATCAGAAGCAAGGGCTCCTGGGGTACTGCAAGAAGGAGAGCATGCACCCTGGCGACCATTACAACGGCAAAATCAGATGGCCGCGCACGGGCATCGACCAGGAAAAATACCTAGATCACCTTGATTTCATGCAAGACATTGAACTGCAAGTTCAGGCCTCAGCCGATAGATTCCGCGCCGAGCACTATCAGCTTATAGAGAACCAAGAAAGAAGAGACCGCGAACAACAGCAGCGACAGCTGGCCGACACAGGGCGACGGCTAGTGGGCGGGTATAACCCGGCGACGACAGACTTCGCCCGACGCGAACTGGAAAAATTGGTCGGACGGCGCGGCCCCGCCTGCTTGCTGGCCATGATTCCCGACCCGGGGATGGCAGAGCCCGGCTGGATCGCATGGATGGCGGTCCCCTCGTGGGAGCACTCCCCGATAACGGCGGCCAGGGTGAGCGCGGATGCCCCTCCCGGCTGGCGTGCGCGCGCCGCGGCCTGGGACGCTGCGATGCCCAATGAACTGTGGATCCACGTTCGTGATCTCTTCGCATCGGGCCGGTGCGGTGAGGGCGGCGTGGCCCAGGACGGCAGTTACGCCCAAATCGGAGTCGCCATCAACGACAGCTGGTCCCAGTGGTATCTGGAGTGCCCGCCGCCCCCAGTCCCTAACACCACCGACAGCCGCGTGTGGGAGATGCCCTGACCTGCGCGTCGAGACGACAAGAAAGAGGAATCGAGCGACATGGCAAACGTAAAAGTCACCTGCCCGCACTGCGGACACCAGACGTGGGTGCGAGAGCATTACAACGACCCGTGCGAGCGCTGCGGCAAAACCGTTCCCGATCCCGCTACCAAATAAGGTCCCGGATCTCGGGCAGTTCAGGGGTCGCGTCCCGACGACGCTTCCTCCGATCTGGAATCCCTTAAACGACTAGCCAGGCGCTGCTAGAACAGAACGCCACCTAGCCTGTCCTAACTGCAACCGATCTCATTGCGACCCACGACCGGGGTCCGAGCTCGCCAGTTCCTGGCGGACGCGGCGGAGCATCTCGGTGTCCGATTGCAGGTCGGGGTCGCTGACCTGGCGATCCAGCTCGACAACCTGCTCCAGCTCGGCGACCGCCCGGCCGAGTTCCCCCTGATCGCGGCAGATCATCGCCACGTTGTAGCGGGTCACCGCCTCCCCGGCCCGGTCCCCGACCTCCCGCCGGATCGGCAACGCCAACCCGAAGTACTCCAGCGCCCGCTCCGGCTCGCCCAGGCCGTGGTATGCGCCGCCGATGTTGTTCAGCGTGGCCGCCTCCCCGGCCCGGTCCCCCACTTCCCGGACGATCGGCAACGCCTGCCCGTAATACTCCAGCGCCCGCTGCCGCTCACCCAGTCCGCGGTACACCTCGCCGATGTTGTTCAGCGTGGCCGCCTCCCCGGCCCGGTCCCCGGCCTCCCGCCGGATCGGCAGCGCCCGCCCGTAGTACTCCAACGCCCGCTGCCGCTCACCCATGCTGTCGTACACGAGGCCGATGTTGCTCAGCGTGGCCGCCTCCCCGGCCCGGGCCCCGACCTCCCGCAGGATCGGCAACGCCTGCCCGAAGTACTCCAGCGCCCGCTGCCGCTCACCCAGGCCGTCGTACACTCCGCCGATGTTGCTCAGCGTGGCGGCCTCGTCGCGGCGGTCGCCGGCCGCCCGATACAGGCGCAGCGCGTGCCCGTAGTACTCCAGCGCCGCGGCCCGGTCCCCGGTGGCGTCTTTGGCCCAGCCGAGCTGATACAACGCGCGGGCGTCCTCGCCCAGGGTCAGGGTCAGCCCGGCCAGCCGGGCCACATCCGCAAACCGCGACCTGGCCAGCCACACCCCGCCGACCCGGCCCCCCGCATCCCGGGCGATCCCGGCCTCCCCGCCGGCGACCGCCAGCCGATGCACCTCCACCCACCGGGTTACCGACGTCATCGCTGTCAGCTATCGCCGGTGGCGGGCTCTTGCGTGACCCAAATGGTGTGGAGGGATCGGGCGGCGGCGGCGCAGGCCTCCCGGTATTCGTCGTCAGTGATGAGGGGCCTGATCAGCGGCCGCAGGACGTTGGAAACGAAGTACCGCGGCTCGCCGGTCTCCGGATCAGTGCCTTCCTCGAGCAGACCAAGTTGAACGGCGCGGCGGAGGTGGGCTGCCGCCTCGGGGTGGTCGTGGACGGCGTGCACGGTCGCGGCGGGCACGGGCAGTTCGACGACGTTGATCTTGGCGAGCATCGCCTGGAGCTCGGCTGGCTGGGCGTCGAGGAGCCTCCGGGCGAAGATGGTCTCCCTGAACCTGTCGGCCTCGTTCTCGATGGCGGCGATGAGGCCGTCGACGTCGACGCTTGCGTCCGCGACGATCTTGTCCAGCCAGTCGAGCAGGCGGGGATTGCCGCTGGCGGCCTCGATGGCCTGGTCTTTGATCGCCGCCGGCGCGGTGACCGATTCGGGACGCAGGTTGAAGAGGTTCGCCACCTTCTTGGCCTGCTCTACGTCCGACAGCGTCTCCAGCGGCTCGACCCGGATCGTCGTCCCGGCCGGCGCCGGGAACTGGTAGCGGCTCGTGATCATGACCCGGCTGGCGCTGTTGGTCTCACGGATCGCCTTGAGCAGCGCCGGAAGGATCTGCGCCATCTCGCTCGAGAGCACGTGGCCGCCGTCGCGCTCCTCCAGGTTCCCCTGCTCGAAATCATCGAAGACGAACAGGCAGGGGAGCTGCCCGAGCGGCCCGCCGAGCAGGTACCGCAGCCGCACCGCCAGATCGACCTCGTCCTTGGCCAGCATCCCTTCCGCCTCGATCTGCTGATCCAGATTCTGGAACGTGACCTTCGACGTGAGCTCCCGGAGCTTCGTGAGGTCGACTCGGCCGAACCAGACAACTCGCTGGTGCGTCGGCATCCGCTCCAGCAGGCGGGAGGCCAGCGTGCTCTTGCCCAGCCCGCCCATCCCCTGAAGCACCAGGGCCTCGGCCGCGCCCGGAGAGCCCGGGGGCTGCTTGAGCGTGAGCAGGCACCGCTGGATCACCCGCCGCCGGCCGACGAAGCCGGCCCTGGACGCGACCCGGGAGATCTGCGTCTGCGGGTCCAGGAACTCATCCGCCGCGTGACGAACCCTGATCCGTTCCCGGCCCTGGGTGTTCCGCGGCGTCACCATCGGGGTCAGCGGCGATTTGTCGGCGTACACCCGCAGCAGATGCCAGCTGCGGCTGTGGCCGGCGTAGAGCTGCCGGCGAGCCGTGACCACAGCGCGGTCAAGCGGCTGCCCCGCCGCGAGGTCCCGGTACAGGCGCGAGGCGAACGCAGTGGCCGAGGCGTCTCCCACCGGCAGCGCCCACCCCAGCACCGCCGGGGCCCCGGCCTGCACCAGGCTCTCGCTCATCGAGGGGATCGTCCCGCGATCCGAGGCGCCCCCGGTCAGGCAGCCCGAGACGAACACCAGCCGCGGCCACTGGCCGTCCACCGCCCCCGCGATCTGGCCCGCAGTCGCCCATACCGGGCCGCCGAGCTCGTTCTCAACCAGGAACTTCGGCTGCCCCTCGTCGATAGAGGCGTGACCGCTCACATGCAGGACGTCGAAGTACCCGGGGCCGTACGACTCGGCCGTGAAACGGAGCCCTTCCACGGTGCCGCTTTCCTCGACGACCAGCTCCGTGCCGGTGTCGGCGGTGGCCTCCAAGAGCGCGGCTTCCTCAGCCTCATAGCTGAGAACCGGCTCCACGCCCTCCGGCGAGCTCGCCATGAACAGCACCCGAAGCGGCCGGTTGCGCGGCGTGACCACTGCCCCGAGTGTCGCGATCGAGCTCGCGGCCCGCACCGGGAGCAGCGGCGCGCTTTCGCTGACTGCCAGATACGAGCCGTCACGAACGACCAGCTCCCACGGAAGATGACGCAGCCGCTGCCCGGCCGCGATCCGAACCGTGGCCCCCCGCGGGTCGGCCAGCGCCCGGCTGAACCACCGCTCATCGCCATCAAGGAAATTGAAGAGTTTCTCACCGAGATCGCGAAGCGCCGTTGAGCCGAAAACTCGCTGGGCTATGGAATCCTCGGCATACGCGTGGTCGACCGCCTCGATCAGATGGTCGATCACCGCCCGGTTGAGGCCGCGAGTCCGCAGCCCTTCGCCACCACGGAGACGAAGCTCCGAATAGTCGGAACTCTGCTCGAAGATCTCCAGCTCGAGCTCGTTCATCGGACTCCCCTATTTATTGCTTCATTGCCGTCAATGCCCCGGTGGCGTTCGCCGATCGAGAACGATCTCGAGCTGCTCTAGGTCCACGCCCGACAGATCAACCCGGGTGCCGTCATCCAGCAGGATCTTCACCTTGACCCCCTCCGGCCGGCGACTGTGCCACCAGTCCCAGATTGTCTTCGCAGTCCCCACCCCGCTGAACACCAGGCCGATAACGGCAATCACCAGATCGGCTGACCGCTCCACCTCGACCGGCGAGACGCTGTCTCCCGGCGGAATAGCCGTCACCAGGGCGGCCCGGAGTTCCCCGGCCAGGCGCTCGGCGTTCGGTCCCGACACCTCGATCGAGGCAGTAGCCATGTCGCTCCCCAAGTCCCGGATCTGCCCGCCGACAATAATCGTCTCTACCATAACCGCCTGAATGCCGGACAGCAGGGCCACGCCACCCCGCTGTTAGAGGCGAGGTGTCCGTCATGCGGGAAGCACGGACCGTTCGAGCTAAAGATCTTGATCTTCATATCGAACGGACCGTTGCTCCGCGTCAAGGGCCGACTTATGTGACCCGCACAGACGGCCCTCGCGATCAGGTC
>Ga0302235_10002709_pt1 | contig 12627 bp, 8 predicted proteins | sample II_Palsa_N3_3_FD_193577 | JGI IMG/M metagenome (GOLD analysis project Ga0302235, IMG submission 193577) | Peat permafrost microbial communities from Stordalen Mire near Abisko, Sweden - II_Palsa_N3_3 | ecosystem: Environmental > Terrestrial > Soil > Palsa > Peat permafrost | place: Sweden... | reverse complement strand
GGGCATAGCGCCTTCTGCGAGTTATGTAGGTATTCTAACTATTTGGCCTGCCCGCATTCCAGCGTAGACCCATCCGCGACGCACATAGTGCGGAGTGGGGTGGATGAGCGCTGTGTCGCTAACGCGGGCGGCGCGAGGGACCATCTCGTCTCGGACCACTCCGGCTTCGTACCAGTGGGGGACACTTACAAGCTAGCGGTGTGAGCCCGCTTTCTTTGCCTACTTTCCTTGCGGAGGCAAAGAAAGTAGGTGCCGCCCCGCACAGGGGCGAAGCTGATAAACCACTAAGAATGCAAGGAAAGGCCAACACCGCAAGCAAACAGCCAAAGTGCCACAGGCAAAAAATCCACCCCTTACTTCAGAGCCGCCCGCGCAGCGGTAACAGCCAGCCGAACCTGCTGAGGCGCCGTCCCACCAGGATGATTCCGGCTAGCCACGGACCCCTCGAGCGTCAAATACTCAAACACATCCTCGCCAATAAGATGCGCCACATTCGGCAATTCAGCCCGCATCTCATCGAGCGAAAGATCAGCCAAATCGCAATTGCGATCAACGCAAACCCTTACTGCATGTGCCACAGCCTCGTGCGCATCCCGGAACGGCAAGCCACGCTTGACCAGATAATCAGCCAGATCGGTAGCAGTAGAAAACCCCTGCAACGCCGCAGCCCGCATCGCCTGCGGCTTAACACTAATCCCCGCCACCATCTCCGCAAAAATCCGCAACGTATCCGCCACCGTGTCCACAGTGTCGAACAGCGGTTCCTTGTCTTCCTGATTGTCCTTGTTGTATGCCAGCGGCTGACCCTTCATCAACGTCAGCAACGCCATCAAATGCCCATTCACGCGTCCCGTCTTGCCGCGCGCCAGTTCCGGTACGTCTGGGTTCTTTTTCTGGGGCATGATCGACGATCCCGTACAGAAACGGTCCGCCAGATCAATGAAGCCCACCCGCGGGCTCATCCACAGCACCAGCTCTTCCGAGAAACGCGACACGTGCGTCATCACCAGCGCCGACGCGGCCGTGAATTCAATCGCAAAGTCGCGATCCGATACCGCGTCCAGCGAATTCGCGCAAATGCCGTCGAAGCCCAGTGTCTTCGCCACCGCATGACGGTCGATCGGGTAGCTCGTGCCGGCCAGTGCCGCCGCGCCCAGCGGCAGGCGGTTCACGCGGGTGCGGCAGTCGCGCATGCGCTCGGCGTCGCGCATGAACATTTCCACGTACGCCAGCAGGTGATGGCCAAACGTCACCGGCTGGGCCACCTGCAAATGCGTAAAGCCCGGCATGATCGTTTCCGCGTTCTGTTCGGCCAGATCGATCAGCGCACTACGCAGATCCTTCAGCAAGCCGACAATCCGGTCGATTTCGCCGCGCAGCCACAAACGGATGTCCGTCGCCACCTGGTCGTTGCGCGAGCGGCCGGTATGCAGGCGCTTGCCCGCGTCGCCTATCAGCGCCGTCAGGCGCGCTTCGATGTTCAGGTGCACGTCTTCCAGATCGAGTTGCCACTCGAACTCGCCACGCTCGATTTCGCCCTTGACCTGCGCCATGCCGCGCTGGATGGCCGCGAGGTCGTCGGCGCCGATGATCTTCTGCGCAGCCAGCATCGCGGCGTGCGCGAGCGAGCCCTCGATATCGACCAGCGCCAGTCGCTTGTCGAAGAAAACCGACGACGTGTAGCGTTTGACGAGCTCCGACATCGGCTCCGAGAAGCGAGCCGACCAGGCTTCGCCTTTTTTGTGCAGTTGGGACGTCATGATGTTGGGGCAGTGAACGTGCGGTGAAGAGGCCATCGGCTGTGCAGACGTCGCCGATGCGAACAAGACAGCGATTTTAACATCCGGGAGCAACCGGCCAGATGTCCGCCGCGTCGCCACGGCATAAGCGGGCCTGCAGGCGGCCGAGAGGAGGGGCCACGCAGGCGCGCCGCTACTCCCGCACCAGCACTACCAGCTTCAGATCCTCCCGGTGCGCCGGCTTGAACGTGATCTGGTCGTACACCACCCGTCCGTCGCGCGGATGATTGAATTCGCGCCGGCCGCCTTCGCGCTCGCCCACGTCCTGTGACGCCCAGAAGCGAGCAAACGCATCGCTCGTGCTCGTCAGCGTATCGATCAGGCCCCGCGTGGGTGCGTCCGTCAGGTGCCGGATCGAGTCGGCGCGAAACTCGGCGGCGAGGCGCCGCGCGCGCGTCTCCCAGTCGACGATCAGTTCGCGCGCCGTCGGCTCCGTAAAGGTGAAGCGCAACAGATTGCGGTCGTGGCTGCCGTCGAGCCAGCCCACGAACAGGTCCGCCGCGCGCTCATTCCAGGCCAGCGCGTTCCACTGCCGGTCCAGCACATAGGCCGGAGCGTTCACCAGTTGCACAGTCTCGAGCAGCGTCGCAGGGGCGTCGGCGGCGGCCGGGTCAGGCTCCGCTGGGTCCCGCTGCGCCGCCAGTTCGAACAGATAGGCGCGCTCGGCGCGCGACAGTTGCAGCGCGACGGCGATCCTTGCCAGTGCGTCGGCGGACGCTGACACGGGCCGGCCTTGCTCGATCCACGTGTACCAGGTGGGGCTGACACCGCACAACTGCGCGACTTCCTCGCGCCGCAGACCCGGTGTGCGCCGGCGCGGACCGGGCGGCAAACCGACCGCCTGCGGCGAGAGCCGCTCGCGGTGCGCGCGGATGAAATCGCCCAGCGCGTGCGCGGGCGTTGCGTCGAGCGGAGGCGGGGAGGGATCGGCAGGGGACGGCGTGCTCATCGTGTCGGCAAAGGGGGGGTGTCGGCGATACCAGAATAATTGCTCGGCCTGTACTGGTACAAGGCGGACTCTATTGTAGCGGCAGGAACCCCGCATGCGCACGCCGAGGTCGCGCGTGGCCGCGATCCGTTTATTGTGGATGAGCCCACAAAACAAAGCGCTCCGTATTGCTGTGCAGTACGGAGCGCTTCAGGTATCCCGCTCAGAAATTCATTCACACCGGCGACGAACGAATTCGCCCCCGGCGCCGGTCCAGTATCAGCCGGTATTACGCAAGCCCGCCGCAATCCCGTTGATGGTCAGGTGAATCCCGCGGTTCAAGCGGACGTTCGTCTCGCCCGCACGGTGGCGCTTGAGCAGTTCCACCTGCAGGTGATTCAGCGGATCGAGGTACGGGAAGCGGTTCTTGATCGAGCGTGCGAGCAGCGGGTTATCCGCAAGCCGTTCGGTCTTGCCGGTGATCTCAGACAGCACCTTCGACGTGCGCTCCCACTCTGCCACGATGCGCTCGAACACATGCTTGCGCAGCTTCTTGTCGGTCACGAGCGCGGCGTAGCGCGACGCGACCGCGAGGTCGGTCTTGGCCAGCACCATGTCCATGTTCGACAGCAGGTTCGAGAAGAACGGCCACGTCTTGTGCATCTTCTTCAAGAGCGCAAGGCGGCGGGCACGTTCTGCATCGGAAGGCGCGCCGTCCAGATGGGCAGCCACCGCGCTGCCGAAGCCGTACCAGCCAGTCAGCAGCAGGCGGCATTGGCCCCACGAGAAGCCCCACGGAATGGCGCGCAGATCTTCGATCTTGCGCTGCTTCGGATCCTGCAGCTTGCGCGAGGCCGGCCGGCTGCCGATGTTCAATTCGGCAATCTCCGAAATCGGCGTGGACTCGAAGAAATACTCCTTGAACCCAGGCGTTTCGTAGACCAGCGCGCGGTACGACGCCATCGCCGCATCGGACAATTGCTGCATGGTTTCCTCGAAGACCGGCAGTTGCGCGGGCGTGTTGCCGTGCGGCAGCAGCGAGGCTTCGAGCGTCGCCGCGACCACGGTTTCGAGGTTGCGCCGGCCGATTTCCGGATTGCCGAACTTGCTGGCAATCACTTCGCCCTGTTCGGTCAGGCGGATCTGGCCGTCGACCGTGCCCGGCGGTTGCGACAGGATGGCCTGATAGGTCGGGCCGCCGCCGCGTCCGACTGTGCCTCCGCGGCCGTGGAACAGCCGCAGCGTCACGCCGCGTTCGTTGAAGAGCGACACCAGCGCGAGTTCGGCACGGTATAGCTCCCAGTTCGAGGTGAGAAAGCCGCCGTCCTTGTTGCTGTCGGAGTAGCCGAGCATGACTTCCTGCTCGCCGCCCTGGTGTTCGATCAGCGAGTCGACGCCTGGCAGTGCGATCAGATCGCGCATGATGTGCGGCGCGTTTTGCAGGTCGGGGATCGTCTCGAACAGCGGGATCACCATCAGGCCAGCCTTGGCCGGGTTGTGCACGTCGCCGAGGAGCCCGTCCAGCAGGCCGGTTTCCTTTTGCAGCAGCATCACTTCCACCAGATCGCTGACCGTTTCCGTGTGCGAGATGATGTAGTTGCGCACGGCGCGCGCGCCGAACTTCTCGCGCGTCACGCGGGCGGCTTCGAGCACGCCCAGCTCGCTATTCACGAGCTCCGAATAGTCGAGATACGGCGAGCGCAGTAACCGCGGCTGTGCGAGTTCGGCCAGCAGCACGCGCAGTTTGTCGGCTTCAGACAGTCCGGCGTAATCCTCTTCGACACCGGCGCGCTTGAGCAATTCGGCGATCACCGCTTCGTGGATGTCCGAGCTTTGCCGCAAGTCGATGCTGGCGAGGTGGAAGCCGAACACTTCGGCGGCACGCGCGAGTGGCGACAGACGCGGGCTCGCCAGCGACGCGCCGTGGTGCTCGGCGAGCGAATCGATCAGCACATGCAGGTCGCGCGCGAACGCGTCGGCGTCCTCGTAAGGCTGGGCGCGCACCGGTGCCGCGCCGCGGCCGGCGCTGCGCAATGGCACTGCGCCTTCACCGAGCCGCACCCGCGAGCTTGCCGCAAGGCGCGTATAGATGCCGATCAGCGCACGACGATACGGCTCGTCGACGCGGTGCGGCGACTGGTCCGGCGACGCGGCTGCCAGTTCCTTCACGGCATCACTCGCGCCCGTCAGCAGGTTCGACACCGAGAGCTCGGCGCCGAGTTTGTGCACCTGCTCCAGATAATGCTCGAAGATCACCGCGGCCTGGCGCGTGATCGCTTCTTCCAGCGTCGCGGCGGTCACGTTCGGGTTGCCGTCGCGGTCGCCGCCAATCCAGCTACCCATCTGGAAGAACGCCGGCAGACGGGCGTCAAGACCGTGCTCGACGAGTGCGGCCTCGATATCCGCGTACAGGGCGGGGATTTCTTCGAGGAAGGTCGCGCGGTAGTACGACAGGGCGTTCTCGATTTCATCGGCCACCGTCAGGCGCGCATCGCGCAGCATTCGCGTTTGCCACAGCGAGGTGACGCGGGCACGCAGCATGGCTTCGTTGTGCGCGCGCTCGCGGTCGGTGAGCTGCTGGTCACGTTCGGCAAGCAGGCGGGCGATGTCGTGCTGGGCATCCAGAATGCTCTTGCGCTGCACTTCAGTGGGGTGCGCGGTGAGCACCGGCACGATTAGCGCGTCGTTGAAGAACTGCTGCAAGACGGGCGTGGCGGCCGCGTTAGCTTCCATCAGCCGTTCGAGCGCGTAGGCAATCGTGCCGGCCTGCGAGGCCGAACCGGCCAGCGCGTGGATGCGGTGGCGGCGGTTACGATGACGGTCTTCGGCGATGTTCGCAAGATGCGAAAAATAGCTGAATGCCCGCACGACGCTCACGGTCTGCTCGGGGCTCAGCGAGCGCAGCTTCTTGTCGAGCGCCTGCGCGGCGCTGCTGTCGTCTTCACGGCGAAACCGCACGGCGTTCTGACGGATCGTCTCGACCACCTCGAACACCTCGTCGCCTTCCTGCTCGCGCACTACGTCGCCGAGCAGGCGTCCCAGATAGCGGATGTCCTGGAAGAGCGGCTGGTCTTTATCTTCGCGCGTCCGGCTGCCGGCTTTCGGCGCGGGCGCGGCGGCCTCTTTCGACACCGCATGCAGGACCGTCGCTGCCGTGCCGTTGCTGGCAGGCTTGGCGTTGGACTGGGTCTTCGTGGACTTGCCCGGCTTCACGGCGCTGGCCGCTTTGTCTACCTTACCGGCCTTAGCTGGCTTATCTGCCTTGGCCGTCTTGCTGGACTGTTTGGACTTCGCCGGGCTGGCGCTGCGTTTGGACAAGGCGCTGGACGTGGCCGGTGCGGTGGGGACGACTACGGGCGCACCCGCAGAACCGTTGAGCGATGCAGTGTTGCGGCGGGCAGGGCGCGCCGATCCGGAAGACGTCACGATGGGTTTCCTCAGGGAAGCCAGGGTCTATAGAGAGATGGACTGCTACTACATGAACACTGCGCACGAACTGCGCATGTACTGCGATGCACGACGTTTGCGCGGCCAGCCACGCGGCATAGGCCGCCCGGCGAACAGCGCGGGAACTACGGGACCGGCGAGAGCGGCAATGAGCAGCAACCAACGCTGTCGGCAGCACGCGGAAGAGGAGAGGCCCTCAGTGTTGTCGCGCGGTACGTCGCATCGCATCATCCCGCATGATGCCGTCCGGCGCGCGAACGATCGTGCGTGAAAGGCGGCACGGCGCGGCGGCATGGCGATGGGGCTGAACTACTGCGGCATACCCGGAGCGGGCCTGTCTCCTCCAACGGTGGCGCGCCAGCATAGCCATCAGGCCGATAAAGCAAGGCTGGAGCGCGTGCTAACATTGTTTGTTATTACCTCCCGTTATCCAGTGACCTTGCAATGAATTCCGAGACGCTTTCGGCGCCACCGCCCTCCACCCTGGTCATCGCTTCGCGGGAAAGCCGCCTTGCGATGTGGCAGGCCGAACATGTGCGGTGTGCGCTGCACAAATTATATCCATCTTGTGACGTAAAAATCCTCGGGATGACGACACGTGGCGATCAAATTCTCGATCGCACGCTATCGAAGGTCGGCGGCAAGGGCCTGTTCGTGAAGGAACTGGAAAATGCGCTGGCCGACGGCCGCGCCGATCTGGCCGTTCATTCGCTGAAGGACGTGCCCATGGAGTTGCCGGCGGGCTTCACGCTATCCACCATCATGGAGCGCGAAGACCCGCGCGATGCGTTCGTCTCGAACGCCTACGACTCGCTCGCCGCGTTGCCCGCGGGCAGCGTGGTCGGCACGTCCAGCCTGCGCCGCGAGGCAATGCTGCGCGTGCGTTATCCGCAACTGGTTGTGCAGCCGTTGCGCGGCAATCTGGACACGCGGCTCGCGAAGCTCGACCGCGGCGATTACGCGGCGATTATCCTGGCCGCGGCCGGTCTCAAGCGTCTGGGTTTGGGCGAGCGGATCCGTGCCCATCTTGACCCGGACGACAGTTTGCCGGCCGCCGGACAGGGCGCGCTCGGCATCGAGATTCGCGCGGGGCGCCCTGAGCTGGAAGCGTGGCTTGCGCCGCTGCATCACGCGCACACGGCGGCGGCCGTGGAGGCTGAGCGGATGGTGTCGCGCGCATTGGGCGGCAGTTGCGAAGTGCCGCTGGCGGCCCACGCCACCTGGCACGACGGCGCGCTGCATCTGCGCGGCATCGTGGCGACGCCCGATGGCCGGCACGTGCTGAGCGCGCAGGCCTCGGCGCCTGCGCCGACCGTCGAACGGGCCCTGCAGTTGGGCCGCGAGGTGGCGAACGCGCTCGAAAGCCAGGGTGCACTTGAAATCGTCCGTGCGCTCAGCACGGCGAGCGGTCCGGCGACTGGCGCGTGATGGCGGCACAGGCAGGCGTCAACTCATCCCCCAACTCGAACGGCCAGGCGCCGTATACGGTCGTGATCACGCGCCCGGCGGGCCAGTCGGACGCGCTCGCGGCGCAACTGGTGGCGGCCGGCATCGCCACGCTCGACTTTCCGCTGATCGAGATTGCGCCTGCCGAAGACGTGGCGCCGCTGCATGCTGCGTTAGGCGCGCTCGAACGTTATGCGCTGGTGGTGTTCGTCTCGCCCAACGCGGTCGATTACGCCTTTGGCCAATTCGGCGCGATCTGGCCGCATGCGCTGCCGGTCGGCGTGGTGGGGCCGGGCAGTGTCGCGGCGCTCGCACGGCACGGCGTCGAAGCGCCGGCGTATCGGGTGATCAGCCCGTCGGCCGCGGCGGACGACGAGTCCGCGCGCTTCGACTCCGAGGCACTCTTCGCGGCCATCGACGCGTCGCTTGACGCGGCCTCGCTCGAAGGCAAGCGCGTGCTGATCGTGCGTGGCGACGGCGGTCGCGAGTGGCTGGCCGAGCGTCTGCGCGAAGCGGGCCTCGAAGTGGAAACCGTGGCGGCCTACCGGCGCCTCGTGCCGGAGCCGTCGATCGGCGCCTGGACCCGTGTCCATGAACTGCTGGCGGGCGAGCCGCACGCGTGGCTCGTCACCAGTTCAGAGGGCGTTCGCAATCTGGATGAACTGGCGCGCGAGCACCTGAACCCCATCGAAATCGCGCAACTGAAGCGCGCCACGCTTGTCACGCCACATCCACGTATCGCGCAGACCGCGCGGGGACTGGGTTTTGATAGGATTACGGTGTCCGGCGCGGGCGATGAGCGCATTGCCCGTGCCTTGCTTGCTGCCGTACCTCCCGTTGTTCAACCGGTACCGACCAACCCGGCTCAATCACGCATGACAGAAACGAACGCTTCCACGAACGCCTCACCCCAGCCGGCTGCGACCACAGCGTTGCCGCCCAATCCCCCCTTCACGCCCTACGAAGCGCAACAGCCGCGCCGCAGTGCGAGCGGACCGCTGCTGTGGTTTGTCGTGGTGATCGTTGCCTGTGCGGCTGTGGCCGGCGGCATTGCGCTCAATCGCAAGGTCATCCGTCTCGATCAGCAGTTGACGCAGCGCCAGCAAGCCAATGACGCGCAAACCGCTGCACTGGGCGTGAAGACCGATCAGGCGGTGGCGACTGTGCATGGGATCGATTCGCAGATGTCGCAACTCGAAGGCAAGCTGACCGATGCGCAGCAGGCCCAGCAGGCGCTGCAGCAGCAATACGCCGACCTCGCACGCAATCGCGACGACTGGACCCTCGCCGAAGTGGGGCAGATGCTCTCGAGCGCGAGCCAGCAACTGGAACTGACGGGTAACACGCAGCTCGCGTTGTTTGCGCTGCAAAGCGCCGACACGCGGCTGGCTGCGTCGGACAGTCCGCAGGCGCTGGCGGTGCGCAAGGCGATTGCACAGGACATCGACAAGCTGAAGTCGGCGCCGTCCACTGATCTGACGGGCCTCGCCATCAAGCTCGACAACGCGATCGACCAGGTCGACTCGTTGCCGCTCAACGGCGAAGCGATCACCGCGCACACCGTACCGCACGCCGCGACGCCGGCCGATAGCGCGCAGGTTGCGGCGGCCACCGGCGAGCCGCGCTGGAAGGTGTGGTGGCAGGCGTTCTCGGCGGGCATCGCTCAGCAACTCACAAGCCTTGTGCAGGTGCGCCGCATCGACAACGCCGACGCGATGCTGATCACGCCCGACGAGGGCTACTTCGTGCGCGAGAACCTGAAGCTGCGTCTGCTGTCGGCGCGCCTTGCGCTGCTGTCGCGCAACCAGACCACACTGAAGTCCGATCTGCACGCGGCTGACGCGGCGCTCGAGCGCTATTTCGACAACGCGTCGAAACGCACACAGACTGTACGCGGGCTGGTGAAGGACGTGGACGATGGCTCGGCGGCCGTTGACGTGCCGAATCTAAATACGAGCCTGCAGGCCGTCAATCAATACCGGAGCCGAGGTTAATCATGGCAATCCGGGGACTTCTTTGGCTGGCCCTGCTGTTTGTCATCGCGGTGGCGCTGGCGACGGTTGGGCGTTTCGATACGGGGCAGGTGCTGCTCGTTTATCCGCCGTACCGGGTGGACGTGTCGCTGAACCTGTTCGTGGTCGGACTGGTGGTGCTGTTTATCGTGGTGTATGCGCTGCTGCGCATCGTGCGCAACATCTGGCGCATGCCGCAGCGCGTGGCGGCTTACCGGGCCCGTTCGCGTGTGGCGAAGGCGCATGCGGCACTGCGCGATGCGATCGGCAATCTGTATGCCGGACGTTTCTCGCGCGCTGAGAAGGCGGCGCGCGACGCGCTCGCCAACGGCGACAACAAGGGCGCCGCGGGGCTCGTCGCAGCCACGGCGGCGCATCGGATGCATGAGTACGCGCGGCGCGACGAATGGCTGGCGCAGATCGACGAAGCTGACTGGCAGGACGCTCGCCTGATGGCGACCGCCGACATGCGCGCGGACGGCCGCGATGCGGACGGCGCGCTCACCGCGTTGACCGAGATGCAGTCGCAAGGCGGACGCCGCATTCATGCGCAGCAGATCATGTTGCGGGCGCAACAGCAGTTGAAGAACTGGAGCGAGGTGCTCAAGCTCGTCAAGACGCTAGAAAAGCGTGAGGCGATTCACCCTGCGGTGGCGGTGCGTTTGCGCCAGCTCGCAGCTGAGAACCTGCTGCGCGACCGTCGTCATAACGCCGACGCGTTGCTGGGGTTGTGGCATTCGCTGTCGCCGACCGAGCGGCACTCGCCGCGCCTCGCCGATCTGGCGGCTGAATTGCTGGTGACGCTCAATCGTCCGCAGGACGCACGCAAGATCGTCGAAGAAGCGTTGGCGCAGAACTGGGACGCGCGTTTGTTGCGCCGTTATCCGGATACGGCCGGCGGTGATGCGTTGCCATTGATCCAGAAGGCTGAAGCCTGGCAGAAGGAGCGTCCGGAAGACGCCGATTTGATGTTCACGCTGGGACGCCTTTGTCTGCATCAGCAACTGTGGGGCAAGGCTCAGTCGTTCCTCGAAACGGCGCTGAAGCTGGCCGATAACGAGACGCTGAAGATCCGTTCGCATCGGGCGCTGGCACGATTGCACGAGCAACTTGGCGATGGCGAGAAGGCGAGCCAGCACTATCGGGAAAGCGCACTGGCGATGAACGTGGTTTGAGTGCTGAGGCGGCGCGGCGATATAGCGGCGCAAGCGCGCAGCGGCAAGCACCGCAGCAAAAAGCAAAAGCAAAGCCCTCGGAGGAACCGTTCTCCGGGGGCTTTTTGATTTCGCGGCCCTACTTGTTCACGAGCTTCGCCGGCACGCTCAGGGCCAGCAACCCACCCAACAGCATGAACGCCGCCAGCATATACATGCCCGAGTCGTTGGCGGCAGTGGCCTGCTTGAGCCAGCCAACCGCATAGGGGCTCAAAAACCCGGCCAGGTTGCCGATCGAATTGATCATCGCGATCCCTGCCGCTGCGCCTGTGCCGGCGAGGAACGCGGTCGGCAAGCTCCAGAAGAGCGGCAGCGTCGTGAGGATGCCCATGGTCGCAAGCGTGAGGGACGCCATTGCCAGCAGCGTGTTATGTGCCCACAGCACCGACAGCACCAGTCCCACCGCACCCGCCGCCGCAGGCAGCGCGATATGCCAGCGCCGCTCGCGCTTGCGGTCCGCGCTGCGCGACACCAGCACCATGCCCACTACGGCGGCGGCGAACGGAATGGCTGAGAGCAGGCCGATCATGAAAGCGTCGGTGACGCCGGTTGCCTTGATGATGGTCGGCAGCCAGAAGCTCACGCCGTAGAGTCCCATCACGAACGAGAAGAGATCAGGCTCATCAGCCAGACGCGCGGGCTCGCGAGTACCGTGCGGATCGGCAGGTCGTGTTTGGTGGCGTTCTCGGTGGTGATATTGCGTTCGAGCAGTTGCCGCTCTTCCGGCGTGAGCCAGCTGGCTTTGGCGATGCGGTCGTCGAGCTTGATGAACACGAGGATGCCTACGAGGATCGACGGAATGCCTTCGAGCAGGAACAGCCACTGCCAGCCATGCCAGCCGTTCGCGCCATTGAACGTCTTCAGGATATAGCCCGACACCGGGCCGCCGATCACGCCCGACAGCGCGATCGCAGTCATGAACCAGGTGGTCATGCGGCCGCGCCGGTGCGCCGGATACCAGTAGGTCAGATACAGGATGATGCCGGGGAAGAAGCCCGCCTCGGCCAGCCCGAGCAGAAAGCGCATCACGTAGAACATGGTGGGCGTGGTGACGAACATCGTCAGCATGGAGATCACGCCCCACGACGCCATGATCCGGGCAATCCACACGCGTGCGCCGACCTTGTGCAGGATTACGTTGCTCGGGATCTCGAAGAGGAAGTAGCCGAGAAAGAAAATGCCGGCCCCGAAGCCATACACCGCGTCGCTCAGGTTCAGGTCGGTGGTCATCTGCAGCTTGGCGAAGCCGACGTTGACCCGATCGAGGTAAGCCACCACATAGCAGAGCATCAGAAGCGGCGTGAGACGCCACGCCACCTTGCGGTAAGTCGCCTCTTCGAACGTGGAAGGCGGCGCGCCCGCGCCGGGATGGTGAAGCGGATTCGCAGGACTTGCCATGCTGGTGTCTCCTCGTTTTTTTTTGGAAATCAGGTGCCGCCGGTTTGAACCTGTCCTGGAGCGCGTCTATACGCAGCGCCCGCCGTCCACTTCGAGGCACACGCCGGTGACGAAATCCGCTTCGTCCGACGCCAGATAGAGACACGCATTGGCGATGTCCTGCGGCGTCGAGAAGCGGCCGAGCGGGATGCCGGCGAGGAAGCGCTTGCGGTTCTCCGGCGTGTCTTCGACGCCCATGAACTCGGTCAGCAGCCCGGTTTCGCCGATCACGGGATTCACGCAGTTCACGCGGATGCGGTCCGGTCCCAGTTCGGCGGCGAGCGCCTTGCTGGCGATAATCACCGCGCCTTTGCTGCTGTTGTACCAGACGAGGCCGGGCCGGG
>Ga0302235_10002708_pt1 | contig 12628 bp, 11 predicted proteins | sample II_Palsa_N3_3_FD_193577 | JGI IMG/M metagenome (GOLD analysis project Ga0302235, IMG submission 193577) | Peat permafrost microbial communities from Stordalen Mire near Abisko, Sweden - II_Palsa_N3_3 | ecosystem: Environmental > Terrestrial > Soil > Palsa > Peat permafrost | place: Sweden... | reverse complement strand
GCTGAGCCACTCGCTGAGCGCGGGCAATACCAGCTGGGTCGCCGGCCATCCGCCCGCCGAAGATTTCGCCTGTGGCGCGAAAACGCGCTACCGTCAGGCCGACGCAGCCTGCACATTCAGCACTTCGGACGAGGCAAACGGCCACTTCGCGCTGCATTTCGAGGACGCGCAGTGGGCTGTCACACCAGGGCAATCGGCTGTGCTCTACGATGGCGAAATCTGCCTTGGCGGTGGCATCATCGAACACGCAGCAACTGCACAGCCAGCCGTGCGGCAACCTCAAAGCGCTGCATTGCTGACCGCGCGGTAAGGGGCGCGCTCAACGGCGCAGCAAGATAACAATCAGCGGTCAACCGCTCTCTGCAACGGAGTCCCCATGTTTTCTCGACGCTATCTGGCCATGTGGTGCGCAGTTGTGCTGCTCGTCGCCTGCGCGGCGCTTGCCGCTACGCAACATCTGTCGTGGTTCTGGATCATCATTCCCGTGCTGCTGGTCGCGCTCGGCGTGTTCGATCTGACCCAGGAGCGCCACGCGATCCTGCGCAACTATCCGTTGTGGGGCCACTTTCGCTTCATGTTCGAATTCATCCGGCCTGAGATCCGCCAGTATTTCGTCGAGGACGATACCGAGGAAAGGCCGTTCTCGCGCGCGCAGCGCAGCATCGTCTACCAGCGCGCCAAGAACGACGTCGACAGCCGTCCGTACGGCACCGAGCTCGACGTGAAGGCGGTGGCGCACGAATGGATCAGCCACTCGCTCGCGCCGACCAGGCTCGACGGCCACGACTTCCGCGTCGTGGTTGGCCCGGATCGCAAGCAGCCCTACTCGATGTCGATTTTCAACGTGTCGGCGATGAGCTTCGGCTCGCTCTCGGCCAACGCGATCATGGCGCTCAATCTCGGCGCCAAGAAAGGCAACTTCGCGCACGACACCGGCGAGGGCTCGATGTCGAAGTATCACCGCGAGCACGGCGGCGACATCATCTGGGAAATCGCTTCGGGCTACTTCGGTTGCCGCAATGACGACGGCAGCTTCAATGCCGACAAGTTCGCGAAACAGGCGCATGAGCCGCAGGTGAAGATGATCGAGGTGAAGCTCTCGCAGGGCGCGAAGCCGGGTCATGGTGGCGTGCTGCCGGCCGCCAAGATCACGCCGGAGATTGCCGAGACGCGTGGTGTGCCGATGGGCCGCGACTGCATCTCGCCCGCCACCCACTCCGAGTTTTCCACGCCGCGCGGCCTGCTCGAGTTCGTTGAACGTCTGCGCAATCTCTCAGGCGGCAAGCCGACCGGTTTCAAGCTGTGTATCGGCCATCCGTGGGAATTCTTCGGCATTGCCAAGGCGATGCTGGAGACGGGCATCCTGCCGGACTTCATCGTCGTCGACGGTGCGGAAGGCGGCACGGGTGCGGCGCCGCTGGAGTTCACCGATCACGTCGGCGTACCGCTTCAGGAAGGACTGCTGCTGGTGCACAACATGCTGGTGGGCATCGGCCTGCGGACCCGGATTCGCATCGGCGCGAGCGGCAAGATGATCACCGCTTTCGATATCACCAAGACCCTCGCGATCGGCGCCGACTGGGTCAACTCGGCGCGCGGCTTCATGTTCGCGGTGGGTTGCATCCAGGCGCAGACCTGCCACACGGGCCGCTGCCCGACCGGCGTGGCCACCCAGGACCCGGTGCGCCAGCGCGCGCTGGTGGTGCCGGACAAGTCAGACCGCGTGTTCAACTTCCATCACAACACCCTGCACGCGTTGCAGGAGATCATTCAGGCCGCGGGTCTCAAGCATCCGGCGGAACTGCGCGCGCATCACATAGTGCGGCGGGTGTCGTCGCATGAGGTGAGCCTGATGTCGGATCTGCTGAAGTATCTCGAGCCGAACGACCTGCTGAACGGCAAGTACCGCTACTCGATCTACGAGAAGTGGTGGCCGGTGGCGAGCGGCGAGTCGTTCGCGCCGAAGGTTGAACTCGCGGCGACCTGATACCGGATACCTGATACGAACCTGCGGACGAAGGCGGCAAGGCCGCCATCCGTCACGCCAGCGCAGCGCGCTCAGTCCGCAGGAAACGTATCGATAAACGACTGCCGTTGCGACAGCTTCTGGAAGTGCTTGTCGAGATTCGGATAGGCCTCGCGCCAGTTGAGCGCCGGCATGCGGAAATCGAGGTAGCCGAGCGCGCAGCCCATGGCGATATCCGCCAGCGTGTAGCGGCTACCCGCGCACCACGGGTTGCTACCCAGCCCTTGCGACATCGCCACCAGCCCCTCGTCGATCTTGCGTTGCTGGCGTGCGAGCCACGCGTCCGAACGGTGTTCTTCCGCCCTTAGCGTGCCCTCGAGCCGGATCAGCACGGCGGCATCCATTGCCCCGTCCGCGAGCGCTTCCCAGCAGCGCACCTCGACGCGCTCGCGCCCCGACGGCGGAATCAGCTTGCCGACCGGCGACAGCGTATCCGCGTACTCGCAGATCACACGCGAGTCGAACACCGCCTCGTCGTCGTCCATCACGAGGCACGGCACCTTGCCGATCGGATTGAAGGCATGGATGTTGGTATCCGGCGCCCAGACGTTTTCGAGCACCAGCTTGTAGTCGATCTTCTTTTCGGCGAACACGATCCGCGCCTTGCGGACAAACGGGCTGCCGAGCGAACCGATGAGTTTCATCATCACCATTTGCCTTTTCTGGAATTGGGCGGAAGTATACGTTGGTTGACCGCGATACAGACGACCGCTTCCCATCTTCTGGAGTAGCGGCCGCCGGACCTGTGGACGGATTGCAACATTGCCGTGTGCCGCGCCGGACGTCTATCTGGCCAGATGGCCAGGGGATGTGCGCCGCGATCCCCGCCCACGATCCTGGCCTAATTGGGCGCTACAATCTCACCATGAACCAGCCGAACGAACCCACTCTCGCCATCGACGTTTACCGCAAGCGCCGCGAGCGCGTGCTCGCCGCGCTGCGCGCGGCAGGCGGCGGCGTCGCCATCGTCCCCACCGCGCCGGAAGTGGTGCGCAACCGGGACGCCGATTATCCGTACCGGCACGACAGCTACTTCTACTACCTGACCGGCTTCACCGAGCCGCAAGGCCTGCTCGTGCTCGACGCCAGCGCAGGCGGGAGCGGACCGGCCTCAATCCTGTTCTGCCGCGCCAAGAACGAAGAGCGCGAGATCTGGGACGGCTTCCGCTTCGGTCCCGAGGCCGCCCGCGAGGCGTTCGGCTTCGACGCGGCGTTTGCCGTCGAAGATATCGAAAGCCAGATGCCGCTGATCCTCGCCGACAAGCCCACGCTGCACTACGCGCTCGGCAGCTCGGCGGAGCTGGACGAAAAGGTGCGCCGCTGGCTCGACGCGGTGCGTGGCAAAGCCCGCAGCGGCGTCGCCGCGCCGGTTGCCGCGCATGACCTGCTACCGCTGCTCGACGAAATGCGCCTCTTCAAGGACAGCCACGAACTGTCGATCATGCGTCGTGCCGGCCAAATCTCGGCACAAGCGCATCGCCGCGCGATGGCCACGTCTTTTGCCGGCGTGCGGGAGTACGAGCTCGAGGCCGAACTGCTGTACACGTTCCGCAAACATGGTGCGCAAGGGCCGGCCTACGGCTCGATCGTCGCTGCGGGCGGCAACGCCTGCGTGCTGCATTACGCGGCCGGCAACACGATTGCGCGCGACGGCGACCTGATCCTGATCGACGCCGCTTGCGAGCTGGACGGCTACGCGTCCGATATCACGCGCACGTTCCCGGCGAACGGCCGCTTTACGCCAGCGCAGCGCGAGCTGTACGACATCGTGCTCGCCTCGCAGGAGGCCGCCATCGCCGCCACCCGGCCCGGTGCCACCTTCGACGATCCGCATAACGCCGCGCTGCGCGTGTTGTCGCAAGGTCTGCTCGACACGGGCATCGTCGACCGGGAACTCTTCTCGTCTGTCGACGATGTGATCGTGGAGCGCGCCTACGCGCCGTTCTACATGCACCGTACCAGCCACTGGATCGGTATGGACGTACACGACTGCGGCGACTATCGCGAACGCGGCGCACCGCGCGACGCGCAAGGCGCGCTGCCGTCGCGCACCTTGCATGCGTCGATGGCGCTGACGATCGAACCGGGTCTCTACATTCGCCCCACGGAAAACGTCCCCGAGCGCTACTGGAATATCGGCATCCGCATCGAGGACGACGCTGTCGTCACACCGAACGGCTGCGAACTGTTGACGCGCGACGTGCCGGTCAAGGCCGACGAGATCGAGGCGCTGATGCAGGAAGCGCAGGCGTCGGCCAGCGCCACACGCGCGGTTTGAACGGACGGACTGATCGCTCATGAACGACGCTTCTCGACCGGCCGGCGTTGTGCAAGCCGGCGCACAAGACGCCACTGGCGCCGCTGATTCTGCTGAAGCGTCATTCGATTTCGACGTGACGATCGTCGGCGCGGGACCGGTCGGGCTCACGTTGGCCGGCTGGCTCGCGCGACGCAGTGCGACCCAGGGCCTGTCGATCGCGCTGATCGACGCACGCAAGCCGGAAGACGCTTTGCGCGATCCACGCGCGATCGCCGTATCACAAGGCAGCCGGATGATTCTGGAGCCGCTGCGCTGGCCTTCGGACGCGACCGCTATTCATCACATCCACGTGTCGCAGCGCGGACATTTCGGCCGCACGCTGATCGACCACACCGAGCACGGCTTGCCCGCGCTTGGGTATGTGCTGCGCTATGGCTCGATCGTGCAGTCGCTCGCCGAGGCGGTGCGGCCAACGTCCGTGCACTGGTTCCAGTCGACCTCCGCCCAGACACCGGTTCAGGAAGAAGACGGCGTGACGCTGCCGGTGGAAACCGAACACGGCTCGCGCACGCTGCGCACCCGTATTCTGGTGAACGCCGAAGGTGGGCTGTTTCAGGAGCAACAGAAACGCGGCGGCGCCAGCGGCACGCGTGACTACGGTCAGACGGCGCTCGTCGGCACGGTCACGGTATCGAGGCCACGTCCGCACGTCGCGTGGGAACGTTTCACCGACCAGGGGCCGATTGCGCTGCTGCCGACCGGCGGCGCGCGCGACGCCGACTACGCGCTGGTCTGGTGCTGCGCCCCGGAGGAAGCGGCCCGCCGCGCGCAGTTGCCCGATGACGCGTTTCTGCGCGAACTCGGCACCGCGTTTGGCGACCGGATGGGACGCTTCACGCAGATCAAAGGCCGCGCTGCGTTCCCGCTCGGCCTGAACGCACTCGATACGCTCGTCAAGGGCCGGATCGCGGCGATCGGCAATGCAGCGCAGACGCTGCATCCGGTAGCGGGCCAAGGGTTGAACCTGGGACTACGCGACGCGCATGCGCTCGCCGACGCGCTCTCGCAACACGGTGCGACACCGCTCGCACTAGCGTTGTTCGCCCAGCGCCGTGCGCTCGACCGGCGCCTGACGATCCGCTCCACCGACACGCTCGCACGCCTCTTCACGGTCGACTTCCCGGCCCTCGGCGCGCTGCGCGGGCTCGCACTGACGGCGCTCGAATTCGTGCCGCCGGTCAAGACCGCGCTGGCACGGCAAATGATGTTCGGACAGCGCCGCTAGACGGTTCACGAATCGCATCGCACGGGGTTCGTGCGCCGACCCAGTGCATCGGCGCGCACCGCTGCCCGCTTCGGGTGATCCGATTCGCGTTCCGCGGGTCTATGAACCCGGGCACTTTCATAGAAGATTTAATGGCTTAGGACCGTCTCAAGTCCGGTGGCGGGAATCCGTTAACGCTAAAATAGCCGTTTTCCCTCGTGATCTGCGACCGTTTCCCATCGCTTCGATGTGCCGCGGCTGCGCCCCTGTCATGCCTACTCTCGGCTCCCACAATCTGCGCAACAACCTGTTCGTCGCCCCCATGGCGGGTGTGACCGACCGGCCGTTCCGCCAGCTCTGCAAGCGGCTGGGCGCGGGCTATGCCGTGTCGGAGATGGTCGCGTCGAACGCGCAGTTGTGGAAAAGCGAAAAAACCATGCGCCGCGCGAACCACGCGGGCGAGGTCGAGCCAATCGCCGTGCAGATAGCCGGCGCCGATCCGGCCATGATGGCCGAGGCGGCCCGCTACAACGTCGCCAATGGCGCGCAGATCATCGACATCAACATGGGCTGCCCGGCCAAGAAGGTGTGCAACGTGGCGGCCGGTTCCGCGCTGCTGCAGAACGAGCCGCTCGTGCAGCGCATCGTCGAGGCGGTGGTGGGCGCGGTGGGCGTGGGTCCTGACGCGGTGCCCGTCACGCTGAAAATCCGCACCGGCTGGAACCGCGACAACAAGAATGCTTTGAGCGTGGCGCGTCTGGCCGAAGACGCCGGCATTTCGATGCTGACCGTGCACGGCCGCACGCGCGCCGACCTGTATCACGGCGACGCAGAATACGAAACCATCGCCGCAGTGAAGGCCGCGGTGCGCATCCCGGTAGTCGCCAACGGCGACATCACCTCGCCGCACAAGGCTCGCCAGGTGCTCGCCGCTACTGGCGCCGACGCGATCATGATCGGCCGTGCGGCGCAGGGCCGCCCGTGGCTGTTCCGCGAGATCCAGCATTTCCTGCAAACCGGCGAGCTGTTGCCGCCACCGCGCATCGACGAGATCCAGCAGGTCATGAACGAGCATCTCGAAGATCACTACGCGTTCTACGGCGAATTTACCGGCGTGCGCACGGCACGCAAGCACATCGGCTGGTACACTCGCGGCCTTTCTGGCGCCAATGTGTTCCGTCACCGCATGAATACGCTGGACACGACGCGCGAACAACTACTCGCCGTCAACGAGTTCTTCGACGCCCAAAAGGCGTTCTCCGACCGCCTCGTCTACGTGGAAGAGGATGTCAACCCGAACGGCGAGCCGGACCAATCCGACCGACTAGCAGCATGAGCAAGAACAATATCGAACAATCAGTCCGCGACAGCCTGGGTATGTACTTCCAGGACCTCGACGGCTCCAATCCGCACGACGTCTACGACATGGTTATTTCGTGTGTCGAAAAACCGTTGCTCGAGGTGGTGCTCGAGCAGGCCGGCGGCAATCAGTCGCTGGCCGCCGAGTACCTCGGCATTAACCGCAATACGCTGCGCAAGAAGCTGCAACAGCACGGTTTGCTGTAGCTCATTGTAGTTGTCTGGCGCCCCTGCCACCTCCTCCTTCGGCTTCTCATTCTTCATCATGATCAAGCAAGCGCTCATCTCCGTTTCCGACAAGTCCGGCATCGTCGATTTCGCCAAATCGCTGTCGGACCTCGGCGTCAAGATCCTGTCCACCGGCGGCACCGCGAAACTGCTCGCGGACGCGGGTTTGCCCGTTACCGAAGTAGCCGACTACACGGGCTTCCCGGAAATGCTCGACGGTCGCGTGAAAACGCTGCATCCGAAGGTGCACGGCGGCATCCTCGCGCGCCGCGACCTGCCGGAGCACATGGCAGCGCTTGCAAAGCACGACATTCCGACCATCGACCTGCTGGTCGTGAATCTGTACCCGTTCGTGCAGACGGTGGCGAAGGAAGAGTGCTCGCTGGAAGACGCGATCGAGAACATCGATATCGGCGGCCCGACCATGCTGCGCTCGGCGGCGAAGAATCATCGTGATGTGACGGTGGTGGTCGACCCGGCGGATTACGCGGTGGTGCTCGAAGAAATGCGCGCGAACGGTAATGCCGTGAGCTACAAAACCAACTTCGGCCTGGCGACCAAAGTGTTCGCGCACACCGCGCAGTACGACGGCGCGATCACGAACTATCTGACGAGCCTGACCGAAGAGCTGCAGCATTCGTCGCGCAACACCTATCCGGCTACGTTCAATCTGGCGTTCGACAAGGTGCAGGATCTGCGCTACGGAGAAAACCCGCATCAGAGCGCTGCGTTCTATCGCGACCTGTCGGTGCCGGCCGGCGCGCTGGCGAACTACGAGCAGCTGCAAGGCAAGGAGCTCTCTTATAACAACATCGCCGATTCCGATGCGGCGTGGGAATGCGTGAAGACGTTCGACGTGCCGGCCTGCGTGATCGTCAAGCACGCGAATCCGTGCGGCGTAGCCGTGGGCGCGGATGCGAGCGAAGCGTACGCAAAGGCGCTGCAGACCGATCCGACTTCGGCGTTCGGCGGCATCATCGCCTTTAACCGTGAAGTGGATGAAGCAACGGCGCAGGCCGTGGCGAAGCAGTTCGTCGAAGTACTGATTGCGCCTTCGTTCAGCGTGGGCGCACGTCAGGTGTTCGAAGCGAAGAAGAATGTGCGTCTGCTCGAAATCGCACTAGGCGATGGTCATAACGCGTTCGACCTGAAGCGCGTCGGCGGCGGTCTGCTGGTGCAATCGCTCGATTCGCACAATGTGCAGCCGCATGAACTGCGCGTCGTCACGAAGCGTCATCCGACGCCGAAGGAAATGGACGATCTGCTGTTCGCGTGGCGCGTGGCGAAGTACGTGAAGTCGAATGCGATCGTGTTCTGCGGCAACGGCATGACGCTCGGTGTTGGCGCGGGCCAGATGAGCCGCGTGGATTCGGCGCGGATTGCGAGTATCAAGGCGCAGAACGCGGGTTTGACGCTAGCGGGTTCGGCGGTGGCGTCGGATGCGTTTTTCCCGTTCCGCGACGGTCTTGACGTTGTGATCGCAGCGGGTGCGACCGCCGTGATCCAGCCGGGCGGTTCGATGCGCGATGACGAAGTGGTCGCAGCGGCTGATGAGCAGAACATCGCGATGGTGTTGACGGGTGTTCGGCACTTCCGGCATTGATTGATTAATTGATTTGAGCGCGGGCTAGCGGGGGTTGCGCGGCGGTTCTGAAGCTGGCGCGTTAGGTTAGGCTCAACTGCGTGATAAAAAACGGCCCGGCAAATTTTTCTGCCGGGCCGTTTTGTTTCCGTGCGCGATTTTTTGCGCCGAAGCGCGCCGCCTAATCCTAATCGTCTGGTTTTTTCTTGGCGTACCCGGCGCTCACATCGGCGTGAGTGCTGATGTACGTGCTCAGTCCCTTCCCATAGCAGGCCAATCGCGTCATCTCGGCCACATGATCCGGCCCGACGCTCGCCTCGGTGTACCAGTAGATCACGCCGGAGCTGAAGCGAACCGCGATACAGCCGTCACCGAGCGCGTAAGCCTCGACGCCAGAGTCACCGCTTAGATTTCGATAGCGTTCCACGTTTGCGCGTCCCGGTTGCTGCAAATCTCGCCGTTGTTCAGCTTGCCACGTTGCGGACAATCCAGCAGCCTATTTATTCCTGTCTCCGCAGCTTCCGCACGCCGCCGGGCCGCTGGTTCGTTGTAGTATCGCAAGCACTTGGTTCACAGCGTATCTCATGAGAATTCTCGGCATCGACCCCGGCTTGCGTGTGACCGGCTTCGGCGTGATCGACCAAAACGGTCACAAGCTCACTTACGTGGCAAGCGGCGTCATCAAAACGGCTGACGCCGACCTGCCGTCGCGCCTGGGCACGATTTTCGAAGGCATTTCGACGCTGATCCGCCAGCACGCCCCCGATCAATCCGCGATCGAAAAGGTGTTCGTCAACGTCAACCCGCAATCCACGCTCCTGCTCGGGCAGGCGCGCGGCGCCGCGATCTGCGGGCTGGTGGCCGGCGGTGTGCCGGTGGCCGAGTACACCGCGCTGCAGTTGAAGCAGGCGGTGGTGGGCTATGGCCGCGCAACCAAGGAGCAGATGCAGCAGATGGTGGTGCGTCTGCTGAGCCTCTCTGGCGTGCCAGGCACGGACGCCGCCGATGCGCTCGGGATGGCGATCTGTCATGCGCATGGGGGCAGCACGCTTAGCACGCTAGGCGCCATCGCGCCCTCGCTGGCAAAGAAGGGGCTGAGGGTGCGGCGTGGGCGGCTGGTGGGTTAGGCCTGCCCTGCCCCGTCCCGTCGTTCGCTCCGCTCGCTCCCTGCGCTACACTCGCCCTTTCTCTCACGATTGAATCCGCCATGATCGGTCGCATTGCCGGCGTCCTGCTGGAAAAGAACCCGCCACACTTGCTCGTCGACTGCAACGGCGTGGGATATGAAGTCGACGTGCCGATGAGCACGTTTTACAACCTGCCCTCCACCGGCGAACGGGTGGTTCTGCTCACGCAGATGATCGTGCGCGAAGACGCTCACCTGCTGTACGGCTTCGGCTCCGCCGAGGAACGCGCAACGTTCCGAGAACTGCTGAAGATCACCGGCATCGGCGCCCGTATGGCGCTCGCGGTGCTCTCCGGCATGAGCGTGCACGAGCTGGCGCAGACCGTCACGCTGCAGGACGCGGCGCGCCTCACGCGTGTGCCGGGGATCGGTAAGAAGACGGCCGAGCGGCTGCTGCTGGAACTGAAGGGCAAGCTCGGGGCCGACCTGGGATCGATGGCTGGAACCGTGTCCGCGTCCGACCACGCTTCCGACATCCTGAACGCATTGCTCGCATTGGGTTACTCCGAGAAAGAAGCCTTGGCAGCCGTCAAGAATGTGCCCGCCGGCACCGGTGTGTCCGAGGGGATCAAGCTTGCATTGAAGGCGCTCTCGAAAGGTTGACGGGATTTGCCGCGCCCGGCGCTGCTCGAAGCTGCCAGGCGCGTTGGCCGTAAAGCTTGAGTCGCCTCAGCGAGACGCCTTGCGTGCCACGGGTTAAAGCATCGCACGCCACGACCCAAAGCGCACCCTGGCCGTTCGGCCAGCTTCGGCGGCGAGCCCCACGCGGTACAATGCAGACATGATCGAAACCGACAAACTCGCCGCTGAGCGCATCATCGCTGCCACGCCCGTGTCGCCGAACGAAGAAGCGTTCGAGCGGGCGTTGCGCCCGCGTCAGCTCGACGAGTACGTTGGCCAGGAAAAGGTGCGCGGACAGCTCGAAATCTTCATCGAGGCCGCCCGGCGCCGCTCCGAATCGCTTGACCACGTTCTGCTGTTCGGGCCCCCGGGTCTGGGCAAAACCACGCTCGCGCACATCATCGCGCGGGAAATGGGTGTCAATCTGCGGCAAACATCCGGGCCAGTGCTTGAGCGCGCGGGCGACCTCGCTGCACTGCTCACCAACCTCGAAAAGAACGACGTCCTGTTCATCGACGAAATCCACCGGCTCTCCCCTGTCGTCGAGGAAATCCTGTACCCGGCGCTCGAGGATTATCAGATCGACATCATGATCGGCGAAGGTCCGGCCGCGCGCAGCGTGAAGCTCGATCTGCAACCGTTCACGCTGGTTGGCGCCACCACGCGCGCCGGCATGCTGACCAACCCCCTGCGGGACCGCTTCGGCATCGTCTCGCGGCTCGAGTTTTACACCGCAGAGGAACTGGCGCGCATCGTTACGCGCTCGGCGTCGCTGCTACAGGCGCAGATTCATCCGGACGGGGCGTTCGAGATCGCGAAGCGCGCCCGCGGCACGCCGCGTATCGCCAACCGTCTGCTGCGCCGTGTGCGCGACTTTGCCGAGGTCAAGGCAGACGGCAACATCACCGCAAACGTGGCCGACGCCGCGCTCAAGATGCTGGATGTGGACCACGTCGGCTTCGATCTGATGGACCGCAAGCTGCTTGAGGCGATCCTGCACAAGTTCGACGGCGGCCCTGTGGGTGTCGACAATCTGGCTGCGGCAATCGGCGAAGAGCGCGACACGATTGAAGACGTGCTGGAGCCGTATCTGATCCAGCAGGGCTTTTTGCAGCGCACGCCGCGTGGCCGCGTCGCCACGTTGCTGACGTATCGCCACTTCGGTCTCGCCGCGCCAGATTCGTCCAGCCCGGTGCGGGATATGTGGGATGCGGGCGCGCCCTGAAAGAGCGAACGTAGCGTCAGAGGACCCGGCGAGGGCATGCAACCAGGTCAGCGCCGAGGGACCAACTGGCCAGAGCGGTGATTGCAGGACATGACACCGGCGAAAGCGGTTTCCAAACGCGCCGCCGAACGCTCGGCGCCCTCGCTCCCGCTTCCGCGCAGCCCCATCAAAGCCCCGGCGTAACAATCTTGCGCAACGTGTCGTCCTCACTCGGCGCATCGAGATGCGACACGTCAGCCCACGATTTCACCGTCGCCTCACCGCCCTCGAAATCCACCACATTGACGCTCGTATTGAGCAACGCATAGTCACGCGGCACTTCCAGCGACAGGTCGCGCGCGAACCGGTAGACGCAATCCAGCACGCCACCGTGCGCAACGCACGCAACACGGCCGCCGGGATGCGCGGCAACGATCGGGACGATCGCATCCATGACGCGGTGGTAGAACGTCCGCATCGATTCGCCTTCCGGCGGTGCGAAGCCCGCGTCGCGGCTTTGCCAGCGCTCGTATTCATCCGGATAGCGCTCGGCGATCTCGTCGCGGTCATAACCCTGGAACGCGCCGTAAGAACGCTCACGCAAACCTTCGCGCAATTGCAGCGGCAGACCGAGGACATGCGCGATAGGCTGCGCAGTCTGCTGCGCGCGCTGCAGGTCGCTCGAATAGATCGCATCTAGCCGGGCGCCTTGCTGAGCTTCGTCTGCGAGGCGGTGCGCAAGACGCTCGGCCTGCTCGAGACCGCTCGTCGCCAGTGGAATATCGATGAACCCCTGAATCCGCTTCACGCGGTTCCATTCGGTCTCGCCGTGCCGGATAAAAAGAATCTGTGTGGACATGAGATGGGAGTGGGCGTCGCTAGCCGGTTGTGCCAAGAC
>Ga0302235_10002705_pt1 | contig 12632 bp, 8 predicted proteins | sample II_Palsa_N3_3_FD_193577 | JGI IMG/M metagenome (GOLD analysis project Ga0302235, IMG submission 193577) | Peat permafrost microbial communities from Stordalen Mire near Abisko, Sweden - II_Palsa_N3_3 | ecosystem: Environmental > Terrestrial > Soil > Palsa > Peat permafrost | place: Sweden... | reverse complement strand
ATGCCAGGAATGTGGCGCCTGACGGTCGGCTGGCCTTCCCCGAGAGGGTGACTCCCGCGATCTCGGTAGCGTTCTGCATCGCGCTGCTCGCCTGCCTCGCTCTCGCCTTCGCCGCGACGATCGCACAGGCGCCGGCCTCGGCCGCCGGCTTCCAGTTCGGGCTCGCCGACTACGAACCCGCCACGTTCTCCGACCCCCGTGTCGCCGAGCTCGGCGTGCACATCGCCCGCGACGTCGTCCCCTGGAACGTCGTCGCAAGCCCGCGCGACCTCGCGGCGGTGACCGCCTGGCTGGCCGCCGTCAAGCAGGCCGGGATCACACCGCTGATCACCTTCCAGCACGCCGACGGCAACGACCGCGCGCCGGCCCAGGCCCAGTTCCTCAAGGACTTCCTCCGTTTCCGTGCCCTCTTCCCCTGGGTCACCGAGTTCTGTCCCTGGGACGAGGCCACCCACGCCGGTCAGCCGACCGCGCGCCGTCCGCGGCTCGCCGCCCAGTACTACAACGCGATGACGTCTCATTGCGCCGGCTGCACAATCACCGCGCCGGACACGCTCGACGCAGACGGCAACATCGAGGCCTGGATCGGCCAGTTCCTGCGCACCGCGCGGCCCTATCCGAAGATCTGGCCGCTGAACCCCTACATCAGCGTCTCCACCGACAACTCGCGCCCGATCAGGCGACTGCTGTCCTTCGTCCACGGCCAGGTCTGGTTCAGCGAGGTCGGCGGCATCGTCTGGTGGCGCTTCCACGGTCGGCTGATCTACCACGGCGAGACCTACGCGGTGCGCTCCACCAAGAACATCTTCCGGCTCGCCTCGATCAGCCCCCGGATCACCCGGGTCTATTACTACCACTGGCGCTCGCCCGGAACCCCCCAGTCCGCGAAGAAGTCCACCTGGGACGCGGGGCTCGTCACGGCCAGCGGGGTAGCGCGGCCGGCGCTGTTGGCCGTCGCGAAAGCCCTTCATCGGCAGATCCAGACGGCCACGCCCAGCTCCTTCTAGCGAATGAGTGCCGCGGTCTCGCTAGGGCGCGGCCTGCGGCGCCTCCAGCCGCCAGGCCCCTTTCGGCCCGGGATGGCGCGCGTTGTGGTGGAGCAGTACAGCACCGACGAGGATGAACGGAACGAGGTTAACCGCGTGCAGGACGAGCGCGTAGGGCAGCGCCTCGGAGTGGGGCACGCCGTAGGCTTTCAACGCGATCAGGGCCGCGCCCTCGAACACGCCGATCGCGCCCGGCGGCGAGGGCAGGATCATGCTCAGCCCGATCGCCACGGTCACAAGCACCCCGCAAGCGAAAGGCAGGTGCAAGTGGAAGGCGACGCTCACGAAGTAGGCGCACAGCGCCGTGAGCATCCAGGCGAGGATCGTCCACAGGAACGCTTCCAGCGCGACCGTGCCGTGGCGCAGGCCAGACAGGCCGTGGTTGAGCTCGTCGATCGTGCGCTCGAGGCGCTCGCCGGAGAACAGCGAGAACCGGCCCAGCGGGCGCAGCAGCAGCCGCAACGGCCGGTCGCCGTACACCGCCAGCAGGACGACGGCGGCGACGATCAGCCCTGCCAGCACGATCGCGGCGAGCGCCGCGGCGCTGAACCAGCTCACATGCGGCAGCCAGTGCTCGGCGGCGAAAAAGATCACGAGGATCGCGATCACGTCGTACAGTCGCTCGATCACGACGGTCCCGATGATCTCGATCGCGGGCGTTGAGCTGCGTTGGTTGAGCACCAGCACGCGCGCCGCTTCGCCGGCGCGCGCGGGCAGGATCGAATTGTAGAAGTAGCCGATCATCGTCGCGTTCACAACCGACCCGCGCGGGGGACGGCGACCGGGGGCGAACAGCGAACGCCAGCGCAGCCCCCGGGCCACGTCGCCGAGCCCGAAGGCGATCAGCGCCGGGATCAGCCACAAATAGTCGCTCGTGCGCAGCGCATGCCAGACCTCGCTGAGGTTGATGCCGCTGAGCGCGATGTAGGAGAAGAGCACGGTGACGAGGACCGTCGCCGTGTTGATCAACAGCCGCGAGCGCCGCGGCAGGCGCGGCGATTCTCGTCGGGCCCGGACCTGTTCAGACGCGCTCAAGCGAAGTTCAGTATGCCCGCTTGCCCGGACCGAGGCATCTTGCCCGAATTCGGGGTGCTTCATCGGGACGGCGATCAGTAGGCGCCGATCGGCGGACCTTCGTACTTGACGCCCGCCGGACTCACCCAGCGCACGCGCCAGGCGGTTCCCTTCCTAGAGGAGTTGAAGGACCAGTAGCCGGCGCCGTTGGTCGTGACCGTCTTCAGCGTGCGGTAGCTGTGCGCGCCCCTGAGCTTCACCAGCACCGTGGCCTTTGTGACCCCGGCCGTAGGCCGGATAAGGCCCCACAGCGAGAAGCCGTGCCCGCGCTTGGTCACCGTGAGCGGCACCGGGAAGCCGTTGTAGAGCGGCTTGTGGGCGCCGCTTACGTACTCCAGACCGGTCTGGAAGCCGACAAAGCCGCCGATCGCGCTGACCGAGAAGGGGCCCCCGACCGGGTCGTCTTTGAACAGATACTGCGAGAAGGCCGCCACGCGCGGGTTGTCGTAGGCCATGTGCTCAGCGATCGCGTCGTATTCGGCCTGCTTGGCGGCCGAGACGCCTTCGAACTTGTTCGGCTTGCTGTTGACCCCGAACTCGGTCAGGTAGATCGGCACGCCCCCCGGAATCGCGTGTGTGCGCGCGGCCAGATTGAGCGCGTTTGACAGGCGCGAGAGCGAGGCGATCGTGACGCTGTCCTTCTGCTTCCAGACATATTTGGGACCGGCCGCCGGGAAGTAGGCGTGGTGGGCGTAGCCGGTCATCTGCAGCTCGCTGCAGGTGCTGGATTTCTTGTACTTTGCGTTCAGGCACAGCGCTTCGCGCATGAACGCCAGCGGCGCCACCGGATGCAGCAGTGCGCCCGCTTTTTCCTTGCGGATGTTGACGGTGTCGTAGCCGACCGGCGCAGTCTCGCCGAACAGCACGCGCGGATGCACGATCCCGGCCGCCTGCAGCCCCGCGTAGCCAGCCTGGTAGAGGCCGCGGTAGATGAATCCCGAAACGGGCTTGCCGCTGGAGCTCCACTGCGGCGTCAGGTAGGCCGGCTCGTTGGGCTCGTTCCAGATCGAGTAGAGCGACACCTCCGAGCCGTAGTGGAGGGCCACGGCTGTCATGAATTCCTGAAAGTCGAGGGGGTCGGGCCGATAGGTGTAGGGAGCTTTGTGGTTCGCCGTGGCCCAGTTCGGCGCCGGCGCGGTCACGGTCAACAGCACCTGCCAGCCAAGCCGCTTCGCTTCGGCGAGCAGAAGGTCGTACTGGCCCCAGTTGTAGCTCGCGGGGTTGGTCGCTTCGAAGTTCGGCTTCGTCGCGCTGGTGGGGGCCGGCGCAACTTCATACCAGCTGAGCTCCACGCGCAGCGCTTTCACGCCAAGCGTTTTCAGTTGCGCGAGCGTCGCGGGACGGGTGATTGGGCTCAGTAGATCAGTCGAGCCCTCGAAGTAGAGTTTCTGGCCGGCCGAGGCCTGCGCCTGGCCGGCATCGATCGCGCCGCAGACGAGCGCCGAGCAGGCAAGCGTTGCACTAAGAAGTATGCGGATACGCGACATATGCCTCACTGGGAGCTGACCTTCACGTTGCAGTGCGCGGCGTGCAGGCGCGCGCATACAATCACGTAGCCCGGTCGCGGCCTGTGATGGGCGTCGGTCAGCCCCGAGTCGAAGATCGTCGAGGAGGTGCCGCCGGTCCAGTCGTAGATGTACAGGCGCTTTATGCGCGAGTAGTTGGAGGCGATCGCAAACATGTAGCCGAGCGCTTTCGCCGCGCGCCTCAGACCCGAACCACGGTAGTTGGGGAAGGCACCGCCGAATTTCACGATCCCGCCGGTCTCGGTCAACCAGACGTCGCCGGGCACATCCCCGAGGATCGCACGGGTGCGTTCGCTCGAGAAACGGTTGGTGTCGGAGTAGTTGTGCAGGCCCCAGAGCGTCGGTATCGGCACGCGCAGGTGGCGGAGCTCGGACTTGAATTCATTGATGTAGGTGAGGGTGGGAGCGACCTGGTTCTGATCGAGGATGTCGAGGCCGAGGATCGTGCATTTGGGGCAGACACGCCTGAGCGCCTGGTAGTACTTCGCCGATTCGACCGCCGTGGGGCTGTCGAACTTCTCGTAGCTGTAGCGGACGTTGCCCCGGTTGGTCTCGTTCCACGGTTGGTATTGGTGGACGTTCGGGAATGCCTGCATGAATTTCTTCGTGTCCTGTTCGTAGGTCTTGATGCTCGGCATGCGCGTGGGCGTGTACTCGGAGTGATAGAAGGCCACCAGCACCTGCTGATGCTGGGCTTCCGCGGCCAAGATCCACTGCCTCGCCTTCGTCAGCGAGTAGCCGTGGACGGCGGCGTCGTAGGGGGCGATGTAGCGAGTGATGTGGGTGTGCAGTTGCTTCCAGAGCGGATCGGAGAACATCTCGGTCCCCTCGTCGGCGATGCCGGTCTGATACGAAGAGGCGGCGTGGGCCCTAGGCTGATGCTTCGCCCCGGCGGAGAGCGCCGTGGGCACGCCGAACGCGGCGCCGAACGCGAGCGAGCAGCCGCAGAGCAGCAGTGCGGCGGCGAGCAGCAGGCGGGAGCGGGTGGTTGTGGGGCGCAGAGTCGTGAGCACGGCCATCGAAACAAGCTATACGCCGGAAAGTTGCGTTTCCCTGCGCCCAAGCGGGCGTTCGCGGAGCCGCATAGGATGGGAGGTGATGGGCAACGGGCGATGGCGCTACTGGGGTCCGCTGTCGGTCGTGCTCGTGGTGGCGTTCGCGTTGCGTCTATGGGGCATCAAGCAAGGGCTGCCGTACGTGTACGACGTGGACGAGTACGGGCACTTCGTACCCCAGGCGGTGGCGATGTTCCACCATGGCCTGAACCCCCATTACTTCATCAATCCACCTGCTCTGACGTACTTTCTGCACGTCGTGTTCGGAGTCTGGTTCGGGGTTCTGTTCGGGGTCCTGAGGTCAGGCTCGCACCCATCGATCGCGCGCGAATTCGCGCTGCATCCGGACCGCTTCTTCCTCGTTGCGCGCGTGACGGTCGCGCTGCTCGGGACGGCGTCGGTGTGGCTGTTGTATCTGGTCGGCGCGCGCCTGTTCAATCGCGCCTTGGGCCTGCTCGCGAGCACGGTGATGGCGGTCGCCTTCTTACCGGTTTTTTACGGCCACCTCGCGCTCAACGACGCGCCGACCCTTTTGCCGCTCACGCTCTCCCTGCTGGGCGCCGCCGGCGTGCTGCGGCGGGGGCGGATGCTCGACTACCTGCTCGCGGGGGTCGGCCTCGGCCTCGCCGCCGCGACGAAGTACACGGCGGGCGTGATGATCCTGCCGCTGCTCGCCGCGGGCGTTGCTCAGTATCGCGATGGGGCACGCGAGCATCGGCGGGACGTGGCGATCGGCACGGGCGTCGCGCTGGTGGCGGCGCTGGCGGCGTACCTGATCGCCAACCCTTACTCGCTGCTCGACTTCCACGCCTTCCGCGCAGAACTGGAAGTTCAGTCCAGCTACACCGAACAGTCGCGAGCCTCCTGGATCGGTGGTCCGCAGCAGGGTAGCTTCGTCTACTACCTATGGTCGTTCACGTGGGGGCTCGGCTGGATCCCGGCGCTGGCGGCGCTCGGCGGGGCGGTGACGATCTGGCGCAGAGATCGGCGGGTCGGCTGGATGCTCGTGCCGGTCGCCGTGCTGTATCTGCTGTTTTTGAGCCTGCAGGGGCGTTACTTCGGCCGCTGGCTGCTACCGATCTTCCCGATCGCCTGTCTGCTGGCCGCGAGCTTCGCGCTGGAAGTGGCCGGCTGGGCGGGGCGGCGCACTCCCCGGCTGCGCACGACGTTCGTCGCGCTGGCGGTGATCGCGCTGGTCGTGCAGGGGGTCGTGTACAGCATCCATTCGGGCCTCGTGCTCTCGCGTCCCGACACGCGCAACCTCACGCGTGCATGGGCGGTCGCGCACATCCCTGCGGGCGCGAAGATCGTCCTCGAGCCGGTGGTCCCGAACGCCTGGCTGGACAAAACCGGCGGCGACGAGGTCGCTCACCCGCGCTGGGTCAAGTTCCCGGCGCTGCGGGTGGTCCTGAACCCCGCGACCGGCAAGCCCGAAACGGCCAACCGGACGGTCGAACTGGAAGATTACGAGCGCACGCTCGGCCCGGCGCTGATCGGCTACTACGAGCGTGAAGGCTACTGCTGGGTGGTGAGCGGCTACACCCAGGCCGGTCGCGCGTTTGCCGATCCGCAGGTGGTGCCGCACGCCATCACCTACTACCGGGAACTGGCAAGGCAGGGAGAAGTCGTCTACCACGTCTCTCCCTACAGCTCGGGGAAGAGCCCGGTCAAATTCAACTTCGACTGGACGTTCGACTACTACCCGCTCGCCTTCCACCGCCCAGGCCCGGAAATGACCGTCTACCGATTGCACGGCGGACGTTGTGCGAGCGTCACCGAACAGGCAGGGAAGAGCGAGTAGCTCTCGTAGCTATTCTAGTCCTACTGATTTCCCCGGGCGATCTTGCGTAGGTTGATCGTCGCGTCATAGAGCTTCGCGTCGACCCCCTCCTCGAGGGCGATCTCACGCAACGGACGGCCAGAGTCGGTGGCCCGCTTGACGATCGTCGTCCCCTTGTCGTAGCCGATCGCCGAGTTCAAAGCGGTCGCGGCGGCGAGCGTCGCCCCCGCGGAGGCCTCACAGCCGGCCTTGTTGACCTCGATCCCGTCGACACACTTCTCCGCGAACACGCGTGAGGTGCTCGCCAGCAGGTGCAGAGACTGGAGCAGGTTGCGCGCGAGCAGGGGGATGCGCACGTTCAGCTCGAACTGGCCCTGCATTCCACCGACGGTGATCGCGGTGTCGTTGCCGATCACCTGGGCTGAGACCTGGAGCACGACCTCGGGGATCACTGGGTTGACCTTGCCGGGCATGATCGAAGAGCCCTTCTGCAACTCGGGCAAGCGGATCTCGCCGATCCCGGCGCGGGGGCCGGAGCCCATCAGCGCGAGATCGCCGGCGATCTTGCTCAAAGACACTGCCACGACCTTCAGCGCGCCGGAGAGCTCGACGAGCGCGTCGCGGCTGGCCTGGGCCTCGAAGCGATCCAGCGGCGCGGCGATCTGGCGCAAGCCGGATTCCTTCTTCAGCCGTGCACGGACCTTCTCCGCGAATTTGGGGTGGGTGTTCAGCCCGGTGCCGGTGGCGGTGCCCCCGAGCGGGATCTGCCCGACGTGCTCCAGGGCGGACCGCACACGCTCCTGGCCGAGCGCGATCTGCGCGGCGTAGCCACCGAACTCCTGCCCGAGCGTGACTGGGACGGCGTCCATCAGGTGGGTGCGCCCTGACTTGACGACGTTCTGAAAGCTCTTCGACTTCTTCGCAAACGAGCGCTCCAGCTGGCGGAGCGCCGGCAGCAGCTCGTTCTGTGCGACGTCGAGCGCTGCGAGGTGGACGGCCGAGGGAAACACGTCGTTGGAGGACTGGCCCATGTTGACATGGTCGTTCGGATGCACGCTGGAGCCGGCGAGCGCGGCGATCACCTCGTTCGCGTTCGTGTTCGTAGAGGTGCCCGAGCCGGTCTGGAAAACATCGATCGGGAACTGCCCGTCGTGCTTGCCGGCAGCGATCTCACCAGCGCCTTTGGCAATGGCCGCGGCACGCCGTTTGTCGAGCAGGCCGAGCTCGCCGTTGACGAGCGCGGCGGCGCCCTTTAGGCGCGCCAGCCAGCGCACAACCGACACGGGGACGGTCTCGCCCGAGATCGGGAAGTTGGAGACGGCCTTCGTGGTCTCTCCGCCCCACAGCTGCTTGTCGGTCATTCAGGTCTCCTTGGTTTTATTTGGCCCCCACCCGCCCGCAGAACCCTACCCACAGAACGCGGCCAGCTCGCGGGCCAGGCCTACCGGATCGTCGTAGGCCATCAGAAAACCCGTGCTTTGCAGCACGCGGAGCTGACCGTCGGCCAGCAACGCCAGCGTCTCTTCGGCGGCAATCAGCGGATGCAGGCGGTCGCAGTCGGCCCACAACAACAGGACCGGCATATCCAGGCGCGGGTAGAGCTCGAGCAGCTGGGTCTGCGCGCCGCGCGGCCATGAGCGCGCACAGCGCGCCCACGAGCGCGCGAGGTCGGGGTTGCCGGGGACGTCGGCAAAGGCGTGGCGCAGCAGATCGCGCGCGGCGGGGTCCGCACGCGCGGTCAGGCGTAAGCCGCGCTCGGGGGTGAAGGTGGCACGCGCGCCGTAGGTGAGCAGGCGATCCAGGCCCGGGACGGCGCCGGCGGCCGCGACCAGGCGCCAGGCGCCGCGCAGCCGTGCGTTCTGCGGGGGCGCGTGCAGGCGGCTGCCCATCAGCACGAGCCGCTTTGGATGCAGGCTGCCACGAGCGATCGCGTGCAGCAGGATCTCCGCGCCCGCGTCGTGCCCACCGATCAACGGCCGGGGTCCGAGCACGTCGGCGGCGAAGCCCGAGATCACGTCGGCAAACCAGTCGAGCGTGTACGGATAGCGGGGGCGATTCTCGGAGTCGCCGTGCAGCGGCAGGTCGGGGAGCACCACGCGGAAGCGATCTGAGAGCTGCTCGACTGCCGGTTCCCACTCCTTGTGGGAGAGCATCGCCGAGTGCAGCAGCGCGAGCGGCGGCCCGGCGCCGAACTCGCGGTAGGCCACGCGGGCGCCGTCGGGGTGGTGGTAGAGACGCAGCCTCACACTCGCAATCGTAGGCCGCACCTACAATGGGCCGCCCTGTGAGCCCCCCCAAGAAACACTCGCTGATCCCGCGCCGCGAGGTTGATCCCCGCCAGGAGTTGCCGGCACTCGAGCTGGAGGTGCTGGAGCGCTGGCGCGAGCGCGACGTGTTCGCCGAATCGCTGCGAGCCCGCAAGGGCGCCGAGCAGTGGGTCTTCTACGAGGGTCCCCCAACCGCGAACGGCCCGCCTGGCTCTCATCACGTGCTCTCGCGCGTGTTCAAGGACATCTACCCGCGCTTCAAGACGATGCAGGGCTACCGCGTCGAGCGCAAGGGCGGTTGGGACTGCCACGGGCTGCCCGTAGAGATCGCGGTCGAACAGGAGCTCGGGATCAAATCGAAGGCGGAGATCGAGGAGTACGGGATCCGCGAGTTCAACGAGCGCTGCCGCGCGTCGGTCTTCACCTACCTCGAGGAGTGGAACCGGCTGACAGAGCGCATCGGCTTCTGGCTGGATCTCGACGACGCCTACCGGACGCTCGACGAGAGCTACATTGAGTCGGTCTGGTGGGCGCTCTCGCAGATCGATCGCCGTGGACTGCTCTACGAAGGCCACAAGGTCAGCCCGTACTGCCCGCGCTGCGAGACGACGCTGTCCTCGCACGAGGTCGCACAGGGATATAGGGACATCGTCGATTCGAGCGTGTATCTGAAGCTGCCGGTGACAAACGACCGCGGAGCGGTGAGCGAGGACAAGCTGCTGGTGTGGACGACGACGCCGTGGACGCTGCCCGGCAACGTGGCGCTCGCGGTGTCCCCTACGGCGAGCTACGCCAGGGTGCGGCTCGCGGATGAGATCTTTGTGCTGGTCGAGGCTCGTGTCGAGGCGGTCCTGGGCGAGAGGGCCGAGATCCTCGAGCGGTTCGCCGGCACGGAGCTGGCGGCCCGCTACAAGAGCTACGAGGGACCGATATTTCACACCGGGCAACCGGGAGGGTTCCCGATCCTGTCCGATCCTTTTGTGACGACCGAGGACGGCACGGGCATCGTGCACCTGGCGCCGGCCTTTGGCGAGGACGACTACCGGGTGGCGGCTGAGGCCGGCATCTTCAAGCCGGATCAGCCGGGCACCCTCCTCAACCCTGTGCGGCCCGATGGGACCTACGACCAGCGTGTCCACGGAGGTGACGGAGAGATTAGCTACGAGGGGCGCTTCGTCAAGGACCCGGAGCTAACGAAAGAGCTGATCGCGGACCTGGACGCGCGCGGGCTGCTGCTGCGCGTGGAGGATTACGAGCACTCCTATCCCCACTGCTGGCGCTGCGGCACGCCGCTTTTGTACTACGCAAAACCGTCGTGGTACATCGCCACGACGAAGCTCAGCGACGAGCTGCTCGCGGCGAACGCGACGGTGAACTGGCACCCCCCACGCGTCAAGGAGGGCCGCTTTGGAGACTGGTTGAAGAACAACGTCGACTGGGCTCTCTCGCGCGAGCGCTACTGGGGCACACCGCTGCCGGTGTGGCGCTGCACAAAGGGGCACGTGCACGTGGTGGGCTCGTTTGCAGAGTTGGCGGAGCGTTCGGGGGGCGAGCTGGAGGATCACCACCGGCCGTTTGTGGACGAAGCCACGTTCCCTTGCACCCACGTCGAGGAGGGGGCGCAGACCACCGGCGGATCCGAGACGGCGTGCGGCGAGCCGATGACGCGCGTACCCGAGGTGATCGATGTGTGGTTCGACTCTGGCGCGATGCCGTTCGCCCAGCACCATTACCCGTTCGAGCACGAGGACGCCTTCGCGCAGCGCTTCCCCGCGGACTTCATCTGCGAGGCCCAGGACCAGACGCGCGGCTGGTTCTACTCGCTGCTGGCGGTCGCGACGCTGTTGGGAGGAGAGGCGCCGTTCGACCACCGGGCCCCGTACAAGAATGTCGTCTGTCTCGGCCTGATCCTCGACGAGGACGGCCAGAAGATGTCGAAGTCAAAAGGCAACGCGGTCGAGCCGTGGCAGGTGCTCGATCAATACGGCGCCGACGCGTTCCGCTGGTACTTCTTCACCTCGAAGCAACCGTGGGACGGCTACCGCTTCTCCAAGGAGACGATCGGCGAGGGAGTGAGGCTGTTCCTGAAGCAGCTGTGGTCGACCTACTTCTTCTACACTCTCTACGCCGAAGCGAACGCGGCGGCGCTCGGCGCGGTTGCGGAGCACGCGGACGCAGAGCCGACCGACGATCTCGACCGCTGGGTACTGTCGCGCACCGCAGGGACGGCTCAGTTCGTGGCCGAGCGACTGGACGCCTACGACGCGACCTCCGCCGGGCGGGCGATCGCGGCGCTCGTAGACGAGCTATCGAACTGGTATGTGCGGCGTTCGCGACGGCGCTTCTGGGACGGCGACCCTGCGGCGTTTCAGACGCTGCGGCATTGCCTGCTGACCGTCGCGAAGCTGCTCGCGCCGCTGTGCCCGTTCATCGCGGATGAGATCTACGACAACCTCGACGGCACGCTCGCGAGCGTGCACCTGTGCGACTTCCCGGCGGGCGACGCGCTGCCCGCGCGCGACGAGGAACTGGAGGAGGCGATGGCGCTCGCCCGCGAGACCGTGCGTCTGGGACTGGGCGCCCGCGGCAAGGCCAAGATCAAGGTGCGCCAGCCGCTGGGCGAGGCGGTCGTGGTCGCCGCCGGCCGCGAGCGCGCGGCGATCGAACAGCTGGAGGACGTCGTGCGCGAGGAGCTGAACGTCAGGCGCGTGCGCTTCGTGGCCGCCGCGGAGGAGCTCGGCAGCTATGAGGTGAAGGCCAACTACCGCACGCTCGGCCCGCTGTTCGGCAAGGACATGCCGCGCGCGGCCGAGGCGATCGCCGCGCTCGACCCCGCGCACGTGGCGGCCGCGGTGCGCAGCGGCGGGGAGAACGGCGGCGCCCCGGACGGCGAGGGCAGTGGGCGGTCGATCGGGATCGCCGTCGCCGGTCGCGAGCACACGCTGTCCGCCGATGACGTGATCCTCACGATGAAGGCGCCCGACGGCTACAGCGTCGAGCGCGAGGGCGCCCACGCCGTGGCCCTCGACCTGACGATCGACGACGACCTGCTTACGGAGGGCCGCGCCCGCGAGATCGTTCACGCCGTGCAGAACGCGCGCAAGAGCGCCGGCCTGGAGGTCGAGGACCGGATCGAGCTGGCACTTTCAGGCGACCCCGCACTGATCGCGGCCGCCGAAGCCCACCGCGACTATCTAACCGGCGAGACGCTCGCGGTCGGGCTGGACCTTCCGACCGACGCGACGAGCTCGGCCGGAGCGATGGACTACTCGGAGCACGCCGAGATTGACGGTCTGGCGCTCACGATCGCCTTGCGCCGCTTGTAGCGCCCCTAAACCAGGGCGCTCCTCAAACCAAGGCCCGCCCTAAGCGAGAACCGGCTCTAGCTCTTGCTCCAGCTTCTTCTTCGGATACGCCCCGACGACCGTCTTGACGGGCTCGCCACCTTTAAACACGATCATCGTCGGGATCGAGAGCACCTGGAACTTCGCTGCCGTCTGCTGGTTCTCATCGATGTTCAGCTTCACGATCCGTAGGTCCGGGCGCTCCGAGGCGATCTCCTCGAGCACGGGTGCGACCATCCGGCAGGGACCGCACCAGGGCGCCCAGAAGTCGACGAGCACCGGGCCCTCGGACTCGATCACCTCGGCCTGGAAGTTGGTGTCTGTGACTTCGTTCAACGTACCTGCCATGGGGTTCTCCTTGCTCGCGCTGCGCTTATCCGTTCCTCTCGTCTACACACTATACAAAGTGTAGTGACCCTCCGGGAGGTGGCCGGTCGCTCAGTTGATCGTGACGAGCCAGCCTCCGGAATACCGCACGATCGGCGTGTGGATCCCCGTCAGCGTCGTGAACAGATGCGGCGAGACGTAGACCTCGATCAG
>Ga0302235_10002702_pt1 | contig 12635 bp, 7 predicted proteins | sample II_Palsa_N3_3_FD_193577 | JGI IMG/M metagenome (GOLD analysis project Ga0302235, IMG submission 193577) | Peat permafrost microbial communities from Stordalen Mire near Abisko, Sweden - II_Palsa_N3_3 | ecosystem: Environmental > Terrestrial > Soil > Palsa > Peat permafrost | place: Sweden... | reverse complement strand
CGAGTGCGGGTTCCCGTACACGGCCGCCCGCAGCCGGGCCGCGTGCGCGTGCAGCTGGGACCGGGCGGGCAGCCCGGCCCCGGTGTAGTCCAGGTACACGTGCCCGCCCTCGTCCAGGTACGAGTACTCGGTCGCCCGGAGCTCGTCGAGCCGGGCCGTGGTCTCATAGCCCGGATATGCCGCGTTGAAGTCACTCATTGCATCCCCCCGATTGCACTACGTTTACAAGAGGCGAGATCGGCAGGAACGCCAACAACAACCGCAGCGAAACTTTGGCGTTCCTGGCCGCCCGGCCGGCGGCACTAGACTCGCCGTTCGTGAGCCTGTCTATCGGAATCGTCGGTCTGCCCAACGTCGGCAAGTCCACCCTGTTCAACGCGCTGACCAAGGCGGGGGCGCTGGCCGCGAACTACCCGTTCGCCACCATCGAGCCCAACGTCGGCATCGTCGGCGTCCCCGACCCCCGGCTCGCCGCCCTGGCGGCGCTCTACAAGTCGGCCCGGGTGGTGCCCGCCTCGGTTCGCTTCACCGACATCGCCGGGCTGGTCCGCGGGGCCTCCGAGGGGCAGGGGATGGGCAACCAGTTCCTCGGCCACATCCGCGAGACCGACGCTATCTGCCAGGTCGTGCGCGTGTTCGGCGACCCGGACGTGACTCGGGTGGAGGGATCGGCCGATCCCGAGGGCGACATCGAGACGATCGTCACCGAGCTGATCCTGGCCGACCTGCAGACGCTGGAGAAGGCAATGCCCCGGCTGGCCAAGGAGACGAAATTCTCCAAGGACCCGGAGAAGCTCGCGACGGCGGCGGCGGCCGAGGCGGCGGTGTCCGTGCTCGACTCGGGTACGACGCTCTTCGCGGGGGCGGCCAAGGCGGGGATAGCGCTCAAGGACCTGCGCGAACTGCACCTGCTGACCGCCAAGCCATTCATCTACGTCTTCAACATGGACGTGTCGGACCTGTCCGACGATGACCTGAAGAAGGGGCTCACGGCGCTGGTGGCGCCGGCCGAGGCGATCTTCCTCGACGCCAAGACCGAGGCCGACCTGACCGAGCTGCCCGACGACGAGGCGGCGGAGCTGCTGGCCGAGGCGGGCCTCGGCGAGCCCGGCCTGGCCCAGCTCGCCCGGGCCGGCTTCCGCGCCCTCGGCCTGCAGACGTACCTGACGGCGGGGCCGAAGGAGACCCGGGCGTGGGAGATCCCGATCGGCGCGACCGCCCCCGAGGCGGCCGGCGTCATCCACACCGACTTCCAGCGCGGCTTCATCAAGGCCGAGATCGTCTCGTTCGACGACCTGATGGCGGCCGGCTCGGTGCCCGCCGCCCGTGCCGCGGGCAAGGCCCGCATCGAGGGCAAGGACTACATCATGCAAGACGGCGACGTCGTCGAGTTCCGGTTCAACGTGTAGCTGTCGACTGCGGAGCGCCGCATCCAGTGGTAGTTCGCGGACAGTCTTCGATCGGTTTATTCGCTTGATCGGCCTGCGCCCGGGTGGGAATGTGATTGCTCCTGTGGCGGTGCGGAGATGTCGCGCTGGTCGAGCCGGTCGGCTGCGCCACCGCCCACCGGCGTCGCGGCCTCGGCCCAGGGGTCACCCTCGCCGCGCTCGTGGCGGCCCGGGAGGATGGGGCTGCCACCGGCATCGTTCGTCCACGGGGCGACTCCGGATACCCCGTCCCGGTTCGGCTCTGCCGATCGATTGGCTTCACCGACCAGGCGCGCACCCGGGAATTCCGTTTCTCCTGATGCGGTCGGCCCTGCGATGATGCTGCCGTGACCGATGCAGACCTTGCCCGCCGGGTTCGTGATTGCTGTCGCCTGACTGGCAGTTTTGTCCTGCGTTCGGGGCGGACGGCCGACGAGTACTTCGACAAGTATCAGTTCGAGGCCGATCCGGCATTGCTGAGCGAGCTTGCCGGTGCGATGGTGCCTCTCATCCCGGCCGGGACGGAGGTTCTGGCGGGCCTGGAAATGGGGGGTATCCCGGTCGTCACGGCGCTCGGGCAGCGGACTGGCCTGCCGTGCGCCTTTGTGCGGAAAGAGGCTAAGAGCTATGGCACGGGCCGGCTCGCCGAAGGCGCCGAGCTTGCCGGACGCCAGGTTTTGATCATTGAAGACGTAGTGACGTCGGCCGGGCAGATCGCCATCTCCGCTGAGCGGCTCCGTGAACTCGGCGCATCGATCGGCCACGCACTGTGCGTCATCGACCGGCAGGAAGGAGGCGCCGCCGCTCTGGCGGACGTCCAGATCCTCCTCCGTGCGCTCATCACCCGCGATGTTCTGGAGACCGCTTAGCGAAGCGTCAGACGGGTCAAGGCAGGTTTCCGGAGACTCAACGCCATAGTGGTATCAGGAGTGATGTTTCCGTACCCGCATCGCGATCCTGGCGACGCTCAGCTATATCTGCGAAACCTGCGGAGTGGCGGCGGCTCACCGTGTGGTCCGCCGGCGTCGATGGTTCACCTTGTTTTTCATCCCGGTTTTCCCGCTCGGCCCGGCCCGGTACACCGATACCTGCATTAACTGCGGACGGGTGCGACAGCTGACCAAGGAGCAAGCGGAGAGCGTCACCCCGCCGGTGCCGGTACAGGCGTCGGCACCGTCGGACGGCCGCTAGACATCCCCGGCGCCTCGCTTGACAAGCCGTGGTGACAGTGAGGACGGTGTGCCGGTGCCCGGCCGCCGGACCGAGGTGTCGCGAGGCGCGGAGGCTGTCGGCTACGCCATCGACTCCAAACGCCGCCTGTCGGCTACGCCATCGACCTCAATAGGCGCTGTCGACGGCGTAGCCGACAGGTCGTGGATCCTGTCGCTGGCGTAGCTGACAGGTCTGACAGGTCTCTGCGCCCCACCTCAGGTGCCCGACGCAGTCAAGCGCCGCCGCGGCGCCGGACTAGGTGGCGACGCCGGCGGGCGTGACCTCAAAGACGGCGGGGACCTGAGTTAGGAAAGAGGCGAAGGTCTCCGGCGGGGTGCCGCCGGCTCTGAGCGCGAGCACCTGTCGCTTTAGGGCGGTATCGGTCACCTCGATCCGAGCGGACCTGGCAGCCGGGCCGCACTCGGAGGAGGGCGCACCGCGCCATTGCCTTCCTGACCGAACGAGCTGATCTGATCGACTGGCACAACCGGCCGACCGACTGGAGCTTCAGGGCCGGGCCGATGTCCGACCGTCGCAAGTCCCCTGGGAACTACGCGTAGGGATGGCCTGTGGCGCGACGGCGTTGCCGGGTCCGGGTTCGCTAACTCTGCGAATCCCACTGGTAACTTAGTGCTCGATCTGGTAAGTGGCGACGCCGTCTGGCGGCCGACCGGAACCCGGTAGCAGCGCGGGCGCGCGTCGTTGAGAAGCTGGCCTTGATCACCGATTGTTACGCAGAGTATTGGCCGATTGGCCGCCGTTAGCGACCTGCAGGGCGATTACCGGCGGCGATGAAGATTTTTCCGTATTTTCGTGAACCGCCGCGTAGGTCGTTGCGTATCAGTATGTAACGAGTTACCGTCGGCTGGGGCTCTGTTGCGGTAGCGGAACCGTAACTGTGTCGGTTGTGACTGGAGGTTACTCCAGTACAGAATCGATGCGGTTTGTTCGGTTCCAATGCCACACGTGTGGTCGGTTTATGCCGCACAATGGAGCACGGGACGGCAGTAGTTCGCCCGTGCCTGGCTGGCAGGCGCGGCGGGCGGAGGAGTGATGGTGCGTAGGCTCAGCTTGGCTAGCCTCGATAGCGGTGCGGAGTCGCCCGTTTACGGTGCAGCACCGGTTCGCGGACAGGTCCGGGCCGGGTGCGCCGCGACTCGCCACAACCTACGACATGTCGGTCATCGACCAGCACAGCGGAAGATGGTATGTAAAGGACATCCGTGCATCTTCGCAGCCGATCGGAACCCAATGGCTTGGTTCGCGTCATCGTTGGTCGCCCCTTGGACCAACGCGGCCGAAGGTTCCTGCGGGTCGCCGATGACCCCGTTGCGTCCCCTCATGCGCACTGATGTCCACGGAAGGGAAGGGTAATGTCCGTATCGCTCATCGCCGCTGCGGCCCCGCAGGCGGTGATCAACACCAATGGTCTTGTCACCTACCTGCAGGGCCTTTTCGGCCCGCTGTTCCTTGGCCTCGTGGGCATCGTGGCCCTGTTCTTCCTCTTTACTCGCGAGATCACCCGGTTCGTGCAATTCATCGTGCTGGCCGTCTTGATCGCCGTGGTTTTCTACACTCCGAGCATCGTCCAACTGCTGGCCACGGGGATAGCCAACGCACTCGGGGTTCACTGAGTGATTTCTCGCTGAGGAGCGCAGCCCTGTGGACCTGCCCACGTATACGAATATCTGGCGGATAGAAAAGCGGCTCTACAAGCTTTATGACTTCCGGCTGCCTATGCCGCTGCCGATCAACTGGATCGCCGTATTCATCGGCATTACGCTCCCCTACGTTGTTCTGCTGATCGCAATAGGACTTCCTTTCAGCCACACCCTGCTCTGGCTGTACGTGCTGCCCCCCGGGGTGCTCACCTGGGCGACCACCAGGCCGGTCCTCGAGCAGAAGCGACTCCCCGAGCTGGTTGAGTCGCAGGTGCGCTACCTGACCGAGCCGCGGACCTGGGTCAGGCTCACGCCGCTGGCCGAGAAGGACCAGATGGCGCTCTCCGCCCGCGTCTGGCGGGGTCGCCAGGCGTCCGAGCGGGCGGCCGCGGCGATGGCCGCCGCAGCGGCGGCGGCCGCGGCTTCACCCGCAGCGGGCGGCCCGGCCAGGGGAAGCGCGACACGGCGCGCCCGGTCGAAGGCCCGGGTGCCCGCCGTCGCGCCGAACGCCGCACCGGTCCCCGTCCGCGACCACAGGCAGCCGGCCGGGCGGCCGCGCCCGGCCAACGGGCAGGCGCTGACGCCAGGCTCAGCCATCCGGCCGAGGGTGCTCGCGCTCGGCCCCGGCGGCGGCAGCCGGCCGACTCCCGCGCTGCCCCCGTCTCGCCCGGTTCCGCACTCCACGGCAGTACAGCCGTCTCCCGCTCGGCCACCGTTGATCCCGGCAGTGATCGAGGGCGTCCAGGTGCGCGCCCGGGGCGGCGGCGCGGCTGGCGCGCCGCTGCTCGAGGTCTCGCACGACCGGCCGGGCCCGCGCTCGGCGCCGGCCGAGCCGCCGGCCCCGCCCGTCGCACCCCGTCCGGTGACGACCCTGCCAGCCGGGAACGTCGGGACCACCTGGCCGTCGCCCGCCCGTCCGCTTCGCCCGGTCCGGACCGCCCCGACGCCGGCCGAGCGGTCAGCGGCCGAAACCGCGTCGGCGCAGGCCGCGTTCGTGCAGGCCGCGCCAGCGCCGATAGACGATGCGCCAGCCGAGCTGTCGCCGACCCAGTCCGCCCCGATTGAGCCCGCCCCGACCGAGGTCGCTCCCGTCGAGGCTGCCCGGGCCGAGACTGCGCCGGTCGAAGCTGCGCCCGAGCAGGTCGAAGAAGCTGCGCCCGAGCAGGTCGAAGCTGCGCCTCAGCAGACCGCTCCGGTGGAGCCCACTGTGGTCGAGCGCGCCCCGGTGGACTCCGATCGAGTCGAGGCCGCGCCTGAGCTGACAGCGATGGTCCAGGCCGAGCCGGTCCAGCAAGCGCCGGTCGAGGCCGCGCCGCTGGAGTCCGCGCCGGTCCAGCAAGCGCTGGTCGAGCCCGCGCCGCCGGAGCCCGCGCCGCTCGACGCCCCCCTTGCGCCCATCGCACTTGTGCCCATCGCATCCGCCGAAAGCGCGCCGCCGCTCCCCGAGGTTCCCGCCGAGGTCCGTGCGTCGGCCGCCCAGGCGATCACCGCCGACGCGTTCGAGGCCGAGGCCGAGCCCGCTCGCCCCGCCCCGTACCCGGAGTTCGTCCGCGAGCGGGAGCCGTCGCCCGCCCCGGCCAGGTCCGTCGCGCCGTCGCCCGCCCCGCCCGCTCCCGTTGGCCGGTCCAGGCTCGAGCACTCCCACGAGCCCGCCCAGGCCACCGTGGCGGCGGCGGTCCAGCAGACCCAGAACCGCGCGGTGCCGTCGATCGAGCGCGCGCTGAGCGGTCCGGCCAGGGAGCAGAATCCGTCCTGGCACGGGAAGGTCAAGATCGTCACCGGCGCCGGCGCTTCGCACGGCCCTGGCGCCAGGGACCAGGAGGCGCTGGACAGGAACCGGGCCAGGCTGGACGTACCGGAGCCCAGGCGCATCCTCGTTCTCGGCGCCACCAGCGGCGCCGGCCAGACCGTGACCGCGCTGATGACCGGTTACATGCTGGCGAGCCTGCGCGAGCACCCGGTGGCCGTGGTGGACCTGCACGACGGGACGCTGGCCCGTTACCGCGCGCCCGCCGCCTGGCTCGACGAGATCCTCGCGGGCCGTCCGCCGCAGCAGATAACGTCCACGCGGCCCGACGGCCTGAACCCGACCCCGAAGCCGAGCCCGGCCCGGCTCGATGTCATCGCCTCCCACCAGCAGCCCCGCGACGGCGACGAGATCAAGCTCGCCGTGCAGCTGAACCGGCACTACCCGCTGACCGTGCTCGACCCTGGCCCTGGGTTCCTGACCAGGCTGCTCAAGATCACCGATCAGCTCGTGGTGGTAGTCCCCGCCAACGCGGAGGCGGAAGGCGCGCTCGCCGACACCCGCGACTGGCTCGACAACAACGGCCACGCCGAGCTGGCGATGCAGTCGGTCACGGTGATCAACGGCGTTTCCCGGCGCTCGCTGCCCGACGTGGAGCACGCCGAGTCGATCGCCCGCGGCCGGTCCCGCGCGATCGTGCGGATCCCGTGGGACGACATGCTGCCAGTGGCGGCGGCCGGCCCGTCCACTCTCCGCCCGCAGACGCGCGTCGCCTACACGGCGCTGGCGGGGGTGCTGGTCGCCGGTCTGGCCACCCCGGCGGTGAGGAAAAAGCAATGAGATATCGAACGGACCGGGCTTACTCTGCAGGCGCAACGACTCGGGGGACGTGGTGAGCGGGAAGTCGAAGGGGCGCAGCCGCCTGGCGATCCGATACTTCGACGACCGGGTGCTGCTGACCGATACGCACGCGTGGGCGTACTACCGGGTGCCGTCGGTCTCGTACGAGTTCACCACCCCGGATGAGCGCGAGGCGCTGGCCACCAACATCACGGTCGCGCTGGCCGCGATCAGGATGCAGGACGCCGAGGTGCACCTGCGGATCGCGCACCGGCCGTACCCGGTGGTGGAGTGGGCGACCGGCCTTGACGCGACGGCCGACGGCGGACCGGGCTGGCGCGAGTACCTGGACCGGATCTACCAGCACGTGTGGGCGAAGGACTTCTGGTCGAAGGAGATCTACCTCGGGGTCAGGCTGGGCCAGCGGTCCGTTCGCGCCCAGCTGTCCGGCGGTCTGTTCGGGAACTTCGGTAACCCGTTCAAGGCCGCCGAGCGATCCCGCGGGCCCGAGGAGGACGCGCTGCCGGCCGGCGAGGTCGGCAAGTGGACCGAGCAGGCCGAGCGCCTCGGCCGCGCGCTGACCGCGTCCGCACTGGCCGCCCGGCACGCCTCCTCGCGCGAGGTGGCGTGGCTGTTCCGGCACACCTTGATGGGCTCGCTCAGCGACGCGCCGCCGTCGGCGACCCGCCGCCGCCGATGGGGCGCGGGCGAGATCGAGCAGCTGTACGAGGGCACCGTGCACAACGGCCGGACGATGCTCCGGCTGGAGCAGGTCGAGGGGGAATCGTGGGCGTCGTTCCTGTCGTTCGCCCGGTTCCCCGATCTGATGGCGTTCCCGGACGGGGAGCCGTGGCTGCACTACGCCGACTCGCTGCCGTTCCCGGTTGAGGTCTCCTCGCGGATGCGCCTGGTGCCGCCGGCCAAGGCGTCCAAGGACGTGTCACGGCGGCTCGCGCACGCCAGGGACATGGACGCGCACATCCGCGAGGCGGGGGCCGAGGCGCCCATCGCGCTGGCCGAGCAGATCGCGGCCGCCCGAATGCTCGAGCACGGCATCACCAAGGAACGGCTGCCGTTCGTGTACGGCTGGCACCGGCTGATCGTGACCGCGCCGACCAGGGAGCTGTGCGTGCGCCGGGTGGAGGCCGTCACCGAGCACTACCGGGACATCGGCATCGACCTGGTCAACTCCACCGGCGACCAGTTCTCGCTGCTGAGCGAGTCGCTGCCGGGGGAGCGGGTCCGGCTGTCCTCCTACGTGCAGCGCCAGCCGCTGTACACGATCGCGGGCGGCATGCCGACGGCGACCGTCGAGCTCGGCGACCGGATCGCGGACGGGGTCGGCTGGATCGGCCCGTACATCGGCGAGACCCTCGGCCGGGCGCGATCGGTCGTGCACTTCGACCCGATGCTGGCGGCGGCGCGGAACCGGCCGACCGCGGTGGCGATCACCGGCGAGCCCGGCGGCGGCAAGACGACGCTCGCGATGCTGTTGATCTACCAGCTCGCGCTGCGCGGGGCGACGATCGCCGTGATCGACCCGAAGGGCGACGCGGAGCCGCTGGCCGAGTTCCTGTCGCAGACCGGGCGGCGGGCACGGGTGCTGCCGCTCTCGTCGGCCGCGGCGGGGCTGCTCGACCCGTTCTCGTTCGGTGACGACCTGGCGGAAAAGCGGACGATGGCGACCGAGACGCTGCGGCTGCTGCTGCCGAGGATGAGCGAGGAGCGGGAGTCGGCGATGATCCAGGCCGTCGGCGCGGTGGCCGTCGGGCCTCGGCCGTCGCTCGGCAAGGTCGTCAGGCACCTGGAGGAGTCCGACGACCCGGCCTGGAAGAACCTCGGCGCGGTGATGCGCTCGGTCTCCGAGATGCGACTGGCCAGGCTCTGCTTCTCACCGTCGGGCGGGCAGCAGATCGACGCCGAGGGGTGGACGACCGTGTTCACGCTCGGCGGCCTCACCCTGCCGGACACCAACACCGGGCGGGAGGACTACTCGTACGAGCAGCGGCTTTCTGTGGCCCTGCTGTACTTGGTCTCCCAGTTCGCCCGGCGGCTGATGAACAACGTGGACAGGACCGCCCCGAAGGCGATCTTCCTCGACGAGGCGTGGGCGATCACGTCCACCCCGGAGGGCGCGAAGCTGGTTCCCGAGGTGTCCCGGATGGGCCGCTCAAGGAACACGGCGCTCGTGCTCATCTCGCAGAATGCGGGGGACTTGCTGCACGAACAGGTGACCAACTGCATTTCCAGCGTTTTCGCGTTCCGCTCGTCGGAACGTTCCGAGGTGGCGAACGTGCTTTCGCTCCTCGGGGTTGAGCCGTCCGAGGAGCACAAGAGCATCCTTCGTGCCCTCGGCAACGGTGAATGTGTTTTCCGTGATCTCGACGACCGCGCGGGCCGCATCGGCGTCGATCTCGTATCCGAAGAACTCCGGGACTGGATCGACACAAATCCGACACGAGCCCGTCGGCAACCACAGCCGGCGGCAACCCCTCAGTAAGCACCGCCGAATACAGGAGCCTCCCGAGATGGCTGAACCCCTCCCACGAGCCGGCCGGTCACGGCCTGCCCGACGGCCTGCCCGTGCCCTGCTGGTGGCCGCAGCTGTACTCATCGTCGTGTTCAGCGGGCTGTTCATGTCCCGCCCGGCGTCCGCCGCCACCAGCGCCCCGGCCGCCCCCTCGGCCACCTCCGCGCCGGCCGCCGCCTCCGTGAAGGCGGTGCAGTCGGCGAAGACTGCCGAGACTGCCGAGACTGCCCAGACGGCCGAGTCGGCCGAGTCGGCCAAGGCCGCACCGGTTGTGCTGCTGGCCGCCGGCAGCAGGAACGCGCTGCTGCATCCCGACGGCGGAGTCTGCAGCGTGCCGGGGATCGGCGACATCGGCGCGCTGGCGGGGCTGTGCAATGAGGGTTCGTCCGGCCTCGGCGGCGAGCTGAACAACATCTGCACGCCCGGGACGCCGCAGCCGGAGCAGGCCACGTCGGGCATCAACTCGCTGATCACCACGCCCGGCAGCCAGCCGACCGGGGTGACCCTCTACGACCACTACAACATGGCCGGGCAGTTCTGGGCGGCCTACGGGCTGCAGTGCTCGGACATGACCTCGCTGATCGGCAACAACGTCGCCGGCATGGTCTTCGACATGGCCAAATCGCTGGACCGGGTCACGATCACCGTGTACCAGTCGGCGGCCGGGTCCAACATCCTGAGCTGGCTCAGCAGCTCGGTGGTGACGCTGATCAAGGCGCTCGGCAAGGCGATCTACTTCCCGTTCCTGGCGCCGGTCGTGATCATCGGCGCGATCTGGCTCGCCTGGCAGGGCCTCATCCGCAAGCGCGCCACCCGAACGATCGAGGGCACGATCTGGATGGTCCTCGCCTGCGCCTTCGCCATCTGGCTGATCGGGCAGCCGCAGGACTTCACCGACGTCGGCACCACCGTGTCCAACGGGGTTACCTCGGTGCTCAACACGGCGTTCGCCAACCTGCCGACCGACGCCACCACCGGCGTCGGGAGCAACTGCCTGCCGATCCAGCAGAACGACCCGGACTCGGTCACGGCGAACTACGCGTTCACCTCCGGCAGCGGCCTGGTGGACCAGAACGCCAACGAGCTCTGGTCGGTGCTGGTCTGCAAGCCCTGGCTGGTCGGCGAGTTCGGCACCAGCCAGTACGCGCCGATCGGCTCGGCCGCCGCCAACACCAACGTGGTGAACGAGTACGGCCGCTCCCTGCTCTTCGCCCAGGCGGTGGCGACCAATGAGACGTCCTCGCCCGCGCTGACCCAGGAGAAGCAGGCCGTCTACAACGGCATCGCCATGCGCCTGCAGACCCAGGATCCCGCCGTGTACTCGCTATTCCAGGGCGATCAGTGGACGACCCGACTGGAGATCGGGTTCACCGCGCTGTTCGCCGCCATCGCGGCGGGCCTGCTTGTGCTGCTGATCGCGCTGACCCTGATCATCTTGAAGCTGGGCTTCCTGCTGCTGCTCGTCGCCGGGCCGTTCTTCCTGATCGTCGGGGTGCACCCAGGCTTCGGGCGCGTGATCGCGATCCGCTGGTTCGAGATGCTCGTCGGCGTCCTGCTGAAGCAGGTGGCGGTCGCGCTTGTCCTCTCGGTCCTGCTCTACTGTTACTCGCTGATCATGAGCACCACGGATCAACAGCTGCCCTGGGCACTCAAGATCATGATGATCTCGCTCGTCACGGTGGCGGTGTTCATCTACAGGAAGCCGTTCCAGCACCTGTTCTCCTCCGTCGGCTACGGCATGCTCGGTGCCAACGAGCGGGCCGAGACCTCGTGGCGCGAGTCGGCCTTCGGGTTCCGCCGGGTGTCCGCCACGGCGGCGGGCACCGTCATGCCCGGCGCGGCCGCGTCCCGCGCGTCTCGGTGGGCGCGCCGCACCGCGACCGATGGCAACGGAGCGGCCGACGGGACCGGGAGCGGCACCGCCGAGGGCGGCGTCCGCGCCACCTCCACGGACGGGATGTCGGGCGGCCCGACGGTCGATAGCCACGCCGCGGCGCGGCACTGGCCGGCCGCCGGGGTCGGCACCGGGCGCACGGCGCCGCCGCTGCCGCTGCCGACCAACGGCACCCCGCCGACCGCGAACGGCGGTTCGGCGGGCTGGGCCAGAGGCGGCGGCGGGGCGGGAGGCGGCTCGCGCGGCCCCGCGCAGCCGCCCGCCCGCACCACCGGCCCGATGCCCGCCGCGCCCACGCCGCCACCCCGGGTGACGCCGTCCGCGCCGAGGCAATCTGGGACGCCGCGGACCACGGCGACGCGGACCACGGCGACGCGGTCGGCGTCGACGCCGCCGGCACCGACGCAGTCGACGCCGGCGCCCGCACCGCCGTTCTGGTCGCGGTCCCGCCGCCGGCCCCAGTAGCGGAGCCGGCCATGGAACTCACGCCCGCCAAGCAGCGGCTGCTGTTTGTCGTCGTCGTCATCGGGCTCGTCGCCCTTGGCATCTTCGTGATCCGCGGGCGAAGCGACGGGAACGCGGCGGCGCCGGCCGCGACCCCGACCCCAACCCCGACGCAGAGCGCGGCAGCCACGAGCGGGGCGACTACCGGGGCGTCGGCCCCGGCATCGTCGCCCGCCGCTTCGTTGGCCGGCGCCACGCCCCCCGCCACGGCCGGGGCCGCGAACATCTACCAGTGGCTGCCGTTCACCCAGTCTGACCTCAGCGCCGCGGCCAAGACCACGCTCGCCTTCGCCAACGTCTACGCCAACACCAGCTACACCGAGACAAAGGCCTCCTACGCCGGCAAGTTGGCCGGGCTCACCAGCTCGCAGGAGGCGGCGACGCTCGTGTCCGACTTCGAGTCGCCCGAAATCGCCGATACCAGGACTGCGGACAAGCAGGTTGCAACCGGAACCCCGACGATCGACTCGATCAACTCGTTCGGTCCAGAGGCCCCGGAACCAGCGGGTCCGCCGTCGATCACGTTCGCCGTCACCATCGCGCAGAAGCTCGTCTCGACCTCGGGCACGGTTACCAGCTCACCGGAGTACACCATCACGACCGTCTCGACCGCGACCGGCTGGCAGGTCCAGAACATCCAGCTCGCCTCGCTAGGCAACCAGTGAACCGCCGCGCGGCCGGGCCGACGATTATCGGTATCGCCCTCGCGCTGCTGCTGTGCCTGCTGGTGGTGCCGATGCTGGTGGTCGGGGGCACCGCGATGCTGTTCGCCGGCGGTGACGGATCGACCTGCGGGTCGACCACAGGCGCGGCCGTGCAG
>Ga0302235_10002697_pt1 | contig 12646 bp, 10 predicted proteins | sample II_Palsa_N3_3_FD_193577 | JGI IMG/M metagenome (GOLD analysis project Ga0302235, IMG submission 193577) | Peat permafrost microbial communities from Stordalen Mire near Abisko, Sweden - II_Palsa_N3_3 | ecosystem: Environmental > Terrestrial > Soil > Palsa > Peat permafrost | place: Sweden... | reverse complement strand
CCCGACGTCGAGGCACTTGGCGTACTGGCCGGAGTCGGTCAGGAAGCCGAGCGGGGTGCGGTGCGGGAAGTCGTCGTCGGCGACGAGGTTCATCCGGCGGAAGGCGGCCTGGTCCATGCCGAGGTCGTTGGCGGCCTCCTGCACCATGCGTTCCTGGAAGAACATCGCCTCGGTCACCCGGAACGAGCACCGGTAGGCCACGCCCCCGGGCGCCTTGTTGGTGTAAACGCCGCGGGCGGTCAGGTGCGCGACCGGGACGTCGTAGGCGGCGAACGCGGAGTGGATCAGGCCGATCTTGAACTTGCTCGGCTGCGCGTCGGCGAAGAACGCGCCATGGTCGGCGTCGGTGTGCATGCGGAAGCCGAGGATCTTGCCGTCGCGGCGCAGAGCCATCTCGCCCTTGAGGTAGACGTCGCGTGCGAACCCGGTCGAGATGAGGTTGCCGGTCTTGTCCTCGATCCACTTGACCGGGCGCTCGAGCAGGATCGAGGCCAGGATCGAGCAGACGTAGCCCGGGTAGATCGGCACCTTGTTGCCGAAGCCGCCGCCGATGTCGGGCGAGATGATCCGGATCATCTGCTCGGGGATCTCGGCCACCATCGCGACCGCGGCCCGGATGATGTGCGGCGCCTGGCTGGTCATGTAGACCGTGAGCTTGCTGGTGGCCCGGTTGAAGTCGGCGACCGAGCCGCAGCACTCGATCGGCGACGGGTGGCTGCGCGGGTAGTGCAGCTCGAGCTTGGAGATGACGTCGGCCCGCTCGAAGGCCCGGTCGGTGCCGGCCTTGTCGCCGACCTCCCAGTTGTAGACGACGTTGTCGGTCTGATTGACCTTGTCGTCGCGGATCACCGGCGCGTCCGGGTCCAGCCCCTGCCACGGGTTGACGATGACGGGCAGCGGCTCGTAGTCGACGTCGATGAGCTCGCACGCGTCCTTGGCGATGTACGGGTCGTCGGCGATGACGCAGGCAACCTCCTGGCCCTGGAAGCGCACCTTGTCGGTCGCGAGCACCGCCTGCGTGTCATAGGACAGGGTGGGCATCCAGGCGAGGTTTCTGGTCGCCATCATCTCGCCGGTCAGCACCAGGCGGACGCCCGGCAGCGCCCACGCCCGGCTGGCGTCGATCGACTTGATGCGCGCGTGCGGCAGCGGGCTGCGCAGGATCTCCATGTGCAGCATGCCCGGGAGCACCACGTCATCGGTGTAGTTGCCCTTGCCCCGGATGAAGCGGTCGTCCTCGACCCGCTTGCGGCTGGACCCGAGCCCGCCGATCTTGATCTCGTCGAGCGCCCGTGACTCGTCAGCAGTGGTGGTCATCGTTTATCCCTCCGCCCGCAGCTTCTCGGCCGCCCACAGCACCGACTTCACGATGTTCTGGTAGCCGGTGCAGCGGCACAGGTTGCCGGATATCGCCCACCGCACGTCTTCCTCGGTCGGGTCGGGGTTCCGGTCGAGCAGCTCCTTGGCCGCCAGCATCATGCCGGGCGTGCAGAACCCGCACTGGAGACCGTGCTCCTGCTTGAACCCCTCTTGGATCGGGTGCAGCTCGCTGGCGGTGGCCAGGCCCTCCACGGTGGTGACCTCGTGCCCGTCGACCTGCACGGCCAGCATCGTGCAGGACTTGATCGCGCGGCCGTCGACCAGGACCGTGCAGGCACCGCAGTTGGTCGTGTCGCACCCCCGGTGGGTGCCGGTCAGCCCGACTCCGCGGCGGATCAGGTCGGCCAGCAGCAGCCGGGGCTCGATCTCGGCCGCCTTCTTCTTGCCGTTGATGCTGAACTTGATCCGGCGGACCGGGAACTCATCCGCCGCCTCGTCGCCGAGGTCGTCAACGACCATGGTCATGATCAGGCCGCCCTTTCCGCAGGTTCTCCGGTCGCCGCGGTCGCCGGGCCGGCCGCGAGGATCCGCTTGACGAAGACCCGGACCAGCTGCCGCTTGTACTCGGCGGTGCCGCGGTGATCGGTCCTGGGCTGGGCCGCGGCCGCCGCCAGCTCGGCCGCCTGGCTGATGCTGTCGGGGGTGAGCGGCTGCCCGGTCAGCGCCGCCGCCGCCTCGGTGGCGCCGATGGTGGAGCCGCCGACGCCGGTGAGCGCGATGCCCGCCCGGACCACGCTGGTCCCTGACGTCTCGAGGGCGACCGCGACCCCGACGGTCGCGAAGTCCCCCACCCGCCGCTCGAGCTTGAGGTACCCGCCCGACCTGACACCGCGGGCGGCCGGGACGACGGCCTCGACCGCGATCTCATCGTGCTCGAGCACGTTCTGGAAGGGGCCGGTGACGAACTCGGCCATCGGGATCGCGCGCTTGCCGCCCGGGCCCTGCGCGATCACCGAGCCGCCGAGCGCCAGCATCACCGAGGCCCAGTCGCCCTGCGGGTCGGCGTGGCACAGCGACCCGACCAGCGTGCCCCGGTTGCGCACCAGCGGGTCGGCCACCAGCGGCGCCGCCGCCGCCATCGTCGGCTGGGTGCCCTTGAGCAGGTCCGAGCGCTCCAGATCGGCGTGCCGGCAGAGCGCGCCGATGCGCAGGCTGCCGTCGGGGTCGGTCCGGTGGTAGGCCAGGCCGGGCAGGTTGTTGATGTCGACGAGCATGTCCGGGGAGGCGAAGCGCAGCTTCATCATCGGCACCAGGCTCTGCCCGCCGGCCAGCACCTTGACGTAGTCCCCGCCGTCGTGCAGCAGGCCGATCGCCTCGTCAAGGGAGTGCGGCGCCTCGTAGCGGAACCGCGATGGGAACATTCAATTCCTCCGCTCAGCTGGCGTATCGCCGCCGGGCAGGTCACGGGGCCCGGCGACGGAGTGGGGGTCGGGGACCGCCTGCGGCCCCGACTCGTAATCAGGGTCGGGCCGGGGCTCCTGATGCGGCGGCCACGGGCCGGAGACCGGCTGGCCCGCGATCTTGAGGTAGTCGACCAGCTGCGGCCAGGCCCACACGGTCGGGCTCTTCCCGGTCTTGGGCGCGTCCTCGATCAGCTCGAACAGCCGCGGATTGTCCTTGCTGTGCCCGTCGGACTCAATGGCCATGCACCGATCTCCCTCCGTCGCAGCGGCGCCGCCCACGCAGGCGCGGGCGGTAACGGAATTCAGACGTATCGTCACGCGCGCTTAACAATGCCGCAACAGCCAAATAAGCTCATCCTTAATCGACGAGTTCATCGGGTGAACATGACAGACAAATCGGTCGGTTCAGCTCCAGATCGTGACGTAAACCGGGGGCTTAAATCGCGACGGCGGCACGCCGGCGCCGGGCGATCGGATCAGGTGCATCGCCTCCGGGGTGCCCAGGAACCTCCGCAGCGCGCTCACCGCGGTGCTGCGGCGCTCCCGTTCGAGCAGGGTCACGTGCCAGCACTCCTCGGCCGGGAATCCCGGCATGTCGACCAGGGACAGCTCGCCCCGCCGCAACTGCTGGGACACCAGGTGCTCGATCGCCGGCGCGACCCCGGCCCCGTCGGCCGCGGCCGCCCAGGCGGCGGTTTGGCTCTGGAAGACCCCGATGTTGCTGTCCGCGATCCCGAGGCGGCGCAGCAGCCGGGCCGTCTCGCTGCCCGGATCGGTTCCGGACGGGTCCACCAGCCACCGCCACTGCCGGACGGGGCCGCGCGGCCGCGAGCGCGTCGTGCTCTCCCCCGGGCCGACCACGACCAGCCGGTACTTGAAGATGGGCTCGCTGACGATCGGCAGCTCGTGCTCTCCGCTCACCCCGGCGCCGAAGGCGACATCGGCGAGCCGATTCGCGATCAGGACGGCCTGCTCGCCGGAGGCCGCGACCCCGGTCGTGATCTCCACCGACCCGGGGAACCGGCGGCGGAACGCCTCCATCAGCGGCCCGGCCACGAACTCGGCGAAGGTCGAGGTGGCGACGACGCGGAGCTGCTCGGGGGCGCCCTGCGCGGCCCGGACGGCGGCGTGCGCGTCGGCGCCGAGCATGACGATCTGCGACGCGATGCCGACCAGCCGGGTGCCGCCCGGCGTCAGCGTCATGCCCGCCTGGCTCCGGCTGATGAGCTGATCGCCGAGATCCTGCCGGAGGGCGGTGATCGCCTGCGACACGGCCGACTCGCTGACGCTTAGCGCGCCCGCCGCCGCCCGCACCGACCCGAGCCGGGCGACCAGGACGAACGCGTTCAGCTGCGTCAGCGTCATCGCACACTCCATCACGAGCAAAAGCGCACCGGGAAGCCAGCACGCATCTTCGTGCACTTAGAACGTAACGTACGACATGAGATGGGCCCGCGCACCAGACGCGCGATCCCTCGGCTGGGAGGTGGGCTTGCAGGTTCCCGCGCAAGTCGAATACGAGAAGGCCGCCAGCGTGGAGCAGGCTCTCGCGCTGCTGGCCAGGTACCAGCCAGGGGCGAGGATCCTGGCGGGCGGCCACAGCCTGATACCGATGATGAAACTACGCCTCGCGCAACCCGAGGTGCTCATCGACATCAACGGGATCCGGGGCTTGCGCTATATCGAACGGGCCGGCGGCGAACTGCGCATCGGCGCGCTGGCCAGGCACGCGGACCTGCTGGCGGCGCCGCTGGCGGGCGAGCACTTCACGATCCTGCACGACGCCGAGCGCGTGATCGCGGACCCGATCGTCAGGAACTGGGGCACCATCGGCGGGTCCCTCTGCCAGGCCGACCCGTCGGAGGACCTGTCGGCCGCCTTCGCCGCGCTGAAGGGCTCGATGGTCATTCACGGGCCCGACGGCAGGCGGGAGGTGTCCGCGCGGGCATTTCACACCGGCCCATACGAGACCGTCGTCGGCCCGGCCGAGATGCTGACCGAGATCAGGCTGCCGATAAGACCCGACAGCGGCAGCGCGTACCTGAAGGTGGCCCGCCGGGTGGGCGACTGGCCGATCGGCGCCGCCGGAGCGGCCGTCTGGCTGGCGGGCGGCCGGATCACCGACGTGGGCATCGGCCTGACGGCGGTCGGCGCGATGCACTTCGTCGCGGCCGAGGCCGAGGAGTTCCTGCGCGGCCGCCCGGCCGACGAGCGGAATCTCGCGCGGGCGGGCGAGATCGCCGCCGAGCACTGCCGACCGGCCTCCGATCAGCGCGGCCCGGCCGAGTACAAGCGGCATCTGGTCCAGGAGCTCACCACCCGCGTGCTCCGCACCGCCGTCCGCCGGGCCAGCGAGCTGGCGTCGTGAAAATCACCGTCACCGTCAACGGAACCGACTACACCCGGGTGGTCGAGCCGCGGCTGCTGCTCATCCACTTCCTCCGCGACGAGCTGCGGCTGACCGGCTCGCACTGGGGGTGCGACACGTCCAACTGCGGCGCCTGCGTGATCTGGCTGGATGAGACCCCGGTCAAGTCCTGCACGGTGCTCGCGGTGATGGCGGACGGGCGGCAGGTCGCCACCGTCGAGGGGCTCGCCCGCCGCCGCGCGCTCGACCCGGTCCAAGAGGGGTTCGCCGCCTGCCACGGGCTGCAGTGCGGCTTCTGCACCCCCGGCATGCTGATGACCGCGCGCTGGCTGCTCGATCACAACCCCGATCCGACTGCCGACGAGATTCGCGAGGCGATATCCGGCCAGGTCTGCCGGTGCACCGGGTACGAGAACATCGTCAGGTCGGTGCTGTGGGCGGCCAAGCACGACAACGCCGCGGAAGGCGAGGGCGACCGGCATGAGCCACGCTTACGGGCCGCTCCCGCGTAAGGAGGACCCGCGGTTCCTCAAGGGGCAGGGCACCTTCATCGATGACGTCGCGCTGCCCGGCATGCTGCACGGCGCGATCTTGCGCAGCCCGCTCGCGCACGCCAGGATCGTCTCGGTCGACGCCACCGCCGCCCGCGCCCACCCGATGGTGGTGGCCGTGCTGACCGGCGCCGACCTGGCCGAGCGGGGCCTGGCGTGGATGCCGACGCTGTTCGGCGACGTGCAATCGGTGCTGGCGACCGACAAGGTGCGGTTCCAGGGCCAGGAGGTCGCGTTCGTGGTGGCGACCGACCGGTACGCCGCCCGCGACGCGCTCGAGCTGATCGCCGTCGACTACGAGCCGCTGCCGCCGCTGATGGACGCCCTGACCGCACTCGAGCCAGGCGCGCCGGCCGTCCGTGAGGACCGGCCCGGCGGCAACCGCGTCTTCGACTGGAGCGCCGGGGACAAGGAGGCGGCCGACGCGGCCTTCGCCGCGGCCGACGTGGTGGTCGAGTGCGACATGCTCTACCCGCGCTCGCACCCGGCCCCGCTCGAGACCTGCGGCGCGATCGCGGAGTACGAGGCGACCAGCGGCCGGCTGACGCTCTGGTCGACCAGCCAGGCCCCGCACGCCCATCGCACGATGTACGCGACCGTGACCGGGCTGCCCGAGCACAAGATCAGGATCGTCTCGCCCGATCTCGGCGGCGGCTTCGGCGCCAAGGTTCCGCTCTACCCGGGCTACGTGTGCGCGATCGCGGCCGCGATGGAGACCGGACGCCCGGTGAAGTGGGTGGAGGACAGGTCGGAGAGCCTGATGTCGACCGCCTTCGCCCGCGACTACCACATGCACGGGGAGATCGCGGCGACCGCCGACGGGGAGATCCTCGGCCTGCGCGCGCGGGTGCTGGCCGACCACGGGGCGTTCAACGCGGCCGCCCAGCCGTCCAAGTTCCCGGCCGGCTTCTTTCACATCTTCACCGGCTCCTACCAGGTGCAGGCGGCCTACTGCGAGGTGACCGGCGTGTTCACCAACAAGGCGCCGGGCGGCGTCGCCTACTCCTGCTCGTTCCGCGTCACCGAGGCCGTGTACCTGGTCGAGCGGCTGACGGACATGCTCGCCCGCAAGCTCGGGATGGACCCGGCCGAGCTGCGGATGCGCAATCTGCTGCGGCCCGAGCAGTTCCCGTACACGAGCCCGACCGGCTGGGAGTACGACTCGGGCGAGTACCCGCGGGCGCTCCAGCTCGCGCTGGACATGGCGGGCTACGACAAGCTCCGCCGCGAGCAGGCGGAGCGGCGCGCCCGCGGCGAGTACATGGGGATCGGGCTGAGCTTCTTCACCGAGGCGGTCGGGGCGGGCCCGCGCAGCAAGATGGACATCCTCGGCCTGGGCATGGCCGACGGCGCCGACCTGCGGGTGCACCCGACCGGGAAGGCGGTGCTCTCCATCTCCGTGCAGTCCCAGGGCCAGGGCCACGAGACCACGTTCGCGCAGCTGGTAGCGCACGAGCTGGGCCTTTCGCCGGACGACGTGGAGGTCGTGCACGGCGACACCGACCGGACGCCGTACGGCCTCGGCACCTACGGATCGCGATCCACGCCGGTGTCGGGCGCGGCGGCGGTCGTCGTATCCAGGAAAGTCCGCGAGCGGGCCCGGCTGGTGGCGGCGGCCATGCTCGAGGTGTCGGCCGACGACCTGGAGTGGCGGGACGGCAAGTGGCGGGTCCGCGGCGACCCCGACCAGGCCCTCGGCGTCGCCGAGATCGCGATGGCGGCGCACTCGTCGCTCGAGCTGCCGGCCGGAATCGAGGGCCACCTGGACGCGTCGGCGGTGTACAACCCGCCCAACCTGACGTTTCCCTTCGGCGCCTACATCTGCGTGAGCGACGTGGACCCGGGCACCGGCGAGGTCAAGGTCCGCCGCTTCATCGCGGTCGACGACTGCGGCGTCCGCATCAACCCGATGATCGTCGAGGGACAGGTGCACCGGGGTCTGGCCGACGGCATCGGCATCGCCCTGATGCAGGTCATCTCGTTCGACGAGATCGGCAACTGCCTGGGCGGCTCGTTCATGGACTACCTGCTGCCGACGGCGCTCGAGTGCCCCTCGCCCGAGCTCGGCACGACGGTCACGCCGTCTCCGCATCACCCGATCGGCGCCAAGGGAGTCGGCGAGTCGGCCACCGTCGGCTCCGCCCCGGCCGTGGTCAACTCGGTCGTGGACGCGCTCGCCCCGTTCGGCGTGGTGCACGCGGACATGCCCCTGACGCCGGCCAACGTGTGGCTCGCGATCCAGGGCCGCCCGGTCCGGACGGACCTGTCCTTCAGCTGACCGAGCCCGTTCTCGATCCCGCCCGGCCCAGCCCGGCCCAGCCCGGCCGATGACATCACGTTGCGTGATACTTGCTGGCAGGCCTCTTCTGCGCATCTTATGTAGTTGCGATAAGGTCGCAACTACATAATGTGCGCTCGGCGGGGAGGGACGCGGTGCCTTCGGATCTTCTTGCGGACGAGCCCAGGCTGGCGCAGGCGTTCCGCTTGCGCGATCTGGTTCCGCTGTCGGTGTCGAGCGTGGGCCCGATGTTCTCGGTGGCCGCGACCGGAGGCGTGATGGCCGCCGCGGCCGGCTGGTGGACACTGCCTGCGGTCGCCATCCTGGCGGTGCCGTTCATCATCTCCAGCTTCGTGTTCCGCCTGCTCAACCGGCACTTCCCGAGCTCCGGGGCGTCCTATCACTGGTCGGCAAGGATCATCGGGCGGACCGTGTCGCGTTATCAGGCGTGGATCTTGATCCTGGCCTACTTCCTGTCGATACCGCCGATCGCCATCCCGGCCGGAGCCTACACGCTGGCCCTGGTCGCGCCCGGCTACCGGGCCCCGGCCATCGTCCAGCTGGCCGTGACCCTGTTCTGGATCGTGTTCGCGGCGGTGCCGCTGCTGCTCGGCGCCCGGCCCACCGCGCGCATCACCCAGGTGTTCTTCGCCGTCGAGATGGTATCGCTGGCGGCCTTCGGCGTGGTCGGCGCGCTCAACTGGCATCGGCTTGCGGTGCCGGTCCACTTCGGCTCCCCGCCGATCGGCGGCATCCTGATCGTGGCGGTCGTCGCCGCCACCATCCTCGACGGCTGGGAGATCGACAGCTACGCCGCCGAGGAGTCACGTAAGCCGCGCGACAGCCCCGGTATCGGCGGGATCATCGGCGCGTTCGGAGCGCTGCTGTTCTACGCGATCCTGTTCCCGCTCATGCTCGGCGAGACCCCGCTGAGCTCGCTCGCGGGGTCGGTGGACCCGCTGGCGGTGTGGTCGCACCGGCTCGTGCCCGGCGCTCCCTGGCTGATGCTGATCCCGATCCTGCTGTCGACCGCCGGCGGCCTGTGGCTCACCAGCTACATCCTCACCCGGGCGCTGTTCGCGATGGGCCGCGAGCGGCTGATCCCGGCCGGCTTCGGCCGCCTCAACCGGCACCGCGTCCCGCACGTCGCCATCATCGTGACCCTCGCCTCGGCGCTGCTCGTCGTCGGCGTGCAGCTGTTCGTCTCGTCACTCAGCTCGTTCTTCGACCTGGTGCTGTCCGCCGCCGGGTTCTTCCTGCTGGCCGAGTTCTTCCTGGACTCGCTGACCGGGGCGGTCTTCCTCACCTACGGGCACCGGCGGCTGCCCGACGTGCAGATCAATCCCCACAGCCACCGGCTGCTGCTCGTCGGGTCGCTGTTCTCCACCGTCGTGATGGGCAGCCTGCTGGTGGCGTTCTTCTTCTACGGGCCGAAGGCGATCGGCTCCGGCGTGGACGAGACGTTCGCCGTGCTCCTCGCGCTCGGCGCCGTCTTCGCGTGGCTCACCCGCAAGCGCGCCGCCCCGACCTTCGTATTCGACGGCAACGCCATCGCCGACGCGACGCGGCGAGCAGCGCCTGTTCCGATCTGCCGCAACGCCGACGCGGGCTGAAGCTGTGCCTCGATCCTCGAATTTCTTGCTGTTATCCGTTACATCTAGCCCGGCGCGCCCTCGCCGACTGCGAGGCCCTGGCGAAGGTAGGGCGTGATGTTGCGCATGGCCCGGGCGACGTACTCCTCCTTCTCGCCGACCGGGGCGACGTAGTGCAGGGCGCTCTGCGCCGCATCGCTGCCCTCGAGCCGGGCGATGATCCAGGCCGCGAGGTAGTGCGATGCCAGGCAGCCGCCTGCGGTCGCGACATTTCCCCGGGCGAAGAAGGGCTGGTTGAGCACCTCGACGCCGGCCTCCACCACCCAGGGCTTAGTGATCAGGTCGGTGCAGGCCGGGACGTCCGCGAGCAGCCCGAGCCGGGCCAGCACAAGCGTCCCCGAGCACTGGCCGGCCAGGAGCTGGCGGGACGGGTCAAGCTGGCTCAGTTGCCCCATGGTGGCCGGATCGGAGATCACCTCGCGGGTCCGCAGGCCGCTGCCGACGATGACCGCGTCCGCTTCGCACGCCTCCTCGAGGCTGGCCATCGACTCGATCACGACGCCGTTCATCGAGCGCACCCGGGGAGACGGGGTCGCGATCGACACCCGCCAGTCGGGCTTCCCGACCCGGTTGAGGACGCCGAGGGCGATGAGGGAATCGAGTTCGTTGTAGCCGTCGAAGGTGAGGATCGCGATGTGCACTGTGAGTTCCTTCCGCTCGGATGCGGCTCACGCTAATTCGCCCCGTCCATGACGGTCAAAGAATTGTCATGCATACAATCAACGCCGTGGGGATCTCGCGCTACAAGGCCGTGGTCGACACGTTCGCGTCGGACATACGGGCGGGCCGGATCGCCTCGGGGACGCGGCTGCCGACCCACCGTCAGCTCGCCACCCGTGAGGGCATCGCGGTGGTGACCGCATCGAGGGTCTACGCCGAGCTCGAGGCCATGGGCCTGGTGAGCGGCGAGCAGGGCCGGGGAACGTTCGTGCGCGACATCGCCCTGCCGCCCGGCCATGGCATCGACCAGCGCGCGGCGGCCGCCGACACCGTCGACCTCAGCTTCAACTACCCGGCCCTGCCCGGTCAGGCCGACCTGCTGCGGCACGCCCTGCGGGAGCTGGCGGCATCCGGCGATCTCGAGGCCCTGCTGCGGTACCAGCCGCATCGCGGCCGTCCGCGCGACCGGGCCTCGGTCGCCCGTCATCTGCGGCAACGCGGGCTCTCGGTCGGCGCGGACCAGGTCCTGATCGTCAACGGCTCGCAGCACGGGCTGGCCACGGCGGCCATGGCGGCGCTGCAGACGGGGGACGTGGTCGCGGTCGACGCGCTCACCTACCCCGGTTTCAAGGTCCTCGCCCACACGCTCCGGCTGGAGCTGGCGCCGCTGCCGGCCGCCCCCGGCGGAACCGATCTCGATGCCCTCGAGCGGCTGTGCGCTAGCCGGCCGGTCCGCGCCGTCTACGCGATGCCGACCCTGCACAACCCGCTCGGCTGGGTCATGGACGCCTCCGCCCGTGAGCGGCTGGCCGAGATCGCGCGGCGTCATGGGCTGCTCATCATCGAAGACGCCTCCTACGCCTACCTGGCGGAGCACGCGCCGCCCCCGATCGCCGCCCTCGCACCCGAGATCACCGTCTACGTGTCCGGACTGTCCAAAAGCGTCGCCACCGGCCTGCGCGTCGGCTTCGTCTCGGCCCCGGCCGGCCTGGTGCCCGCGATCGAGCGCGCTATCCGCGTGACCACCTGGAATACCCCGGCCATCACCACGACGATCGCCTGCCGCTGGCTGGACGACGGCACCGTCGACCGCCTCGAGGCCGCCAAGCGCGCCGACGCCAGAACCCGGCAGTCGATCGCCCGCGACGCCCTCGCCGGGCTGCCCCTGGTCGGCCACCCGTCGTCCTACTTCGTGTGGCTCCCGCTAGCGCAGGACGCCCGCGCGGACCGGATAGCGGCGCTGCTCGCGCGTAAAGGCACCTCGGTCGCCACCGCGGAGCCGTACGCGACGTCCGCGCCCGTGCCGCAGGCCCTCCGACTGGCTCTCGGCTCGGCCGACCTCGACAGCCTGCGTCAGGCGCTGGGCGAGGTCAGAGCGGCCGTCGAGGCCGATCCTTACGGATAGACAACCTCATCTGCCCCGGGCCCGCTGATGGGTACCTCCTGTCACACAGGGAAACACCTACGGGATGGAGGACTTCAGCACGGGGAACAGGACCGGCCGGATGGGCTCGCCGCACGGGTACCTCCCGATCGAGGAGCACGGCATCGTGGGCGACCTGCGCACGGTCGCCCTGATCGGCACCGACGGCACCGTCGACTGGTTCTGCCCCGCGCGTTTCGACGCCCCGAGCCTGTTCGGCGCGCTGCTCGACAAGGAGAAGGGCGGCTACTTCTCGCTGGCCGCCAGGACCAGCTACGCCAAGCCGAAACAGCGCTACCTCCCCGATACCAACATCCTGCTCACCCGGTTCCAGGGCCGGGAGGCGGTGGGGGAGGTCATCGACTTCATGGTCCCGGAGACCAGACCCGTCGGCAAGGCGCGCGACCTGCTGGTCAGGCAGGCACGCGCGGTCAAGGGCACGGCCAGGTTCGAGGTCGCCTGCCATCCGGCGTTCGACTACGGCCGGCTCGGCCATCGGGTCGAGATCGTTGAGGGCGTGGGAGCGGTCTTCACCTCGCCCATCGGCCGGGTCGTGCTGCGGACCAACGTCGGCCTCAAGGTCGAGGAGGCCGGAGTCGCGGCGACGTTCACGCTGAAAGAAGGCGAGGAGGCCGACTTCCACCTGGAGTGGAACGGCGACATCCACCCGATCGCCGAGGGCGAGACCCGCAAGCTGTTCAGCAAAACGCAGGATTTCTGGCGAAACTGGGTCGGCCAGTGCCGCTACACCGGCCGCTGGCGGGAGGTGGTCCAGCGCTCCGCCCTCGCGCTCAAGCTGCTCGTGTACCACCCGACAGGCGCGCTGATCGCCGCGCCGACCACCTCGCTCCCGGAGGAGCCGGGTGGCACCAGGAACTGGGACTACCGCTACGTGTGGCTGCGGGACGCGTCGTTCACCGTCTACAGCCTC
>Ga0302235_10002695_pt1 | contig 12651 bp, 8 predicted proteins | sample II_Palsa_N3_3_FD_193577 | JGI IMG/M metagenome (GOLD analysis project Ga0302235, IMG submission 193577) | Peat permafrost microbial communities from Stordalen Mire near Abisko, Sweden - II_Palsa_N3_3 | ecosystem: Environmental > Terrestrial > Soil > Palsa > Peat permafrost | place: Sweden... | reverse complement strand
CATCGAGGATGACGAAGATCTCCCGCTGGGACAGGCCCTTCTCGGTCAGCAGCTGGCCCGCCGGAACATCCATCAGGAAGCCCTTGCCGGTGAGCTTGCGGATCGTGTCCTCGCTGAGCGCCTCGAGTATCGACGGGTGTTCGGCCTCCGCCTGCCGCAGGCGGTTGACACGTTCCCAGGCAGCCACCGAGTCGAACCTGACCGGAGCCGAGTCGGCGTCCAGAAGGCGGGACCAGCGTCCGACGTTCACCGGCGCACGCTTACCCGGCCCGTAGAAGACGTCCACGAACGGCGCCACGAACGAGCCGACCTGCTCCAGGTAAGCGCGGTCACTGGGGATCAAGACCAGCGGCACTTCGATGCCGTCGGCGGTCGGCACGAGCCGGCCCGCGTAGGTGCGGAAGCCGAGCAGCCGGTAGTGGCGGACCAGGCCGGCGGCGCAGTTGATGAACCCGACATCGGCGGCCAGCTCTTGCGCATACTGCTGGTACACAGTGCACGACATGGAGACCAGCCCGAGCTGCCCGCGGTGCCCGGGCTCGATCATCAGCCGACCGATCTCCGCCGTAGGCATCTCGCGCAGGCCGTCGAAGCGCTCCATCGAGAATGTGTCCCAGTCCTTCGCGGGCACCTGCCCGGGCTCCCACCGGCGGATGCGGACAGTGCCGGTCAGCCGGCCCTCGCCGTCATCGGTGTAGAGCAGCGTCGTGTACGGCTTGTCGTCCTCCTCGTCGTGGACCCGGCCGCGGCCGTGGTCGGCGTTGCCGAGCTTGCGGCCGAGCTCCTTGCCGTACACCAAGTACCGGAACGAGAACACCGCCTCGCGCTCCGCGCCGGTCTCGGCGACGTACACCGGCTCGAGCGCGCCGATAAGCTCCGGCGCGGCGGCACGCATCTCCGGCGACGGCGCGACAACCCGGCTCATGACCCGTCCCTCGCGGAGGGCCGCGGTGTCTCGGTCCCTGCCCGAGCCTGCGGCCCGCCGCGGCGACGGGTGGATTCCAGCAGGAACTTGACCCGGGCCAGCTGGACCATGCGCGCCGTCTCGTTGGCGAGCCGGCGGCCGCGCGGCATCACCAGGTCCGGGATCGCCACCTTGACGCGCTTGCGCACCGGCCTCCCGGCTGCGAAGTCCAGCACCATCCAGGCGGCCAGCACGCCGAACTGGTCTGCCGTCGGCGCCAGCTGCGGCGCCGAGCCGGCCTGGCCCCGGATCATCGCCTCGGCGTGGGCGATCATCTCGCGCGGCACGTCGAGCGGGTCCACCAGGCGCGACAGGAACTCCACCGCACCCAGGCCAGCCGACGCGCCGTCGAGGCGCCCGTTGAACGGGCGGGTGCGGCCGTCGCGGTAGTCGAAGGCGTACACGACCTGGGTGCCGCCGAGGTCGAGCCCGGAGATGACCAGGCGGCGCTGGCGCCAGGCCTCGTCATGCAGCGCCCGCTTGGCCGCGATCCCGGCCGGCTCGGTCACGTCGACCCCGTCGAGCACGACGTCGGTGGTGCCCACCAGCCAGTCAACGTTGTCCTCTGTCACGCCGTCGCGCTCGACCAGTACCTCCACCTCCGGGTTGATCGCCCTGGCCCGGGCCGCCTGTACCTCGGCCTTGTTGCGGCCGATGTCCCCTATGTCGGCGGCCTGCCGGTTGAGGTTGTTGAGCTCGTAGTCACCCGGCTCGCACAGGACGAAGCGCTCCGCGCCCAGCCGCACCAGCGGCACGACCGTCGCCCCGCCGATGCTGCCGCAGCCCGCAACCAGGATCCGCACGGCGCGCAGCGCGCCCTGCTGCTCCCGGCTGAGCGACGGCTGGTTACGTCGGGTCATCTCCCGGTAGTGAGCGGTCTCGGGTCGCGGCTCGCGGGGCCCGCGCCGCAGGCTCCGGCGCCCGGGCTCGCGGGTCGGCGACCCGAGCCGGAAGAAGGCGATCGGCACGGCCTGCGGTGAGGCGCCGAACGCCGCCAGCAGCTCGCGGCGCACCTCGGCGATGCTGGCGTGCCACTCTCCGGGCACCGACGGGTGCAGACGGCCGGGATGCGACAGGCCGACCTCGATCGGCGCACTGTGCAGGGCCATGGCCAGCCCGGCCTCGGTGACGTCGAGCGCGACCTCCTCGAAGCAGGCCCCTCCGCGCAGGAATGTCTCAGCCTCCAGCGAGTCGGCCTGCAGCAGGCACAAGACGGGCGCGCTGCGCAGCGGAGCCTCCTCGGCGTCGCGGGCAAGCATCTCCGCCACGCCCTGTGCTATGCCGAACGGCGCCAGCGCCCCGAGTACACGCGGATGCATCGCGGCGGCGGCGAACCGCGCCGCCACGGCCGGCGTGAAGAACAGCTCCAGGTCGAGGCCATCCCGGTGCTGTGCGGCCGCCTTGGCGCTGAAGCGCATCAGCGAGTACAGCTCGGCCTGGGTGTGCCCGTGCATCAGCTTCATCGCCGCGGCGCGGGCGGCGATCGCGGCCACCCGGTCAATCTCGGCCCGATCGGTGAGCACCGACAGGATGAAGCCAAGGCGCCCCGCGGTGGCCTGCAGGCCGTCGATCACCGAGCCGGCGACGGGATCGGCGCGGTAGCGGGAGCGATTCATCTCGCGGCGGCGCAAAGCGCGCAACCGGCCCTTGGCCGCCTCGTCCGGCGGCGCAGGCCCGGACAGCAATGTCACGTCAGCCGCGACATCGCCGGTCGGCCGCCAGCGGACCTCGGCGTCAAAGCCGAACGCCCTGGCGCTCACGCACAAGTTGGTGACAACGGCGCCGCAGGCCAGGTCGCCCTCGCATCCGCCGGGATCGAGCGCCCCTAGCACCTGATGGGCCGGATCGCGCGAGACGCGGAAGCTCCGACCGTCCACCTCGATGCGCCAGCCCTGCGCGTTGTGAGGCGACGGCGCGCGCCAGGCGTAATAGAGCAGGCGGTCGCGCAGCTCGGGGGTCAGCGCGGGCGACTCGCTCTGCACCTGTACCGCAGGACGAGACGCCGCCTCGGTGCCGTCTTCGCCTGCACCAGCCCGACTACTCATCAGCCCCTCCTGCCTCGGATCTTATCCGGCAAGCCTGGCACGGAACGAGCGTAGGATCGCTGCCTGCCTGCCGTGGGTGGGTCTCTGTGGTGTGTCGTGTGCTTAATCCTGTGCCAGGAGAAGCGCGACCGCCTGCTGCTGGGTGAGCGCGCGTCCCGCGGCCAGCGCGGCATCCCACGCTTCGGGTGCGATGGTCGCGCGGGCGGGAGCCAGGAACTCCTCGAGCATTTCGGGTTGCTTTATCGGGATGCCGGACTTCTGCCGGACGGCTTCCGCGGCGCCGGCGTGGCGAGCCGCCCGCAGGACCTCGCCGAGCTGCGCGGCATTGGCGGCGGACATTTCCAGAGTGGTGGCCAGGAGCTCGGGGTCACCGCAGCTGACGACGTAGCCGGCCATTGCGGACAGCTGGTCGCGGGCCTCCCGGGCCCGGCCCGCCCGGAGGTGGACCCCGGCCAGCGATTGCTGGTCCAGGGCCACACCCAGCATGTCCCCCTGCTTCCGGTCGATCGTGAGCGCCTCCTGCAGCACCTGCGTGGCGCGGTCGAAGTTGCCCGCATCGCTCTCCAACTGGCCAAGGTTCGTCAGGGCCGCGGCGAGCCGCATGTCACTGCCAATCTCGCGGCAGATGGCGGCGCTGTCTTCCAGCAGGGATCGCGAGGTGTCCAGCTCATCGAGGTGATGGTGGGTGATGCCAAGGCTGTTGAGTTCTCGTGCTTGCTGGTCCCGGTCGCCGAGATCACGCCAGATCGCCAGGCTGCGCTCCAGCAGCGGCAGCGCCGCCTGCGACTCGCCCTGCTGCTGCAGCACTACCCCGAGCCAGTGCGCCAGCTGGGCCAGCGGCGCTCCGCCATCCTCGGCGGTCAGGTCGATGGCCCGCTGCAGCCACCGTCGCCCTTCGGCAAGGTAGCCATGCCGGTACCAGAACAGGGCCAGCGCCTGGACCAGCCGCAGGCCGGTAGCTGACCGTTCGCGGTCGGCGGGCGCCGGGCCTGCAGCCGGGATTTCCAGCGACCAGGTGAGGGCGGCGTGCAGGTTGTCATGCTCGGCCTCCAGCTGGTCCAGGGCCACCAGGTGCTCCGTGCCCAAGCCGCGCAGCTGCTCGTCCGCCCGCTCGGCGAGTCCGGCATAGTACTCAGCGTGGCGGCGCCGGGTGTCGTCCAGGTCCCCTGCCCGCTCCAGGCGCTCGAGCGCGTACTCGCGGATCGTCTCCAGCATGCCGACGCGGGGCTCGCCGTCGGCGCCGTCGGTCACCGTGACCAGGCTGACGTCCAGCAGCCCGGCGGCCAAATCCAGGGGATCGGCCCCGACCCCCTGGGCGCCTGGGCCGTGCTCTGGCGCGGCGACCGCGGCCAGCGCGTCCAGGTCGCAGCCGCCGGCGAACACCCCGACGCGGCGGAACGCCTCGGCCAGGTCGGGGGTCAGCAGGTCGTAGCTCCAGGCGATGGCGTTCCGCAGGGTCTGCTGCCGCGACGACTGCCCGACGTCGGCGGCGGCCAGGTCGATGCTGTGACCCAGGCGGGCCAGCAGTGCCCGGGGGGCCAGCAGCCGGATCCGGGCCGCGGCCAGCTCGATGGCCAGCGGCAGCCCGTCCAGGCGCTCGCAGACGGCCGCGATGTCGGCGGCGTTGGCCGCGGTGAGGGTGAAGCCCGGCCGGGACATGCTCGCCTGCTGGACGAACAGCCGCGCCGCACCGCACGCGGACACCTCCTCGACGGACGCCTCGCGGGGCACCTGCAGCGGCGGCACCGGCAGCTCCCGCTCACCTGGCAGGTGCAGCGGCCGTCGGGAGGTCGCCAGCACGACCAGGCCGGGGGCGGTCGCGAGCAGCCCGGTCACCACCCCGGCGGCGCCTTCCAGCTGCTCAAGGTTGTCTAGCACCAGCAGCGCCCGCCGGTCACGCAGGTAGCCGGCCACGGCGTCGGCGGCGGGCACGTCGCCGGCCACATCCAGGCCGTCGGCGATGGTCTTCCACATCACCCCGGCATCACGGACGGCCGCCAGGGGGATGAAAAACACGCCCTGCGGGAAGTCCTGATCCAGCGCTGCGGCAGCGGCCAGCGACAGCCGTGTCTTGCCGACGCCGCCGGTGCCGGTCAGCGTCACCAGCCGGATCCCCGGTCCGATGAGCGTGGCGGTGACCTGCTCCAGGTCGCGCTCCCGGCCAACCAGCGGCGTCATCGGCACCGGCAGCCTGCTCTGCGCGCCCAGGCTCTTCAGCGACGGGAACCGATCCGGCAGCCCGGCGACGATCAGCTGGTAGATACGCTCTGGCGCCTCGATGTCCTTCAGCCGGTGCCAGCCCAGGTCGCGCAGCGACACATCAGCGGCCAGCCGCGATTCCACCAGGTGCCGCGTCGCATCGGACAGCACGACCTGCCCGCCGTGCGCGGCCGCCGCGACCCGCGCCGCCCGGTGCACGTCCAGCCCGACATAGTTGTCCTCATGGCGGGTCGGCTCACCCGAGTGCAGGCCCATCCGCACCCGGACCGCCGCACCATCGGGCCAGTCATGCCCGGCCAGGGCCCGCTGCCCGGCCACGCAGCAGCCGACCGCGGCGATGGCCGACTCGAAGACCACGAAAAAGCTGTCCCCCTCGGTGCCCAGCTCCCGGCCGCCGAAACTGCGGAACGCGGCCCGCAGCAGCGTCCGCTGCGCCGACAGCGTCTCGCCGTACCGCTCCCCCAGGCGCCTGACCAGCACCGTCGACCCCTCGATGTCGCTGAACAGCATTGTCAGAGTCCCGGTGGGCAGCTCCGCCACCGTCGCGGCCACGCCGGGACCACGCTGCCCCCGGCCAGTATCCGGCCGGGCAGCGCCGCCCTGCGCGTCCTCGCCGGCCTCCGCGTCCTCCCCGGCCTCCGGGCCGGACCGGATGACGGTCTGGGAGCCCGCCGGGCGACCAGCCTGGCCGGACTGCGCGCCGACCTCACCAGGAACCTGCGCATACGGCGGCAGCCCCAACGACCCGCGCAGCGCGTCGGCGAACTCGCAGCAGGTGGCATACCGGCCGGCGGGCGCATTGGCCAGCGCCCGGGCCAGCACCTGGTCCGCCGCCGCCGGAAGATCCGGTCGCTGGGAGGTCAGCAGCGGCGGCGGCTGCGAGATACGCGCGTACATCACCGCCATCGCGTCCTCCCGATGGAACGGCGGCGAACCGGTCAGCAGCTCGAACGCCGCGCACGCCAGCGCGTACTGATCCCCCCGCCCGTCCACCGGCTCGCCCTCAAGCTGCTCCGGGGCAACGTAGTCCAGCGTGCCCAGGAACTGGCCCGTGCGGGTCAGGCCGGTGGCCGCCAGCGCAGGCTTGCTCAGCCCGAAATCCGACAGGTACACGTGATCGGGCCGCCCGGCCCGCGCGTCCATCAGCATGTTGGCAGGCTTCACGTCACGGTGCACCAGCCCGGCCGCGTGCGCGGCATCCAGCGCCGACGCCACCGCCGAGATGATCGCGGCCGCCCGCCCGGCCGGCAGGGGGCCCTCCCGCCGCAGCAGCGTGCGCACATCGCTGCCGGGCACGTACCGCATCGCGATGAACAGCACACCGCCCGCCTCGCCGGCCTCATACACCGGGATGATGTGCGGGTCATCGACCGCCGCCGCCGCCCGCGACTCCCGCAGGAAGCGCTGCCGGAACTCCACATCGGCCGCCAGCGCCGGCGCCAGGACCTTCAGCGCCACCAGCCGCCCCAGCCGCTCATCACGCGCCCGGAACACCACCGCCATTCCGCCCGCGCCAACCTGCTTCTCCAGCAGATACCCTGCCACCCGCGAGCCCGCGGCCACCCCGCCGTCGGCCTGCACTGGCACCTCACCGCTCACGAGGCCTCCCCTACCAGCAAGCCACCCGGCGCTCCCCTCCCCCGACCCGGGCCCGGCGCGAACGCGCAACGCGGTTATCCGGCGGCCGAAAAGGCCGCCAAGGCGCTCCTAGTATCGGCCGTGACCACGGCCCGCCGCAATACGACTCGGTACCTGGCCAGGCGTGAGTGCCCGTGGCCATGAGAAAGTGGCTCTGGCTCAATTGAAGTGATCTGCCCGGCGTGTCCAGTGGCGTCATGATCATAATGTTTGTGATCATGCGGGCGTGCGATCTTGAAGTCCTTACCGTCCTGGTCCCTCACCTGGCCAGCCTGGCCGTCGAGCATGTCGAGACAGCGGGCAGGTCGGTTCACGTGCTGGCCCGAACCTGTGCGAGCGAGGCAGCCTGCCTGGGCTGTGGCGTTGTGTCGAGGCGGGTGCACAGCCATTACCAGCGGAAGCTGGCCGACACCGCGAGCGGCGGCCAGGAAGTGCTCATTCACCTGCGGGCCCGCCGGTTCTTCTGCAGCAGCGGCGCCTGCGCGAAGGTGACGTTCGCCGAGCAGGTGCCAGGCCTGACGGTCCGCTACGGCCGGCGGACCTGCGGCCTGGACGACGTGCTGCAGGCCGTGGCGATGGCCCTGGGAGGCCGGGCCGGCGCGCGGCTGACCGGGAGGCTGGCCTGCGCGGTGAGCCGCTCGTCGCTGATCCGGCTGATCCGCGCCGCGCCCGGCCCGGACCCGAGGACGCCGCTGGTGCTCGGCGTCGATGACTTTGCCCTGCGCAAAGGACATGTCTACGGGACGGTGCTGGTGGACATCGAGACCCGCCGGCCGGTCGATGTGCTCCGGAGCGATCCGCCGAGTCGTTCCGGGCCTGGCTGGAAGCCCATCCGGGCGCGGAGATCATCTGCCGCGACCGCGGCGGCTGCTACGCCGAGGGCGCCGCTGCGGGCGCGCCGCTGGCGACCCAGGTCGCCGACCGGTGGCATCTGTGGCACAACCTGGCCGAAGCCGTCGAGCGAGCCGTCGTCCGGCACCGTTCGTGCCTGCGTGAGCCGCTCCCCGAGCCTGAACCGGGCCCGGCAGCGGAGCAGCCCCCGCCGGGACCGGAGACCGGCCTGGCCGCGCGGACCCGGGCCCGGCACGTCGAGGTCCACGCCGCGCTCGGCCGCGGGCTGACCATCACCAGATCAGCCGGACCTTACGGCTGGAGCGCAGGACCGTCCGCCGCTATGCCACCGCCGCGACCGCCGACGAGCTGATCTGCGACGCCCGCCTGATGCGGCCGGGCCTGCTCGGCCCGCACCAGGCCTACCTGCGCCAGCGCTGGGACGAGGGGAGCCGCAGTACCGAGCGGCTGCACGACGAACTACGCGAGCGGGGCTACCGCGGCAGCCTGCGGACGCTGCGCCGGCTCACCGCCCGGCTGCGCCTGGCCACCGCCGTCCCCGCGCCGCCGCCGGCGCCCCCGGCGAAGAAGGCAGCCAGCTGGATCCTGACCCCGCCCGGCAACCTCACCGACGCTGACCGTGCCGTGCTCGCGCAGATCACCGCCCGCTGCGAGGAACTCAGCGTCACCCGCGCCCTAGTCCGCGAGTTCGCCGACATGCTCTGCCACCGCCGCGGCGAGCACCTCGAAGAGTGGGCCAGCCAGGCCGAGGCCAGCCCGGTCAGCGAGCTACGCGGCTTCTCCAAGGGACTGCGCAAGGACTGGGCCGCAGTTACCGCCGGGCTCACCGTCTCCTACAGCTCAGGCGCCGTCGAAGGCAACGTCAACCGCATCATTCTGTGGAATCAGAATTGTCAAATCGACCCTGAGGGACTTCACGCGACGCGTTCGCGAGTTCCTGGATGAGAAGGCCGTACGAGGGTGCGGCGGACCCGGGAGAGGATTGAGCGTGAAGAAGTACATACTTTTCGACCATGATGGCGTCCTCGTAGACACCGAGTTCTGGTACTACAAGGCTGGGGAACGCGCCCTGGCAGACGTGGGACTGGCCTTGGACAAGGATCAGTACCTCCGGGACATGAACCGGGGACTGGGCACGTGGGCCCAAGCTAGGGCGGCAGGTATCGACGAACAGACCATCGGCAGGCAGCGCGAGGCGCGCAATGACTACTATCAGGAATACCTCAGAACAGAGGCCATCGAAATCAAAGGCGTCATCGAGGCGCTTGCCGAGCTGTCACAGCACGCCCGCATGGCCATCGTGACGACTGCCAAACGTGCGGACTTCGAGCTCATCCACGAGAAGCGGCACATCAGGCAGTTCATGGACTTCGTCCTCGTCCGCGAGGACTACGAGCGCGCCAAGCCGCACCCCGAGCCGTACCTGACCGGCTTGAAGCGCTTCGGAGCCGCCAAGGAAGAGACACTGGTCGTGGAGGACTCCCCCCGGGGGCTGAAGTCAGCCGTGGCGGCCGGCATCGACTGTGCCATCGTCCGCAACGACTTCACGCATTCACCTGACTTCTCCGAGGCCAGTTATCGCATCGAGGCCCTGATCGAGCTCAGGGACATCGTCGTGGGCGAGACCTGACGGAGACCAGCGAGTTCACTCACATCGTGTGGTGTGACCTGGAAGTGGTTCTCCTGAAGACTCATTCTGTGGAATCAGAATTGTCAAATCGACCCTGACTGAGCTTGGCGGACATCGATGATCGGGAGGATGGTGGCGGTGCCCGGAGGATCGAGTTGCCGGGGTGTCGGGCCGGCCGGCGTGGGGATGTCAGCCAGCCGGTCCAAGGCGGCGTTGCCGTCGTCGACGGCGGCCTGCTCGTCCTCGGTGAGCGGGATCATCGCCCGCATCTTCTGCAGGTTCTCCTTAGCCTCCAGGATCTGTGCCTTGCTGGAGTCCTTTGGCGTGTAGAAGTCGCACTTTGCGCAGGCCATGCCGTGCGGGCACTGTTCGAAGAAGGTGTAGGTGCAGTAGCCGTGGCCGAGGTCGTAGTGCTGCCAGGGCTCGCCGGCCGCGGCGGCGCCGGAGGCGACGGCGTCGCGGTCGACGAGGACTTCGATGATGCGGACGTTGCGGGCGAAGTAGCCCGCATCGTCGTAGGCGCGGGTCAGGGTGGCGGGGCTGATCTTCGCGTAAAACTGCGTTGACTGGGGTGACCGGTGGCCGGGTCGACGCCCTCCCGCTCGCACACCAGCAGGTACTCGGCCAGCCCGCGGGCATACGCGTCGACCGTCCTCGGCGCCCGCCCCAGGTCGGTCCAGATCTGCAGCCACGTCGCCGCCTGCTCGTACCGGCCGAAGACCGGCCACCTCTCCCTCAGCACCACCGTGCCGCTCAAGCCATCTCCCAAGTCCGTGGTTGCACCGAGGGACCATGATCACCCCGGCAGATTCCACGTAACCTTAAAATGATCAAACGCCAGATGTACGGCCGCGCCAAACCCCGACCTGCTCCGCAAGCGCGTCCTGCTCGCCGGCTAGTCGGCCAGTGTGCGCGGCAGGCCGAAGGCGGGCAGCGCGGCGTTGTCGAAGCGCGTCATCGCGCTGACCCGGTCGCCGGTCAGCGTGAGCAGGAGCAGTCCGAACGCCCTGGCGACGCCGTTGACCGGGTCGCGCAGGTAGATCGCGAGGGCGGGCTGGCCGTTGGCCCGGGTCTGCACCATCCGGTACCGGCGGCCCTGGCGGAACGCCACGGTGGCGTAGAACTCGCTGATCAGCTGGCGGCCCTGGTACTCCAGCGGCACCGGCGGCATCCGTAGCCAGGCGTCCTCGGTCATCAGCGCCACGATGCCGTCGACGTCGGCGGCTTCGAACGCCTCGATCATGCGGGCGATCAGCTCTCGCTCGGCCGGCGAGTTCGGGGGCGCCGGCGGCTCCTCGTCCGCGGACGGCAGTTCGCGGCCCAGCGTGGACCGGGCCCGCTTGAGCGCGCTGGTCACGGACTGCTCGGTGGTCTCGAGCATGCCCGCGACCTCGCTGGCCGGGAAGTCGAGGACGTCGCGCAGGATCAGGGCCGCGCGCTGACGCGGTGGCAGCAACTGCAGCGCGGTGACGAACGCCAGCGACATGGCCTCCCTGGCCTCATAGCGGGCCTCCGGCCCGGCTGACGCGTCGGGCAACTCCTCCAGCAGCAGATCCGGATACGGCTCGAGCCAGACCACCTCGCCCAGCCGGGACGGCTCCGGCGGCTGGACTCCCTGCGGCAGCGTCATCGCGGGTCGCCGGCTAGCCGATCGCAGGATGTTCAGGCACCGGGTGGTCGCGATCCGGTACATCCAGGTCCGGACCGACGCGCGCCCCTCGAACTGCCGCAGGCTCCGCCAGGCGGTGACCAGGGTCTCCTGCAGCGCGTCCTCGGCGTCGGCCACCGAGCCGAGGATCCGGTAGCAGTGCACCTGCAGCTCGCGCTGGTACGGGCGGACTAGCTCCTGGAACGCGGTCTCGTCCCCGGTCCGGGCCCGGTCTATCAGCTCTGCGCTCACGGTTCCACCCTCGCATCCCTGCCTCCCGCTGCGGACATCCGTTCGCTGATACCGACACCGCCGCCGCCGTGAACTGGGCGGTCGGGGGCCGCCCAGCTTGCCGGGAGGCCGGTGTCTGCCCCAGTGACCGGCCCAGCCAGCCAAGAGGCTGCGGCCACAAGCAAAGGAGCAGATCGATGCCAAGCTTCGTCTTCACCTACCGCCTGACGCGCGGCTACACCCGCACCGCGGAGTCGGCCGAGGCCTGGAGGTCCTGGTTCGACAGCATGGACGGCCACGTCGCCGACATCGGCAAGCCGGGCCTCGATGCCGCCGCGCTCGGCAACTGCGGCCCGGGCACCCAGCTGGGCGGCTACTCGCTGATCAACGCCGCCGACCTGGATGAGGCCCTGGCCCTGGCCAAGGACTGCCCGAGCCTCACCCGCGACGGCGGCGTCGAGGTCGCTCAGCTCGGCGAAGTGCCGCCCCGGGCCGGCGCCGGAGACCAGTCCCGCTGAGGCCATCCCGGTCGAGCGGCGCCCCTCGCGTTCACTGATTGGAGCAACCGATGACCGCCAGCACGCAAATGACCACGGGAGCTAGCGCTTCGCCGCGCGCATCATCGGCGCGGCAGGCGACGACACTGGCCGTAACCGCCGTGGCGTTCTTCATGGTCGTCCTCGACGCGCTGGTGGTGGTCACCGCCCTGCCGTCGATCCACCACTCGCTCGGCGGCAGCCTCGGCACGCTGCAGTGGACGGTCAACGCCTACAACATGGCGTTCGGGGCGGGCATCGTCACCGCCGCGGCCCTGGGCGACCGGCTTGGCCGAAGGCGGGTCTACACCGCGGGTCTGGCGCTGTTCACCGTGGCGTCGGCGGCCTGCGCGCTGGCGCCGGACGTCGGCCTGCTGATCACGGCCCGGGCTGTGCAGGGGCTGGGCGCCGCGGTCATCACGCCGCTGAGCCTGACCATTCTCAGCTCGGCGTTCCCGCCGGAGCGGCGCGGCGCCATCATCGGGATCTGGGGCGGGATCTCCGGTCTTGGCGTCGCGGCCGGCCCGCTGATCGGCGGGGCGGTCACCCAGGGCCTGTCCTGGCACTGGGTGTTCTGGGTGAACGTGCCGGTCGGCATCACGGCGGTGGCCGGGGCCCGGCTGTGGCTGACCGAGAGCCGCGGTCCGCGGACCCGGCTCGACGTCCCCGGCCTGGCCCTGGTGTCGGCCGGCGCGGCCGCCTTGATCTGGGCCCTGGTCCAGGGCTCGCAGGCGGGCTGGGGCAGTAACGACGTCCTGGTCGGGCTGCCGCTCGGCGCCGTTCTCCTCGGCGGATTCCTCATCTGGGAGACCCGGGCGCCGCAGCCGATGATCCCGCTCGGCCTGTTCCGGGTACGCAGCTTCTCGGCCGCAGTGGCCGCCGTCTTC
>Ga0302235_10002686_pt1 | contig 12665 bp, 15 predicted proteins | sample II_Palsa_N3_3_FD_193577 | JGI IMG/M metagenome (GOLD analysis project Ga0302235, IMG submission 193577) | Peat permafrost microbial communities from Stordalen Mire near Abisko, Sweden - II_Palsa_N3_3 | ecosystem: Environmental > Terrestrial > Soil > Palsa > Peat permafrost | place: Sweden... | reverse complement strand
GACATCCTTCAGGTGCAGCCAGAGCGCGAACTCGTCCACGGTGAGGCCGACGCCGATCCCGAAGACGACGGCCGCCGCGTCGAGCGCGGTCCCCGACGGCGTCTGCGATACCAGGACGATGCCGGTTCCGATGATGATCAGGATGCCGAAGACCTGGTGGTGGATGTGATTGCCGCCGAGCGAGACGTTGCCGAGCCCGGCCCCGCCTCCGCTGCCCGACCGAATCAGCCTGGTCACCATCCTGGTGATGAGGAAGGTCACCAGGATGGCCAGGAACATCCACATCATGGGCTGCAGTGAGAGCTCACCCCCGCCGACCGAAAATCTCTCCTACCTGCAGAGATGCCCCGCCGTTAGCAACCGGGAAACATCCGGGCGCCGTTCGGGGCCGGCCGGGGAGGTCAGGCGCGCGTGTAACGGGCGGCGCACAACGGCACGAAGATCAGCAGCAGCAGCGCCAGCCAGCCCACGGAGGCCAGCACGGGATGCAGCAGCGGCCAGGCCCCGTTGGCGGGGACGGGCGGGTTGCCGAAGAGGTCGCGCAGGGCGGCGGCGATCGCGCTGACGGGATTCCAGTCGGCGATGGCCCGCAGCCAGGCTGGCATCCCCGAGGTGGGGACGAAGACGTTGGACAGCATCGTCACCGGGAAGACGAGGATCGACGCCTGCCCCGCCGCCTGCTCGTTGCCGAGGACAAGACCCAGGTACATGCCGATCCAGGTGGTGGCGAACTGAAAGCCCGCGATCAGCGCGAGCGCGCCGATCGCATAGCCCGCCCCCCGCTCGATCCGCCAGCCCACGGCCAGCCCGCACAGACCCATCAGGGTGAAGCTGCCGAGACCGTAGAGGGTGGTCGCGGCGGCCTGGCCGAACGGCACTGCCGTTCGCGCAATCGGCAGTGACCGGAAGCGGTCCACCACGCCCCGGCCGCTGTCTCGCGCCATCGCGACCATGGACGGCAGGATGTTCACCGCGATCGTCGCGAACAGGCCGGGGATGAGGAACTCCCGGTAGTTTCCGCCGGGCACCGAGATCGCGCTGCCGAAGATGTAGCCGAAGATGACCACGAGCACGACCGGCGCGCCGAGCGTCAGGGTGATCGCGGTCGGGTCGTGCCGAAGCCTGCTGAGCTGACGCTCCGCCGCGGCGGCCCCGTCGGTTACGGCGCCGATCATGCGGCCGCCTCCGTCTCTCTGTCGTTTCCGGCGTCGGTTTCGGCTAGGAAGACCTCGTCGAGGGTGGGACGCCGGATGCTGACGTCCTCGGCCTCGACGCCCGCCGCGTCGAGCCGCCGGACGAGCTCGGGCAGGGTCATCGCGCCGGCCGTGATCGCCGCGGTCAGGCGACCGGTATCCGGGTCGACCTGCGGTCGGCTGCCCGCGATGGCGGCCAGGACCGCCGCCGCCGCCGACAGGGCGTCGCCGCCGCGGGCCGCGTCGCTCAGCACCACGTCCACCCGACCGCCGAGCGAGTTCTTCAGCTCATCGGGGGTGCCCTGGGCCGTCACCCGGCCCTGGTTGACGATCACGATCTGGCCGGCGATCCGATCCGCCTCGTCCAGGTACTGGGTGGTCAGCAGCACCGTGGTGCCCTCGGCCGCCAGCGACCTGACCGCCGACCAGATCTCGGTCCGGCTGCGGGGGTCGAGGCCGGTGGTCGGCTCGTCCAGGAACAGGACCGCGGGCGCGACGATCAGGCTGGCCACCAGGTCCAGCCGTCGCCGCATCCCGCCCGACCACGTCTTGACGAGGCGCCGGCCGGCGTCGGCGAGCTCGAACCGCTCCAGTAGCTCGGCCGCCCGAGCCCGCGCGCGGCGCCTGCCGAGGTGCCACATCAGCCCCAGGATGAACAAATTCTCGAGGCCGGTGAGGTCATCGTCGACGGCCGAATGCTGGCCCGCCAGACCGATGGCGGCGCGGACTCGTCGCGCCTCGCGGACGACGTCGTACCCGGCGACCCGCGCGGTGCCGCCGTCGGGCCTGGTGAGCGTGGCCAGCACGCGAACGACGGTGGTCTTGCCCGCGCCGTTCGGGCCGAGCAGCGCGCAGACGCTGCCCTCGGACACCGTCAGGTCCACGCCTCGCAGCGCCCTGACCGGGCCGAAGGATTTTTGCAGTCCCTCGGTCTCAATCGACATCATTGGGGGGTCCTCCATCCACTTGATGAAACTACGTACACTGTACGCCGTACTGTGTACGTAGTTAAACACGGGGGTTGCGATCTGCCATCGCGAGGGGAAGGGCCAGGCAAGTCACGGCAAGATGAGGCGGGTACGCCCGCATAGCCGGATCAGTTAGAAGGGAGAGGTCATGCCGACCGCCGCGCCAGAGCCAGAGCCAGAGCCAGGGTCGGCGTCGACGCCGCCGTCCCGGCGTCGCCGGGGGCCCCAGCCGAGGTACAGCCGCGAGGACGTGGCGCGGGCGGCGGTGGCGCTGGCCGACGCCAAGGGGCTCGACGCGGTGACGTTCCGCGCGGTCGCGGCCAGCCTCGGGACCGGCGTGATGTCGCTCTACAGCTACATCCCCGACAAGCAGACGCTCGTCTTCGACATGTCCGAGCTGGTCAGCGCCGAACTCGACCTGCCCGCGCCGACCGGTGACTGGCGAGCGGACATGCACATCGCGGCGGGCAGGCAGCGCGATCTGGCGCACCGTCACCCGTGGATGGTCGAGGCGGCCTCCCATCTGCAGCCGCTCGGCCCGGCCACGCTCGACTTCCTCGAGTTCGCGCTTGGCGCGCTCGAGCCGACCGGGCTGTCCGAGCGAGACCGCCTCGAGACGATCGCCCTGGTCAACGGGTTCGTACTGAACATCGTGCGCGCGGAACTTGAGGGCCGCGCCGCCGCGGCCGACCCGCAGCGCCAGACCGCGCAGTACGCCATGGTTCCCGAGCTGCTGGCGACGGGCAGGTACCCGCGGTTCGCGGCAGCGATCGCGGGGGGCGGCCAGCCGGAGACGTGGGACCCCGCCGTTCATTTCGACCGGCTGCTCGACCGGATCCTGGACGGACTGGTGCTCGGGCCGAGCGCGTAGTCAGTCCTGATGGCGCTCGGCGTAGCGGGCGACCCGGGCCCGGTTGGCGCAGGAAGGCTTGCACCATTCCTGCCGGCGGTGCTTGCGAAAGTAGCGCACGCAGCGGGGTGCCTGGCAGGCGCGCAGTTCGTCGGCGGCGGGGGAGGCGAGCAGCTCAAGCACCGCCAGGGCGAGGATGCCGACGGTGGCGGCGCCCGGGTCAAGCCCGGTGGTTCGCGTCACCGTGACCCGGCCCGCGGCATAGCCGTAGCGCGTCGCGGGCGCGATCGCGTCGACGCCGCCCTGCAGCAGCCGGAGGGCGTCCGCGGTCGGCATGCGGGCGCGGCCGTTGTCGGCCCGGCTGGCGGGGTGCGGGGCGATGGCGGCGGCGAATAGGGCGCGGGTGGCGGCGCGCGCGGCCAGCAGCGACTCGTAGTCGACATCGGGACCGAGTCCGCGCTGACCGAGCCAGGCCCGGGCCGCCGCGGCCGAGGACAGCAGGTCGTCCACGCCGCCCCGGCCGTCGTGGACGAGCGTGTTCGCGAACTCGACGGCGAGGGCGGAAATATCGGCTGGCAGCTCCATACCGAAGATGTTACCGTTTTTAACGGATAAATTCTCGCTAACCATTAGGAGAGTCGGATGGCTGTCATCGCTCATCTCAGCGACACCCACCTGGACGGCGGCCAGCCGCGCCTGCAGCGCCTGCTCCGCGTGATCGGCGAGACCGCCAGCGCCGGCGCGGACGCGGTGATCGTCACCGGCGACCTGACCGACCACGGCGCGGCGGCCGAGTACGAGCAGTTCGCCTCGGCCATGCCGGCCGACCGCCCGTGGCTGGCGACGGTGGGAAACCACGACCGCCGCGAGCCGGCCCGCAGCTGCCTCAAGCCCGGCTCGAGCGGGCCGCTTGACCGCGTGCTCGACGTGGCCGGCCTGCGCCTGATCGCGCTGGACTCGCTGATCGAGGGGGCCGACGACGGGCGGCTCGACCCGGCATCGCTATCGTTCGCCGCGCAGGCGCTCGACGACTCGCCCGGACCGGCCGTGATCGCCTTGCACCATCCGCCGGTCGCGGTCGGCCACGACCTCATGGACCGGCTCGGGCTGCGCGATCCTGAGGGGCTGGCGGAGCTCGCGGGGCACCCCCGGCTGGCGGCGATCCTCACCGGCCACGTGCACACGTCCCTGGCCGGCCGGTTCGCAGGCGCGCCGTTGCTCGGTGCCGGCGGCGTGGCCTCGACCATGCGGCTGGGCTCGAGGACCGACCCGATCGCCGACGCCGCGGCCGAGCCCGTCTTCGCCGTGCACGTGTTCGACGACGCGGGCTGGGTCCGCACGGTCTTCCATCCGCTGTCGCCCGCCGCGTGATCACGGCGGCGGAGGTCGCCGACATCGCCGGCGTCGTCCTGCCGCTGGTGGTCACGCCGGGCGCGAGCTTCGCGCTGACCGTGGCCGGGGCGGTCGAGCGAACCCGCTGGATCGGGGCCCGCATCGCGGTCGGGACCGCGGCGGCGATCTCGCTGATCGCCGCCGCGGTCTGCTTCACGCCGCTCGCGCAGACGTTGGGCGATTCCCGTCTCGCGCACCTGCTCGGATACGTCGGCGCGGTCGTGCTGCTCGCGCTGGCGGTCCGCGTCGCGCACTCCGCGATGAGAACCGAGAACCGTCCGGGCGCGCGTGCGCCGGGCGCGCGATCGGCCCCGGCGCGCGCCTTCCTGACCACCATCGTCAACCCGAAGGCGCTGGCCGTTTACCTCGTCGTCGTCCCGGGGGTCGCCGCGAGCCTGGGGCAGTCGCTCAGGTCGGTCGGCGTCGTCTTCGCCGTGACCCACATCGTCTGCACCTTCGGCTGGCTCACGGCCGTGGATGCCGCGATCCAGCGAGCGCGCTGGCTCGGGCAGCCCCGATCCCGTCGCGTGCTCAAGCTCGCCGCCGCTACGGGACTGATCGTCACCGGCGCCCTCCTGCTCCTGACCGGCCCGCCCGGCCGCCCGCGCCGCTAGTAGCGGGCGCCGGTGACCTGGTTCCCGAGCGGGTCGAGGAGGGCCAGTTCGTCCTTGGTGAGCGTGACGTCGAGGGCGGCGATGTTCTGCTCGAGCCACTTGACGCGCTTGGTGCCGGGGATGGGGGCCAACGAGACCCCGAGCCGCTCTTGCTGGGCGTAGACCCAGGCGAGCGCGATCTGCGCGGGGGCAACGCCCTTGGCCGCGGCGACCTCGCGCACGGTGTCGGCGATGGCCTGGTTGGTCGCCGCCGCCGCGCCGGTGAAACGCGGGTTTTTGGCCCGGAAGTCGTTTGCGCCGAGGGCGCTGACATCCACCGTGCCGGTGAGGAAACCCCGGCCGAGCGGCGAGTAGGGCACCAGGCCGACGTTGAGCTCGCGCAGGGCGTCGAGGACGTCGGTCTCGACGTCCCTGGTCCACAGCGAGTACTCGCTCTGCACGGCGGTGATCGGGTGCACCGCGCTGGCGCGGCGGAGCAGGTCGTTGTTGACCTCGGACAGGCCGAGGTAGCGGACCTTGCCCTCGGCCACCAGTTCGGCCATCGCGCCGACGGTCTCCTCGATCTCGGCCGTCTGCGGCGGACGGTGCAGGTAGTACAGGTCGATGACCTCGACTCCGAGCCGGCCGAGGCTGGCCTCGGCGGCCCGCTTCACGTAGGAACGCTCGCCGCGCAGGACGCGGGCCTTGCCGTCGCCGCCGGACCGGTCGATGCCGAACTTGGTGGCCAGCTGCACCTCGTCGCGGCGGTGCGCGATCGCCCGGCCGACCAGTACCTCGTTATGGCCGGCGCCGTAGGCGTCCGCCGTGTCCAGGAACGTCACGCCCGCGTCGAGCGCCGCGTGGATGGTGGCGATGGACTCGTCCCAGTCGGCCGCGCCGTACCATTCGCTCATCCCCATGCAGCCGAGGCCCTGGGCGGAGACAGTGAGGTCGCCTAGCTTTGTGGTGCGCATTTCTGCCCTTCTTGTCCTAGCCCTGGGTCCGCGCTTCGCGGACCCGGCGCGAGTAGGTGTCGATCTTCGAGTTGAGCAGCTTGAGGCATTCCCGCTGGGCTGCCAGCGCTCGGCGCACCTCCTCGCGGTGACGCCGCAGGAGCTCGAGGCGCTCGGCCTCGCCGCCGCCGGAGCGCACCAGCTCCGCGTAGCGCTGCATGTCACTGACGGCCATGCCGGTCTCGCGAAGCCTGGTGATAAGGCCGAGCCAGTCCAGGTCAGAGTCGCTGAACCGGCGTCGTCCGTTGGCGTCCCTGGCCACCGGCCCGAGCAGCCCGATGCGCTCGTACCAGCGCAGCGTGTGCTGGGAGAGCCCGCATTTCTCGGCCGCCGCGCTGATGCTCCAGATCGTCACGGTTACGAGCCTATGAGTTAGAGTGCGCTCTAACGCAAACGGGCCCCGGCCGCGCCCGATCAGCCGTGCCGCAGAATGCGCAAGCCCGCCGGGCCCGATGGTCGCTCAGCCGAAGTAGTGGCCCTTGTCGAGGTCCTCGATAAGACCCGGCTGAGTCGGCCGCCAGCCGAGCAACTCGGTCGTGAGCGCGCTTGACGCCGGGCAGTCGAGCCCGAGGATCATGCCAAGGAAGCCGAGATCCTCGGCCGGGGCGGAGGCGGTCGGCAGGTTCAGGTGGCGACCGATCACCGCGGCGAATTCGCGCACCGGCACGCCCTCGTCGGCGACCGCGTGCAGCACCGACCCGGCCGGCGCCCGCTCCACCGCCAGCCGGACCAGGGCAGCGGCGTCGACCACGTGCACCGCCGGCCAGCGGCTCGACCCGTCGCCGACGTAGCCGACGGCGCCCCGGTCGCGGGCGATGCCGATGACACGGGAGATGAGGCCGTGGTGGTCACCGTCGCCGTGCACCGACCGGGGCATCCGCACGACCGACGAGCGGACGCCGCGGGCGGCCAGGTCGAGGACGGCCTGGGCGTTCTTGTCCCGTCCGGCTGCGGGCCCGCCGAAGACCGGGAAGTCGCGCTCGGTCGCCACCCGGCCCGGCACCGCGGGCGTCCCCGAGGCGGCGACCAGCGGTTTGCCGGTGCCCTCGAGCGCGTCCGCGAGCGCCTCGACCGCGCGCCGGTCGATCTGGACCGACTCCTCCCTGCGGGTGAAATCGTGGACGTAGGCGAGGTGGATGACCGCGTCGGCGTCGACCGCCCCGGCCCGCAGGGCGTCCAGGTCCTCCAGGTCGCCGCGGAGCGCCTCGGCCCCCAGGGCGGCGACGGCCGCGGTCGACGAGTCGGACCGGGCGAGCCCGCGTACCTGGTGTCCCGCGCCGATGAGCTCGGGGACGACGGCCGATCCGATCCAGCCGGACGCCCCGGTGACGAATACGCGCATGAGCAGCTCTCCCTATCGTGATGAGACCTTTGTCCCGTCACTGTATCAGCGTGACGGGACAAAGGTCTCATCAACTATGCTGTGGGCATGGCCCGATGGGAACCCGATGCGCGGCAGCGCCTGGTCGCCGCCGCGCTCGACCTGTTCACCGAGCAGGGCTACGACGACACCACCGTCGCCCAGATCGCCGACCGGGCCGGGCTGACCAAGAGCACCTTCTTCCGGCACTTCCCGGACAAGCGGGAGGTGCTGGTGGCCGGCCAGGACACGCTGTCCCGGCTCCTGGCGGAGGGCATCGCTGCCGCCCCCGGGTCCGCCACGCCGCTCGAGGCGGTCGCCCTCGGGCTCGAGGCCGCCGCCACGGCGTTCACGCCGGAACGGCGCGAGCTCGCGCCCAGGCTCCAGGCGGTCATCGCCGCCAACGGCGAGCTGCAGGAGCGCGACGCGCTCAAGCACGTCGGCCTGGCCAAGGCGATGAACGACGCCCTCAGGCAGCGCGGGGTGCCCGACCCGGCCGCCAGCCTCGCCGCCGAGCTCGGCGTCATCGCGCTGCGGCGCGCCTCCGCCCGCTGGACCGACCCCGCCAACGACCAGCCGCTGGGCGACCTCGCCCGCCAGTCGCTGCAGGAGCTGCGCGCGGCCAGCGCCGCTCTCGGCTAACGGCAAGGTCGGCCCGCAGATCAAACCCATGCTCTCGAACGGACCGGACTGGCTCTATTCGGCTCCATTCCCGTCCGCCATCCGCTGGCAGAGCCAGGCGAGCGAGAGCGGGTACCGGTAGTCGATGCCGGCGTGGGTCGCGTCGAAGAGCTCGTAGCGGATCGACTCCTGCGCCACCCCCACGTCGAGCAGCGCCGCCCGGAACGCCGACGCCCCCACGTCCAGATAGAAATCGTCCCTGGTCCCGGCGTCGATCCAGACGCCCCGGAGCCCGCGCAGGGCGGCGGCGTGGCGCGGCGCCATCCGCACCGGGTCCCAGTCCAGCCAGCGCTGCCACACGTCCGGCCGCAGCACCCCGGTGACCGGGTCGAACGGCAGCTCGGGGGTGCCGTCGTCGCGGGCGGAGAAGCAGGCGGTGACGCCGAGCAGCGCGACCAGGGGCATGTCCTCCGGCTGCGTGAACGACACCCGGGACCGGAACTCGTCCCACCACCGGAAGATGTCACCGTCGTACTTCCGCAGGTGCCGGACGGCGGCGGGGAACTCCGGGATGTAGGAGTACTCGTAGAGCGCGTCGCCCGCGTGCGTCGCCAGCGCGCCGAACAGATCGGGCCGCAGCATCGGCGTGATCATGGCGCCGAAGCCGCCGCTCGACTTGCCCATGATCGCCCGGTGGGCGGCGTCCGGGATCGTCCGGTACAGCGCGTCGACGTAGGGCACGACCTCGTCGCACAGGTACGAGTGGTAGCGCCCGGTGCCGGGCGAGTCGACGAACTGGCTGCCGCCGTAGGCGGTCCAGGCGTCCACGTACACGACGACCGCGGGCGGCGCGTCGCCGCGGGCGAACATCGCGTCGGCGGTCTCGGGGAACGGCTGCCGGAACGCGGTCCGGTTCCGCCACATCGCCACGTGCCCGGTGTAGCCCTGGATCACGTAGACGACGGGGTACCCGCGGTCCGGCGAGTCGTCGTACCCGGGCGGCGTGTACACCAGCAGCGGCCGCTCCGAGGGATCCCCGAGCGGGTTGCCCCGCAGCAGCTCGCTGCTGATCACGTGCTCGTGCATCCGTCCGGACAGCTCAGCGATCCATGGCAACATAACCACGATCATTTCACTCGCCCCCGCGGCCCTGCGGTTACGGCTGGGCGCCGAGCGTCACGGTCGCCTTCTTGCCCTTCGCCCCGTCCCGCGCGTAGCCGATCGTGACCGTGTCGCCGGGCTGCTTGGTGAGCGTCAGCTCCTGCAGCTGGACGTTGGTGGTGGCGGTCTGGCCGTCGATCTCGGTGATCACGTCGCCCTGCTGCAGGCCCGCCTTCGCGGCCGGGCCCCCGGGCACGACGCCGGCCACGAACAGCCCGCCCTTCAGCCCCGCCTGCGCGGCCGCGTCGGCCGGGATCGGCAGCGTCTGCACGCCGAAGTACGAGTGGGTCGCGCGGCCGTTGGCGATGAGCTCGTTGGAGATCGTCTGGGCGATGCTGACCGGGATCGCGAAGCCCAGCCCGACGTTCCCGGCCGAGGATCCGCCCTCAGGGCTGGGCACGGTCGCGCCCGCCGTCGGAACGCCGATGAGATCACCCGAGCAGTTCACCAGCGCGCCGCCGCTGTTGCCGGGGTTGATCGCGGCGTCGGTCTGCAGCGCCGACACCAGCAGGGCGGAGTGGTCGTCCTCGGCCGGCACCTCGACCGTCCGGTCCATCGCGCTGACGATGCCGGACGTCACCGTGCCGGACAGCCCGAGCGGCGCCCCGATCGCGACGACCGGCTGGCCGACCTGCACCGAGTCCGACGAGCCGAGCCCGATCACCTTCAGGTTGTCCGACTGCGCGACCTTGAGCACGGCCAGGTCGGTCAGCACGTCCCGGCCGACGATGGTGGCGGGCACCGTGGTCCCGTCCGAGAACGTCACCTCGACCTTCCCGCCGTTGACGGCGATCGCGATCACGTGGTTGTTGGTCAGGATGTAGCCGTCGGACTTGATCACCTCGCCGGACCCGGTTCCGGCGCCCGCCGCCCCGGCCGCGGCGATCGTCACGACCGAGGGGAGCACCTTGTCGGCCACCGAGGTGACCGCGCAGCCGACGTCCGAGCTGGCCGAGGTGCTGCTGCCGTTGCTGCCGCTGCTGCTGCCGCTCGACGAGCAGCCGGCCAGCGCCGCGCCGGCCGCGACGGGCACGACCAGCCAGGGCAGCCAGCGGCGGTGAGCGATGCCGCGCTCGCTCATCCCGTGAACCTCCGGCTCGAGGCGGCGGAATCGGCGGCGGAGTCGGCCGAGGCGTCGCGCGCCCGCTGACCGGGGACGCTGACGTCCCCGGCCCGGCTGGCGTCCTTGACCGCGTGCCTGAACGCGAACGCGCCGAACATTTCCATGACCCCCATGACGATGAACCAGATGCCCATCAGGACGGCCAGCGTGGTGATGGACGCGATCGGCGCCGAGATGACGACGATCCCGGCGATCAGGCTGATGACGCCGAAGAAGATCGACCAGCCGGTCCCCATCCGGGTGGCGGCTCCGGAAAAGCCGGCGATCAGCGCCGCCAGGCCCTGGACCACCCAGGTCAGGCCGATGACGAGGCCGATCAGGGCGAGGCTGAGGTGCAGGTGCCTGATCAGCACGAGCCCGGCCACGATGAACACGACGCCCGCGATCCCGCGCCAGACGCGGCCGTGCTCCTCGCCGCGGAACGCCTCCACGACGTTGTAGATCCCGGAGATGATCACGAGGACGCCGAGCAGCACGGCGATCACGGCCAGCGACGTCTCCGGGACGGCGGCCACGATGATGCCGAGAATCGCGGTGGCCAGGCCGACGACGAACGCCGCCCGCCAATCCAGCAGTCCGCCCAACGTCAGCTCGGACTGGAGCGACTCGTCGGAACGTTCGGATGTCATCTCTACTGTCCCTCCTAGTTTGCCGCCAGCGTGCCCCGGGCACGACTGGCCGGCCTCATCCCAGGAGGGTGAATTTCCCGGCCGTCAGCTCCGGGGCAGCACGAACCGCTCCATCGCGTTGGCGAAGCCCTCGTCGCTGTTGGAGGTGGTGACCCGGCGGGCCGCGTGCTGTACCTCGGGGCTCGCGTTGCCCATCGCGATCGAGAGCCCCGAGTGGGCGAACATCAGCACGTCGTTCGGCATGTCGCCGATGGTGGCGATGGCCTCGGCCGGGATCGAGTACCGCTTCGACAGGTACTGCGCGACCGCGCCCTTGTTGGCGTCCGGGTGGGTCACGTCCAGGTAGTAAGGCTGGGACCGGGAGGCGGTCACGTGGTCGCCGAACTTGTCGTGGGCGGCGGCCGAGGCGCGGGCCACGGCGTCGAGGTCGTCGCTGACCCCCACCAGCTTGGCGATGTTCTCGGTGAGCCCGTCGAGGCCCTTCATGACCTTCGGCTCGAACTTCACGGTGGCCGTCTCCTTGGCGACGTGCGCGCCCTTGGGGTCGGGCACGTACCAGTCCGCCCCCTGGTAGACCCAGGTGTCCAGGTGGAACGAGCCGAACAGCTCGGACACCGGCTTCACCAGGTCCTCCGGCAGCACCCGCTGCTCGATCACCGACATGTCCCGGTTCACCAGCAGGCCCCCGTTGAAGGCGGCGATCGGGGTGCTGAGGTTGAGCGGCTCGATCAGCATCGACATGCCCTTCGGCGGCCGCCCGCTGGTGACCGCGAACAGGATGCCGGCCTCGCCCAGCTTGCGCACGGCCTCGATGGCGCGGTCGGTCAGCACCTTGTCGTTGGTCACCAGGGTGCCGTCGACATCGGCCAGGACCAGTTTGATGCTGCTGCTCGCCACGAGGTCTCCCCGGATCGCCGGCCAACGGAAAAATTCAAAATTGATGCTATCGAACGGACCGTTGCTCCGCCCCGATCGCCCATTCCCCGTCGACCACGGTTCACCGCCCGTTGGGCCTGGGGGTGAGACCACGGTCCGTTCGAGATAACCGGGTTTGATCTTTTTGCGCTGGTCGTGAACCTGAGCCGGGTCGGGTGCAATAGACGGGGTGATGGACGACGACGAGCTGATCGCGAGCCTGGCCGGCGGCGATGACACGGCGCTGCGGGAGCTGTTCACCCGGCACGCCCCGTGGCTGGCCGCCAGGCTCCGTACGGCCCTGCCGCCGGACGACGTCGAGGACGTGCTGCAGGAGACGTTCCTCGCCGTGTGGAAGAACGCCCGAACCTACCAGCCGCGCGGTACCCCGGCCGCCTGGCTCTGGGTGATCGCGCGGAACCAGGCCGCCCTGCTGGTGCGGAAGCGGGGGCCGGCCCACCAGGCCCTGCTTGACGAGGCCGGCCAGTTCGCTCCGCTGCCTGGCAGCGACCCGGCCGAGGCAGCGGCCACCAGAACGGACCTCGCCGTCGCGGCGGACGCGGCGCTCGGACCGCCCGGCTGCCCGGACCGCGAGGTATGGCGCTTGCTGTACGAGGAAGACCGGCCGGTCGCGGAGGTGGCGGAGCTGATGGGCGTGCCCGAGGGAACTGTGAAGAGCCGCGCTCACCGGGCGCGACGCCTGCTGCGCGGGGTTCTTGGAGGGGTGCAGTGAACGATGACATCGACCTGGACCGCGTCTGGGTGCACGTCGCCGCGGAAGTCTGGCGCCGCCGTCCGGGCAGGCTGGAGCGGACGGCGGCGCGGCTGCTGCGCTCGCCGGGTCTGG
>Ga0302235_10002684_pt1 | contig 12668 bp, 7 predicted proteins | sample II_Palsa_N3_3_FD_193577 | JGI IMG/M metagenome (GOLD analysis project Ga0302235, IMG submission 193577) | Peat permafrost microbial communities from Stordalen Mire near Abisko, Sweden - II_Palsa_N3_3 | ecosystem: Environmental > Terrestrial > Soil > Palsa > Peat permafrost | place: Sweden... | reverse complement strand
GGCCGCCAGCTCAACCGTGATCATGATCTGCGCAGACCGGTCACGATCGCGCACGCCGGGATCCAGAAGATGACGCCACTCGAAAATCCGTACCTATGGAACATTGGGCCGGTTCTAACCGGCCCAATGTTCCATAGGGTCGATGGCTCCGCGTCACGCTGGCCCCACGGGCCGCGGCGGCCTCTGCAGACTCTTTAGTTTCGGCCGGAGGCTGGTACTGGTACTGGTAGTGACACACGATAGATTGCCTGCCCTCGACTCTTGAGAGCAGGGAGGCTGGTGGGGCTCGTGAGGCGCGGGGGGCGAAGGCCACGGGGGGCGGTGGGTGTGCGGGGGCAGGTAGCGGGGCCCGTTTCGTCAGTTGTCCTTGATTTTTCCGTCTTCGAGTTCCAGGACGGAATCGGCGATGCTGATCAGGTTCGGGTCGTGGGTGGCGACCAGGGCGGTCACGCCCTCGGACTGCACGACGGTGCGGAGCAGCCGCATGATCTGTTTCCCGGTCTCCGAGTCAAGCTGGCCGGTGGGCTCGTCCGCCAGCAGCAGCTGCGGGCGGCCGGCCAGCGCCCGGGCGATCGCGACCCGCTGCTGCTGCCCGCCGGAAAGCTCACCCGGCCGCTGCTTGGCGTGATCGCCGAGGCCGACGATGTCCAGCATGAGCCGGACCCGCTGCTCCCGTTCCTTCGCGGCCAGCCCGGCGATCCGCAGCGGCACGCCGACGTTCTCCGCCGCCGACAAGATCGGGATGAGGCCGAACGACTGGAAGATGAACGCCACCGACGTGCGCCGCAGGCGCAGCCGCTCGTGGTCGGACATCGCGGTCACGTCCTGGCCGGCCACCTGCACCCGGCCGCTGTCCGGCCGGTCCAGGCCGCCGACGACGTTGAGCAGCGTGGTCTTGCCCGACCCTGACCGGCCGCGCAAGGCCACCAGCTGGCCGGACCCGACCGTGAACGACACGCCCCGCAGCGCGCGGGTAGCCGTGCGCCCGCTGCCGAAGGTCCGGGTGACCTCCTCGGCAGCCAGCATGTCCGTCGCGAGCACCGGGTTCGGCGCGCTCATGACCTGTCCCGCTGGTCGGGCCAGACGCCGATGTGGTCGGGTTCGGCCTCGAGGCGGACCAGGTCCCGCATGCCCAGCGGTTCGGTCATTTCCTTCGGCAGCTGCAGTCGGCCGGCCCGGTCGAGCACCGCGTACTCCACCGCGTGCTGGGCCACCTCGCCGTCATCGCCGGTGGCGGCCAGCCGGTGGATCTCGGTGCTGGTCCGGCCGTCCCTGATCGCCACGACCCGGCGCACCACCGAGGACACCGCCGGGTCGTGCGTGACGATCAGCACGGTCACGCCGAGCTCTCGGTTCGCCGTCTGCAGCGCGCCGAACACCTCGGCCGCGGTGGCCGTGTCGAGTTCGCCGGTGGGCTCGTCCGCCAGCAGCACCTTGGGCTCGTTGACCAGGGCCACCGCGATGGCGGCCCGCTGCTGTTCGCCGCCGGACAGCTGATCGGGCCTGCGGCCCGCGCCGTCGCCCAGGCCCAGCAGGTCAAGCAGCTCGGCCGCACGCGCGCGGCGGCTGGGGACCCGGCTGCCTGCCAGCCGCATCGGCAGCTCCACGTTCTGCTGCGCGGTCAGGTAGGGCAGCAGGTTGCGCGAGGTCTGCTGCCAGATGAAGCCCACGGTCCGCCGCCGGTAGGCCAGCCGCTGCCGTGACTTCAATGCGGCCAGGTCGTGACCCGCGACCCTTACCGAGCCCGCGGTGGGGGTGTCCAGGCCGGCCAGGATGTTCATCAGGGTGGACTTGCCGCTGCCCGACGCCCCGACCAGCGCGACGATCTCGCCCTCGGCGACCAGCAGGTCCAGCCCCTGCAGCGCCTGGACCTCGATCCCCGCCGCGACGTAGATCCGCACCAGCCGGTCGCAGACGATCAGCGAGTCCGCGCCGAAGTCGCGGTGCTGCCGCGCTGCTTCCGCGCCCAGGTCCGCGAGGCTGGTGGCCATGTGCGTCACTCCCTTAGTGTGCCCGGAGCATGCCGGTAATGCCGCGACGGCTCCCCGTCCTGGCCTGCGCGACCAGCGCGGCCAGAGCGAGCACCACGATGGCCGCGGCGGGCAGGCCGAGCGCGAGCGCGTCGGGTGAGAACTCGACCGCGGCGCTGGTGCCGGTGAAGGCGGACAGGTCAATGGACGAGCCGATCAGGTGCGGCAGCGCGACGGCGCAGACCGCGCCGGCGACGACCGCGGCGAGCACGGCCGGCATGGTCTCGGCCAGCGCCAGCCCGGTGGGCCGCTCGTGGCCCATGACGGTCAGCCTGGCCAGGGTCAGTTCGCGGTCGGCGGACCCGAGCGCCAGGCCGAGGATCACGATGAACAAGCCGAACGCGGCGGCGGTGGCGATGGTGAGCACCACGATGAGCATGGCGCCGTGCTGCAGTGGTGAACTATCCAGCGAGGCGAGCACCGCGGTGCGGAAGGTGGTGGCGTTGCCGGGGAGCACCTGGCTGGCCACGGCGGTCAGCTGGCTGTCGTCGATCGAGGAGCCGGTGACCAGGATCATGTTGGGTGCGGGCTGACCGGCCGGGCCCGGCAGGGTCTCAATCGGCATGACCACGAACGTGCCGCCGCCGGGCTGGGCCGGCGTGCTGCTGACGGTGCCCACGACCCGCACCTTGATCGGTCCCACCGCGTAGAGCGAGTTCAGCTGGGTCGGCGCCGAGCCGAAGATAGCGGCCGCCGACGGCGAGGCGAGCACCGGCACCGTGGCGCCGAAGGCGAGTGTGCCGCCCGGAGCCCCGATTTTCCCGGCCGGGAAGGCCGGGAACGGGGTGCCGGCCACCACCGCCGCGTAGCTGGCCGGATCCACGGCGGCCACCGTCACCGGCTGGCCGCCCGGCGTGACCCAGTTGGTGTTCCAGACCGCGGTTGCCTGCCGCACGCCGCGCACCGCCGCGATCGCCTTCACCGCGACCGAACTGACCACCGGCGAGTCGGGGCCGGCGTTGATCAGCACATCCGCCCCGGTGGTCTGCCAGGACGCCGCGACCTCGCCCCGGGTGATGCCGTCGTTGACCATCCCGGCGAAGGTGGCCAGGCTGAGCGCGAGCACCAGCCCGAACGCGGGCAGCACCCCGGTCAGCGAGGACCGGGCCGCCTGGGACAGCGCGATGAAGCCGGTAGCGCTGGCGCCGCGGGCCGAGGCGGCCAGCAGGGCGCGGACGGCCAGTGGATAAAGCCGCAGCATGACCAGGACGACCGGGATGGCCACCAGCACCGGCGTAAGGGTGAGGTACAGGTCGATCCCGCCGCCCGCCGGCAGGCCCTGGTGGTGCAGGACGACCAGGCCGGCCACCGCGGCGGCGCACGCCGTGATCTCGGCCACCGGGCGGCGCCACGCCCTTTTCGGCCGGCCGGCCTCGGCGCTGGTGATCCGGGCCGGGTTGCTGGGCGGCCCGGGCCTGCGGTGCTGCCACGCCGCGATAAGCGGCGGGCCGGCCAGCGCGGCCAGGATCACGATCCCGGCCAGCGACCAGCCGGCCGACAACGACGCGGCGCCGCCGGGGATCAGGGCGATGGCCAGGGCCGCGCCGATCAGCGCGGCCGGGACGGTCGCGACCAGCGAGACCCGCGTCATCACCGCGGCGACCTGCCGCAGCGACCCGCCCCGGGCCCGCAGCAGGCCCAGCTCGCCCTCGCGTCGCGCCACGATCATCCGGGCCGCCAGCAAGATCACCGTCGCGCCGACCACGATCAGGCTGCCGAACAGCAGCAGCAGCACCGTTTCTACGGCCGCCTGGGTGGCCAGGAACGTCGACAGGTTCGAGATCAGCGGCGAGGCGGCCGTCAGCGCGACCGCGCCTTGCGCCAGCGCGCCGGTCAGCGCGGGCGTCACCGTGACCGCCCGGTTCAGGGCGTTCGCGAGCCCGTGCGCCTGGCTCGCGTTCACGCCGCCGACGCTGAGCGGGAATTCCCAGTTCAGCTCCATGCCGGGGCCGTTGAACGCGGTCTGCATCGGGGCGAGCTGGTCAGGGTCCGCGAAGACGCCCCCCACCCAGTAGGGCAACGCCGGCGGGAGCGGGACGTTGAGTTCTGGTGTGCCCGCGATCAAGTCCTGCGTCCAGAAGGTCGAGCCAGGGTCGTGTTCGGCCAGGATCGCGGTGACGAAGAGGTCGACCGCGGCGCCCGCGGATGTCACCGTCAGGCGGCTGCCCACGTGCAGCCCGAACCGCGCGGCGATCTGCGTGGTAGCCGCCACGGCCAGCGTCCCCGGCGGAGCCGTGGTGGTCGCGTAGCTGCCCGCCACGACCTGGGCGTAGCTGGTGAACGGGTCGCGGTAGACGACCTCGAGCTTCGGGATCCCTCCGGCCTGCGCGCGGGGCCCCACGCCCGCGGCGGCGAGCAGGTTCGTGGTCAGGCCGGCCCACGCGCCCGGGCCCAGCGGCAGCGGAAGCGCCGCGAAGCCGCGGCCGAGTTCGCGCGTCGCCGCGGTGAGCTCGCTGCCGGTCAGCTGAGGACCAATCCCGGACCCGGCCAGCTGGCCGGTGAAATCGGACCAGCTGGTGCTCACCTGGACGGTCTTGGTGGTGTCGACGAGCCCGGCCAGGGTCTGGTGCAGCGCCTGGGACCGCGTGTGCAGGCTAAGTGCCGGCCCGGCCAGCGCCGCGAACACGCAGCCGCAGACCAGCAGGGCCAGCGCGAGCGTACTGCCGGCCGCGGCGCCTACCGCCCGGCTCAGCGCCGGTATCCGGGTCACGCCGACTCCGCGGCGCGCAGCTCGGCGGCGGCGTCCGGTCGCCGCGCGATGGTGAGGGCCGCCGCCAGCACCGGCAGCACGGCGACCGCCAGGGCCAGCGGCAGCGTCTGGGACCAGCTGAACTGGATCAGCACCGGCGGCACCGGCGTGGTCGCGGACGAGGTCAGGGTGATGGCCGGGACCAGCAGTTCGGCGAGCACGGCGCCCAGCACCAGGCCGGCCAGCGCGGACGGCAGGCTCAGCATGAGCTTTTCCAGGCAGAGCTGCCCGGCCGCGGCGCGCGGCGGTACGCCCAAGGCGGCCAGCAGCGCGTTTTCGGCCCGGCGCAGCCGCACGCCGGCCGCGATGCTCACGCAGAATCCGGTGATGGCCAGCACCGCGGCCGCCAGGGCGACGGCCAGCAGCGCCTGCTGCGGCACGGTCGACAGCGGATTGCTCAGCAACCCGGACGCCACCCCGTCCGCGCTGGTGACGTCGGAGCCCGGCGGCAGGGTGGCGGCCAGTCCAGGCGGCACCCCGGATGCCCCGGATGCCCCGGATGCCCCGGATGCCCCGGAGACGCCGGACGTGGTGGCGAGCCACCACTGGCCGGCCAGGGCCGGCGGCAGCTCGCTGCGGGCCAGGGTGTCCTGCAGGCGGCCGAGGTCGATGATGAGGGCGCCGCCGCTGACGGGCACGGTCGGGAACGTCGACATCGCCGCCACGATCTTCACCCTGATGATCGCGCCGTTGATGTCGGCCTGGACGATGGATCCGACGCTGGTGCTGCTGGCGGCGAGATAACCCCGCGTGGCCAGGGCCGGGATGGCCGTCACGGGCGCCGCCACGGTCAGCTCGAGTGAGGCGGCGACCGTGCTGGGGGGCACGCCGGGGATTCCGCTCGCCGCCAGCCCGTAGCCCGGATTGAACGTTACGCTCAGCGCGCCGCGGCCGGTACCTGCGGCGGACGAGACGGCGGGCGGGCCCGACGGGCCCTGGGTGCCTGCCGTCTGACGGGCGCCGGTCAGCTCGGCGGACGAGGCGACGGCCGGCCAGCCGCGCAGCGCCGCCCCGGCTACTCCGGCGGCCCCCGGCGCGCCGGACACGCTGTCCACGGTGAACACGGCCGGCCCGCGGGCCCGGGTCGCGGGCAGCGTGTAGGCCAGGCTGACCGCGATCAGCCGCACCGGGTAGACGGACCCGGCCGTCCCGGTGGCCCTGGTGCCCGCGGCTCCGCTGGTGAGGGCGGCGGTCAGGGTGTGGTCCTGGCCGTCGGCGGGCAGGGTGCCCGCGTCGACCTGGTAGACGTCACCGTCCGCGTCCTGCAGCGACACGGTCACCGTGGCCGGGGCCAGCCCGAGTGACGCCGGACCTAGCCGCGCGACGAGCCCGAATTCCGCCGGGCGGCCGGGCAGCGCCAGTCCGCTGGCCGGACCCGCCGGACCCGCCGGACCCGCCGGACCCGCCGACCCGGTCGGCCTGATCAGGCCGAACAGCCTGGCCGCGGGTAGCGACGACTGATCCGCGCGGAGCAGTGACACCGTGGCCGCCTGGGCCGAATCGATGGCGAGGGTTTCGGTCGTTCCGGTCGGCTCGGGGAAGGTCGCGACGGGCATGACCTGCCGGACTCCCGGCAGGCCCGCGAGGGCGTTGGCCTGGGCCAGCGAGAGCGGCTGGCTGGTTTGCACCCGCACGTCCGCGCCCGCGTCGAACGCGGCCTGGTCGTGGTCGGAGCGCGTCCAGCTCTGCCGCTGCGCCAGCGCGAGCGTTCCCGTCGCCACGGCCAGCACGATCAGCAGCGCCGCGCCGCCCTGCCTGATCGGCTGACGGCTGATCTGCCAGCTGGCCAGGGCCGCGGTCAGCCGCCGGCCGTGGGCGGCCAGCCGGTCACCGGCCTTGCCGCCGGCCGGCAGCAGGCGCAGGGCCAGAACGGTACCGCCCGCCAGCGCCAGCGCAGGCGCGATCACGATCACTGGGTCGACGCCGAAGTTACCGTTCGCGCCGGCCGACACCGCCGAGTAGTGGTGCAGCTGCCAGCCCGCGACCACGGCCAGCAGCACCAGGGCGAGGTCGGCGCCCGCCCGGGTGATGCCGGAGACCGCGGCCTGCCTGCCCCGGCGGGCCCGGGCGGTGCCCGGCGTCACCGTGGTCAGCGCCGGTATCACCATGATCAGCATCGCCCCGAGGGCGACCGCGACGGCCGCCGGCCAGGCGTCCCCGGCCGCGGTCCCGATCCCGGCTCCGGTCCCGGCTCCGGTCCCGGTCCCGGCCGCCCCGGCCCCGGTGAACAGCCCGGCGAGCAGCACGCCGGCCACCCCGCCTGCTGCCGAGGCCAGCACGCACACCGGTATCGCTTCGGCCGCGGCCAGCCCGACCAGCTGCCGCCGGGTGGCGCCGCGCGCGGTCAGCATGGCGGCCTCGCCCTCGCGCTGGCCCGCGAGCAGCCGCGCCACCGCGAGCAACGCCGCGGCGGCGAGCAGGAACAGCAGCACGGCGCAGATGGCCAGCAGCGAGCGGGCGACGTCCTCCTCGTTCGCGGTCCCGGTGAGCACCGCGGGCAGGCTCGTGCTCAGCGCCAGCGCCGGAAGCAGCTGGGCGTCCTGCAGCGTCTGCTTTACCACCCCCACGTTGGCGGCCACGGTGGTCAGCTGGCCGACGGGGATGCTCGCCGTGCTCGGCTGGGCCAGCCAGGAGCCCGAGAAGACGGCCAGCGGTCCGGCGAGGGCCGCGGCCGGGACGGTCAGCGGGCCGTAGGTGGTGAAACCACTGGCCGTGCTCTCACCGGCCAGGGCGATGTCGTCCAGGCCCCAGTACGACGACGACAACTGGCGGGGACGGTACAGACCGGTCACGATGAACCGGACGTATCGCAAGGAGACCCGGTCCTGCATGCGCAGCACGTCACCGTCGGTCACGTGCAGCAGCGCGGCGGCCGCGGCGGGCAGGGCCGCCGGGACGGGCTGCCCGCTGGCCGGCGGGCCTGGCCACCGGCCGGAGACCAGCGTCGCGTGCGCGGTGATGTCGCCGAGCGCGGCGGCTTCGGCGATGGGCTGGTTGCCCGCGCCGGCCGGCCGGGCGGGCAGCGAGCCGGGCACGAACCCCAGCGGATCAGACCAGTCGGCCTGGTAGAACGCGAACGGCGTGCCGTCGAGCGCCGCAGAGATCCGGCCCGGCAGCGCGGCGGTATACTGGGCGGCCTGGCTGGCGTTGACGTTGCCGCTGATCACCAGCGCCGTCCCGGCCGCGCCGCTCAGGTCGTGGCGCGCCGCGCGCGGCAGGGCCTGCCCGCTGAAGGTCGCGAGCGCGGTGGCCAGGGCCGCCGCCACGATGATGGTGAGCGCCGCCGCGATGACGACCAGGCGGTGGGCGTTCATCCGTGGCAGGGTGAGTGAATCCCCCGTCCCTGCACCCCGTGTCAACCCCATTAGCACAGCAGCCTACGATCCGGACAGGCTGATAAAAAGAGCGCGTATACGAGCTGGAACCGGTCTGTAACCCGACCGGGACAACGCAACCTACCGGATGTTCGGCTAGTTAAAAGGGGGGCTGACGGTGTCGGTCATCGTCATCACCGGGGCCGCCGGCCTCGTCGGGTCCATGCTGCGGACCAGGTTGGCCCGGCCGGGCCGGACGCTCCGCGTCCTCGACATCGCCCCGCTCCTGGCCGGGCCGGGCGAGGAGGCGATCCAGGCGTCGGTGACCGACGTCGACGCCATGACCGCCGCCTGCCAGGGAGCGGACGCCGTCATCCACCTGGCCGGGATCCCGGGTGAGGCGCCCTGGCCGCGCATCCTTGAGGTGAATATCAACGGCGGCTACACGGTGTTCGAGGCGGCCCGCCGGGCCGGGACGCCGCGGGTCATCTTCGCCTCCTCCAACCACGCGGTGGGCTTCGTCCCGCGATCGGCGTTCCCCGTGCCCGACTACGCGTTTCCCGCGCCCGACAGCTACTACGGCATCTCCAAGGCCAGCACCGAGGCGCTGGCCGCGATGTACCACCACCGGTACGGCATGGACGCGATCTGCGTGCGGATCCTGTCCTGCTTCCCCGAGCCGCGGACCGTGCGCATGCTGTCCACCTGGCTGTCGCCCGACGACGCGGGCCGGCTCTTCGAGGCGTGCCTGACCACGGACAGGCCCGGGTTCCGGGTCGTCTTCGGGGTGTCCGCCAACACCCGGGGCGGCTGGGTCTCGCTGGCCGAGGCCAAAGCCCTGGGCTACGAACCCCGGGACGACGCGGAGGCCTACGCCGCCCGGATCATCGCGGAGCACGGTGCGGCGGCCCTGCCGGACCCGGACACCGACCCGGTGCTGCGCTACCTGGGCGGCGAGTTCACCCTCCCCGACGCGCAGGTGCCGCAGGCCTAGGCTCCGCGGCCCCCGGACTCAGTGCTGGCGTTCTTCGTCGTGGTGAATGCGGTCCAGGCAGATCGCGATGCAGACGATGAGAGCGTCGTTCTCGCCCGGGGCGACGTCGACGCCGTAGCTGTCGCGGACCCGGAACCACGACCGGGAGACCTGAGCGATAACCTGCCCGCCGTCGCGGATCTCGAAGTCCTTGTCGATGATGTTCCCGACCGCCTCGAGCCGGCCTCCGCCCGGAATATCAATGAACGAACGGTGGTGCAGCGGTGAGATCACCGCCTTGTGCACCGTGGCCACAACCGCCCCGTCGTGCTCGATCTCCATCGCGTCGGTGAACGTGAGGAACCTCTTATGGATGGTCGCGAGCTTTTGCCCCGAGGCGTCCTTGAGCTCGAAGGTCTCGCGCAGCCTGAGCGCCTTGCCGTCCACACCGAAGACCTTGTTGCCCTGCTCGTCGGTGACCCAGAAGTCGTCGGTGATGGAGAAGAGCCGCTCCCGCACGAGATAGCGCATAGCGCTGAGGTTATCCGGGTTCGCGCTGCCGGGCCCGTTCCGTGTCCCCGGATCCGGGGGTCGCACTTTGCATACAGTCGCCGATAGCCTCTGAACTGCTTAGTCGTACAGCGAGTAAAGCGAGATCACACAGGGGGTGACGATGACGGTGATGATGATGCGTCCGCTGCCACGGCCGGTGCCGCTGCGCCAGTCGGTCTACGACGCGCTCATCGACCTGATCGTCGGCGGCGAGCTGCGACCCGGCCAGCACATGGTGGAGACCGATCTCGCCCGTCAGCTCGGGGTCAGCAGGCAGCCGATCCGCGAGGCGCTGCACCGCATGGAGGCCGAGGGATGGGTGGACCTGCGGCCTAGCCAGGGTGCCTTCGTCCATGTGCCGACCGATTCCGAGGTGGACGATCTGCTCGACGTGCGCGCGCTGCTCGAGGCCGAGACGGCCAGGCTGGCCGCCCGCGCGCCGAGTCCCGCCCAGGTGGCCAGGCTGAGGGAGATCTGCCGCGAGGGGCAGGCGGCGGCCGACGCGGACGACTTCGGCGAGGCCGTGGCGGTGAACAGCCTGTTTCACGCCGAGGTCGCCGCCATCGGAGGTAACGCAGTCCTGGCCGAGCTGGCCGACATCGTCGGCCGCCGGGTGCAGTGGTACTACCGGCTGGTGGCCCCGGAGCGCTCGCACAGCGCGTGGACCGAGCACGACGAGCTGATCGCCGCGATCGAGGAGAACGACGCCGACCGCGCCGAGTCACTCGCGCGCAAGCACACCGAGCGGACCCGGGCCGCCTATCATCGCCCCCGGGAAGCCTGACGGCCATCGCCCCCGGTAAGCCGCCCGGTCCAGTTCGGCCGCGGCCGGGGTCATTTTCCGCTCCTCGGTTCGACCGCTTACGGGATAAGTCGCTTAGTGCAATAGGGTGCCTACCCTCGGCCAGCGTACGGAGGCGCGACTTGCCGTAAAGCCCGGAATGCATGATGCGGAGCGCGGCCGGGCAGTAGCGTGGGTCTTCATTCGTGGGCTCGCTGCGCCACAGATTATCCAAGTAGGTAGCAGAGTGTCTCGTTTGTCGCGATGATGCTAGTGATCATTGACCTGCTGTATGACAGACAGGGGAGTGACCCGGTATATGAGGAGTGGTTCGCCGACTCCAGATGGCCGAGGATGGCCATCCGTGCAACGTCCGTCTCCGGATGAGGCAACGAGCGGTCCAGTCCAGCAGGGACCCGGGCCACGAAGCGATCCCCGCGTTGGCCCCGGCGGACGGCGCGAGGTGCCGTTCGGTCCCGAGATTTCCTGGCCTCGAGGTTTCCGTCAATTTGACCAGCAGTCCCGGGACGGGCTCGAGTCCGGGTACGACACCGGGTCCGTCTATCAGCAGCCAGCCGTGGACGAGGCCGGCTACGGCGATCCCGGTTACGCGGATCCCTCCTACGACGGCCCGAGGACCGCGCCCGCCGATCCCGCCTTCCGTGGTGGAACCGGTTCCAGGACGCCGTCCGGTCCGGCGGCCTTCGGCTGGTCCGGTTACCTTCAGCCCGAGACCGCGGTGCCCGGCTACCAGGTTCCCGACTTCCGCGATTCCTCTCCTTCCGGGTACGCAGCGCCCGGATACGCAGCGCCGGAGTACGCAGCGCCGGAGTACGCAGCGCCGGAGTACGCAGCGCCCGGATACGCAGCGCCGGAGTACGCGGATCCCGGCTCGCAGCCCCAGGACTTCACAGCCGCGTCAGCCGGCGAGCATGACATCTATCCGGTGACCGGTGCCCAGCAGGCCCTGCCCGACTACCCGGTGACCGGCGCCCAGGAGGCTCTGCCGGACTATCCGGTGACCGGTGCCCAGCAGGCTCTGCCCGACTATCCGGTGACCGGCGCCCAGGAGGCCCTGCCCGACACCGACCCGCAGCCGCTCGCGCGTCCCACCGACCCGCGCCTTGAGGGCATCCGCTACGACGAGCTGCGCTACGACGAGCCGTCCGATGGCGAGCCGTCCGATGGCGAGTCGTCGGCTCACCGCGGCTTCGACGGGTCTTTTGACGATGAGTCGTGGTACGAGGAGCTGCGCCGCAGCGGTCCCGCTTACCTGCAGACGCCTCGTGACAAGCCCTTCCCGGCGGGTCCTGCGTCCCCGGCTGAGGCCGGGGTTCCCGGGCCCGGTCCGCAGCCCGGCTATTTGCAGGCGCCCGCGGCTGATTGGTTTACTGGCCCTGGGCCTGGCCGCGGCGACCGGGGAGACCGCGGCGGCTCGGCCGCTGCGCTGGACACCGGGCGCGCGACCAGCGCGAGCGCACGACCCGGCGGACCGCCCGAGCCACGTAGCGGACTACGGACGGGCACCGCGGCCGGTGCAGGCTCCGGGCGCCAGCCAGGCTCCGGGCGCCAGCCAGGCTCCGGGCGCCAGCCAGACTCCGCCTTCCCGCCCGCTGTGACCGGCCGGGAAAGCGGCTTCCTGGGCGCGCCGACCGCACAGGTCGGCGTGCTGACCCCGCCCGCGCCGGTACGCCCCGGGCACGGTCTCGACGGCCCGGAGATCACGTCTTCCTGGCCTGCGGCGCCGCAGGTTGACGAGCTTGAGTCGTTTGCCGAGTTCTGGCGGGAAGACGACCAAGACGGCGATTACGCGGGCCTGTTCGGGGACCGGGTGGTCGCACCGGATGGTGCCAGGTCGGCCGCCAAGCGCCGGATCGGCCGCCGTCGCGGTGGCAGTAATGATCACCGGCTCTGGCTGGCTCTGGGCGGGGTGGTGGTCGTAGCCGCGGGCGCGATCACCGGGATCATCAAGTTCGAGTTTCCGTCGCACGGCGGACCCGCCCACACCATGGTGACCCCGTCCACGATCGGCACCTACGTCCGCACGATGGACCTGGAACGCCAGACGAACGTGGCCCAGCTGCGCGACGAAGTCATCAAGATGAGCTCGGGCCAGGCCAGCCGCGTGGTGTCGGCCGTGTACGAGTCCGGAAATTCGGCCGCCGGGAACGACGAGCAGATCATCATGTTCATCGGCGGTCATCTGGCGAACGCCGCTCCGGCCGCATCGGTCGCTAGCTTCACGCAGAAGTTCCCTGGTGCCGAGGTG
>Ga0302235_10002670_pt1 | contig 12727 bp, 10 predicted proteins | sample II_Palsa_N3_3_FD_193577 | JGI IMG/M metagenome (GOLD analysis project Ga0302235, IMG submission 193577) | Peat permafrost microbial communities from Stordalen Mire near Abisko, Sweden - II_Palsa_N3_3 | ecosystem: Environmental > Terrestrial > Soil > Palsa > Peat permafrost | place: Sweden... | reverse complement strand
ACAGTCGATAGCCCAGGCGGCACGATCTCCCTACCGTTGCTTCCAAGCAACCGCAAAGGAGTACCGCAGTGAGCCAGCAGGAAAACCTCAGGATCGTCCAGGAGATCTACGACGCGGTCGGGCGCGGCGACGTCGCAGCGATCCTCGACCGCGTTACCGACGATGTCGACTGGTCAGCCGAGGCGGCCAGTCATGCCGCGCCGTGGTACGGGCCGCGGACCGGCAAAGCGGGAGTCGCGAGCTTCTTCCAGGATCTTGCCGACAGCATCGAGATCACGGAATTCGGCTCTGGCGCGAATTCCGTGATTGGGCTGGCAGGTGATGGTGCTGGCGAGTCGCCGGCTGGGTGAGGTGTCCGGCGGCGGGTGGGGTGTTTGCGGGGTTTGGCCGGTGAAGGGCTGCTGGTCACGGTTTGACGGCCGGCGGCGTGTCATCGCGTGTAAGCAACGAGGCTCCGCTAGGACGTGGGGATCGACCAAGATCACCTGCGTCCGAGGAGCCTCGTTGGCGTCCCAGTCTGCCATGCGCGCGGTGCGGCCTGCTATTGCTGGCCGCTCGCCTGTTGCCGTGTCCGGTTGCTATGAGCTGTGCGAGTTGCTGTTCCCTCATCTGGCCGGGCTGTATGTGGAGCAGGTCGGGCCGGGCGGGGAAGGGGTGGTGATGCAGGCCCGGTCGCGGGCGGCGGAGGCGGCGTGCCCGGCGTGCGGCGTGTGGTCCTCGCGGGTGCATAGCGGGTATGTCCGCACGGTGGCTGACGGGCCGGCCGGAGGCCGCCCGGTGGTGATCCGGCTGGCGGTGCGGCGGTTCTTGTGCCACAACGCGGCCTGCCGCAGCGTTACGTTCGCCGAGCAGGTGGACGGGCTGACCGGCAGGTACCTGCGGCGCAGCCTGCCGTTGCTGGGGTTACTGGCCCAGGTCGGGCTGGCGCTGGCGGGCCGGGCCGGGTCCCGGCTGGCCGCCGTGCTGGGCGTCACGGCGCACCGGACCACGCTGCTGCGGCTGGTCGCCGCCTTGCCCGAGCCCGCGATCGGCGCCGCCCCGCAGATCCTCGGGGTCGATGATTTCGCGCTGCGGCGCGGCCAGGTATACGGGACCGTCCTGGTGGACATCACCGCCGGCCAGGCGATCGACCTGCTGCCGGACCGGGAAGCGGGCACCTTGGAGACCTGGCTGAAGGCGCATCCCGGCGCGCAGGTGATCTGCCGGGACCGGGCCGGTAATTACGCCGAGGGCGCCCGGGACGGCGCCCCGGACGCGATCCAGGTCGCCGACCGCTGGCACCTGTGGCAGTGCGCCGCGAGGCGCTGCTTGACCCGATGGAGGTGAGAGACCGTCCGTCGGCCCGCTGTCGCAGCAGCGGGCCGGAGCTGGAGGCAGCCTGAGCCGGGGATCGCCGGGGAGGGCGGGAGCAGCCTCGACAAAGTCGCGTCGGCCCGGTACTGCCGGATGGGCCGGGCGCGGTGAGCGAGACGGGAAGGTATACGCGAGGAACCGGTGTCGTTACGCCTCTTGATGTGCCGCCAGCTCAAACCCGGTGGATACGGGCTGGTCAGCGGTGCGCACCCGCCCCTAACCAGGAACGGGGAACTCCAGTCCGGGTCTTGCCAGCCTGGGATGGGAGGCCACGGTGAATGCCTGCGGCGTAACCGTGGCGAGGCCGCAGGGGCAGAGCCGGGTGCCTAACCCGTCAACGGGTCAGCAGTGAACGCGGGAACCGTCCGTGACCGCTCCGTACTCCGCCTTCCGGCCAGGGAGGCGGGGCGGATAGGCGCGATGCCTGCCGAAGGCGCGGACGGGGCGGAGCCGCCGTAGTACTCCGGGGCCGGGAAAGCCGGCCGCATGGGGAAGGGCGGCAGCGTGTCAGTCAAGGAAGGAGCTGTAATGCCCGAAGACGCACCGGGGAATCCCGGTGCCGTGCGGCCGGACGCGCTGCCTGCCCCGCAGGGTGCGGTCTACCGCAAGGTACGGGAGATGCAGGCCAAGTTGCACCGCTGGGCGGGAGAAGACCACTCCCGCCGGTTCGGTGACCTGTTCAACCTCGTTTGCGACCTGGAGTTCCTGGCTGAGGGATGGCACCGCGTGCGGGCCAACGCCGGGTCGCGGACGCCGGGGATCGACAAGGCCACGGTGGCCGACATCGAGAACCGGATCGGGGCGGGGGCGTTCCTGGAGCAGATCCGGGACTCGCTGAAGTCCGGCGAGTTCCGCCCGGAGCCGGTGCGGCAGGTGATGATCCCGAAGAAAAGCGGCAAGATGCGCAAGCTAGGGATACCTACCGTCGCCGACCGGGTAGTCCAGGCCGCCCTCAAGCTCGTGCTCGAACCCATCTTTGAGGCGGACTTCCAGCCGTGCTCATACGGGTTCCGCCCGGGCCGCCGCGCGCACGACGCGATCTCCGAGATCCAGCTGTTCGCCACCCAGGGGTACACCTGGGCGCTTGAGGCCGACATCAGGGCCTGCTTCGACGAAATCGGGCACGTCCCCCTGATGGACCGCCTGCGGGCCAGGATCAAGGACAAACGGGTGCTCGCGCTGGTCAAGGCGTTCCTCAAAGCCGGGGTCATGACGGCCGACGGCGACCGGGAAGAGAGCTACACGGGAACCCCGGCCGGAGGGATCCTGTCCCCGCTGCTGGCCAACATCGCACTGTCCGCGCTGGATGATCACTTCACCCGGCAGTGGCACGAGCAGATGGGCACCAGGTGGCAGCGGGAAAAGCGCAGGCGCAAAGGGCTGGGCACGTGGCGGCTGGTCCGCTACGCCGACGACTGGGTCATCCTGGTCAACGGCACCCGTGTCCACGCCGAGGCACTGCGCGAAGAGGCAGCCGCCGTCCTGGCCCCGCTGGGCCTGCGGCTGGCCGAGGAGAAAACCCGCGTGGTCCACATCGACGAGGGCTTCGACTTCCTGGGCTTCACGATCCGCCGGATGCGGAAACGGGGCACGGAGAAGCACTATGTCTACACGGTCCCGTCCAGGACGGCCGTCCAGGCCGTCAAGGACAAGATCTCAGCCAAGACATACAGGTCGACCCGGCACCTGGACCCCGGCGTGCTCATCCAGAGCATCAACCGGACCCTGACCGGGTGGGCGAACTACTTCCGCTACGGAGTGTCCAAAGACGTATTCAGCGCGGTCGACGCCCACGCGTGGGGCCGGATCATGCGCTGGCTGCGGCACAAGTACTCCCACATGGGGATGCCGGAACTGCGCCGCCGCTTCTGCGTGCGCGGAACCTGGCAGTTCGCAGCCAACGGAGTCAGGTTCACCGGCGCATTCTCAGTGCCGGTCACCCGCTACCGCTACCGCGGCAGCATACCGACCCCGTGGGCACCCCAGCCGGTCCCAGCGCCCGGCTAGCCCCAGCGGGCAAGGCACGTGGAGCGCCCGGTGCGCTGAGAGGCGCACGCCGGGTGCGGCGGGCGGGCCGGGGAAACCCACCAGGGAAAACCCTGGCAGGGCGCCCCGGTCCGACCCAACCAACCTGGCCGAACACACCGAGAAGACAGTGGTAGCGCACCGGGCCTGCCTCAAAGAAGACCCGGAGCCCGGGGACACCGGCGGACAGCTGCCCGGGCCGGACCCGGCCGCGGCAGCGCCCGCGGCGCCTTCACCGCCGCCCGCTGAGCCGGACGGGCTGCGCGATGTGTGCGGCCGCGAGCGGCGCCTGGTGACGCGGACCCGCGAACGACACGCCGCCATCGGCGAACTGCTCGCGGCCGGGCACTCCGCGGGTGCCATCAGCCGCGAGCTCGGCCTGGACCGCCACACCGTGCAGCGGTTCGCCTGCGAACCCGACGTGGACAAGCTGCTGGTCAAGGCCACCAGCCGGGACAGCAAACTCGACCCGTTCAAACCCTGGATCAACCAGCGGTGGAACGACGGCATCACCGACGCCGCCGCGCTGCACGCCGAACTGCAGGCCCAGGGCTGGACGGGCAGCGTGCAGGCCGTGCGCCGCTACGTCCGCCCGTTCCGCCAGATGGCCGCCGCGCCGCCCCCGGCCCCGGCCGTGCCCAAGGCCCGCCAGATCACCCGCTGGCTGCTGTCCCGCCCGGCCAGCCTGGACCCCGGCGAGCACGCCCAGCTCGCCGGCATCCGCGCCCGCTGCCCGCACCTGGACGGCCTGGCCGCCCACGTCACCAGCTTCGCCGAGATGATGACCAACCGCACCGGCGGGCAAGAGCTCCCCGGCTGGCTCGCCGCGGTCCAGGCCGACGACCAGCCTCACCTGCACTCTTTCGCAGCCGGCATCCGCCGCGACCAGGACGCCGTAACCGCCGGGCTCACCCTGCCCTACAGCTCAGGCGCGGTCGAAGGCAACGTTAACCGGATCAAGATGCTCAAACGCCAGATGTACGGCCGCGCCGGATTCGCCCTGCTCCGCAAACGCGTCATCCTCCACCCCAGATAACACCATCACGGAATTCGCGCCAGAGCCCGGAATTCACCCCGCACAGCTTCGCCGCCGGGCAGGACGATGTCCACCTGCTCGTCCGATGGACGTTCCGGTCGATCATCACCGGCCAGCAGGCATCGATGACCATGCACCACTACTGGCGGATCCGCGACGGCAAGATCGACCACTTCCGCGGCAGCGAAGACACCCAGCAGACCGCCCTGGTCCTCACCCCAGACCTGGCGCCGACCCGGAATTCATAACGTACGCCCACCGCCCCCGTCGGGCTCGTCGCCGACGGGGGCGGCCCGGTGATCCGGGGGTTCATGCGGTGACGTACCTCCTACGACAGTCCGCTTTGCGCCGGGAGGCGCCATGATCCTCATCGTCGTCAGGCATCTGATCAGGCCTGAGTTCACGGATGACTTCCCGCGCATGGCCGAACTGCAATGAAGCACCAGCCCATCCGGTACGAGCGCGACCGCTTCTACCCGATGCCGGTCGCCGAGGCGTGGCGGCTGCTCGCCGATACCGATCATCTCAACCGGGCCATCGGCCTGCCGTCGGTGGAGTTCTCCGCGCTGCCTGACCCGCTGATCCGGCGGGCTAAGGCCAGGGCGTTCGGTGTCATAGCAGTGCGCTGGCATGAGCTCCCCTTCGACTGGATCCGGGAACGCCGCTACGCGGTGCGCCGTGAATTCGAGGGGGGTCCGCTCGCGACCGTGGTGGTCGGCATCGAACTCCTGCCGAACGAACATGGCGTCACAGTCCGCTCATACGCGGAGTGCACCCCGGCCAACGTCGCCGGCCGGCTTGTCTGGCGTCTGGCCCGGAAATCCGTTACCGACCTGCTCGATTTCTGCGACCACTACCTGGAGCGCAAGGAAGCCGGGCGGGTGGACCCTGTGCCGGTGCCCCGGGGCAGACCCGCCGTCAACGGGGCCCTGCTCGACCGGCGTCTTGGCCAGCTGACCAGCGCCGCCGTGCGGCCCGAGGCGATCGGCCTGCTCAAGGAGCACATCCTGGAGGGCAGCGATGACCAGCTGACCCGGATCCGGCCGTTTGCCCAGGCCGACCTGTGGGGTGCCGACCGTCTGGAAGTGCTCCGGCTATTCCTGCACGCCACATCGGCCGGGCTGTTCGAGCTCCGGTGGGAACTCATGTGCCCGAACTGCCGGGTGCCCAAGGCGGAGACCGGCTCGCTGGTGCAGCTGCCGGTGCAGTTTCACTGCGACACGTGCGGGATCACCTACGACGCCGACCTCGATCAGCGGGTCGAACTGCGGTTTTCCGTCCACCCCGCCATCCGTAGGGCAGACGAGGCGGTGTATTGCATCGGCGGGCCGCTGCGGATGCCGCATGCGGTGGCCCAGCAGTACATCGGGCCGGCCGTCGCCCCGGCGACGTGGGAAAGGCAGCCGCCACCGGGCCAGTCCGCCAGCGAGCGCAGCGGCTGGCCGTTGTTCAAGCCTCGGCAGACCTCGTCGTACTGCTCGGTGGTTCCGCCGGGAAAGTTGAAGATCACGCCGATGGCCATGAGTTTTCTCCTGACTCACTGATCCGTGCGGCAGACTCAGGTGCCCGCCCGATCCTGGTACGTCGCGGGGACGGTTCCTGGATCACTCCGAGGCGGACGGGATAGCCGCGCTAGGTCGCCAGCCGCCCGGCGCTGGCCGGGTGCCGCAGAACGGAGGAACCTGAAGCTGGCCACATCATGCGCGGCTCGGGAACGATGGGGGAGACAAAACGATGGGGGAGACGAGGAGGTGGCCATGCGTCTCGGGATGGTGCGCACCGTAACCGGTGAAGCGAGCGTGGCGGTACAGCGCGGAGATGACTGGGTGCCCTTGCTAGAGACATCCGGCGCGGACCAGTTCGGGTCGGCCCGCACCGACCTGCTGGCCTTCCTCGGCGCGGGCGAGCAAGTCCACCAGCTGGCCCAGGAACTGGCCTCCACGGCCCCGCCCGCCGAGCCGGCCGCGCCATTGCTCAGCTTGCCGTTCCGCCCCACCGCGTTCCGCGACTGCTCGCTGTGGGAAGAGCACATGATCGGCGTGGCCCGCGGCCTGCTCCGGTTGCGCCAGTCGGTCGCCGGGACGGTGAGCGACGGCTACGAGCGGCTGGCCCGGCGTCCGTTCCCCCGGCTGCGTCCCCGCCCGCTGTGGTACGAGCAGCCGCTGTACTACAAGGGCAACCCGGCCACGTTCATCGGTGACGAAGCGACCGTCCGCTGGCCGGCCTACGCCCAGGCCCTGGACTACGAGCTGGAGGTCGGGGTCGTCATCGCCCGGGACTGCTCCGACCTCACGCGCGAGGAGGCCCTCGGCGTGGTGGGCGGCTTCGTCTTGCTCAACGACTTCAGCGCCCGGGACGTGCAGTTCCGTGAGATGGTCGAGGGCCTCATGGGGCCAGCCAAGTCCAAGGACTTCGGCACCGCGCTTGGCTCGGTCGTGGTCACCACGGAGGAATTCCTGCCCGCCCTGGACGCGCTGACCGCCGAGGTCCGCGTCAACGGCGAACTGTGGGGCACGGGGAGGACCCGAAACATGCAGCACTCCGTGGCGGACGTCATCGCCTACGCCAGCGCCGGCGAGCAACTGGAAGCGGGCACGGTCATCGGGCTCGGCACGGTTCCGGGCTGCAGCGGGATCGAGACCGGCCGCTGGCTCTCGCCCGGCGACGTCGTCGAGCTGTCGGCTGGCCCGCTCGGCGGGCTGCGCAACACGGTAGGGGAGCCGGAGCCGTGGCGGCAGCCGGGAACGATCACCCGGGCCCGGTGGAGCATCGTGAACCGCTCCGGCGAGCAGCCCGACCCGCAGGCCGACCCCGCGCCCTGGACCCCGCCGTCCGCGTCGGCCAAGACGGCCAAGACCGGCAAGACGACCAAGACCGCCAAACTCGCCCCCAACCAGGTGCTCGACCAGGTGGAGCGGTGGGAGGTCCCCGGCGGCACCAGGCCCGAGGACGTCGTGTTCGACCCCGCCGGCCGGCTGTACGCCGGCGTCGAAGACGGCCGGATCTGGCGCTGGCCCGCCACCTACCCCGGCTCAGGCCACGCCGAACTGTTCGCCGACACCCACGGCCGCCCGCTCGGCCTCGAGATCGACCCGCGCGACGGAACCCTCCTCGTGTGCGACGCCTACCGGGGACTGCTCCGAATCGAGGAAACCGGCCACCCGCGTGTCCTGGCCCAGGCTTATGACGGCCGCAAGCTCAAGTTCACCAACAACGCCGCCGTCGCGGCCGACGGCACCGTCTACTTCTCCGACAGCTCGACGCGGTTCCGGATCGAGCACTACAAGCAGGACCTGCTCGAACACCGGCCGAACGGCCGCGTGTTCCGCTACCGCCCTGATGCCAAAGATCTCGACCTCGTCGCGGACGGCCTCTATTTCCCGAACGGCGTGGCTCTCGCCCCCGACGAGTCGTTCCTGCTCGTCGCGCAGACCGCGGCGTACGACATCGTGCGCATCCCGCTCACCGGCCCCGCCGCGGGCCGTCCCGAACCGTTCGCGTCCAACCTGCCGGGCCTGCCCGACAACATGTCCCCGGCCGGCGACGGCAGCTACTGGGTCGCGTTCCCGTCGCCGCGGCTGCCGCTGGTCGACCGGCTGATGCCGCATCCGGCCCCGCGGCGCATCGCCGCGCGCCTCCCCGAACGGCTGCAGCCCGCCGCGGCGCGCTACGGGCTCGTCGTCCGGGTCGGCGGCGACGGAACGATCCTCCAGTCGCTGCACGGCCCGGCCGGGTCCTACCGCGAGATCGTGGGCGTGCGGCAGCATGACGGCTGGTTGTACCTGGGCAGCCTGGCCGAGACCGCGGTCGGCCGGGTCCGGATCCCGACCTGAGCCCGGCCCGGATCAGCGCGCCTCGCGGACCCGCACGCGGACGACCGCCTGGCCCAGGGTCGGGTGGCTGACGGTGACCGCGACCGTGCCAGGCGAGCCGGGCCGCGACCGGATCCATACCGCGCCGACCCCGCCTGCCGCCGCGAAGTCGAACGGGCTCTCGCCGACCAGCACGGCCGGCCCCTCGAGCGACAGCGTGACCTGCCCGGTGACGTACGGCCGCGGCGCCCCGTAGCGGTCCACCACCCGGAACACCAGGCGGGTCGCGTCCACCCCGTCACCGTCGATCTCGTGGTCGTCCAACGCCAGCGACAACCGGTCGAACGACGGGTCGGACGCCAGCGACCGCGATGCGACCAGGTCCGGCCCCAGGTACCCGTCGATCCGCAGGTCCGGCAGCGCCGACCCGTCGACCCCGCGGAAGTCGACGAACGACGGCGGGTAGGCCAGCGCCCCGTAGTCGGCGGCGTCGGGCCAGGCGGTACACAAATGCGACCCGCCCACGTACACCTCCAGCCGGTCGGTGTTGGCGCAGATCATCGCGGCCGGCAGGCTGGTGACCGGCGAGACCGGGCCGAAGTCCCAGTAGAACGCGGGCTCGATGACCGGCCTGACCTGCGGGTCGACCTGCGCCCGGTAGATCGCGGCGCCCGGCTTGGCCACCCGGAACAGGTCCACCACCCCGGTGTACTTCACGCCCCGGTAGATGTTGCCGCCGCTGCCGGACGGGTAGTCGATCCCGGACCAGGCCAGCAGCCCGCAGTACCGGTCGTCGGAGGCGGCGATGGCGTGCACCCGCCCGTGCGCGGTCGCCTGGCCCTGCTGGACAGCCTGGGGGTCGGTGCGGCGGTAGAAGCGGGCCGGCCCGGACAGCGTGCCGACCGCCTCGGTGACCAGGTACGGCCGGCCCACCCCGTCCACCGGCGGCTCCAGCGACGGCTGCTTGTCGCCGGCCGCGTCGGTCACCGAGGAATAGTCGTTCTCCGCGAACACGTCCTGCTCGTAGTCCGTGGTCAGGCGCATCCCGGCCATCGCGCCGGCCGTCTGCCGCGAGTCATCCAGGGTGTGCGCCAGCTGGTTGGTGCTGGTGTAGAACGGGACGTTGTTCGGGGTCTCGTTGAGCCGCGCGCCCCAGATCACGATCGACGGGTGGTTGCGGTCCCGGACGATCATCTGCCCGATGTCGCGGGAGGCCAGCGCCAGCCAAGCCTCGTCACCCAGGTAACCCCACCCCGGAACCTCCTCCCAGGCCAGCAGCCCGAGCTCGTCGCAGGCGTCGAAGAAGGCCTCCGACTGCGGGTAATGCGAGCAGCGCACCATGGTGCAGTTCAGCTCTCGCCGGATGATCTCGGCGTCCTTGGCCTGCACCCGGGCGGGCATCGCGCCGCCGGCGAACGGGAAGAACTGGTGCCGGTTGACGCCGAGCAGCTTGACCCGGCGGCCGTTCAGGTAGAACCCGTCCAGCGCGAACGTGGCCTCGCGGAACCCGATCCGCACCCGGTACTCGTGCTCCCGGCGGCCGTCCACCCGCAGGCTCGCCACCACGTGGTACAGCTTCGGCTGGTCGATGTCCCACAAGGTGACCTCACCCAGCCCGGACAGCGTCACGGTCACCGTGGTCTGGCCCGGCCCCGCAACAGCCACCGGCACCCGTCCGGAAGCAATCTCGAGGCCCTCGGACAGCAGCGAAACCACCACCTCCGCGGACCCAGTCGGCACCACCGCGGCGTCCACCGTGACCTGCACCACCACCTGCCGGGCCGCGGGGTCCAGGACGTTGATCGGCTTGGCGAACACGCCGGCCAGGAACACCTCCGGTACCACCCGCAACTGCACGTCCCGGTAGATCCCGCCCGGCTGCCAGAAGTCCACCGACGTGTTGACCTGCGGCGCGGGCCGGTCCGGCGGCACGTTGAGGTTGAACGTCGAGTCGAGCCGGACCGCCAGCACGTTCCCGGCCGGCTGCAGCAAGCCGGTGAGCTCGCAGCTGAACGGCAGGTACCCGCCCAGGTAGTCGCCCACCTGCGTCCCGTTCAGCGTCACCGTCGAATGGGTCAGGCCCGCGCCCACGTCGAGGAACACCCGCCGCCCCGCGTCCAAAGCCTCAGACGGCGCGTCGAAGTGCTTCCGGTACACCCATACCCGCTCCCAGCTGGCCGGATCCCAGTCCTGCCAGGACAGCGGCGCCACCGTGTGCGGCGGCGTCACCGGCTCCAAGCCGCTGTCGTCGAATCCGGGCAGGCTGCTGCCGTCGACCGCCGGCCCGAACCGCCAGCCGGCCCCGAACGGGATGACCATCACAAGCTCCTCCCGGGGTTATCGTCGGTGCGTGTGCACCGTCGTAGTCAGTCTCGCGCCCGCCGAACCGATGCCGCTGCTGCTCCTGGGTTTCCGCGACGAGTTCGCCGGCCGCCCGTGGCTGCCGCCGGCCCGGCACTGGCCGGGATCGCCGTTGGTCGGCGGGCGTGACGAGCAGGCCGGCGGCACCTGGCTGGCGGTCCACCCGCAGATCCCGCGTGTGGCCTGCATCCTGAACACCCGCGGCCAGCAAGCCGCGCCAGAAAACCGCCGGTCCCGGGGCGAACTCCCGCTCCGCGCGGCCGCCGAGGGCCCCCGCGCCCTCAACGACCTGCACGACCACCCTGAACAGCTGCGCACCTACGACCCGTTCTTCCTGATCTGCGCCGACGTCATCCCCGCCGCCGAAGCGCTGATGCTGAGCTGGGACGGCACCCGCGCCGCCCGCGAGAGCCTCGAACCCGGCAACACCCACGTCATCACCAACGCCGGCCACACCTACCCGTCTGCCCACCGAGACGCCAAGGCCGAGCACTTCGGCCCGAAGTTCGCCGCCCACCGTCCCGACGCCGACCCGGCGGCCACGATCAAGGACGCCTGGGGCGACTGGCTCACGCTGGCCGGCGGCGACGGCCTGTCCGACACCGACCCGGGCGCGGTCATCGCCCGCCGCGAGCTGCCCGACGGCCGGCTGTGGGGCACCACCTCGGTCAGCCTGGTCGCCCTCGGCGCCCACGGCCTGCGCTACGACTTCCAGCCCGTCCCCGCCGACCCGACTACCTGGTATAGCGTTTCCAGATCGTAACGCTGGAACGCGTCCACGTACTTGGCCAGCAGGTCGGCCCGGTCGGCCTCGACCGTCACCGGACGCTGGTTCTCGGGCAGCGCGGCCAGGGTGGCCCGGGCCCGCTGCAGCGCGCTGTTCACCGCGGGCACGCTGGTGCCGAGCGTGCTGGCCGCCTCCGCGGCGGGTATGCGCAGCACCTCGCACAAGATCAGCGTGGCCCGCTGCCGGGCCGGCAGGTGCTGCAGCGCGGTCACGAACGCCAGCCTGATCGTGTCCCGGGCCACCGCGATGTCGGCCGGGTCGCCGTGCTCGGCCTCGATGGGCGGCGAGGCCGGCCCCAGATCCATCGGCGTCGGCCGGCGCTGCCGGCTGCGCAGCATGTCCACGCAGATGTTGGTGGCGATCCGGTACAGCCACGACCGCATGCTCGAACGTCCCTCGAACCCGTCGGCCGCGCGCCAGGCCCGCAGCATGGTCTCCTGCACCGCGTCGTCGGCCTCGGATCCCGAGCCCAGCATGCGGTAGCAGTACCCGGTCAGCTCCCGGCGGTACGTCTCGAGCTGGTCCGGGCTTACCTCGGCTGATGCGGTAGCGACCATGCTGGCACCCTACGTCGGGCCAGTGACATTTTAAGGAGGGGACATTTCCGGCGGGCTCCATCCCGTACCTGCTCATCAGCTCGCGCTCGGCCTCCGGCGCCGGCGTCCCCGCCGCCCACAGGGCGTCCAGCTCGGCGAAGTAGGCGTCCATGGCCGGGGCGTGCAGCACCAGCAGCCGGGCCGGCTCGGGGCTCCGGTTTCCGAACGTGTGACCCGCCCCGCGCGGCACCAGCAGGAAGTCCCCGGCCCCGCCCGTCAGCGAATCCTCGTCCAGCCAGAAGGTGATCGTGCCGTCCAGCACGAAGAACGCCTCCGAGCAGTTCACGTGACGGTGCCGCGGCGGAGTCCGGGCCCCGGGCGGTACGGTCCGCTCCATCAGCGAAAAGTCGCCGCCCGTCTGCGCCGCCACCGCCTTGAACGCCATCACGTTCCCGCGCGCGGTCAGCAGCCGCCCCTGCCCCGATGGCACTATCCCGGTCATGACGCCTATCCTCTCAGGTTGACATCCTCCCTAGCCTGAAGGCCGGGGGATTCCAGCTACTACGCCGATGGGAGCAGCAGGTGAGGTTCGCGGTTCACAGGCCGGGCTACCCCGTCGCCTCCCCGCGCAGTCACGGCGTGCCCCGCCGCGATGTTCCGGGCCGCGTTCACATCAGCGTTGCAGACGACACCGCAGGCAGTGCACCGGAACACGGCTTGGCTCTCACGCGAAGCCCGGTCCACCTGCCCGCACGCCGAGCACCGCTGGCTCGTCAACGCGGGTTTAATCTTCTCCACCCGGCCCGGGGCCTTGTCC
>Ga0302235_10002667_pt1 | contig 12740 bp, 10 predicted proteins | sample II_Palsa_N3_3_FD_193577 | JGI IMG/M metagenome (GOLD analysis project Ga0302235, IMG submission 193577) | Peat permafrost microbial communities from Stordalen Mire near Abisko, Sweden - II_Palsa_N3_3 | ecosystem: Environmental > Terrestrial > Soil > Palsa > Peat permafrost | place: Sweden... | reverse complement strand
CTCCTTCAACATTCACGCTGTGGTTCCGCTTCCCGATGCGCCAGTTTTCGACCATGAGCGTTTCTTGTGGGGTAGACCACTTACTCAGATCCTGTTGATGCGCGGGCATAATGCAGAAGCAGTGCGTGTAGCTGAACTTAACCTCGACAGGTGGTTCGCCAAAGGTTACTCCGAGGAACTTACGAGCGCGAACCTGCGTGCGCTCCTGGTACGTGCGCTGATTAACCAGGGAGCGATTAGCGCAGCACTCACCCATCTCCAGGCTCTGGAGGGCTGGGCCCGGGCGAATGAGGCGACCACTGTGCTGTGTGAGGCCTATCTGCTCGGCGCCAAAGTAGCTGCCGCCCAAGACGACTTCGCCGCTGTGACCGAGAATGCTGAAATCGGCCTCCGCCTGGCGAGAGAAGCCGGTCTCGGCCTGCTGCACATCGAGCTCCTCACGGAGTCAGCCTGGGCGTTCCTACAGCTAGGCGAGCTCGATGGCGCAGCTTACGCCGCGGTAACTGCACTATTCGGCCAAGAACCTGTAACGGAAGGCGTCGCTCTTTATAACGCGCCAGCTCGTGACGAGCTACTCGCCTCGGGTGCTGCCCGTAGCAGCGACTGGTACGATACCTCTGGCATTTTCCCCCCCTCGGACAGCGGCCGGCCAAATTTGCTCGCCGCCACGCACCCCTCCTGTGCATACCGATGGGGCGAGGCTCATGCCCGTGCAGCTCTCGCAGAAGCTCTTCTTGCCAGCCTTGCCCGTTATTCAGGCCGAACGAGCTGGCACAAAGAAGAAGTAACCACTGATGCCATCGCGGTGATTTCGTACGCAACCGACCAGCTAAAGCGTGCCGCCGAGCTTCTCGACGAACTCACCAGCTCGCCGACATCGGGCGATAAGCTGCGGGAACGCATCGCTGAACTTGACGCTGGGCTGCTGACTAATTACCCGATTCAGGGCAATTCATCGGTCGACATAGTAAAGGCGGCCAGACCTACGCCGCGCCGGGTTCTCATCAGCTACAGCCGTTCTGATGAGGACTTCGTGGACAGGCTCGCGGACGAGTTGCGGTCGGCGGTCGACGACGTGTGGGTTGACCGGCGGAAGATCAGTATCGGCGAGTCTTTCGTGGCTGCAATCAACCGGGCGCTTGTGGATGTCACAGACTTCATAGTGGTGCTCACTGCAACCTCAGTACGATCTCGATGGGTGCAGAACGAGCTCGACGCGGCAATTGCGCAGCGAAACACCGGTCGTTCCATAACAATTTACCCCGTCCTACTTGACGGCGTGACAATACCGCCACTGATCTCCGATCTTAACGCTATCCGATCCGAAGACCGGGACGCGATGACGGTAGCAGCCGGGATAACCGTTGCACTGCAACGCCGCCAGTGACCGTACATCGAGCGCCACCAACCGAAGGACCCGAATGCCAGTAGACACGGAAAAGATGACGTGAGCATCACCGATGCAGCAGGCAAGGTGATCGCCACCGCCAGCCTGTGACGTTCCAAAACCCGGTCACCGATCCTGAGGACACTTGAGCACGGAGGCTGGCACGGGAACCACTGGCGGTCTGCTGCTGTCCTGTCCAGCTAGTTGGCTCCTTTTACTATCTCGCCGCCTTCCCCGCCGCCGCCTGCGGCCACCACGACGGTGGTGTCGTTCATCTGGATGACGCTCGCGCCCCCGCCGCCGCCGCCGTCGGTGGTCTGCGATCCGTGTCCGCGGCGGCCGCCGCCGCCCGCGTAGGGCGAGATCGACCAGCCGCCGTCACCGGGGCGCTTGTTGCCGTCGGGCGTTCCGCCCTCGCCGCCGACGGCGATGGTCAGCACGTCACCGGGCTTGACCGACAGACCGCCGGACAGCTTGACTCCGTACCCGTGCTTGCCGTCGAGCCACTTGCTGACCTGGGTGTCCCCTCCGCTGGCGCCGAGGACGGTGACCTGGGCGTAGCCGGCGTCGTCGGGCACGGTGACGGTCTGGGTGTGCCCGGTGTAGGTGAAGGCCACGGTGCCGTCCTGGCCCGGCGCTGCCTGCGCCGTGGCAGCCGAGGAGCGCGCGGACAGCTGCGCCAGCTGCGGCGGGGAGCTCGCGCACAGCGTGAGAGCGGCCGCGCCGGTAAGGCCGAGCAGGAGGATAGCGGTCTGCCTGACGTTGCGGATCTGCCGCCGCCGGCGCCGGGCTGGGCTGGGAGTGGTCATGACAATGTCGTCCTTCCTGGTGCAGGCGGGCTCGGCGTGGCTGGTGCCGGGTTCCGGGCTGAGCCGGGGGCGGGATCGCCGCCAGGCTCCATTGACGGGCGGGGGTGCGGGCATTTCCGGGTTCCTCTCGTGCGGGCATGACAGGCGGGTAGTGAGTAAGGACAAGGGGGAGTGCGGTCAGCGTGAGTCCGGGTCCGGCTGGCTGGTCACCGTTTCTGCGCCGCGGAGCGCGCCGAGCTGCGCGGGGTCCAGGAGCGTGGCCAGTACCTCGGCGATGTCGCAGACCCCGACGGGACCCAGGCCGGCCGAGGCCATCCGCGCGATCTCGGGCGGGTTGAGCGTGGCCAGCTGGGCCAGGAGCGAGGTGAGGTTCCCGGCGTCCGAGCGCGATCCCTTGAACGAGACCAGGATGCCCATGAGCTCCTCGTCGGTGCAGCCCTCCCACAGGGCGGGCAGCGCCTGGCTTTCCTCGACGGCGAGGTGGTCGAGGTAGGTGGCGGTGAACGCGGCGAGCGCCCGGTACTGGACGTTGGGGTCCCCGGGCGAGGCGGCATACGCGGAGGCCACCTGGCGGAGCTGGCCCAGCCGGGCGTCGAGCCCGACGTGGGCGGCGTCCAGCTCGGCGGCCAGGGCGGGGGCCGGCTGCGGGCACGGTGTCACGCTTACAGCATCAGTGGCGGGCACCCCGGCCGCCGCCGGGCCGCGTGGAGGCACCCGATGACGCACAGCGGCACGCTTTCGCGCGATAAGCCTGCTGGCCCGAGCGGTAGGTTGCCGATGGCTGACCCGCCTGCGGCGGCCCATGCCGGGGTTGCCATGTCCGGGCAGGATGTCCTGCTGGCGACCAAGCTGCACGTGCCCCGGCCGCAGCCGGGTTTTGTGCCGCGCCCGCGTCTGGTGCAGGCGCTCGGCGAGGGGCTGGCTCGGGGGCGGGTGCTGGTTTGCGCTCCGGCGGGATTCGGCAAAACGTCGCTGCTGGCCGAGTTGGCCCGTAGTGGCGGCCGGCCGGTGGCGTGGCTGGGCCTGGATGCCGGTGACAACGATCCGGCCCGGTTCTGGCGCTACGTGGTCGCCGCGCTGGATCGGGCACAACCAGGGATCGCCGGACGGCTGGGCCCGCTGCTCGGGTCGCCGGCCCCGCGTTCGTTTGAGGGGCTGGTGACGGCCCTGATCAACGAGCTGGCTGCCTCACCTGGCCGGGATGAGATGCTGCTGGTCCTGGACGACTACCACCTGGTCGAGGCTGGCCTAGTGCACGAGTCGGTCTCGTTCCTGATGGAGAATCTGCCGCCGGGCCTGCTGCTTGTCGTGTCCGGCCGGGTTGACCCGCCGCTGCCGCTGGCGCGGCTGCGGGCCCGGGGCCAGCTGGCTGAGCCGCGCGCCGGCGAACTTCGCTTCACCACCGAGGAGGCGGCGGAGCTGCTGGGCGCGGCGGCGGGGCCGGTCCTGCCCGACACCGCGGTGGTGGCGCTGACGGCCCGCACCGAGGGCTGGGCCGCGGGGCTGCGACTGGCCGCGCTGTCGCTGCGGGGGCGCACCGATGTGGCCGGGTTTGTCGCGGCGTTCAGCGGGAGCCACCGCTTCGTGCTCGACTACCTGGCCGATGAAGTGCTCGACGGCCAGCCCGGACCCGTGCGTAGCTTCTTGCTGGAGACCTCAGTGCTGGAGCGGCTGTCCGGCGAGCTGTGTGACGCGGTCACCGGCCGGTCCGGTAGCCAGGCGATGCTGCACCACATCGAGCGGGCGGGCCTGTTCCTGGTGCCGCTGGATGAGGTGCGCGGCTGGTGGCGCTACCACCAGCTGTTCGCCGACCTGCTCCGCGCCCGCCTGGAGCAGGACCAGCCAGGCCGGGTGCGAGAGCTGCACCGGGCCGCGGCCGCCTGGTCCGATGAGCACGATCTGGGCGATGATGCGGTGCGGCACGCGCTGGCGGCCGGGGACCCGGCCTGGGCGGCCCGGCTGGTCGAGCGGTACGTCGATTCGCTGCTTCGCGGCAGCGAGGGCGTGACCCTGCGCCGCTGGCTTTCCACGCTGCCCGTCGAGATGCTGCGCGTCCGGCCGCGACTGTGCCTTGCCCAGGGATTCAACGCCGTCGTCAGCGGCCAGGTGGAAGCGGCCGAGCCATTCCTGGACGACGCTGAGCACGCCTTCGCCGCTACCGGCAGCCAGTCCGCTGAGCCACCGGTCGGGCCGGCCTGCGGCGTGCTGGCCAATGTCCCCGCGGGCATCGCATTCCTGCGCGCCGAGCTCGCGCGTCTTCGCGGTGACGCAGCACGCGCGGTCGACTGGGACCGGCAGGCCCGCGCTCAGCTGCGCGAGGGCGACTTCTTCCTGCGCACCCTTGTCCGCGCCAACCTGGCGGTGGCGGACTGGCTACGCGGCCAGCTCGGGCAGGCTGAACGCGGCCTGGCCGAGGCCCTCGGCGAGCGGCGGGCTTCGGGCGAGGGCTACCTCGCCACGCGGGTTTGTCATGACCTGGGCCAGGTCCAGCGCGCCCAGGGCAAGCTGGATGCGGCGCTCGCGACCTACCGGCAAGCGCTGGAGACCGCCGGCGAGGTCAGCAGCCAGCCTCCTCATCTGGGCATAGCGCACGTGGGACTGGCCGAGGTGCTGTACGAGCGGGACGAGCTGGCCGCCGCCCTTGACCACGCCACCCGCGGGGTCACGCTATGCCGTCAGCTGGCCTTCACCCCGCCGCTGGCCGCCGGCCTGGCCATCCTGGCCCGGATCCGGCAGGCGCACGGTGATGCGGCCGCCGCCATGGCGGCGATGGGCGAGGCCGGGCAGGTCGAGCTGAGCCCGCAAGTGGTCGCCCTGCTCAACCCGGTGCCCTCGCAGCGGGCGCGGCTGCTGCTGGCTCAGGGTGAGGTCACGGCGGCCAGCCAATGGGCGAAGGCGGCTGGCCTGAGCCCAGACGACGAGCCGGATTACCCCCGGGAGCCCGGGTATCTTGTGCTGGCCCGGGTGCTGCTCGCCCAAAACGACCCCGGCCCGGCACTCACGCTGCTGCAGCGGCTGCTGGCCACCGCGGCTAGCCAGGGCCGGACCGGCAGCATCATCGAGATTCAGGCGCTGCGGGCGCTGGCGCTGGCCGCCCGCGGCGATCACGCCAGCGCGCTCGCCGCGCTCGCCGAGGTGCTCACCCCTGCCTGCCGGCAAGGTTACGTCCGGGTCTTTGCCGACGAGGGCGCGCCGATGCGCGCGCTGCTCGCCCGGCTATCCGCCGCCCAGCGAGACCAGCGAGCCCCAGCCCGTGGCGTTCACGTCGGCTACCTGGCCGCGGTCCTGCGCGCCTGCGGTCAGGCAGGCGCAGTGCCGCCGCAGAGGCGAGCCGCCGCGGCGGTGCCGGGCCTGGTTGACCAGCTGACCGCCCGCGAGCTGGAAATCCTGGCGCTGCTGGCCGCGGGCACCCCGAACCCGCGCATCGCCGAGGAGCTGGTGGTCACCCTCGACACCGTGAAAAAGCACGTGACCCACGTCCTGGGCAAGCTCGGGGCCGCCAACCGCACCGAGGCCGCCGCGCGGGCCCGGCAACTCAGCCTGATCCCCTGACACCGCAGCCCAGCCGGCCCCGGCAGCACCTTCGGGTGAGGGCTCGCCGCGCAGCGATATTCCACCTAGGTGAGTCAACCAGCTTGAGGATCCGCTGCAGGTAGGGCCCCGCGCCTCGGCGTACATCCGCGACCGCCATCATCCAGGGCAACACGCGACGCATTTGCGCGTAGCGAATCGGAGGGCCGTGATTTGACGGCCGAGTTAGGGAAGGTTCCTGGCAGCGCAGGATTGCCGTGGGCGACATGTCAGGCGGCATTACCCGGTAAACCGCGACGGCTGGCTTTCGGGCACCGGGTCGGCCACGGCCGCCCGCGTTCGCGTCCGGCGTGACCGCCACCAGGCCCGCTCCCCCAGTGTGAGCAGGGACGCGGGCACCAGCACCGTTCGCACCAGCAGGGTGTCGAGCAGCACGCCGATCGCGACTGCGGTGCCGACTTCGGTGCGAGTCACCGATGGCAGCAGGGTGAGGGCCAGGAACGTGGCGGCGAGCACCACGCCCGCGGCGGTGATGACGCCGCCGGTGACGCTGAGCCCGCCCAGGGTGCCCGCCTGGATGCCGCGTTCGGCGGACTCTTCCCGGATACGGGCAGTGAGGAAGATGTTGTAATCGACGCCGAGCGCGACCAGGAACACGAAGATGCACAGCGGGATCTGGGACTCGATGCCGCCGTAGCCCAGCCCGAATCGCCACAGCAGGCTGGACAGCCCGAAGGAGGCGCCGAAGCTGAGCGCGGTCGTGGCTACCAGCACCAGCGGCGCGACGATGGCCTGCAGCAGCAGCGCGATCATGACCAGGGTTACCACGAGTACCAGCGGGATGAGCACCAAGTCGTCGCGGTTGGCGGCCTGGGCGATGTCGTACTGGACGGCGGGGTCGCCGCCGACCAGGCGGGTGACATAGGAGTACTCCCTTTGAGGCTCCGTTGCTGACCCCCAGCCAGCCCGGGTATCAGGCATCCCCTGCTCCGTGGGCGAGCGTGAGGCCGATCGCCACCAGCGCCCACCCGGCGCGGTGCCTGACCGAGCGGCGGCGGCGGCAGGGCATAAGGAGGCCGTGTCGGCGCGCTGACCTGCGCAGTTCACTCTCGCGCTGGCGGGCGAGTAGTTCGATCATGTACGGGTGCATCGTGTTCATCTATTGAGTGCGGTTGCTACGGGAGCCGGTCAGCTGGGAACGGGCGAGCGTCTTGGCCCGGACCACATCTGGATCCCGCGGGTCGGCCGGAAGGTCCTCGGACCAGGGTTGCTCGTGCCGGATCCTCGGCCTGCCGATGCGGATGCGCTTCACTGTCATCTCCTCGGTCAGTCGCCATGTCTGGGGTCCGCGAACGCCCGGCGGGCGCTGGCGGCCTGGGAGGAGGGCATCGCCTTTGTGCACGAGCACCGCCGCGCGGCGCCCGGGTGGTCTGAGCAGGCGCGAGATCGACGTGCTCCGCCTGGTCGCCGCGGGCCGCACGTCCGGGGAGATCGCTACCGAGCTGTTCATCTCGGCACGGACCGCCGGGCATCACGTCCAGAACATCTACACCAAGATCGGTGTGTCGAACCGCGCCGCCGCCACGCGCTGGGCCGTGGCGCACCGTGTCGTGGACGGCGTCCCCGGCGGCTAGCGGACGCCGCGGACGTTGACGTACAGGGCGTACAGGGAGGTGTGGGCGGCCAGGAACAGGCGGTTGCGGGCGCGGCCGCCGAAGGCGAGGTTGGCGCACCGCTCAGGCAGGTCGATGTGGCCGATGGGGGTGGCATCGGGGGCGAAGACGCGGACCCCGTCCAGTCCCTCGCCAGCGCCCCAGCCGCACCACAGGTTGCCGTCCTCGTCGATCCGCAGCCCGTCCGGGATGCCGTCGCCGCAGTCGATGAACGGGCGCTGCTCGCCCAGGCGCCCGCCGCGCACGTCATAGACGACGATCCGGCAGTGCGGGACAGCCCGCGACTCGACGACGTACAGCACCGTCTCGTCCGGGGAGAAGGCCAGGCCGTTGGGTGAGCGCAGCTCGGCCGCGGCGTCGAGGCGACCGTCTGGGCCGAGTCGGTACAGGTAAGTCGGCAGCTCCGGCTCGGCCCGGTAGCCCTCGTAGTCGCCGAGGATGCCGAAGACCGGGTCGCTGAACCAGACCGCCCCGTCGGCCGCCACGACCACGTCGTTGGGCGCGTTCAGCCGCTTGCTCTGGTAGCTGTCGGCCAGCACCGTGATCGTGCCGTCGTACTCGGTGCGGGTGACCCGGCGGCCGCCGTGCTCGCAGGTGACCAGCCGTCCTTGCTGGTCCCGGGTGTTGCCGTTGGCGTAGTTGGACGGCTGGCGGAACACCGACAGCGTCTCGTTGGCGGCGTCCCAGCGCAGCATTCGGTCGTTGGGGATGTCGCTCCACACCAGCGTCCGGTGATCGCCGAACCAGACCGGGCCCTCGGCCCAGCGGCAACCGGTGGCCAGCCGCTCCAGCTTCGCCAGGGGCAGCACATAGTGCCGGAAGCGCTCGTCGAGGACGTGCACCGCCGGGTCGGGCACCCGCATCGCCGGCTTCCAGTCGCTCATCAGGTTCCTCCCCAGTCATCAGCGCGCGGGCCAGAGGCGTGTCCACCGTACCGGTCCCACTGATGGTGCCCCGAGCCGCCGGCAGAACTCGGAGTACCGCCCCGTCGGCTGGGAAGGCCGGTCCTATCGCGCCGAGAAGCGTTCCCGGCGAACGGTTGCACTCCGGCCCCTGATGCTCGTCCCCCGGAGCGCCGCGACCACGTCGTCGGCGGCTGACTCGGGCACCTCTACGAGGGAGAAACGATCGGCGATCTCGATCGCACCGATGTCCCGGCCGGAGAGGGACGACTGACCGGTGATAGCGCCCACAAGATCTTGCGGCCGGACTCCGGCGGAACGGCCGGCGCCCACGAACAGGCGCGTCGTGGCCGCACTCGTGCGGCGGCCACGCCGCTGGTCACGGCCGGCGGGCGGCCACTGGTCACCTGCTTTGGGCTTTCGACCGTCGCGGCGGTCGGCCGCCGGCGGCATTTCGACCACGGGGATCTCTTCTTGCTCGCGAGGTGTTCCGCTCGCCTCATGGGCCAGCTTGACCGCGGCCAGCGCCACGTCGAAGGGGTCGAACTCGGCACCGAGCGGCCCGACAACAGCCCGGAAGGCATCAAGGTCGCCGTCGTCTTTGAGCAGGATCTCCCGGAGTTCGGTGCGCATCAGCTCCAAGCGCATGGCACGCAGCTTGGCGACGGTCGGCAGCTTCTCGATCGCGATCGGACGCTTGGTCGCCCGTTCGATGGTCTTGAGCATCCTGTGCTCGCGCGGCTCGGCCAGGGTGATGGCGGTGCCTTCGCGGCCGGCCCGGCCGACGCGTCCGATGCGATGCACGTAGGACTCCGGCGAGCTTGGCACGTCGTAGTTCACTACGTGCGTGAGCTGGTCGATGTCCAGACCGCGGGCGGCCACGTCGGTGGCCACGAGAAGGTCGATGGCCCGGCCGCGCAGCCGGGCCATGACCCGGTCGCGCTGCTTCTGGTCCATGCCACCATGCAGTGCCTCGGCGCGATAGCCACGCCCGTTCAGGGACTCGGCGAGCTGGTCCACCTCGTCCCTGGTACGGCAGAAGACAATCGTGGCCGTCGGCCGTTCCAGGTCAAGCACGCGACCAAGAGCGGCGGCCTTGTGCCCGCGCGGGACGAGGTAGGCAGTTTGCCGCACCAGCAATCCGTCGGCTGACGCCGACGCCTGGCGCCCGAGCTCGACCCGAACCGGGTCGCGCAGGTGGCGGCGGACCATGCCGTCGATCCGCGGCGGCATCGTCGCCGAGAACAGCGCGGTCTGCCGCTCCCCGGGGGTGCCGGCCAGGATCGCCTCGATTTCCTCGGCGAAACCCATGTCGAGCATCTCGTCCGCTTCATCGAGGACGACGACCTCGAGGCCGCTCAGCTTCAGCGTGCCCCGGTTGATGTGGTCGAGCGCACGCCCCGGCGTCGCCACCACGATGTCGACGCCACGCTTGAGCGGCCCCAGCTGACGGCCGATTGGCTCGCCGCCGTAAACCGGCAGAACACGCACACCCATATCGTGCCCGTAGCCGCGCATCGCCGCACAGACCTGCACCGCGAGCTCGCGCGTCGGGACGAGCACCAGGGCGAGCGGCTCTGTCTGCCCGCCTGCCCCGAGCATCCGGTGGAGGATGGGAAGCGCGAAGGCGGCCGTCTTCCCCGTCCCGGTCGCGGCCTGCCCGACCAGGTCACGGCCGTCAAGCAGCGGCGGGATGGCGGCAAGCTGTATCGGTGTGGGCTCCTCATAACCGAGGCCAGAAAGCACGTGGCACAGTTCCGGGGCCAGCGTCAGGTCGGCGAAGCCGCTCGCACCCCCGCCGTTATCCTCGATCATGTACAACCACCTTGCTCCACAAACGCCTCTGACTCCCCACTGGTTCCTACCCCGGCCACGTTATGACAGCGCCGCCTGGCCTAGGTCTCGCTGAGCGCAGCGGCGACTTCCCGCCACTCGCTACGTCGCGGCGACGGCGCTGACATCGAGCTCGGCCACCCTCGCGACGAGCTATCGTCGCGACGGACATAACACGAGTCGACGCCAACATCTGGGTCGGCCCACGGCGATGTGTACGGCCTGCGGGCCCTTCGGACCCCGGGGTCCAGGCCGGTTCTCGACGCGACTTCCCGGGATCCCTGAAGGGACGCCGGCAACATCGTTCTCTGCGAGCGTGCAGACGACACGAACACACAACACAACTGGCACCGCGTGGTAGAGCCCATCCGGCGCTCTGTTCATTCCCGCCCGCGGTCCTTCGGCGCACGCCAAGCCGATACTCGAGGATAAAGTCGGCGATCAGGACGGCGCATCTGCCCGAGCGCGCGGCCAGATGATTTACCGCCGTGTCTCTGTGGCCGGCGTTCGCCCGCACATACCCGGTGACACCGGAGAAGCGCCAGCCGTGACAGACCAGGGCATCGGCCAGGGTATTTACCGGCGCGATGCGATGGCCCGGCTGCGACTGTGGACCGTACCGAGCGCGGATGCAAGGAGAAGAAGACGCCTGCCGAAGACAGCACCGTCGCCCGTGGACGCGGTGCCGGGTAGCCAACAAGGCACGAGAAGACGACTGCAGTCCGTGGCAACCGGGCTGTGAGACCCAACTAGTGGAGGTTTCCAGATGGCCGAGCTCCCACCGCCCCCAGAGGGAATTGTGCTAGCCAACTTCATCGTCTCAGACGATGTCGAGCGCTCTCGGCGCTTCTACACCGAAGTACTCGGCGGCAGGTTGGCCTTCTCCGGTCCCGGAGGGCTGACTTATGTCGCGCTATCCAACAGCTGGATCATCATCAATGTCGGCGGAGGACCGACCGACGACAAGCCGACGGTCATCCTGGAGACGCCACGTGATCCCGACCGGGTCAGCAGCTTCCTCAATATCCGGGTCGAAGACATCGACGCCGTGTACGCCGAATGGAGCGCCCGGGGTGCTCAATTCCTGACGCCGCCGAAACAGCACAAGTACGAGAAACGCTGCTACATCCGCGATCCCGACGGTCACCTGATCGAAGTAGGGCAGACCACAGACCCAGAAGGTGACTGGTCACCCGCTCACTGGCCATCGAGCACGCCCGCCGAGTAGTCCGAGTGAATACCGAGATCACCGGCGAAATCCCGCACCTCGACGGCGGCCGCCAGTCCTCCGGACACCGAACGAGACCGAGGAGATTATGGTCATGACCACCGCGATCATCGGCACTGGAGGGCTCGGATCGGTCATCGCCCGCCAGCTCGCCGCGGGCGGCGAGACCCTACGGCTCTCCAGCGCCGACAATGAGTCGGCACGAACGCTGGCGGCACAGATCGGTCCCGCTGCTGTCGTCGCTGCCAGCAACCGCGACGGGTTGCAGGGTGCCGATACCGTCGTCCTCGCGCTGCGGTTTACCGTACTGAAGGGCGTCATAGACGAGATCGCCGCCCCGCTGGCCGGCAAGCTCGTGGTCGTTCCGAGCAACCCGGTCACTACCGACGCGCACGGTAACGTCATTCGTGTCCTGCCGGAAGGGCAATCCTCGGGCAAGACCGTGGCCGGATGGTTGCCCACGCGGGTACGCCTCGCCATGGCGTTCGGAAGTCTGTCGGCCGGCCTCTTCGTGTCCGCCAGCAATCGGTCGCCAGAGCCGGCGGTCCTGTTCTACGTGACCGACGACGACCGTGCTGGCGAGGAAGTCGAGCGGCTGATCCGGACGGCCGGCTTCGAGCCGGTGAAGGCCGGCGGCATCGAGCAGTCGGGCAGGCTCGAGGTCGGCGGCGACCTACACGATCTCGTCGTCGGCCTCGCAGAGGCGCGGTCAGTGATCGGTAGGGCCTAATAGCTCGCCCACGATGCCGGGCATCACATCGCCTGGGTGCGGATGGACCCTGACCGCAACATAGCCGCCACCCACCACGGTGACCTGGCCCCGCTCCGGGAAATGCTCGACCAGCTTATGCATATCGAGATAAGACACCGTGCTTGCATTGAGTGCCGGCATGTACGTACCTGGCGGCTCGCCCCTCGGACACACCGTGATCACGGCCTAACCTGCGGACATGCTATGGGACGGGGTTCAGGCAGAGGCCGGTGCGGCTGGTTTCCGCAGATCAGGACCACGGGGGTTCAAGTCGGGTCTAGGTCGCGGAACGGTAACTTCGCGATCCGCTGTGAAGCCTGCGAACACTCGAACCGCCGTAGTCGGCCATGGCGTTAGAGCAGGTACGAGCTGCTCGCGTTACCGAGCTACCGGACAGCCGACGATAGGACGCGAAGATCTGCTGCCGGGGCAGGCCGATCATGATGAGTAGACTCGGTGACGAGCAGCCCTCGTGGTGGTGAGGAGTTCAGATGACCGCACCCGCCGAAGACATGGTTTTGGTCCCGCGAGCTGAGCTGGACGCGCTCCGGGCTGAGAACCGGCGCCTGCGGCGTGAGGCCGGGGATCGTGAGGCTCTGAGGCGCATCAGGTCAGATTCGGGGGAA
>Ga0302235_10002661_pt1 | contig 12754 bp, 10 predicted proteins | sample II_Palsa_N3_3_FD_193577 | JGI IMG/M metagenome (GOLD analysis project Ga0302235, IMG submission 193577) | Peat permafrost microbial communities from Stordalen Mire near Abisko, Sweden - II_Palsa_N3_3 | ecosystem: Environmental > Terrestrial > Soil > Palsa > Peat permafrost | place: Sweden... | reverse complement strand
ACCTCGACGTCGATGTCGGGCCGCAGCTCGCCGGTCTCGATACCCCGGCGGATAACCGCGCGCATCACGTCGCGGCGCGGCTCGACCACCGACTCCTTGTACCTGGCCATCAGCCGCGGGTACTTCTCACCCTCGCCGAGCAGCAGCGCGTACCGGCGCGCCTTCCTAGGATCGGCCTTATCCGAGCACATCACCTTGAGCATCGCGACCAGGTCGTCCCGGACGCTGACGCCGGCCGGCTCGGGGTAAGGCGATTTCAGCGAGCCGAACGCGGCGAGCAGTAGCTCTTCCTTATTCGGCCAGCGGCGGTAGATGGTGGCCTTGCCGACTCCGGCCCGGGCGGCGACGGCCTCGACGCAGACGCCCTCGAAGCCCTGCTCGGCGAACAGGTCGAGGGTCGCCTCGATGATCGCCTGCTCGGCATGCTCGCTACGCGGACGGCCGGGCTTGCCGGGGCGGCGATGAACCGCCCCGGCCGGCCCGGCTTCGGTGTCAGTGCCGGGCCCCTGATCGACGATGATCACGGGCTCCATGACGTGTTATCCCTCTCGCTCTGCGCTGTTGAGCATGACTTCTTGTTCCAGTATGGCAAGCTCGGCCTCGTATCCGCCATCACCGGCGGGAGCAGCCTTCGGCGGCAGGCCGGGCATCCAGCGCAGCACCACGAACCCGCCCGCCAGCGCGAGCAGCGCCGCGATCAGCGAGGTGAAGTGCATGGCGTGCACGAACGCGTCGTTCGCGGGCACCAGCAGCGACCGTCCGGCCGGGCCGAGCTGCTGCGCGACCGCCTGGGTGGCGGTGATCGACGACGACGCGGCGGACCGCGCGGCGGCGGGCAGGTGCGTCAGCGACGGGCTGAGCGAGTGGCGGTAAAAGACGGCCAGGATCGAGCCGAGGATCGCGACGCTGAGCGCCACCGCCACCTGCCGGGCGGTGTTGGTCAGCGCGGACCCCGCGCCGGCCCGCTCCCGCGGCAGCACGTCCATGACCGCGGAGGTGGCGGCCGGCATGGAGACACCGATGGCCGCGCCCTGGATCAGGTACAGCGCGATGAGCACCCAGATCGGTGTGGTGACCCCGAGCGCGGCGTATCCGATGAGGTCGACGCCCATGACAAACAGGCCCGTCGCGCCGACGGCCTTGGCGCCGTAGCGCCGGACCAGGCGCGCGCTGCGCGGTGCGAGCAGCAGCTGCCCGATCGCGAACGGCACGGTCAGCAGGCCTGCGTCCAGAGGGCTATAGCCCCGGACGTTCTGCAGGTAGAAGCTGGTGAAGAAGAAGACGCCGCCCATGCCGAAGAACACCAGCCCGAGCGCCCCGATCGAGGCGGAGAGCCGCCGGTCGCGGAACAGCCGCACATCGAGCGACGGATGCTCGATCCGCGCCTCGTAGGCGGCGAAGCCCGCCAGGATGGCCAGGCCGCCCACGATCGGGCCGAGCACGCCGAGGCTCAGCCACGAGTCGCCGTCGCCGCCCTGGACGATCCCGTACACCAGCGACACCAGGCCCGCGATGGACAGCAGCACGCCGACGTAGTCGATCTTTCCCGCGTTGGGGTTGCGCGACTCCGGGACCATGATCGCGGCGGCGATGCCGCCGACGAGGGTCACCGGCACGTTGATCAGGAAGACCGAGCCCCACCAGAAGTGGTCGAGCAGCAGGCCGCCCAGGACCGGGCCGGTCGCGATGCCGAGGCCGACCGCCATGGCCCACAGGCCGATCGCCCGCGGCCGTTCGGCGGGCTCGAAGACGTTCGAGATGATGGACAGGGTCTGCGGCATGACCGCGGCCCCGCCCAGGCCCATCGCGGCCCGCGCGAAGATCAGCTGATCGGGCGACCGCGAGTAGGCCGACAGCAGCGAGGCGATGCCGAACAGCGCGAGCCCGATGATGAGCATGCGCTTGCGGCCGATCTTGTCGCCGACGACGCCGAACGTGAAGAGCAGGCCGGCGAAGAACAGCGTGTAGGAGTTGATGGCCCATTCGAGCTGGCTCTGACTCGCGCCGAGGCCCCCGTGCGGCTCGGCGATAGTCTTCAGCGCGACGTTCAGGACCGTGTTGTCGATGACGATGGCGAGCAGTCCCACAATCAGCACGCTGAGAATCAGCCAGCGCCGACGGTAGATGGTCTGCGTATCCATGTGTCCCTTCCGGATTACTTGAAGCTTGTGCGCGGAACCGGGAAGGTGCTGACCCGTCGGTTTGTTGCCATGACCAGCACACCCGGATCCCGCTACTATCAATACGGAACGGTCTCGTATCGGAATCTATTTCCGGCGCCGGGCCGAAAGTTAATGTGATCCAGGTCTCATCGGTCAGGGTTCGGGCGCGACGTCGGCCAGCTGCAGCAGGCGCGTGTCCGGGTCGATGACGAGCGCGAGGGTGAGCGTGCCGTGCGCCCCGGGCAGCTCGACCGCCACCGAGGCGGATCCGTCGCCCGCCCGGAAGACGCCGACGCGGCATTCACCGGCCCAGACGCCAGCCATCCGCAGACGGCGGGCCAGCAGGGCGACCTGGACCGTGCCGGCGACCGGTATGGCGACCGGCCAGTCGCGGTCGGCGCCGTTCAGCCAGGCGACCACGGCGTCCAGCGTGTCACCCAGCGGCGAGCCCGCAGCGGGCGGGACGGCCAAGGAGAGCGACTGAACCCGGGGGGGCCGCTCGGGAGTGAGCTGGATCTGCACCTGGACCACGCCGCGCTCCCCCTCGAGCCACCACCGGCAGTGCGCGGGCGTGTCGAACTCCGGCCGGCGCCCGGCGGGCCGGAAATCCCCGATGCGCTCGCGGACCAGGGCGATCCGGCGCTGCCGTTCGGCGAACGGGGCATCTTGGGCCACGTTGGGCGAGAACAGGCGCTCGGCGGCGGCGGCGTCCCAGGATCGCAGCAGCCGTTCCACCGCGTCCCGCGCCGCCAGCGTCTCCGGCCACGGCGCTGACCCTTGCGGGCTGAGCGCCACGCCGTACCCGTGCGCCGGCGGTTCACGGCGACGCAGCACGGCCTCGAGCAGCCTGGCCGCGAGGGGCGCCATCGCCGCGTAGGTGCTGTTGCCGAGCGCGATCACGCCGGTCCGGCTGGCGGGATGCCAGCACATGTTGCTGCCGAACCCCGGGTACCCGCCGCTGTGGCTGACGATCCGGCCCAGCGCCGGATGCTCGGTCACGAACAGCCCGAAGCCGTAGGCACCGGGAGGCGTGACGGCTCCGTCCCCCGGGAAACTGGGCGAGGAGTCCCATCCGGTCAGGATCTGGGGCAGCTGCATCTCCCGCCGGGTGGCGCGCCGGACCGGATGCGAACCGCCGGTCTCCGGGTCCCCCGGCGGGAACGCGGCCGCGAAGCCGGCGACCCAGCGGCTGAGATCGGTCACGCAGCTGAAGATGCCGCCCATCGGTGCGAACGCTCCGCACGGTTCGAACGGCACCTCCGACCAGCCGGCCGCCGCGCGGCGGTAGCCACGGGCCAGGCCGCCGGGTGTTTGCTCCGCGGCGAGGCCGCCGGGTGTTTGCTCCGCGGCGAGGTCGAACTCCGCGGCCTCGTAGCCGGTGCGGGTCATGCCGAGCGGGCGGAGCAGCCGGTCGCGGATGTAGTCCGGGTAGGCGGCGCCGGTCACGGCGGTGATGACCCGGCCGAGGATCGCGAAACCGAGGTTGGAGTACTCGAACCGGGTGCCGGGCGCCCAGTTGAAGCCGACGCCGCGGGCCAGGAAGGTCGCGAAATCGTCCAGGGGCAGGCCCTGCTGCCGGTCCCCCCATGGGTCGTCGGTCGGGAACCCGGCGGTCATGGTCAGCAGGTGCCTGACGGAGATCCGCGCGGCGTCCGGGCTCACCGGGGGCCAGTCGCGCAGTTCGGGCACGTACGCCTCGGCCAGGTCGTCGAGCCTCAGCGCGCCGTCGTCGCGCAGCGCGAGCACCGCCGACGCGGTAAAGCTCTTGGTCATCGACGCGATGCGGAAGACGGTGCCGGCGTCCGGCGGCGGGCCGCCGAGGTCTCGCTCGCCGAGCCCCGCGGTGTGCACGAGCTCGCCGTCGATCACGACCCCGTACGCCAGCCCGGGCTGCCCGCCGCGCTGGTGATAGCCGGCCGCCAGGGTGTCTATGTCCGCGGAATCCGCCATCGCCCTAGTCTTCCAGAACAAACTGGCTATACCGCGCAGCCCGTTGTCGTGCGATCATCTAAGGGTCCGGGTACGCCACTGGGGCGACACGAGACACGGAGGCCGACGAAGATGTCACAGCACACGGGCACGCTTATGGCCGCGACAGGACAGCGGACCACCCCTGAACCTCTTTACGGCGGGTCAGCCGCCGGGCGCCGCGTCACCGTGCGCGATATCGCCGCCGCGAAGGCACGCGGCGAGAAGTGGCCTATGCTCACCGCCTACGACGCGCTGACCGCCGGGATCTTCGACCGGGCCGGGATCCCGGTGCTGCTGGTCGGCGACTCCGCCGCGATGGTGGTCTACGGCCACGACACCACGATCCCGGTTACCGTGGATGACCTGATCCCGCTCACCGCGGCCGTCGTGCGTGGCACGAGCCGGGCCCTGGTGGTGGCCGACCTGCCGTTCGGGTCCTATCAGGCTTCCCCCGGCGCGGCGCTGCACGCCGCCACCCGGTTCCTCAAGGAGGCCGGGGCGCACGCGGTCAAGCTCGAAGGCGGCCAGCGGGTCGCCCAGCAGGTCGAGGAGCTGGTCGCGGCCGGCATCCCGGTGATGGCCCACCTCGGCCTGACCCCGCAGTCGGTCAACGCCTTCGGCGGCTACCGGGTGCAGGGACGCGGCGAGGACGGCGAGCAGTTGCTGCACGACGCTAAGGTGCTGCAGGCGGCCGGCGCGTTCGCCGTAGTCCTGGAGTGCGTGCCCGCTTCCCTGGCCGCCCAGGTCACCGAGGCGCTGACCATTCCCACCATCGGCATAGGCGCCGGACCGGCCTGCGACGCCCAGGTGCTGGTCTGGCAGGACATGGCAGGCCTGTCCCCCAGGGTGGCCAAGTTCGTCAAGCAGTACGCCGACGTGGCGGGTGTCCTGCACGACGCCGCCCGCGCCTTCGCCGACGACGTCAGCAGCGGCGCGTTCCCCGACGCGGAGCACTCCTACAGATAGCGGCTCTACGGCACGGTGACGGGCTGGATGACGACGGAGCCGAGGGTGGGGTTGAGTTCGGTCGCCTGGGAGACTCCCGCGGGCGTGATCACGTCCATGGCCTTGGGCACGGTGGTCGGGTCGACGGAGCAGATCGGCGCGGTATTGCCCGCCGCGCAGACGCCGAACGTGTAGTCGCCCGGCGTGGCCGTAAAGGCCCGGGCCAGGTCGGAGCTGAATCCGTCCTGGCCGGTCAGCACCACGCTGAAGCCCCAGCCGGACGCCGGGGTGCCGAACTGTGCCTCGGGCAGGGCGACCGTGATCGTCTTGTCGGCCTGGACGGCCAGCGCGGACGCGATGCCGACCGAGTTACCCGCTGCGTTCACCCACACCGGCGAGGCGAACCCTTGCACCTCGACCCGCTGGCTCCAGGCTCCGGACGGCGCGATCGTGTAGTTGCGAGAGGCGAACGCGGCCTGGGTGGAGGTGGCTGAGGCGCCGGGCACGTGCACGTAGACGTCGAGGAGCTGCGCCCCGTCGAGCGCCCCGAAGGTCGGGACCAGGTTGGCCAGCGTGACCCGGAGGTAGGCGTAGGTGCCGTCGCTCAGGACCTGGAACCGGGTCAGGTCGAACGACCCGGCCACGAAATCGGCGGCGGTCGGGTACTGGTAGGTGCCTGGCCCGTTGTCGTCCCCGGTGGGGTCGGTCACGTCGAGCACGGTGCTGCCGCCGCCTTCCGCGCTGACCGTGACCTGGGCGTAGCCGGTGCTCCGGCCGCCGGGCGCGGTGGCGGTCGCGGTGATCGCGTTGGTGCCGAAGCCGACCGGCACACTTACCGAGAAGGACCCGTCGGACCCCGCGGTCGTGCTGACCACGGTGGCGGCCTCCCCGGTCGTGGTGTCAGCCGCCTCGATGGACACCGCCGAGCCCGGCGTGGTCGTCCCGGTCACCGTGGTGGTGGCGGTGGTCAGCGTCGCGCCCGCGGCCGGAGCCGTTATCGTCACCGGCAGCGAGCCGGGCGCCCCGTTGGTGATGTAGCGCGCGGTCGTGACGGCCGGGGTGTCTACGTTGTGGCCGGCGCCCAGCGAGGCGATCAGCCGGAGTTCCTGGGCCTGGGCCCAGCTCAGCGGGGACGCCGAGCCGGCCGCCTTGCCGTCGGTGAACCCGATGGACGCCGTGTCCGGGTCGCTGCCGTACGGCGAGGCGGCCAGGTCCGGGTCTTCCCAGGCCTGCTCGGGCACCAGCCCGACCCCGGAGGAGAAGTTGATCATTGCCTGAAGCAGGGACTTCGCGCCGCTGGTGTTCCCTTCGGCCAGGTCGGACTCGGCCCGCTCGCCGGACAGGACCGGCCACAGGTGCCCGGTGCCGCTGTCTTTCGGCGGCCACGGCGCCCCGGGAGTCGGGCAGGAGTCCTGGCTCGGCTGGTAGCAGTCGCCGTAGCCGTCCGCGCTGCCGTCGGCGGCCGAGTCGCCGTACCGGTAGTAGCCGGTCCCGCTGGGCGTGGACACCGAGATGTTCTTGTCGATGATCGCCAGCGAGGCCTGGATGTCGGGGTCGGTGATGGGCAGCTCGCCGAGCCGGACCAGCTCCTGGAAGCCGCCGTCGAGGACGCTGCGCTGGTCCAGGGTGGGACCGCCGTTGCCCAGGCTGTAGGTGATCGCCGCGTTCGGGTCGCCGGTCTTGGACAGCCGGACGAAGTAGGCCGGGCCGTCCGGGCCGGTGGTGGTCACCGTCCAGGACTTGATGTTGCGCTGGAAGTCATCCGCGGTGGCCTGGTACAGGTGGGCCCGCGCCGTGTCACCGTGGCTCGCGGCGATGGCTGAGGCGGCGGTCAGCCCCGCGATCTCCGCCGCGATCGTGGACGGGGAGTAGCCGGTCTGCTCTTCCCAGCGCTCCACGCCATCCGAGGGCCCGTTGGCGACCAGGAAGTCCGCGGCCGGGCGGATGTGGTCGTGCCACAGCGCGGTGTCACCGCCGAGCCCGGACTCCTGCGCCATCAAGATCGGGTAGGCCGTCTCGTCCAGCTGGAGGCCGCCGGTGTCCGGCGCGGCCTCGCCGTTCAGCAGCGAGTTGCGCGGCATCGCCCCGGACGCGAGCTGCTGCTTGTCGAACAGGAACAGCGTGGCCGCCCGGGCCGTGGCCACGTCCCCGTCGGCCATCAGCCCGGTGAAGATCTCGTACAGGTCCCGGGCGAAGACCTCGCGGTAGGAGCCGAAGTAGGACGGCTCGCCGTTGGAGATTGTCCCGGCTGGCACCGACTGGCCCCACGGACTGGCCAGGGACGCCACGATGGCGCCGGGGTAGGTCTTGTCCTCGCTCGCCTTCAGGACGTTGGCCGAGAGGTAGTAATAGCGATCCAGGCTGGCCTGGCCGGCCGGGCGCTTGAGCCCCGCGTCGTAGATGGCCCAGCCGAGCAGGTACTTGGCCGCGGTCAGGACGAACGAATGACTCACGGATGTCCTGGCGACAGAGACGGACTGGGCCTGGCTGCGGCCGAAGCCCAGCGCGAGGGTCACCTCGTGGCCACTACCGGGGGTCACGTCCTCGGTCGCGACGATGTGGCCGTCCGGCGCGGAGGTGTAGGACGTGAGGGTGTCCGTCGCGTCGAGCTGGGTGAGGCCGTCGCTCGCGGTGCCCTCGTAGCCGACGCTCGCCTCTTGGTCGGACGTGGCCGCCAGGGCCATGTAGGTCGGCACCGCGTAGTCGCGGTTGACCGCGTCGGTGACCGTGTTCGTGCTGGAGATCACCGGGACCGATGACCCGGCGGAGGTGTCCACCACGCCGGTGTTGGCGCCGGCGTTCTCGGTCCCGCCCCCGCCGTTACCGTTGACGTGGGCGTCGAGCCGGGCGTACAGGTGCAGGCTAGCCAGGCTGGTGGTCGAGCCGGGCGTGTCAGCCAGCGTGGTGTGCATCAGCACCGTGTCGCTGGCCGGGTCGGTGATGTAGGTGGTGACCAGCCGGAAGCCGTGCTTGGCGTCGGTGGAGGTGACGGTGCAGGACATGCCGGTGGGGTCGGCGGCCACCGTGTACGTCATATCCCGGGTCTGCATATCGCTGAACGTGGACCCGTCGGTCACGACGTACTGCAGCGTGCTCACGTTCGTGTTGTCGATCGTGGGCTCGTAGACGTCGGACAGCACCCCGTCGGCCACCGTGTACCAGACCTTGGAGCCCGTGCCTGTCGCCGTGCCCACGCAGTCCTTCCTGGCCAGGTCGAAGTACGACGCCGCGCCCGGCGCCCCGGGCGCGATCGCGGCGGCCCGGGCGACGGTCGCCGCCGGACTGGCGACAGCCAGGCCGGCCAGGAGGGCCGCACAGCCAGCCAAGGTGATGAAACGACGTCCGCGTGCCATGGCCAAGCCTCCATCGTCACGTCTGCGGGCCGGGGAACATTTGGCCGGCTGTGGGGCAGAATCGCCCGGAGTAGCCGACCAGAACCTTGCTGAGCTTTCTCCCGTCCAGCGCGCCCGTCAAGTAACAATCCGGCAATACTGGCTCGTGGGCTGCTCAGGCCAGCGGGTTGAGATAGCGCAGGCCGGGGAACCGGGCGAAGTCGGCGTCCTTCGAGCAGATGTCCGCGTCGTATTCGAGGGTGATCACGCCGCAGGAAATGGTCCGGGCGGGAGGATCGCCTCGTCCTCTAGCTCGTCGGCTAGGCGGTTGAAGCCGACCAGGTCCAGGCCGGGCATAGTGCCGGTCACTTTAGCCATCAAGATGCCATGGCGGCGCGTTCGGTCCGGGCGGGCGCGCGGGCTGCTCGTGGAGGTGAGCCACGAACCGTTCGGGAAAAGGGTTCTAAATATCGGTGATGCGCAGGCCGGCGTGGCCCTTGTAGCGGCGGTTGATGGACACCAGGTTGGCGGTCAGCGCTTCGATCTGGCCGCAGTTGCGCAGGCGGCCCGCGTAGACGCCGCGGACACCGGGGATCCGGGCCGCCAGGGCCTGAACGATGTCGGTGGCGTGCCGGTCGTCACCGAGCACGAGCACGTCCGAGTCGATGGTCTCGATCTGGGGGTCGAGCAGCAGGACCGCGGACACGTGATGGAAGGCCGCCACGACCCGGCTCTCGGGTAGCAGCACCGCGGCCTGCTCGGCCGCGCTGCCCTCGGCGACCGGCAGCGGGTAGGCGCCGCGCTTGTCGAAAGCGAGCGGGTTCACGCAGTCCACCACGATCTTTCCCGTCAGCTCGGCCGCCAGCCCGGAAAGCAGCTCGCCGTGACCTTCCCACGGGACTGCGGCGATCACCAGGTCCGCCTCACGCGCGCAGTCGCGGTTGGCCAGCCCCCGGGCGCTGTCGCCGATTTCCCGCGCGACGCCCTGGGCGCGGTCGTGGCTGCGGGACCCGATGATGACCGGGTTCCCCGCCAGCGCAAACCGGCGGGCCAGGCCGCGTCCCTGCTCCCCGGTCCCCCCAAGGATGCCGATCACCAAGCTGTCGACGGCCGGACTTTCCTGCTCACTCATGAACCGAATCCTGCCAGAGCCCCGTCCCAGGGGGTCCGAGAGGGTACGGGGACCCGACCCCTGACCCCCCGCAAGGGGTCCCAGGGGGCACGGGAACCCGACCCCTGACCCCCCACAGGGGGGTCCCAGGAGGCACGGAGGTCCGACCCCCCGCAGGGGGGTCCCAGGGGGTATGGGGGGTGGAACCTCCCATAAACGGGGGGGTCTGGGGGGGTCGTCCCCTCGAGAAAGTACTGCGCGTACGGACTTTTGGGGGCACCATGGAGAGGTGGACGGCAACCAGGTGACCACGCTGCGTGCGCTTCTCGCCCCGACCGGATGGCTCGAGCGGACCCGCGCCTTCGCGCAGGGGCTGCGCAAAGCGACCCGGTCGCCAGGCGGGCTCCTCCTCGTCGGCACGCCGGACGAGGAGCCTTGGCACCTGACCGCGCACCTGGACGAGGAAAGCCGCTTGTCGCGGATCCCCGAGCTGAGGCCGACGCTCGTACGCTGGCAGGTCCCGCCGGGCGCCCCGTCGCACCTGCGGGTGGGTCTCGAGCGGCTGGAAGCCGCCCAGCGCGGCGAGACGCTGTTCGTCGTGTCGCCATCGACCGCGCCGGTCCCCCTGCTCGAGCGGGTCCATGACGCGCGGCGGAGCGGGGCCACGATCTTCGCGCTTGACCAGGGCGATCCCGAGCTCGACTCGCTCGCCCACGAGACGATGGCGATCAGGACCGGGTTCGACCCGATGTCGTTCGGGGCAGCGCAGCACCTGATCAGTTCGGCGGTCGGAGACCTGGGCCGGCCCGAGGGCCTTGACGACGGCGAGTTCGGCCTGGCCAGCGCGGTAGGCCGCGCCTCGCAGCCGGGGGTCCCCGGCTTTCAGGGTTACCGGCGGCCGGGCGTCCGGGGCCTGCGGGAACGGGTAGCGCGCCTGCTGGACGCGGTCAGCGGACCTACCGGCTAGCCCTAGGCGTCCAGGGTCAGGACCATGGTGGGACGCTCGATGATGTGGTCCGGGCGCAGCGGCCGGACGGCCGTGCCGATGGCGAAGAACTCGGTGGTGTGCGAACCCCAGGTGTGGCTGTGCTGCCTGAGCTGCACGCCGACGATGCCTTCGGCGTGCAACTCCTCCGCCTCGGCCTGCATCCGGCTCATGGCCAGCTCACGGGCATCGTAGAGGGCCTGGGTAAACTGCTCGATCTCCACGTTCTTGCCGATGTTGCCGATCTTGCTGCCGAACTTCTGGTGGGCGATGTGGTACACGCACGTCCCCATGACCATGCCGAGCGGCGCGTAACCGGCCCGGATGAGCGTCCAGAAGTCCTGGCCGGACAGGTCCGAGGTGAACGGCTGGTTCTTGTTGTTGCGCCAGTTATCGACCCCGCCGCCGCCCGCGCCCTCTTCCGCCTTGACCGCCGTGCCGACCGCGATGAATTCGGCGATGTCGGCGCCGAATTCCTTCATCTCCACGTCCAGCCGGACGCCGACGATGCCGTCGGCGCGCAGTGCGTCCGCCTCGGCCTCCATCCGGCTCATGGCCAGCTCGCGGGCGTGGTACATGGCCTGGGACAGCACGTCAAGCTCCTGGTTGCTGCCCCAGCGGCCGACCTGCAGCCCGACGTGGTAGATGGAGCTGCCGAGCACCAGGCCCAGCGGGCGGAACCCGGCCTCGCGCACCAGCAGGAACTCGTTGACTGACAAGTCGGAAGTGAAGATCGAGCCGGGCCGGCCGGGCTGCAGCTCCGCCAGGCGGCGCATAGCATCCTGCGGGACGCCCGCGGCATCCAGTTCCGTCGCTATGTTCTGCTGGTCGGTCATCGTCTCTCCTACGAGCCATCGGCTCTGGTTGCTGTGCTCTTAAACTGTCTAGCCGTGCTTGGTGGCGTGGGTCAGATCCGGATCCTGGCGGCCTGCCGGCGCTGCGGATCGAGCGACATGACGGCCAGCGTGGGCCCGCTGTGCCGCTGCTCGTGGGTGAACCTGGCGATCGCGGTCCCGATGCTGGTGGCCTCCACGATGTGGTCGCGGCGGCCCTCTTGCACCGGGCATTCCCGCTCGCTTACCCGCATGTCCATGGTGGCGATCACCACGCCCTCGGCCCCGAGCCGCTTGACGTCTTTCGACAGCTGCTGCCGTGAATCGTGCCTGGCGTCGTTGACGAGCTCGGTGTACCCGACGACCTCGGCGTTACCCGCGCCCCAGCGCGTCTGGCCGACGGTCAGCCAGTCGTCGTGCCTCGAGCCGATCGAGATGCCAAGGACGAGGCCGGCCGGCACCCAGCCCTTCATGATGAGCTTGGCGAAGTCCTGCCCGGACAGGTCGGAGGTGAACGGCGCCTTGCGGGTCTGCCCCCTGGGCCCCTTGGTCCCGGAGAACACCGGAGGCGCGCCGGGCGCGCGGATGGCCGTGCCGATGGCCTTGAACTCCATCCCGCCGGCCGGGAACGACCCGATCGTCAGCCGGACGCCCACCACCCCGTGCCCGCCGAGCTCGGCGCACTCGGCCGTCATCCGGTCAATCGCCTTGTGCCGCGCCTCGTACATCGTCTGGACCAGCGGCGCGAAAGACCCGAAGCCGCCGCGGCCCGACACCTGAGTGACCGTGCGGGCCGGAATGCCGTAGCCGTAGGAGCCCCAGGCCCCCGGGCAGTTGTAGCCGCCGGTGAAGCCGATGTTGTAGACCGCGGCGCCGAGCACCTGGCCCACCGGCTCGAAGCCGACGCTGCGGATCGCGACAAACTCGTCAGAGGTCAGCGCGGAGCCCCACGTGCCGCTGGCCCGGATTTCCGCCATCCGGGCCTCGGCGGCGGCAGGCAGTTCTTCGCTCACGCCCCCTAGCCTATTATCACGGCGGCGCAACTTATCACGGCGGCATAAACGCGCCGAATCTAATCTTTGGCGTCCCACTCCTCGTTTCTGCGCTGCACTGTCTCCAGCGCGCGGCTGGCCTCCTCCGGGGTGGCAAAGGGGCCCAGCCGGTCCTTGCCCGGGGTGGGACCGTCGTCGTCCTCTACGGTGTGACGGGTGAGGCTGTACCACCATCGCTTCTCGTTGTCCATGCACATTAGACTCGCAAAGCATGGCGACAATGCTGCAACCGGGCCGGCTTTCCCCTACCCGTCAGGTCCCCGCGGAGATCACGCGGCCTGAGTACGTGGGCAAGAAGCGTCCGAAGACCGGGGAACCGGACGTGAAGACCCCAGAGATCATCGAGCGGATGCGGGTCGCGGG
>Ga0302235_10002640_pt1 | contig 12793 bp, 9 predicted proteins | sample II_Palsa_N3_3_FD_193577 | JGI IMG/M metagenome (GOLD analysis project Ga0302235, IMG submission 193577) | Peat permafrost microbial communities from Stordalen Mire near Abisko, Sweden - II_Palsa_N3_3 | ecosystem: Environmental > Terrestrial > Soil > Palsa > Peat permafrost | place: Sweden... | reverse complement strand
CCACAATCACGCGTCAACGCGCACCCAACAGACCTCAGAAACTCCTTACGCGACGGACATTACAGGACCGGGAGCGATCTGTTGCCGAGCAACGCCGTACCAATTCTCAGGTGTGTCGCGCCGTTTCGAACGGCGGCCTCGAGGTCTCCGCTCATCCCGGCCGAGATGATGGTCGCGGCCGGGTTGATCGCGCGGGCTATGTCCGAGATCGCCCGGAGCGAGGCGAACGCCGTGTCGGGGGCGACGCCGAGCGGGGCGACCGCCATCACGCCGCCGAGCGTGAGGCCCCCTTCGGCCTCGATGGCGGCCGCGACGTCGGGCAGCTGGCTGATCAGCGCGCCGCCCCTGGCGGAGTCGCCGTCGAGGCTGACCTGGACGAGGCAGGTGAGGCCGGCGGGCGCCGCCGTTGCCGTTGCCGTTGCAGTCGCCGCGCGGGACGCGCTGCCGAGGGCGCGGACGAGGCGGATCCGGTCGACCGAGTGCACGACGCTGGCGTACCTGACCACGCTGCTGGCCTTGTTGGTCTGCAGCTGGCCGATGAAGTGCCAGCGGACCGGGGCCGCGGCCGCCTCGGCCACCTCCGCCGCCTTGGGCGCCGCCTCCTGGTCTTTGTTCTCGCCGAAGTCGGCCAGGCCGAGCTCGGTGAGGGCCACCACGTCCTGCGCGGGCCTGGTCTTGGTGACGGCGATGAGCGTGATCTCGCTGGCGTCCCGTCCCGCCGCGGCGCACGCGGCCGCGACGCGGGCCCGGATCGCGGCGAGGTGGCCGGCCAGCTCAGTGTGTCTCGGGGAAGTCACTTCAGAAAGTCGGGGACATCCAGGTCGTCGTCCTCTTCGAAGACCACTGGGCGACGACGCCCGGCGCTCACGTCGAAGACCGTGTCCTGCTTGCCTGGCCGTCCGGAGTCCTTCCAGCTGGCGGGCCCGGAGGATGCGGCGTCGGTGTCGCGATCCCGGTCGTCGCGGGCCCGGCTGCCGTAGCCGCCGGATGACTTGGCGTCGTAGTCGTCGTCGTCACCGTCGGGCGAGACGAACGAGACCGGCGATGGCACGTAGCCCGCCGATGCGCCGTCGCCGCCGGACTGGGCGGGGACGCCCGCGATCGGGTCGGCCAGGCTGCTGGCGAGCGAGCTCGTGAACGGCACCGGCTCGGGAGCGGGGGCAGCGGCGGCCGGGGCCTCCGGGGCGGGCGACGAGGCGCCTGAGCCGCCCCAGGCGGCCGCGGCCGAGCCGGTCGAGTTCGCTCCGGTCGAGGTCGGGCCGGTCGAGGTCGGGCCGGTCGAGGTCGACGGCGAGGCCGGCCCGGTGGCCGCGGGCGGGGACGACGGCGCGAACTGAGGCTTGCCGGGGGACGAGGAGGCGTGGGTGCCGCCACCGGACGAGCCGGACGAGCGGTTCAGCGTGAGCGGGGCGGAGGCCGCCCGGTTCGGCTGGACCTCGTCGAACCCGGCCGCGATCACCGTCACCCGCACCTCGTCGCCGAGCGCGTCGTCGATGACCGCGCCGAAGATGATGTTGGCATCCACCGCGGCCGAGTTGGCAACCAGCTGCGCGGCCTCGTTGATCTCGAACAGACCAAGGTCGGAGCCGCCCTGGATGGACAGCAGGACGCCGTGCGCGCCGTCGATCGAGGCCTCAAGGAGCGGCGAGGAGATCGCCATCTCGGCGGCGGCCACCGCGCGGTCGTCGCCGCGCGAGGAGCCGATGCCCATCAGCGCCGACCCCGCGCCGGACATCACCGACTTCACGTCCGCGAAGTCGAGGTTGATCAGGCCGGGCGTGGTGATCAGGTCGGTGATGCCCTGAACACCGGAGAGGAGCACCTGGTCGGCCGCCTTGAACGCGTCGAGCACGGAAACCGACCGGTCGGAGATGGACAAAAGCCGATCGTTCGGAATAACAATCAGCGTGTCGACCTCGGCCCGGAGCCGCTCGATCCCGGTCTCGGCCTGGACCGCGCGCCGCTTGCCCTCGAAGCCGAACGGCCGGGTCACCACGCCGATGGTCAGCGCGCCGAGCGAGCGAGCGACGTTGGCCACCACCGGCGCGCCGCCGGTGCCGGTGCCGCCGCCCTCGCCCGCGGTGACGAAGACCATGTCGGCGCCCTTGAGCACCTCTTCGATCTCCTCGCGGTGGTCCATGGCGGCCTGCGCGCCGACGTCCGGGTTCGCGCCGGCGCCGAGCCCTCGGGTCAGTTCCCTGCCGACGTCGAGCTTGACATCGGCGTCGCTCATCAGCAACGCTTGCGCGTCGGTGTTGATCGCGATGAACTCGACGCCCTTGAGTCCCTCTTCGATCATGCGATTGACGGCGTTAACGCCGCCCCCGCCGATTCCGACGACTTTGATGACCGCCAGATAGTTCTGCGGTGCTGCCACGAGGAGGGTACCCTTTCCGCTCGCTCTTTTACCTGCCCATCCCGACCTTAGAGTTTCACCTTCAGGTTGAGATTTAGAGTTTTATCTTCCTTACGATTGATAGGGACAGTAGGGTGGGGAGACATCGTGGTCAACTAGCCACGCGCCTAGATACCCAGCGTGTCGCTTATCACCGTGTGACCACGGTCCCCGGCGCGCTCACATTGATGTAGCTGACGCCGCTGCCGAGCAGGATCTCCAGCTCACGGTTCTTGGCCGCGGCATTGGTCGGGTCGCCCCAGACGATCGTCTTGCCGCCCTTAATGGACAGGGTCACCTGCTGGGATTCCGCGACCGGACCGCTGCCCGACCCGGTCGGCACCTGGGCGACCGACACGCTGCTGACCGTGCGCTCCAGCGCGGGCGACAGCTCCGTCAGCACGGCCGAGACGGCGGCGACGCCGGGGTCGGCGCGCAGCGCGGCGCCCGCCAGCGAGGTGACCAGCAGCGGCAGCCGGGCGGGCTTGGCCGTCGCCAGCTGCACGACGACCCCGGCCGGGTCGACCAGGTCGTAGCCGCCGTGCGCCATCCGCACCGCCATCACCGGCACCCGCTCGGTCACCGTGATCGAGACATGGTCGGGCCAGTCCACGCTGACGGCGGCGGAGGCCACCTGGCGGATCGACTCGACCCGCCGGGTCACCGCCCCGGCGTCGACCCGGGACAGCGGCGTGCCGAGCGGAACGTCGGCCGCTTCGATCACCGCCGAGACCGGGACCAGGTGGGTGCCGGTGACCGCCACCGACCGGACGACGAACACCCGGTTGCCGAGCAGCAGCCACCCGACCCCGGCGACGAGGGCCAGCGCGGCCAGCGCGAAGAACCCCGTCCGCCACGGATTGCGGGCCCTGCGGCGGCCGGCCCGACCGGGTGGCGACGCCGGCCGCGGGGCCGCGTCGGTGGTCGTGCCGGGACCCGGCCCGCCGGTGCCTGGCGCCGGGCCGGTCATGGCGTGGTCGCCCCGGACGCCGCGATCTCGTCAAGCACCAGCGGTCCCATCTTGGTGATGTCGCCCGCCCCCATGGTCAGCACCAGGTCGCCCGGCTTGGCGATCGCGGCGACGACGGCCGGGACGTCGGCGAAGTCGGGGACGTAGCGGGCCGCGCCGCCCGGCACCAGGTCGGCGACCAGCCGCCCGGTCACCCCCGGCTCCGGGTCCTCACGGGCCGCGTACACGTCGAGCACCACCGCCTCGTCGGCCAGCCCGAGGGCGGCCCCGAACTCGGCCGCGAAGATCCTCGTCCGGCTGAACAGGTGCGGTTGGAAGACCGCGATGACCCGGCCGCCGCCGGTGGTGATGTCGCGCGCCGCGCGCAGGTCGGCGGCCAGCTCGGTCGGGTGGTGGGCGTAGGTGTCGAGGACCCGGACGCCGCGCGCCTCGCCCTTGGGCTCAAGCCGCCGGGCGGCGCCCCGGTAGCCGGCCAGCGCGGTCGCGGCCCGCCCGGGCTCGATCCCGAGCTCCACCGCGGCGGCGAAGGCGGCGGCCGCGTTCAGCGCGTTGTGGCGTCCCGGCACCCGCAGCTGAAGATCAAGATCGATTGTGCCGAACGGACCCGGGCGGCTCTGGCCGGCCAGCGGCACCGCCTCGGCCGCGCCCGCCGCTTCGGCCGCGCTGGTCGGCTCGGCGTGCAGGCTGAACGACGTCCGCATCCCGCTCGTCGTCACCGCGGCGATCCGGTAGTCCGCGTCGGGCGACTCGCCGTAGCTGACCACTCGCAGCCCCAGCGCGCGGGCCTGGGCGGCCAGGTCGCGCGTGCCGGAGTCGTCCGCGCAGGTCACCAGCAGGCCGCCGGGCTTGACCCGGCCGAGGAAGGCGGCGAACGAGGCCCGGTAGGCCGCCTCGGTCCCGTAGTTGTCGAGGTGGTCGGCGTCGACGTTGGTGACCACGGCCACGTCCGGCGAGTACATCAGGAACGAGCCGTCGCTTTCGTCGGCCTCGGCCACGAAGAAGGGGCCGTCGCCGTCGGCCGCGCCGACGCCGGTGGCCGCGAGCACGCCGCCGATCGCGTACGCGGGGCCCGCACCCTCTTCGCTGGTCTCGATCAGGACGGTCGCGATCATCGACGTGGTGCTGGTCTTGCCGTGGGTGCCGGTGACCGCGATCACCCGGCGGCCGAACATCAGCGAGCCGAGCGCGGCGGCGCGGTGCACCACCCGCAGGCCACGGCGGTTGGCCTCGACCAGCTCCGGGTTGTTCGCCCTGATCGCGCTGGACACGACGAGCGTGTCGGCGTCGCCGAGGTGGCCGGCCGCGTGGCCGACGCAGACCCGGGCCCCGAGCGCCGCCAGCTCGGACAGCGCGACCGAGTCGGCGGTCGTGTCGCTGCCGGAGACCTCCACCCCCCGGGCCAGCATGATCCGGGCGATGCCGGACATCCCGGCGCCGCCGAGCCCGGCGAAGTGGACGCGCCCGAGTTCCTCGAGCGGTACTGGTTCTGTTGGCGTCACCAACGCCATCGCGCGTGTCCCCTCCCCGCCGCTATGACCGTGCCTGCCGGTGACGTCCCGGGCCCGGATTCGGGTTCCGGAGCGACCCGGCCGCCCCGGGTGGACTCTGCGGGAGCCGGCCCTTGGCCGGCGGGGCCTGCGGAGGCTGCGGGGCCGGCGCGGGCTGCGGCTGCGGCTGCGGCTGGCCGCCGGACGGCGACCAGGCGCCGCCGGGCTGCCACCCGGCGCCCGGGCCGTTCCCGACCGGGCGCTGGCCGCTCTCCTGCTGCTGGGGGCGGCCGGGACCCGGCCGCTGCGGGCCGCCCAGGCCCGGCTGGGGGGCGCCGCCCGGCCCTGGCTGGGGGGCACCGCCCGCGCCCTGCTGGTGGCGGGTGGTCCGCGGAGTGAACAGGCTGCCCGGTTCGTCCGCGGCTGGGGCGGGCGGCGGCGCCGGCGCCGGGGACGCCCACTGCCCGGCGGGCGCCGGGGACGGGGCTGCCGCCGGGCGCGGGGCTGGCTGCCTGCTGGCGGCCGGGTCCTGGCCGTGGCCCTGCTCGGTGACCCGGCTGGCCTTCTCGGCGGCGACGATGTCGATGACCGCCTTCGCCAGCCAGCGGTCGGCGTCCTTCCTGCCCATCGCCGCGGCCGCCTCCGACATGCCGGCCACCTGGTCGATGTTGGTCAGCACGGGCAGCAGCGAGGTCTTGATCCAGTCGGCGGTCAGCTCCGCGTCGTCGACCAGCAGGCCGCCGCCGCGCTGCACGATCGGCAGCGCGTTCAGCCGCTGCTCCCCGTTGCCGTGCGGCAGCGGGACGTAGGCGGCGGGCAGGCCCACGGCGGTGAGCTCAGCGCAGGTCATGGCGCCGCCCCGGCACAGCGCGAAGTCGGCCGCCGCATAGGCCAGGTCCATCCGGTCCACGTAGGGCACGGCCACGTACGGCACCGGCCCGGGCGGCGGCTGGATCTCGTTCAGGTGCTTGGGCCCGGTGACGTGCAGCACCTGCACCCCGGCGCTGGTGATCGCGCTGACCGCGCCCGCGAGCGCCCGGTTGAGCGACACCGCGCCCTGCGAGCCGCCGGTGACGAGCAGCACCGGCAGGTCGGGCCTGAGCCCGAAGTGCGCCCGCGCCTTGTCGCCGAGAGCGAACCGGTCGAGCTCGGCGATCTGCCGCCTGATCGGCAGCCCGAGGTACTTGCCGTTGCGCAGCTTGGTGTCCGGGTGGCCGGTGAAGACGTGGGTGGTGAGATGCGCGCCGAGCCGGTTGGCGATGCCCGGCAGTGGGTTCGCCTCGTGCACCACGATCGGCACCTTGTGCCGCTTGGCCGCCAGGTACGCGGGCGTCGCCACGTACCCGCCGAAGCCGACGAGGACGTCCGCGCCGACCCGGTCCAGGATCGTGCCCACGGCGTGCACCGCGCCAGCCAGCCGTCCGGGCACGGTAAGCAGCTGAGGCGTCACCGAGCGGGGCAACGGCACCGCCGGGATCAGCTCGAGCTCGTACCCGCGGAGCGGGACGAGCCTGGTCTCCAGCCCCCGCGCAGTGCCGAGGCACGTCACCTCAATGCTGCTGTCCGCCTGCCGAAGCGCGTCGGCAAGCGCGAGAGCAGGCTCGATATGACCGGCTGACCCGCCGCCAGCTAGCACGACCCGCATCGCATCTGCTCCTCGCTCGTCGCCCGGCCGGTGTTCGCCGCGGCGCTGATCATCTAGGTCCCGCGCCGCGTCCCCCGGCCAAGCCAGCTTAGAACGCGAGACCCCACGCCGGGGCCGCGTGCCGCCAATGCCTGGCTCGCTCCTGGCTCCCGCCGCGCAAACGACATGAGCATACCCAGACCGACCATCGTCACCAGCACTGATGACAGTCCCTGGGAGACCAGCGGCAGCGGCACGCCGGTGATCGGGAACACCCCGATCACCGCGCCGATGTTCACCACCGCCTGCATGACGATCCAGGCGGTGATCGTGGCGGCGGCCAGCCGGCTGAACGTGTCAGGGGCGCGGCGCGCCACCCGAAGACCGGCGTACGCAAGCCCACCGTACAGCGCGGTCACGCAGAGCGTGCCGACAAGGCCGAGTTCCTCGCCGATGATCGCGAAGATGAAGTCGCTCGAATCCTCCGGCAGCCAGTTCCACTGCTCCTTGCTCGCGCCCAGGCCCGAGCCGAACAGGCCGCCCGATCCCAGCGCGTACTTGCCCTGGATGGACTGCTGGTTGGTCCCGACCGGGTTGGTGTTGCCGCTCGGGTGCAGGAAATCCTCGATCCGGGCGGACCCGTAGCCCCTGGACACGTAGAGCAGCACGAGGACGAGCCCGAGCAAGATTAGCAGGGCGGCGAACACCCGCGACGGTATGCCGGCCACCCACAGCAGCGCGAGCAGGATGATCAGCAGGATCGAGGTGGTGCCGAGGTCCTGGCCCGCCATCACCAGCAGGGCGAGCACGCCCGCGCCGGGGATCAGCGGGACGAGCAGGTGCCGCCAGTCGGCCAGCATGCCCAGCTTCTCCTTGCGGGCGAGCAGGTCCGCCCCCCAGACCGCGAGCGCCAGCTTGGCCAGCTCGGACGGCTGGACGGTAACCGGGCCGACCGCGATCCAGCGGGCCACGCCGTTGTGCACCACCGCGACGCCCGGGATCAGCGTCAGGCCGAGGCCGATGACCGACACCGCCAGCAGCGGGTAGGCCATCGCCCGGAACACCCGGGGCGACGAGCGCGCCATCAGCCACATGATCGGCAGGCCGACCACGATGCCGATGACCTGCCACTCGAAGTCGTGGTAGGGCGACTCGCCCTGGTTCAGGTCGGTCACCGACGTGGTCGACAGCACCATCATCAGGCCGAGGCAGAGCAGCAGCGCGGTGGCGCCGAGGATCAGGTAGTACGACGTGAGCGGCCGGTCGAGCAGCGCCCGGGCGGCCCGCACCCGCTCGCGGACGCCGACCACGCCGCCGCCGAGCGAATCGCGCCACGGCAGCGCCTGGCCGGCGTCCGGGCGCCCGGCGCCCTCGTCCCCGGCCGGCCCGAACCCTTCGTCAACCGCACTTCCACCCACGCGGACATACATGCCATCTAGTGTCTGCGTTCGGCCTGCCCGCACCCGGAACATCCGCCGCGTGTCGCGCAACTCCACCGGAATTGCCCGGCACTCGCGGCCAGACCCGTGCGGCGCTCCGCGCTTCTTGCTGTTATCAGCGGGCAATGCGCCCGGCCCGGGCGAACGGGCGGACCGGCGGCGGTGAGGGGTGTCGCGCCCGATCGGGTCCGCTCCGATTGGGGTCGATGGCGTAGGCGACAGGTCCGCGTTCGGGCCGATGGCGTAGCTGACAGGCGCGGGAGTTCTGGCGGTTGGCCCGGAGGTCGGGGAAATGGGGTTGCGGGGCGGAGTCACGGGTCCGTTCGGGAGAATGGGTTCTATGGAATTTGACCTGGAGTCGTGGCTGGTGCATGCGGGGACCGAGCGGGGGGCCGGGTCGCCGCTGGCGCCGCCGCTGCTTGCCACCAGCACGTACGTGTCGCAGGGGGAGCCGGATCCGGATCGCGGGTACGGGCGGATGAGCAACCCCGGGTGGGTGGCGGTCGAGGAGGCTCTCGCGGCGGCGGAGGGGCCGGGCGCGCAGGCGGTGACGTTCGCGTCCGGGCAGGCCGCGTCGATGGCGCTGATGCTGGCGCTGGCGGCCGGGCGGTCGCGGATCGTGTTCCCGCACGACGGCTACTACAACACCCGCGCGCTGGCGGACCGGCTGCGGCCGCACGGGGCGGTGCCGGTGGCGGTCGACCAGCTCGACCTCGACGTGGTCGAGGCGGCGCTGCGGGGCGGGCCGGCCGTGCTCTGGGCCGAGACGCCGACCAACCCGCTGCTGCGGGTGGCTGACCTGGCGGCGCTCGGGGCGCTGGCGGAGGCGGCCGGCGCGCCGTTCGTGGTCGACAACACGACCGCGACCGGGCTGCTGCAGAAGCCGCTCGACTTCGGCGCGGTCGCGTCGGTCTACTCGCTCACCAAATCGATCTCGGGGCACTCGGACGTGCTCGGCGGCGCGGTCGTGACCAGGGACGCGGAGCTGGCCGAGTCGGTCCGGGGGTGGCGGACGGCGGGCGGCGCGATCCCCGGGCCGTTCGAGAGCTGGCTGATTCTGCGCGGGATGAAGACGCTGCCGCTGCGGATCGCGCGGCAGTCGGACAATGCCCTCGCGATCGCGCAGTTCCTGGCCGGGCAGCCGCGGGTGACCGCGGTGCACTACCCGGGGCTGGCCCCCTCGGCGGTGGCGTCACTGCAGATGCCCCGCGGCTTCGGGCCGTTGCTGTCGTTCGAGATCGCCGGGACGGCGGCCGACGCGGACGCGGTGGTGGCGGCGGCTCAGCTGGTCGTGCCCGCCACCAGCTTCGGCGGGGTCGAGTCGACCTGGGAGCGGCGCGCGCGGTGGGCGGCCGAGACCGCGCCGGAGACGCTGATCCGGCTGTCGGCCGGGATCGAGCCCGCCGCCGACCTACTAGCGGACATTGGAGCCGCGCTCCTACGCCGCGATCAGTTGGGGAACCAGCCGACGTAGAAGATGCCGAGGCCGAGCGCCACGAACATGCCCGCGATCAGCCAGAAGCGGACCACGATGGTTGTTTCCGCCCAGCCCGCTAGCTCGAAATGGTGTTGCAGCGGTGCCATTCGGAAGACGCGTTTGTGGGTGAGCTTGTACGAGCCGACCTGGATCACGACCGACATCGTGATGATCACGAACAGGCCGCCGAGCAGGATCAGCAGCAGTTCGGTCCTGGTGATGATGGCCAGGCCCGCCAGTGCCCCGCCGAGGGCGAGCGAGCCGGTGTCGCCCATGAAGATCTTGGCCGGCGGCGCGTTCCACCACAGGAAGCCGAAGCAGGCGCCCATCACGGCCGCGGCGACCACCGCCGCGTCCAGCGGGTCGCGGACGTCGTAGCAGTTCGAAGCCAGCCCGGTGGTGCAGTCGTTGCGGTACTGCCAGTTGCCGATGATCACGTAGGCGGCGAGGACCAGGATCGACGCGCCCGAGGCGAGGCCGTCCAGGCCGTCGGTGAGGTTCACCCCGTTGGAGGTGCCGGTCACCATCAGCAGCACCCAGATCACGAACAGGACCGGGCCGATCGAGATGCCGAAGTCGGCCAGGAACGAGATGTGCTCCGACGCCGGGGTGATGTCGTAGCCGTCGGGGAAGTGCAGCGCGAAGACGGCGAAGATGACCCCCACCGCGGCCTGGCCGAACAGCTTGGCGCTGCTGCGCAGGCCGAGGCTGCGGCGCATGAACAGCTTGATGTAGTCGTCGGCGAAGCCGACCAGGCCGAGGCCGGTCATCAGGAACAGCACCAGCAGGCCAGAGGCGGTCATCGGGTCACCGGTGAACAGGTGCCCGCCCAGGTAGCCGAGCAGCGTCGCGATGATGATCACGATGCCGCCCATGGTGGGCGTCCCGCTCTTGGTGGCCAGGTGCGACTGAACGCCGTCGGTCCTGACCTGCTGGCCAAGTTTGTGCTTGCGCAGGACGGTGATGACCGGGCGCGTGCCTAGCAGCGCGATCACCAGCGAGATCGCGCCGGAAAGCAGGATGGTCTTCACTGGTCAACCTCCGCGAGCAGGCCGTCCGCCACTTCCCACAGGCCGGCCGACTTGGATGCCTTCACTAGTACGACGTCTCCCGGGCGCAATCGGTTTCGCAGCGCCTCGACCGCCGCCTGCGCGTCCGGCACCGCGATCGCCTCGCCCCGCCAGCCGAGCTCGCGGCGCGCCCCGTCGAGCAGCGGCGCGGCCAGCTCGCCGACCGCGACCAGGCCGGCCACCCCGGCCCGGGCGGCCAGCCGGCCGGCCTCCTGGTGGCTCTCCTCGGCGAAGTCGCCTAGCTCCGCCATGTAGCCGAGGACGGCGAAGCCGCGCCGGCCGGTGCTGGTGAGATGGCGCAGCGCCTCGATCGCGGCCCTGGTCGAGTCCGGGTTGGCGTTGTAGGCGTCGTTCACCACCAGCACCCCGTCGGCCCGCTCGTGCAGCTCCATCCGCTTCTTGCTGCGCGCGGTGGCGTGACTGAGCGCGTCGGCGATGGCGGGGAGGTCGAGGCCGAGCTCGGCCGCGATCGCGGCGGCGGCGAGCGCGTTGGACACGTGGTGGCCGCCGTGCAGCCGCAGGTGCACGTCGGCGCTGCCGCCCGCGGCGATCATCCGGAACGAGGCCCGGCCGCGGTCGTCGAGGCTGATGGCGGCGGCCCGCACCTCGGCCTGGCGGTCGGCCGTGCGGGCCGCCGAGGCGCTGAACCGGCTGATCCGCGCCTGCGTGCGGGCGGCCATCGCGGCGACGTTGGGGTCGTCGGCGTTGAGGATCGCGACCCCGTCCGACGGCAGCGCCTCGACCAGCTCGCCCTTGGCCTTGGCGACCGCGTCGAGCGAGCCGAACTCGCCCGCGTGGGCGCGGCCGACGTTGAGCACCGCGCCGATCCGGGGCGGGGCGATGTCGCACAGCTGGGCGATGTGGCCGATGCCGCGGGCCGACATCTCGAGCACCAGGTACTTGGTCGACTGGTCGGCCCGCAGCACCGTCAGCGGCAGGCCGAGCTCGTTGTTGAAGGAGCCGACCGGGGCGATGGTGGCGCCCAGCCGGTCGACCACCTGGGCGGTGAGGTCCTTGGTCGAGGTCTTGCCGGACGACCCGGTGATCCCGATGACGGTCGCGGACGGCAGCCGGCGCAGCACCTCGCGCGCGAGCGCGCCGAGGGCGACGGTCACGTCGGCGGTGACGATCACCGGCACGTCATGCACGTCAGGGATCGGCCGGTGCGAGAGCACCGCGACCGCGCCCGCCTTGACCGCCACGGCGGCGAAGTCGCGGCCGTCCACCCGCTCGCCGGGCAGCGCGGCGAACAGCGCCCCCGGCACCGCCTCGCGCGAGTCGATCACGACCGGCCCGGTCACGAACGCGGCGGCCGAGTCGGCGATGGCCGGATTGGCCACGGTGCCGCCGACGATCGCGGCGATCTCGGCGGCCGACAGCGCGATCATGACAGACCGGTCCGGTCGCCGGCCGCGTGTTTGGCCAGGGCGGCCGCGGCTACCTCGGTGTCGCTGAACGGCAGCACGGTTGCGCCCACGTACTGCCCCGTCTCATGTCCCTTGCCCGCCACTAGCACCACGTCCCCCTTCCCGGTCAGGGAGACGGCGAGGTCGATCGCCGCCGCCCGGTCCGGCTCGATGATCACCCGGGCTCGCTCCCCCTGCGAGACCCCGAGCACCCCCTGCAGCATCTCGGCGAGGATCGCGAGCGGGTCTTCCGTGCGCGGGTTATCGCTTGTGAAGATCGCTATGTCCGCCAGCCTGGCCGCGGCGGCGCCCATCAGCGGACGCTTCCCCCGGTCCCTGTCCCCGCCACAGCCAAGCACAACGATGAGTTCCCCGCTGGTCACCGGTCGAAGCGCGGTGAGCACCGCCTCCACCGCACCGGGTTTGTGCGAGTAGTCGACGAAGACGTCGGGGATGCCGCCCGGCACCCGCTGCAGGCGACCGGGAACGCCCGGGCAGGAGGCCACCCCGGCCACCGCGTCGGCCAGGTCAACGCCCCCCTCGACGAGGGCAACGATCGCGCCGAGCGCGTTGGCGACGTTGAACGAACCGGGCAGCGTGACCGACGCGTCGGCCTCCACCCCGCCCGGCCCGAGGATACGAAAGGTGGACCCGTCGGCGCCGCAGCGCACGTCGGCGGCCTGCCAGTCCGCCTGCGGGTAGCCGCCGGAGGCGGGGTCGGCGCAGAACGTGACGATCGGGATCGACGCCTCGGCCACCAGCCGCCGACCGTACCGGTCGGCCACGTTCACCACCCCGACGGCCGAGTAGGCCGGGGTGAAAAGTTTCGCCTTGGCCCGGAAGTAGTCCTCGAACCCGGCGTGAAAGTCCAGGTGGTCCTGGGACAGGTTGGTGAACACGGCCACGTCGTAGCGGGTGCCCGCCA
>Ga0302235_10002638_pt1 | contig 12795 bp, 11 predicted proteins | sample II_Palsa_N3_3_FD_193577 | JGI IMG/M metagenome (GOLD analysis project Ga0302235, IMG submission 193577) | Peat permafrost microbial communities from Stordalen Mire near Abisko, Sweden - II_Palsa_N3_3 | ecosystem: Environmental > Terrestrial > Soil > Palsa > Peat permafrost | place: Sweden... | reverse complement strand
AGCGGCTTGGCGGCCGCCTTGGCCGACTTTTCCGCTGCCTTCGTCGTCTTCCCGGCCGCCGTCGGCGCCGTGTCCTCGGTCGTGTAATAGAGCGAGCGGTACCAGACCTGGGCCAAGGTCTCGATCGCGACTTCGTCGTCGATCGGGCCGAACCCGGGCTCGCCGTCATTGGCCAGCCAGGTCCAGCAGAATGAGTCGATCATCGACATGATGGCCGATGCGAACGCGTGCTCGTCGATGCCGTCGGCGAATCCGTCCCGGTGAGCCTTGCGGATGCCGCTGATAACGTTCCGCACGCCGCGGACGCGCAGCTGCTGCCATTTTGTCGCGAACCTGGCGTCGGTCATGGAGAGCTGGAAGAGCCCGATCATGGTCGGGACGTATTCCTTGTAGGTGTTCCAGTAGACCGTGACGACCTCTTTGATGTTTTCATAGGGGTCGCCGCGATGCGCGTACTGGGCGCGCCCGAGCACCTCGTCGATGAAGTCCTCGGCCAGGTCCTCGAGCAGGCTCTGCTTGTTGTCGTAGTAGTTGTAGAACGAGCCGGTCGACTTGCCCGCGGCGGCGCTGATGTCGGAAATCTTCGCGTTGAAGTAACCTTTTTCAGAGAAGACGCGCTTGGCAGCGTCGATAAACGCCTTCTTCGTCTTTTCGCCGCGCGGAGTCGCCGACATGTTTATCCTCGCCTGTGGGAAGTGGATGGTTGAGCTGCGTCCGCATCCGGGCCCTGATGCGGTGCGCCTGAAGGCCGCTGCGACGCGGACAGATCATCGCCGAGCGTCTCGAGCGCCTGCCGAACAGCCGCCGGGATCGGGGTCGGCTGGTGATCGGCGCGGCCGACGTACACGTGCACGAAGCGCCCGACCGCGATCGGGGCGGCGGCCTCGCCGAACAGGGCCAGCCGATAGGCGACGCTGGTGCGGCCGAGCCTCGCCAGCGCTATTCCGACGTCCACCACGGTCGGGAAGTGGAGTTGCGCGAGGTAGCGGCAGGATGTCTCGACTACCCAGCCGACCGCGTCGAGCTGCCGGATATCGGCGCCGGTGGCCTCCATCAGCCACCCATTGACCGCCGTGTCCATCAACTCGTAGTGCACCGCATTGTTGACGTGAGAATAGGTGTCGATGTCGGCCCAGCGTGTCTGAATCGGCCGCACGACGGCAAAGTCGTCGCGGCGGACAGAGCTGTCTTCCCGCGTCACGGTTTGTGGCCCGGCGATCGGCATAGGTGCATGATACTTGACCTTGAGTTCGGAATCAGGGCGCTCAATCGCGGATCCAAGCGGGCCGGGCGGAGCCGTACTTGGCCGCGCGCACGTCGCCGGAACGGGCGTGGCCCTCGAACCGCTCGACCCGGCTCGCCCGGCCGCACAGCTCGCCCAGGGTCGCGCTCGCGGCCGGGTCGACGACCTCCTGGTAGGTGACCGTCTTCAGGTACTTGCCCACCCACAGCCCGCCCGTGTGGCGGGCGGTGCCCCTGGTCGGCAGCGTGTGGTTGGTCCCGATGACCTTGTCGCCGTAGGACACGCAGGTTCCCTCGCCGAGGAACAGCGCGCCGTAGTTGCGCATCGCCTCGAGGGCCTCGCGCGGGCGCTCGGTCAGCACCTCGACGTGCTCGAACGCGAGCTCGTCGGCCAGCTCGTAGGCCTCGGCGAGGGTGTCGACCACGATGATCTGCCCGTGATCGCGCCACGCGGGCTCGGCGAAGTCCCTGGTCGGCATGCCCGGCAGCAGCGCGTCGACGTGATCGCTCGCCCGCCGGGCGAGCTCGTCGGACGTGGTGATCAGAACGGCCGGGGAGTCCGGCCCGTGCTCGGCCTGGCTGAGCAGGTCCACCGCGACCACGAACGGGTCGGCCCGGTCGTCGGCGATGACCAGGATCTCGGTCGGGCCCGCCAGCAGGTCGATGCCGACCTCGCCGAACAGTTGCCGCTTGGCCTCGGCCACGTAGGCGTTACCGGGGCCCGCCACCAGATCGACCTTGGCGATCGTCTCGGTGCCGACCGCGAGGGCGGCGACCGCCTGCACCCCGCCAAGCACCAGGATGTCGGTCGCGCCCGCCAGGTGCATGGCCGCGATCGTGGCGGCCGGCAGCTCGCCGTGGATGGGGGGCGTGCACGCGGTGATCGCCGCGACGCCGGCCACCGCGGCCGTGACCACGGTCATGTGGGCCGAGGCGACCAGCGGGTAGCGGCCGCCGGGCACGTACGCCCCGACCGATCCGACCGGGATGCTGCGCTGGCCGAGGAAGACGCCGGGCTGGGCCTCGACCTCGAAGTCGGCCAGCGACGCCCGCTGCCGCTCCGCGAACGCGCGGACGTTGCCTTGCACGGTCCGGATGTCGTCGAGAACCTGCGGGTCAACCCGGTCGACGATCGCGCTGATCTCGTCCGGCGACAGCCGGAAGTCGGCCGGCGACCAGTGGTCGAACTTCTCCGAGTAGGCGCGGACGGCCGCGTCGCCGCGTTCGCGCACGTCCGCGATCACGTCGCTGACCACGCCGGCCACGGCGGGGTCAGCGGTGAACGCGCCCGCTGCGGTCGGCGCCTGCTTGAGGTACCGCCGCACCGTCAGCCCTTTCCCTGGTCGGCGGTCGCCCGGTCGGCCTCGTCCACCGCGCGGGTGGACGTCGGCGCGACCGCCACCGCCCCCTTGACCGCCGCCCGGAACGCGGCCATGGGCCCGGCCGCCTGGTGCGCCTCTACCGCGGCCTGGTCGCGCCATCGCTCGACCACCAGGACCTCGTGCCCGCCCTCGAGCGGAGCCCACAGCGAGTACTCGATATTGCCCTCCTCGCCGACCGAGGCGTCGCGCAGGGCGCGCGCCGCCGCCACGAACCGGTCGTGCTCCGACGGCTTGGTGATGACGTGGACGGTGTGGGTGATCACGGGGCCTCCGCGGTTTAGCTGGGAAGGGTTGTCTTCAAACTGAACCTGAATGTAGACTCACTTTCGCGCTGAAGCAAGCAGGCCGCACTGCCGAGGGGACATGCATGGAGTCGTTCGTCCAGTTGCAGAAGGGTTCGACGCCGGGGCGGGTGCACGCTGACCTGAACGGGCTCAAGGACGACGAGATGGGCCGGAACGGCTTCATCGGGCGGCAGGCGCAGTTCTACCGCCGCAACGACCCGACCGCGTTCCGGGCCCGCGGGCCCGTCCGTGACGTGCACGTGCCCACCTACGAGCTGAAGCCGACGGACCTGACCGACCCGGCCGGCGAGCCGCTGCTGATGTTCAGCAACGCCGACGGCCGGATCTCGATATCGCGCCGGGCCGCGCCGATGCCCTTCTACGTCCGCAACATCGACTGCGACGAGGTCTACTTCGCGCACCGCGGCGCCGGGCGGTTCTTCACCGAGTTCGGCACCATTCCCTACCGGCCGGGCGACTACGTGTACCTGCCGAAGTCGACGACGTACCGGCACTCGCCCGACGGCGACGAGAACCACCTGCTGCTGCTCGAGTCCTACACCGAGCTGAAGGTGCCGTCGTCGCGTGCCCTCGGCCGGCACTGGCCGTTCGACTCGACCATGGTCTTCGTCCCCGAGGCGGAGGTGCTGCCGGGAGACGGGCGGGCCGTGTACGAGGTGCGGCTCGCGCACAGCGGCGAGCACTCGTGGATCGAGTACGACCACGACCCGTGCGACGCCGAGGGCTGGCGCGGCGACAACTTCCCGTTCCGGGTGAACATCGACGAGTACAACGTGATGATGTCCGACACCGTTCACCTGCCGCCCTCGGTCTCGGTGGTGATGAGCACGCCCGACCTGTTCCTGATCAACTTCCTGCCGCGCCCGGCCGAGGGCAAGCCAGGCACCGAGCGGACCCCGTGGTACCACCGCAACGTCGATTTCGATGAGGTCGCGCTGTACCACGCGGGCGACACGTTCGGTGTGCGGATGCCGCCCGGCCTGCTGTCGCACGCGCCGCAGGGCATCCATCACGGCGCGCCCGAGCGCGCCCGCGAGCGCGCCCGCCGACTGCACAACGAGCACTCACGAGTCGAATGGCAGGTCATCAACATCGACAGTCGCAAACGCCTGGTCCCCAGCGACGCCGCCCGAGCCTTCTTCCGGTTCGACAACGGCCCCGAGGCCAGCTCATGAGCCGCGGCAGCGAGGGCCGCTACCAGCGGATCCCGTACCTGACCATGTTCGACGACACGTCCCAGTTCCGTGACACCTACGGCGGCACCGGGGAGCAGGTCGCGCTGGAGAGCTACCTGCTGCGGCCGCAGGACCGCCCGTCCAAGACCGCGATCATGTTCATGCACCCGGTCGGCGGCGGCGCCTACCTGCCGATGACGAACGCGCTCGCCCGGGCCGGCCACCACGTGATCTACGCCAACAGCCGCTACCGCGGCGCCGACTACGCGCTGATCATGGAGAAGGTGGCCCAGGATCTCGGGGCCGCGATCCGCGACGCCAAGGAACGGCTCGGCTACGAGCGCATCGTGCTGGCCGGCTGGAGCGGCGGCGGTTCGCTGTCGGTCTTCTACCAGCAGCAGGCGCAGCACGCCACCGTCACCGAGTCGCCCGCGGGCGAGCCGCCCGACCTTACCCGCGAGGCGCTGCCCCCGGCCGACGCCCTGCTGCTGCTGGCCGCGCACGTCAGCAGGCACGGGACGCTGACCGAATGGATGGACCCCGCCATCGTGGACGAGGCCGACCCGGCCAAGCGGGACCCGGAACTGGACCTCTACAACCCCGACAACCCCAACCAGCCGCCCTACACGGCCGAGTTCCTCGAGCGCTACCGGGCCGCGCAGATCGAGCGCAACCGGCGGATCACCCGCTGGGTGAAGGACACCCTGGAGTCGGTCCGCGGGTCCGGCCGCCCGCTCGACGAGCGGGGCTTCGTCGTGCACGGCACGATGGCCGACCCCCGCTGGCTCGATCCGGCGATCGACCCCAACGACCGCGAACCCGGCACCTGCTACCTGGGCGACCCGAGGGTCGTGAACATGGGGCCGGTCGGCCTGGCCCGCTTCAGCACGCTGCGCAGATGGCTGTCGCAGTGGAGCTACGACGACGCGCGCGCCGACGGCGAGGTGTGCGGCCGGGACGTGGCGATTCCCACCCTCGTCATCGGCAACAGCGCCGACAACGCGTGCACGCCCAGCCACACCAAGCGGTTGTTCGACGCGATCGGGCACCCGGATAAGGAACGGCACGAGATCAAGGGCGCGACCCACTACTACGGCGGTCCCAGCCAGCGGCCGATGCTCGCCCAGGCGGTCGACACCATCACCACGTGGCTGGCCGACCGCGGTCTCACCGATTAATGGCGGGCGGCGCAGTGGGCGACAGCGGCTTCGGGGCCTGGGCACGGCGGTACTTCGCGGCCAAGGCCGGGCATGACCTGGACACCCTGACCGGGCTGTTTCACCCGGTCATCGACTACGAGGACGCCGTCCTCTGCCGCCGCACCAGCGGGGCGCAGCGGATGCGGGCGACCTACCAGAGCATCTTCGAGCGCGCCGCCGCCTCGGCCGGGTCATCGCTGGCGTGGTCGGCCGGCGACGAGGGCGGCGGCGCGGTCCAGTTCAGCAACGACGCCGGGCTGTTCGGGGCGCCGATGCGGGTCGCCGCGGTCATCGAGCTTGACGGCGGCCGGGTGGTGCGCCAGCGCGACTACTGGGACGGCCGCGCGATCCCGGCCGGGACCCTGACCGGCCTGCGCACGCAATACCCCTGCCACCTGCCGCCGGCCGACCTCCCGGTCGGGCAGCGCCGACCACGCGACCCGGTCCTCGGCGCGGCCGCCGAGCGCTTCCGGTCCGCCCTCGACGCGGCCAAGGGACTGGACCGGTGCCTGGCCGAGGACGCCGTGCTGGCCGATCTCGCCTGCGGCCTCGAGATAACCGGCCGGTCGGCGATCACGCAGTTCCTGGCCGACTGGCCGGACCGGCTGCCGTACGGGCCGGGGGCCCGCGAGACCAACGTCGTCGGCGGCGCGCGCGGCGGCGGGTGGGAGTGGGCCGCGGCGGCCGAGTTCCGCGAGTCGGTCGGGGCTGGCCTCACCGCCGTCCGGCTGACCGACGACGGGCTCATCGCCGCGCTGGTCTTCGCCTGGGACGCGTCCCGGCTGACCGGGAGAGATTACGCCCGGCTGCCGCGTGGCGGTGCTCGCCGTGACTGACCAGGAGTTCGATGTCGTCGTCGTCGGCGGCGGGACGTCCGGCGCCGTCGTCGCGGCCCGGCTGTCGCAGGACCCCGCCCGGCGGGTGCTGTTGCTCGAGGCGGGGCAGACCTTTGGCAGTGTCGAGGCCTTCCCCCCGGAGCTGCTCGGCACCGACGAGAACGCGTGGGTGGGGCCCGAGCACAACTGGTGGTACACGGTGTCGCTGACCTGTGAGCGTCCCGACCCGGTACCGGTCCCGCGCGGCCGCGTGATCGGCGGATCAGGCGCCACCAACGGCGGCATCCACCTGCGGGCCATGCCCGAGGACTTCTCGGGGTGGGGCGACGGGCTGTGGGAGTGGCCGGATGCTCTCCGCTGCTACCGGCGGTCGGAGCACGATCTGGACTTCGGCCCCGACCCGGCGCACGGCGACCAGGGGCCGGTCGCGGTCGGCCGGGCGCACCCCGACGACTACACGCGGCTCTACTCGGCCTTCGACTCGGCCTGCCTGTCGGTTGGGCATCCCGCCTGCAAGGACCAGAACGCGCCGGACGCGGCCGGGGTGGGACCGATGCCGCGCAACTACTCCCGTGGCATTCGGGTGAACGCGGCCTTCGCCTACCTCTTCCCGGCGCTGCACCGCCCCAACCTGCGGGTGCGCGGCGACAGCGTGGTGCACCGGGTGCTGGTGGAGGCCGGTCGCGCGGTCGGGGTCGAGACGATCGAGGCGGGCCGCCTGGTCCGCAGGAACGCGGCCGCCGTGGTGCTCTGCGCGGGCGCGCTCGCCACCCCGTGCGTGCTGCTCCGGTCCGGCATCGGCTCGGCTGACGACCTGCGGCAGCTCGGCGTGGACGTGCGCGCCGACCTTCCCGGGGTCGGCGCGCAGCTCCGCGATCACGCGACCGTGCACGTGCAGGACCGGGCGAGGTCCGGGGACATCTTCCCGCCGCCCGGCGCGCCCGGGCGCAATCAAGCGGTGCTGCAGCTGACCGCACCGGGCTCCACCGACCGAAACGACCTGCAGATCATGCCCTCGTACCGGGCCGACTGGCTGGCGCTGACGGTCATGCTCAACCAGACCGTCAGCGTCGGATCACTCCGGCTGACCTCGGCCGAGCCGACGCAGAACCCGGTCATCGCCCTGGACTACCTATCCCGGGCCGAGGACGTGGCCCGGCTGCGGGCGGGGGTCCGGGAGGCGGTCCGCATCATGACCACGAGGGCCTTCACCGAGATCAGCGCGGGCGGGGTGGCCGACGGCCCGCCCGGGCTGGGCGATCACGAGCTCGACGAGTGGATACGCGGCCACGTGTCGACCGCCGCCCACTCGCACGGCACGTGCCCGATCGGACCGCCCGCAGACGGCGGCGTGGTCGACGCGCGGGGCCGGGTGCACGGGGTTGACGGGCTGTCGATCGCCGACGTCTCGATCGTGCCGGTGCCGCTCAGAAACAACCCCAACGCGACCTCACTGATGCTCGGCGAGCGGATCGCCGAGCTCTGGTAACAGCGACGGCCGCGGCCGACGGCGGGCGAAAGTCCAGGTAACACGTCTGCAACGAACCGTTGACAGCACCACGCTTTACAACTGAATATGAATTCAGTGTTAAGTCTCGTCTGCTGACGGCGGCGCGACATCACCACAGAGAGGTGAAGATGACGCAGACCTTTTCCAGAGCCCGGCTGCTGCGAGCGGCGACTGTCGCGATCGCGGTCGTGGCCACGCTCGTAGCGACCGCGTGTTCCAGCAGCAGCTCCAGCCCGTCGAGTTCGACGGGCGGCAGCACCCCGGCCGCCAGCGCAAGCTCAAGCTCGACCGCCGCCCTGAGCTCGAGCGGGGTCCCGGCCGCGGTCGAGACCCTGCTCCAGCAGGGCTACAAGGGCACCTTCCAGCCGCCGCCGGCCAGCGGGCCCAAGGCGGCCGTCAACAAGAGCGTCTGGGTGATCTCCTGCGGGCAGATCGCGGCCACCTGCGCCAGCATCGCCGACGCGGCCGTGTCGGCCGGGAAGGCCCTGGGCTGGAAGATGACCCTGTTCGACGGCAAGCTCGACCCCACCCTGTACTCGACCGGCATCCTGCAGGCGATCGCCGCCCATGCCAGCGGCATTCTGACGGTGGCGGTCGACTGCCAGGACGCGAAGTCGCCGCTGGAGCAGGCCAAGGCGGCCGGCATCATGACGGTCACGGTGTCCGGCTTCGACTGCAACAACTCGATCGACCCGACCGGCCCGGCGGTCTACTCGACGTACGTGAAGTACACCGGCATCGACGGCTACGGCACCACCTACGAGGACTGGAAGAAGTACGACGCGGCCTGGGACATCGCCGCGACCGACGGCAAGGCCAAGGTCATCAACAGCTACTCGCCCGGCTACCTGGTCTCGGAGTTCCAGAACGCGGGCTTCACGGCCGAGATGAAACTGTGCACCACCTGCTCGATCGTCGACGAGCTTGGCGTCACCGCGACCGACCAGGAGGGATCGGGCGCGCAGGATAAATTGCAGAGCGCCCTGCTGCAGAACCCGGACGCGAACGTCGTCCAGGTCGGCGTCGACGACTGGTTCGAGCGGTTCGCCAACGCCGCGTTCAAGGAGGTCAACCGCAGCGGCCTCGAGGTCTCCGGCGACGAGTGCAGCAACACGGCGATCGCGGAGATCAAGGCGGGCGGCCCGCAGAAGGTCTGCATCGGCCGGGACTTCACCTGGGAATCCTGGGCGGCCATGGACGAGCTGAACCGCCAGTTCGCCTCGCCCGGCAGCGCCCCGGTCGACGAGGGCCTCGGCTTCGACATCGTGGACGCGACCCACAACCTCCCGTCCGGAGACGCCTGGAGCTCGCCCTACAACTTCGAGGCCGACTACGAGAAGATCTGGTCCGGGAAGTGAGCGCCGCGCGCGGCGAGGCTCTGGAGCTGGCCGGGGTCTCCAAGAATTACGGACCGACTCGGGCACTCCGCGATGTGAGCTTCGCCGTGCGCAGCGGCCGGATCCACGCGCTGCTCGGCGGCAACGGCTCCGGCAAGAGCACCCTGATCAAGGTCCTGGCCGGGGTGGTCAGGGCCGAGCCCGGCGGCACGGTGACGCGGACGGTGGCCGGCCGGCAGACCGAGACCGCGATCGGCGACCTGACGCCGACGATCTCACGCGGTCTCGGCTTCCGGTTCGTGCACCAGGACGTGCCGATCTTCGCCGAGCTGTCCATCGCGGAGAACCTCGCGCTCGGCTCGAGGTTCGAGCTCGCCCCCGGCGGTCGCATCCGCTGGCGGCGGCAGTACGCCCGCGCGAAGCGCGTGCTCGACGACTTCGGCCTTGACGTATCGCCCAAGGAACCCGCCAGCCGTCTCGGCCCGGCCGCGCGGACCCTGCTCAGCATCTGCCGGGCGCTGCAGGACCAGGCGGACCCGGGAGCGGCGGTGCTCGTGCTCGACGAGCCGACGTCGGCGCTGCCGCGGACCGACGTCGCCTGGCTGCTGTCCTCGCTTCGCCGCCTGGCCGATCAGGGGCAGACGATCCTGTGGGTCAGCCATCGCCTGGACGAGGTCTGCCGAGCGGCCGACGACATCACGGTCTTGCGGGACGGCGTGCACCAGGGCACGATGCCGCTCGGCGACAAGACCGTGGCGGATCTGGCGGAGCTGATCGTCGGCCATCCGGTGCAGCGGGTGACCGCGTCCTCCGCCCGCGACGACGCGCCGGTCCTGCTGGCGGTGAGCGGGCTGTCGGCCGGGGCGGCGCAGAGGGTCGATCTCGAGGTGCGCCAGGGCGAGATCCTCGGCCTGGCCGGAATCACCGGATCCGGTCGCAGCTCGGTGCTGCGCGCCGTCTACGGGCAGCTGCCCCGCCAGGGCACGGTGATCATCGACGGCACCGAACTCGACGGCGGCCGTATCCAGACGGCGCGCGCGGCCGGCGTGCGCTTCCTGCCCGAGGAGCGCCGGCTGATCGGGTTCGCGGACATGTCGGTGGCGGTGAACGCGTCCACCCCGGACGCCGGCCGTTACTGGCGCGGCTTTCTCGACCGGCGGGCCGAGCGGAAGTCCGGCGAGGACCTCATCGAGCAGCTGGGAGTGCGGGCGCGCTCGGCCGAGGCGAGCCTCGCCTCCCTATCCGGCGGCAACCAGCAGAAGGTGCTGATCGGCGCCGCGATCCGGTCCGAGCCGACCGTGCTGCTGGTCGACGAGCCGACCCAGGGCGTCGACGTGGGCGCCCGGGCCGATATCCACGGGCTGATCAAGGACGCGGTCGCTAAGCGGGGCTGCGCCGTGGTGGTCAGCTCAGATCTCGAGGAGATGGTGGACTTGTGCGATCGGGTGCTGGTCCTGGTAGCCGGGCGGGTGGTCGCCGAGCTGGCCGGGGCGGAGATCACCGAGCTGGCGATGGCCAGTCAGATGGAGCAAGACCCGGCCGGGACGGCCAGCGCCACGCCAGCCGCCACGCCAGCCGCCCGGGACGCAGATCGGAAGGTAGTCAGATGACCGGGACCGCCGACCAGGAAGACCGGGTGACCGCGGGCGGGCAGCCGGAGACGGGCCAGCGCTGGCTCGGCCGCCGCGGCTTCGGCCGGCTTCGGCCGGGCGGGCGGCAGTGGGGCGGGTTCGCGGAGCGATGGGCGCTGTTCGCCCTGTTCGTGATCATGCTGATCATCTTCAGCGTCACCGCCACCGGGTTCGACGCCACCCAGAACCTGCAGGTCCTGGTCGGGTCGCAGACGCCGATGGTGGTACTGGCCATCGCGGCGATGGCGCCGCTGGTGGTGGGCCAGTTCGACCTGTCGGTGGCCGCCATCGCCGGCACCGCGGGCATCGCCATGGTCTCCGCCATCACCCGGTTCCACCTCCCGCTCGGGGCGGGGATCCTCATCGCCCTCGTGATCAGCGCGCTCATCGGCGCGTTCAACGGTTACCTGGTCGCGTACCTCGGCCTGAACGCCTTCATCGTCACCCTCGGCGTCTCGACGGTCCTGCAAGGCGTGGTGCAGGGGTACACCGGCGGCTCGGTGCTGCCGGGAAATGGCATCGGGTGGCTTTCCAACTCGCTATCGGGCAACGTCGGCATCATCCCCAGGGGCGCGTTCTGGTTCGTGCCCGTCGCGCTGGTCGCCTGGTACCTGCTCGAGCAGACTCCGTTCGGCCGTCACCTGCGGTCGATCGGGTCGAACGCCGGCGCGGCCCAGCTGCTCGGGATCCGCACCCGGTCGCTCACCCTCTCGACCTTCGTGGTCTCGGGGCTCCTCGGCGGGCTGACCGGGATCCTCATCACCGCGCAGAGCGGCTCGGCTGATCCGGCGGTGGCGGCCGGCGGCGACCTGCTGTCCGCCCTCGCGGCGGCCTTCCTCGGGGCCAGCGTCTTCCTGCCGGGGCTTTTCAACGTGGCCGGGACGGTCCTCGCCATCTTCTTCGTCGCGGTGCTGGTCGACGGGCTCCAGTTCCTCGGCGCGCAGGACTGGACCAGCCCGGTGATCGACGGCGCGGTGCTGATCGGCGCGATCGCGGTCAGCTCGATGCTGCGCCGAGAGCGAATCCGGCGATGACCGCGCAGGAGTCGATGACGGCCGGCCGGCTGGCCGACCGGACCGCGATCACCGACGTGCTCGCGCGGTACTGCCACGCGGTTGATCATCTCGACTGGGATGAGCTCGCGTCCGTCTACCACGAGGACGCGACCGACCGCCACGGTGCCTACCGCGGTTCGGCGGCAGGCTTCCTGGAATGGGTGAAACCGCAGTTCACGGGACGGTTCGCCGGAACCATGCACGCGATCAGCAACGTGCTGATCGACTTCGACGGCGATCGGGCGCGGGTTCGCTGCCAGGTGCGCGCCGATCACCTGATCAAGGAGGAGCACGGCGGCGGCGTCTTCCAGTTCTGGGGCGACTACGTCGACGTCTTCGAGCAGCGGGGCGGGCAGTGGCGGATTCTGCACCGGGCGGTGGTCCGCCGCTTCGGCAACGTCGTGCCGAAGGCCGTGAACAACGGGGGCGGCTTCACGCTCTCGGCCGGGCCGGGATACGCGGAGTACGCCCGCAGCGGCGACGACCCGACCTACTGGGACCAGCGGCGGATCGCCGACGAGTGCTGATCGCCCGCCGTCATCGCGATCGCGACCGCGCGGTTCCGCTCGCGCATTTCTCAGCCACGGAGGTAGTGCCATGCGCATCCAGGCGCCGGTTGTCCAGATCGCCTACATCGTGCCCGACGTCCGGGCGGCCGCCCGGGAATGGGCCGACCGGGTCGGGGCGGGCCCGTTCTTCGTCTTCGATCACTTCGAGCTCACCGCGACCCATGACGGCCGGCCCGCCGTCCTCGACCACTCGCCCGCCTTCGGGCAGTGGGGCGAGGTCCAGGTCGAGCTCATCCAGCTGCACGCACTGGAGCCCGCGCCGTTCCGCACCGCGTTCGGCGACGCCACGATCGGCCTGCACCACATGACCTGGTTCCCGGACGACCTGGCGGCCGAGGGGGCCCGGCTCGAGGCGCTCGGCTGGCCCTGCGTGCTCGACATGACCGGGCACACCGGCACCCGCGCGCTCTTCCACGACGCGCGGGCCGAACTCGGCCACTTCATCGAGCTCTACGTCGGCACCCCGCAGATCCGCCGCCACTACGCGGCGGTCGCGCAGGCGGCGCTGGGCTGGGACGGCGCCGACCCGGTCCGCGACTACGGCGACCTGCCGC
>Ga0302235_10002637_pt1 | contig 12801 bp, 11 predicted proteins | sample II_Palsa_N3_3_FD_193577 | JGI IMG/M metagenome (GOLD analysis project Ga0302235, IMG submission 193577) | Peat permafrost microbial communities from Stordalen Mire near Abisko, Sweden - II_Palsa_N3_3 | ecosystem: Environmental > Terrestrial > Soil > Palsa > Peat permafrost | place: Sweden... | reverse complement strand
CATCAATCGTTAGCGCAGCGGAAGCCAACGTTTGCCGCACTGGAGTCCGGAGTGGTGCTAGAGCGCGCGGCGACGCGGTAACGGTTGCAGTAGGAGTCGTGACACAGGTAGGAGCCGCCACGCATGACCCGCGTCAGTCCAGCGGAGGGACCGCGAGGATCCTCGGCCGGAGAATGCCCGTAGTAGGCCGGGGAAAACCAGTCCGCACACAGCTCCCAGACGTTGCCGATCGTGTTCCACAGCCCGAATCCATTCGGCCGGTATGCCTTCACCGGCGCGGTTGTCAGGTAGCCGTCGTCGAGGGTGTTCTGGCCAGGGAACTCGCCCTGCCAGATGTTGCAACGCCACTTGCCCCGGTCGCCAAGCCGATCGCCTCACGGATACCGGGCGCCTCCGCGGCGACCCCGCGCGGCGCGTTCCCACTCAGCCTCGGTCGGCAGCCGCTTGCCCGCCCAGCGGCAGTACGCTTGCGCATCGCTCCAGGAGACATGCACGACCGGGTGGTGCGGCCTGGTGGTGATCGAGGATCTCCGGCCTTCTGGGTGACGCCAGCAGGCACCGCGGACCGCCAGCCACCATGGCGCCGAATCCACCCGGTGCAAGATGTCGGTGGGTGACGCGGCGGCCACGAGGTGGAAAACGGCTGACACGCCGAACCGCTCAGCGTCGGTGAGGTAACCGGTCGCCGCCACGAACCGGGTGAACTCGGCGTTGGACACCGCGGTCGTGTCGATCCGGTAGGCGGGCAGCGAGACCTCGTGAACCGGTGACTCCCCATCCGCTGGATCGCCCTCACCGAACGGATCACCCATCAGGAACGAGCCCGCGGGGATTTCCGCCTGTCCTTTCGTAGACCGGTCCCCGAGCGCGGGGCGGAAGGGGCTCGCCGCGGCAGCCTTGGCCGCTGGAGGTGACGCGGCGGGGAGACAGTGACCCAACGCTGAAGTGGCCGGAACGCAGCAGGAACTCGCGGCCGGACGCGCCGACTCGGCCATCTCACTGTGTGGGTCCATGGTGGCCGCCTCTGTCATGGCCCAGCCGCGGAACGCGCCTTGCCGATGAGGACAGCGGCATCGTAATATGACTAACTCGACCGAAAAACTAGACTTTAGCATATCGTCTTGGAGCTCTCGGTGAGGGGGCTCGTCCTTAGCGGAGCCCCGGCCGCGCGGGACTGTCAATCTCAGCACCCAGGAGAGCAAATGGACCGTTCCCGACTGCCGATCCACATCGAGCAGCCGCGCGTCAAGGCCGCGTTCGACATTCGGTCCCAGAGTGAGCCGTTTCCGCCACCTGTGCGAGTCAGGGCTCCCGACGGCGCGCCAAACGTTCTTGTGATCCTTCTTGACGACATGGGTTTTGGTGCGTCGACGGCGTTCGGTGGCCCGTGCTCAATGCCGGCCGCGGAGCAACTGGCCGGCCACGGGCTGAAGTTCAACCGGTTCCACACCACAGCGATCTGTTCGCCGACGAGGGCCGCGCTGATGACGGGCCGCAACCACCACAGCGTCGGCATGGGGATCCTCACCGACTACGCCACGGCGGCGCCGGGCTACACCGGCATGCGTCCGGCGGACGCGGCCACGATCGCGCAGACCCTGTACGGCAATGGCTACGCGACCGGCGCCTTCGGAAAATGGCACCAGACGCCGCAGTTCGCGATCACCCCCGTCGGCCCGTTCGATCACTGGCCGACGAGTGAGGGGTTCGAGAAGTTTTACGGATTCGTCGGCGGCATCTCCGATCAGTTCTACCCGTCGCTGTACGAAGGGACGACCCAGATCGAACCGCCGGCGAGTCCGGATGACGGTTACCACTTGTCTGAGGATCTCGTGAATCAGGCCCGACGATGGATCGGCGGCGTCCGCAGCGTGGACCGGCACAAGCCCTGGTTTACCTACCTCGCATTCGGCGCGACGCACTCGCCATTCCAGGTTCCTGACTCGTGGCATCCAGTTATCGCCCGTCAGGCTGACTGCCAGACGTGCTTCATGTGCGAAGCGTACTGCCCGGTCGACGCGCTGTTCGTGGCCCCGACTAGCGGCCCCGCCCCGCCGGGGACGATCTTCACCGATGAGGCGCGGCTGGCCGCCGACGGCCGGTTCGGAGAGTACCGCCGCTGGATCGGCTGGGGCTCGGGGCGCCGGCCGGGCAGCCTCGCCGATCGCAACGCCGAGCTCACCGAACTCGCGGCCCCCTATCTCGGCGGGAACCTTCTGGCCTGACATCAAGCGCGAGGTGATCCTCCGAAGCGGCCCGCCCCAAACCTGGGGCCCGCCGGAAAATATATAATCCCTAGCGTAATACTAGGTTTATGGTCGACCAGAACACACTTCGCCGCCGGGGTACCGGGCTCATCGCTTCCAACCCGGCCGCGGCCAGCCCCGGCTACACCCTGTTCGCCCCGCTGACCGGGACCGGCCAGGTTTACCTGGTCGGGCTCGACGGGACCGTGGCGCACCAGTGGGACCTGCCGTACCGCCCGGGATGTCACGCGCGCCTGCTGCCGAACGGCAACCTCGCCTACAACGGAGTTCTGCCGGACACGCCCGTGCTGTTCCCGGAGTGGCTCACGTACCACGGCGGCGCGCTGTGCGAAGCCGACCCGTCCGGCATCATCGTGCGCGAGTACCATGACGAACTGCAGCACCACGACGCCTACCACTACGGTGACGGCCGCGTCCTCTATATAACCGTGGAACCGCTGACTGGCGCCGCGGCCCGCGCCGTGCCCGGCGGCCTCGCGGGCAGCGAAGCGGACGGCATCGTCTACGCGGACGTCATCAAGGAGATCGACGCGAGCGGCACCGTCACCTGGTCCTGGCGGGCGGCGGAGCACCTCGACCCCGCGCTGTACCCGCTGCAGCCGCACTACCGCCGCGAGAACTGGCCGCACATCAACGGCGTCTACCCGCTGGGGGACGGGACCGTGGCCGCCAGCCTGCGCAGCGTCTCCGCCGTGATCGTCATCGACCGGGCCACCGGCGAGATCATCTGGCGGCTCGGCCCGGACACGGTCGCCCAGCAGCACTGCCCCAGCGAACTGCCGGACGGCTCGCTGCTGCTGTTCGACAACGGCACGTTCCGGGCCGGCCAGAACGTCCCCTACTCACGTGTCATCGAGGTGGACCGCCGTACCCGCGCGATCACGTGGGAGTACCGCGATTCCCCGCCGGAGAACTTCTTCACGGCGCTGATGGGCAGCGCCCAGCGACTGCCGAATGGCAACACCCTCATCACCGAATCCATGTTCGGGCGCATCTTCGAGGTGGACCGGAACGGGCAGGTGTGCTGGGAGTACGTGGTCCCCTATTTCTCGGCCTATCACGACGAGGAGGCGGCCAAGTTCTTCCCCGACGTGACTAACGCGATCTTCCGCGCGTATCGGTACGCCCCGGACGAGGTGCCATGGCTGCGGGGATAGGCGACCCATCCGAAGGGGTTCGGCTGATGATCGAGTATCAGCGCCGCCCAGACCTGCTCGATGAGCAGTGGGTGGCCCCATGGCGAGGGACGGCTGCCCCCACCTGAGGGATGACAAGATCATCCTGGGATGCTGACACTCGTGCGACGTAGCCGAGCCGATGCCGGTGCCGGTGCCCTGTGAGGCAGGTGCTGTGCAGGTGCGGCCATGACCATGCCACCCACCAGCACTACCGCGCGGGAAAGGAGTGCGCACTCTGCGAGTGTCCCGATTGGTCCCCTCCCTCCCGCTGGTTTCGGCGCCTGCTGAAGCGACGCCATCCGAACGACCAGCTCTCGAGCTCCGCTATGACCAGCCATCCGCGCTCGAAGCTCACGGAACAGGCCTGAGGCGGGTGACGATCAGTGTCTGACGGCGAAGGTCAGTTCAGCGAACGCCCCGGCCTGCTCCGCCCCGGTCAGCGTGAGATGCTGCGCGCCGATCGTGCGGGGCAGCAGCGGGGCACCGCCGGCCAAGGCAACAGGGGCCACGGTCAGCACGATCTCCTCCAGCAAACCGGCATCGTAGAACTGCCCCGCCAGGTCGCCGCCACCGACGACCCAGATCGCCTGCTCTCCCGCTGCCGCCGAGATCGCCGGGAAGTGCTCAGCGATCTTGCCCGAGACGAAGCGCACGTCTGCGCCTTCCGGGCGGGGCAGGGCCCTGCTGGTGAACACGAACATCGGCCGGTCCCCGTAGAAGCCCTTCCACTTCGCCGGCTCATGCAGCAGATCCTCCTCGCGCAGAACCCATTCGTAGGTCGTTGAACCGGACACCAGCACCCCGACGCCACGCATGAACCCGGCATGATCCGGAGCGCCGTCATGCGGCACCTCAAACAGCCACGACAACGAGTTCGCCGGGTCGGCGATGAACCCTGTAAACGAGGTCGCCGTCTTGTAGATGACCCTCGGCACACCACGAGGGTACCGCCCGGTGACGGCACCGGCTAAGGAACCGAGGTGCCAACATGATCGTCATCACCGGCGCCACCGGCGCCCTGAACGGCGCCACCGTCGAGCACCTGCTCAACCGCCTCCCCGCGGACCAGATCGGCGTGAGCGTGCGCGACGTCGCGAAGGCGCAGCACTTCGCCGATCGCGGCGTGCGGGTACGGCGCGGACTCGAGGAACTCATCACCGGGCGCCACTGGTGGCGCGAGCCCGGCCGGGACTCCATCAGGCCGTGATCGTCCGCGCCGGGCGCCATGGCGGGGACCACCGGAGCCCTCCCCGCCGGCAGCACGCGGAACTAAGAATCAAGATCATTGACTGAACGGCACTGCCGCGTGCCTCCCGGCTAGGCCAGCACTTCCACCTCGGCCAGCTGGAGGCCCGGAAGTCGAAGCACCTGCGGCGGCGAAAGCTAGCCGGCGACGCGGCGCCTTGGGCAGCTGCGCCGCCAGCAGAGCCGCCGCCAGCTCATCTGCAGTCTGGCCGCGACGAGCCGTTCAGGATGCCGGGGTGTAGTTGAGCATCCAGCGGATGCCGTAGCGGTCGAGGGTGACGCCCCAGTAGGCGCCCCACGGCATGTCGGCCATCGGGGATCCTTCCGAGCCGTCCTCGGATAGGGCGCCGTACAGGCGGTCGGCCTCTTCCCTGTTGTCTAGGTCGAGGCAGAGGGTGGTGTTATTGCCGATCCGGGTCTCCTGACCCATCGACTGGAGCATGTCCGTCGCCATCAGCAGGTGGCCGCTGATGATCGGGAGCTCGGCGTGCAGCACGAGGTTCCGCTCCTCGGCGGGCAGCTGGCCGGGCCCGACGGCGGGCATGTCGGAGTAGCGGCTGAGCATGGTGACCTCAGTGCCGAAGGTCTTGGCGTAGAAGGCGAACGCCTCCTCGGTCTGGCCCTGGAAGTTGAGGTATGTGCTGACTCGTGCCATGGATGGCTCCTTCGTCGGAGACGCCCCCGGGCGCCTGCCTTATCGTCTGCCAGCTCAGACGCCCGGTCCGCCGGGAATTCATCGCTGTCCCGGCCGCAGCGTCTCGCTACGGCGTGGGATGTAGCAGTCTGGCATGGCCGCGGTATCTGACGCGCACGCGACCGCGGTATTTGCGGCCCTGGCCTGGCCGGTCAATGACGACCCGGGTTTCACGGCGTTAGCGGTCAGGCCGGACCCGCCTTTCCGAGAGCCAGGTCGAGGGCCTTCTCCAGGCTGTCCTGAAAGGCTTGCGCGACGCCGTGCAGCGCAGCTGCCCGGTCCCAGTCGCCCGCATCGCCGGCCAGGCAGGCCAGGCCGAGGACGGCGGGGGCCATGTGCCAGTTGCTGCCGTTCCGGCGGCCGATCCGCAGGGCGGCCTCGAAGGCGGACCGGGCGCCGTCGAGGTCTCTGTCCGCGCGCAGCACGTCACCCAGGTTGGCCTGCACGCTGGCCTGCTCGTATCCGATCTGCTGCGCGGCTTGTGCCGCGGCTTCCAGGTGAGCCCGGGCGGCGGGGATGTCCCCCGCTTCTAGTGCAGCAATGCTGGCGTTGCTGTGCAAGACGGAGTTGGTGAGATGGTCGCCGGTTCGTTCGGTACAGGCGATCGCCTCGGCGAACAGCCGCCCGGACCGAGCCGGGTCGATCGTCATGAGATACCTGTTCAGGCTCCAGGCCAGCTCCACGTCGTCGCCGACCCGCCGGGCCCGCTCGACCGATTCCTGCCCGAACGGACGCCCTGTCTCCGGCTCGCCGGCGAAGAAATGCGTGGCGCACAGCGCCCCAAGGGCCCTGCTGAGCAGCCGCTCGTCGCCCAGCTGGCGGGCGGCCTGGACCGCCTGTTCAGCAAGCTGCCGTGCGGTGGCGAGGTCAATGAAGAAAGCGACGACCGCGGCGGTGCCCAGCACCGCTCCGCGCCACCGATATTCGCACCCCGCCAGGACCGGCCACTGGCCGACCTGGCCGCCGGGCACCGCGCCCTGCACGACACCGGCGCCACCCACCTCCTCGCAACCCTGGTCCCGGCCCGAGCACCGCTCCCACGGCGTCGCGCTGTTCACCGTCGGCTCGCTACTGTGCGATGCCGGCCAGATCTGTTCGCGGCGGCCCCCAGACGCGCCCCCTTTGGGAAATTAAGCGCCACCGCCCGGCGCTGGGACGGTATAACAGCCCGGCTGCGTCCCCTTGCTTCCGGTGATGCGCGAGTGGGCGCCCCCGGCGGGACGTCAGCGTGGCGGCCAGCCAACCGCATCGAATACAGCGACCGGGTCGAGGTAGTCCCGCCAGTGCGCCACCTTGCCCTCCCGGAGCGTGAGCACGGAGATATACCGGTTGGAGTACCGGCGCCCGGTAGCCACAACGTGACCCTCGGAGGCGTACTCGAGCACCACGACGCCGTTGGTCGCGTCGTGGTGAACGGCCAGGTCAAAGCACCGGTCAAGAATGATCATGGTGCCGTAGGGGCGGTACAGCTCAGCGACTGCGGCTCGGCCCTGGATATGCCGGGGGTACCCGGGAACCGTCACCACGTAGTCGACGGTGATGTCCTCCGCGAGGATGTCGAAAAAGTGGCCGGGCTCGACTAGCCCGGCCAGGCCCTGTTCGATGATCCGGAAGAACGGGTCGAGCGCGGCGAAGTCCGCCAGGCCGGCGATGGGTGCCTTCATGCCATGGTCCGGCCGGCCGCTGTTGCCTTTACTCTTTTAGTGGTGGTCGCCTTTTCTGGTCCCGGTTGCGGAGGGATTTCGGCGGAATCTGGGCCGAGGTTCCAAGCGATGCGGAAGTCTTCTATGTACCTGACCGCAACGCGTACGTTCACCGACATCTGCTGGCGGGCGGCCGCCAGATGGTCCAGGCTTCGCTTGCCCTGGGTAGGGTTCTCCGCCGTTTCCAAGTGGCTGCGTGGAAGGTCATCGGTGAAGAACTCCAAGACCGTGGCGAGGAAGAAATACAGCGCAGAAAGATCACGAGCCCACCGGCACGCGATGGGCTCGGCGGCGGTGCTCTGCCCGGCATCGTGCACGGCTTTGGCGGCGGGCGGGTCTGCCGCCCAGGATTCAAGCCGCTTACTCCTGTTCATAAAGGTAAGGGCGTCGGCAGTGTCGTTCGGCTCGTTTGGCATCTCCGCGAGCAACCCGAGCAGCTCATCGCTCGGCCCGTCGCCGACTGACCGGATGAGCTGGTGCTGCAGGCCGTGCGTTCTGGCTCTTGCCTCCTCCATGCAAAGCCGCTGTGCCGTCTCGGCGAGGAGGACTTCCGGCTGTGGCCCGCGGATCACCGTACGCGCGATGCGCACGAGGTCGCGCGCGAGGCCTCCCGACAGCACATGGCACAGGGCGATGAATGGCATCGGCCAGCCGATCACCCGGCCGTAGAGCAACTGCTTGGCCGCGGCATGATTGAGGTAGCTGACCGTGATCACACTATCGAAGCAGGTGTCGAAGACGTCACGGAATGGCAGACCACGCCGGTCGAAACTCGCCGCCGCATCTTCCGATACCGAGACGAGGAAGTAACACTCGCGTATGCCGAAGATCCCCTTGATGTCGTTAAGGAACCGCTCTGCTTTGACGCCTGACTCCAGCTTGTCAAGCTCATCGATACCAATCACGACGCGGTAGCGCTGAGTGATTGACGTGGCGAATTCGCGGAACCGTCCCACGAGTTCGGGATATGTCTGTGGCTGGCGTGCCCACGACGCGCCCTGGGTCCATTGGGACTGCAAACCGACAGGTATGTTGCCGCCGCCCAGGCTGATGGTTCCGGACCAGTCGGAGCTGATTGTCTGCTGGAAGCGGATAGCGATGAGGGAGTCCATCGCGAGCTCCACGAGCCGTTCCCTGCTTCCTTGATCCTCCCATGCCCGGTAATCGACACTCGATGGCCATGCTGAATACAGGCGGCTGCCGACAAGAGCCAGCGGCGCGCAGAGCATCAAGCCTCCGATAAGGACGACGAGAAGGCTGCCCATCAATGACAGGCTCCACGTTGACGGGACGAACGAAAAACTTATGGCGATGATACCGAAAGCGAAAGAAGCGACAGCAACCTCAGTGATTAGCACGCCCATCATGCGGCGCAAATCACGACCTGAGCGATAGTGTTCGGCGATTATCGTTGGCGGATCTCTTTCCAGGGTCATCTCAGGTACGGTTTGGAATGATATGGCGGTAAACCCGATCGGTCCGCTGACCGCGATCGCTGCCGCGCCAACGATGTAGCTCGATAGATGCACCGGCGACACCCAGTCCGTGAGCAAGGCGAGTGCTCCGCCCATGAAGAGCGTGCTCAAACCAAATGAGCGATTCCGCAGCTGGCTACGACGCATATAGATTAGCTTCTCGCTATAAGCTTGTCTATCACGGAGAGTGATCTGATCAAATCTCGAATACCACCAAGGGTAGCTTTTGGGGTCCGTGCTTGGCGCCATTCTCGCTATCGCTGTCCGAAGATTAAGGGTAGCGACGGCTAGGAGCACCAGGATACCGCCGAGGAATACGCTGACCGGCCTTACGAGTGACGGGTGCACTCGCAGCGAAGCCGTGATGAGCAGCACGCCCCAGCCAACGCCGATGCCGCCCGCGAGCGCTGTTGCCGCCGCACACATGCGCAGGACCGGCCTAGGGTCGCTACCTGCGGCTATCTGAGGTGGTTGGATCTCCGACTCGGCCCATGGACCCGCCACCCGGCGGCACAACTCTGCGAACAGGTAAAGGATAAAGTCACGTGGCTCGTAATCAACAGGCGCACTTACGCGCAGGCCAAGCCAAGGTTTCGGTTGTTGCGCCCCCGGCGTCGGGCCCTGCTGCGCGGTAGAGGTGCAGAAAACATCAATGAGGGTGGATTTGCCCGCCCCCCGCGGGCCTGCCACACCGATACTTGCCCCATGCATCCGATTGAGCAGGTCGCGCATTGCCTGGATAGCGGGCGTGGTGACTGGCTTGTCCGATGCCAGCGGTTCGCTCAGCGCAGGCGCGTCGATGTCCGGCATGTGGGCCGTGTAGAGATCTTCCAGACGGGTATTGAGAGCGCGACGCAGAGTGTCTAGGATGCCGTCGTTGAGCAGCTTCTCGGTAAGTCGCTGCCAGGCTTCTTCAAGCTCTGTACGGAGGCTTCCATATTCAGCAGTTCCGGTCGCCGCCAGTGTGGAAGCCGCCGAGATGAAAACTTCTTGGTCCCGCAGGCTGGCTTGCAAGCTGACGAGATCTCGTTGCAGGCCGGACACTGCGCGGCGGACTCGTTCCTTTTGGTCCCTGCCGCCACCGAGTAGGCGAAGCAGAAGAGCCGATGGCGCGAAAAACACCGCGAGAAGCGCCGCGGGCACCAGCAGGGCGCTGGAAGCTATCTGAAGCCACGTGAGGCGTTCTTGCAAGCGACGCCTCCTAGAGGCGGGTTTCGGGACACCACCCGCGTTCTGAGATCTCGGCTGACCGCGATCCGCCGATGGGGGTTCACTTGAAGCAGCCGGTGTGGCACTCTTCGCCTGGTCGAGCCCGCGCCTGATGTCGGCGAGGGCGGTCACCGGATCGAATTCTTCGGGTTCCAGGCCCAGTCGATTGGCTTCAGGGGCGAGGGTACGCCAAACATTGGCTAGGCGGAGGTATTCCTTTTCGACGTTGGCCGATGCTGCTGCCACCCCAGGATCGATCTCGGTAATGCGGCGCTGGATCGCGGTGCGATGTGCCTCTAGTTCTCGAACCCGGCGGCGTGCCCCGGCGACACGGGCCCAGATATACGCCCGCTCGCTTTCGACCGCACTGCGCAGATCCGGGCGGCTGTGCTGGGGGAACCGGTCGAGGGCAGCCGTCACCTCTTCCGACTCAAGCGCTCTGGTAAGGGCGCGGGCAAAGCATTCGCTCTCTTGCTGAGTTTCAGAAGCGTTCTCTAGATCACTCATCGCCCTCCCTGCACAAATCGCCTGCCTGTAGGTTCGACGTCAACAGGATGTTCCGCCGGCCAGCCGCGCTATGACCCGAGTGTCCTCCAACAGGGTAAAATGCAACCACTGCCGTAGTCGAATCGTGACCGAAGGTCATGTCTTCAGCAGCTGCCACCACCTCCGTTTCGGGGTGGCGTGTGTGGCAGATGATTGCGCAGTACGCCCCTGGAACCCCAGGCACACGGACACGTAGCGGACGGCGCGGCGGTGTCCATCTGGGGAGGTTCCGTTCGTCGTCCGAGTGGACGAGCCGAAAGACCGGCTCGACAGACCTTCCACCGGATGGAGGAGCGATGGTGTACTCGCTGTCGACGGCCCTCGCAACCCGTACCGGCGCGGTGACCGGGTCGGTGCGGGTTCCGGCTAGGGTTCGGTAGGGGAGGGGCAATGCGTTACATGCTGATCCACACGGCCGACCCGGACGTGGCCGCGCAGTGGGACGAGAACGAGAACTGGGCCGCGTTTTCGGCCTGGCTCGAGGATGTGGTCCGTTCCGGGGTCAACCTGCAGGGGGCCCGCCTGCGGCCGACGACGGATGCCACCACGATCAAGATCCGGGACGGTGAGCTCATCATCACCGACGGGCCGTACGCGGAGACCAGGGAGCAGGTGGCCGGCTACGACGTGCTCGAGTGCGCCAGCCTGGACGAGGCGGTGCGGTGGGCCAGCCGGCACCCGCACTCCTGGCTGGGGTCGGTCGAGGTGCGCGCCCTGCCGGACAGCGCCCCCGCCGTGCCGCTGCCCGAGCCGGGCCAAGGCAAGATCCGGTACCTGATGCTCGTCTGCACCGACCCGGCCGTCGCCGCCCGGGAGTTCGAGCACATCGAACCGGTGGATCCCTGGGTAGCCGAGCTGGACGGCCGGGGCGTCCGCCTGTACGGCAGCGAACTGGAGCCGCCCGGCAGCGCCCGCACGGTACGGGTGAGAGACTCCCGAGCCATCGTGACAGACGGCCCGTTCGCCGAGACGAAGGAGCAGATCGCCGGCTTCGACGTGCTCGAGTGCGCCGACCTCGACGAAGCCATCGAGGCCGCGGGCAGGCACCCGATGGCCCGCCTCGGCATCTTGGAGGTGAGACCGTTCTGGCCGTTCGGGGAGAACTAGCGGGGACGGTCGCGGCCGATGCCTTCCGCCAGGAGTGGGGCCGCATCAATGCGGCCCTGATCCACCAGACGGGTGACTGGGACCTGGCCGAGGACTGCGCCCAGGAGGCCTTTACCCAGGCGCTGCGGCGCTGGCCACGCGACGGCGTGCCGGACCGTCCGGGGGCGTGGCTGATGACGGTGGCCCGCAACGCGGCCATCGACCGGCTGCGGCGCAGCAGCACCTACCGGGCCAAGGTCCAGGAACTGGCCGTGATGGCAACCAGACAGACCGGAACGGACCCTCCTGAACCCCACGCTGACGACAGCAGCGTCCCGGACGAACGGCTCCGGCTGATCTTCACCTGCTGTCACCCCGCGCTGGCGATGGAGGCGCGGGTCGCCCTGACGCTCCGCACCCTGACCGGGCTGAGCACCGCCGAGATCGCCCGTGCCTTCCTGGTGCCGGAGGCCACGATGGCCAAGCGGCTCGTCCGGGCCAAACACAAGATCGCCCACGCGCGCATCCCCTACCGGGTACCGCCGGCCGGTGCCCTGCCGCAGCGGGTACCGGGCGTTCTGACCGTGCTCTACCTGGTATTCAACGAGGGCTACTCGGCCAGCGCCGGGGACGACCTCATCCGGCGGGACCTGTGCGACCGGGCCGTCGCCCTGACCGGCGTGCTGGCCGAACTGCTGCCCGGAGAACCAGAAGCCGAGGGGCTGCTCGCCCTCATGCTGTTCCACCGCGCGAGGCAGGCGACGCGGGTGGACGACCGCGGGGACCTGGTGACCCTGGAAGACCAGGACCGCACCCGCTGGGACCAGGCCCAGATCGGCCTCGCCCGCCGGCACCTCGAACAGGCCCTGGCCGGCCGGCGGCCTGGGCAGTACCAGCTCCAGGCGGCCATCGCCGGCTGCCACGCCGCCGCCCCGACGGCGCAGGCCACCGACTGGCCGCGGATCGCCCGGCTCTACCAGCACCTGGCGGACCTGACCGGCTCGCCCGTCGTCGAACTGAACCGCGCGGTCGCGGTGGCCATGGCGGACGGCCCCGCGGCCGGGCTGGCGCTGCTGCAGCCCCTGCAGGCCGGCGGCGCCCTGGCCGGGTACTACCTGCTGCCCGCGACCCGGGCCGACTTCCTGCGCCGCCTTGGCCGGAACGCCGAAGCCGCCCGCGCCTACACCGAGGCCGCAGCCCTGGCCGGCACCGGCCCCGAGCGCCGGTTCCTGACCGCACGGCTGGCCCAAGTCAGCTCCCCTCGGCGGTGTTTATTCTTCGGTGCTTATTCTTCGGCGAGTAGCTGGGCGGCGGGGAGGCGGCGCAGGGCCTGGGCGGGGAGCAGCGCGGCGGTGGTGGTGACGAGCAGGCCGCCGGCGCCGGTGGCGGCGGCGATGA
>Ga0302235_10002635_pt1 | contig 12803 bp, 11 predicted proteins | sample II_Palsa_N3_3_FD_193577 | JGI IMG/M metagenome (GOLD analysis project Ga0302235, IMG submission 193577) | Peat permafrost microbial communities from Stordalen Mire near Abisko, Sweden - II_Palsa_N3_3 | ecosystem: Environmental > Terrestrial > Soil > Palsa > Peat permafrost | place: Sweden... | reverse complement strand
CACGCAGATGGCCCAGAGCGTCTCCAGGCTCGGGTTGCCGGTGCCCGACTCCAGCTGGGACAGCGTGGACTTGGCGATCCCGGCCCGGCGGGCGACCTCGGTCAGCGAGAGCCCGGTCCGCCGCCGTTCCCGCCGCAGCGACGCGGCGATCAGCTCCAGCGGCGCGCCCCCAGCAGGGTCGTTCGGCATATCACCCACGCGTTCGCTTTGACGAACGCCAGGATCGGTGTTCATAATAAACTCCGTGAGTTCGATATATAGAACTCTATCGGGCGGGACCCTGCGGGACATCGCCCTGGCCTGCCTCGCCGTCTGGTTCATCGGCCTGTCCTACGGAGCCATCGCCGTCGCGTCCGGGTTTCCGCTGTGGGTGCCCGCCGCGCAGAGCGTGCTGGTGCTGGCCGGCGCGTCGGAGTTCCTGTTCATCGGGATCGTCGCCGCGGGCGGTAACCCGCTGGCCGCGGCCGCGGCCGGCCTGCTGGTCAACGCCCGCCACCTGGCCTACGGCCTGGCCCTGCCCGACGGCGTCACCGGGCCCGGCCTCGCCCGTCGCCTGCTCGGCAGCCACCTGATGAACGACGAGAGCGTGGTCTTCGCCCTGGCCCAGGAGGACCTGCCCCGCAAGCGCGCCGCGTACTGGGCCTGCGGCCTGGGCGTGCTGCTGTGCTGGCCGGCCGGCGCCGTCCTCGGGGCGCTGATCGGCAGCGTGATCACGGACACCGGCGCGTTCGGGCTGGACGCCATGTTCCCGGCCGTGATCCTGGCCCTGATCGCGCCCGCGCTGCGTGACCGCCGGCTCAGCCGGGCCGCTGTCACCGGCGCCGTCATCGCGCTGGCCGCCACCCCGTTCCTGCCCCCCGGCCTGCCCGAACTGCTCGCGCTGCTCGCCCTCCTTACGATCAGGAAAACAACGTGAAGGACCCCACGCTGTTCGCGGTCGGCCTGATCACACTGTCGGCCGGCACGTTCGCGTTCCGGCTCGCCGGCCCGGTGCTGCGCCAGCGGATCTCCTTCCCGCCCTGGGCCGAACGCCTGCTAGAGACCGCAGCCGTCATTCTGCTCGCCGCGCTGGTCGTCACCACGGGGCTGACCGAGGGACATCACCTGGCCGGCCTGGCCCGCCCGGCCGGGGTGTGCGTCGGCGGGGTCCTGGCCTGGCGCAAGGCGCCGTTCCTGGTCGTGGTGCTGGCCGCCGCGGCCACCACCGCCGTCTTGCGCCTGCTCGGGATCCCGTAGGGTGCCCCCTGACCGCCATAACCTTTAAAAAATTTTTGGCGGAACGGGCCGTGGTCCGTGCCCCCGGTACCCGTTCAAAGTTGAATAACGCCAGATCGATCTGCCGGGTCCGATTGCTGCCAGAATGGGTTCGTGATAGTAGCTGGCCGGGCTGACGCACCCCCGCGCGCCGAGCCGGGACTACACGCCGAGACGGGATCGCGCCCCGGCGCCGCCCGGGCCGACGCCGGGCCGCTGCTGTCCGTCTCGGGGCTGAGCGTTACCTATGGCCAGCTCCGCGCGCTGGACAACGTCAGCCTGAGCGTGCGCAGCGGTGAGCTCGTCGCGCTGGCCGGCGAGAACGGGGCGGGCAAGACCACGCTGGTCCGCTGCATCGCCGGGGACGTGATCCCGGCCAGCGGTGAGGTCTTCTTCGCGGGCCGGCGCGTGCCGGCCGACCAGGCCGCGGCGGTCAAGCAGGGGATCGCGGTGGTCTGGCAGGACCTGGCCTTGTGCGACAACCTGGACATCGCGGCCAACATCATGCTGGGCCGGGAGCGGCCCCGGCTGCTGATGTCGGAGACCCGTTTCCACAGCGAGGTCGTGTCGCTGCTGGCTTCGCTGCGCATCCCGATCAGCGACACCAGGCGCAGCGTCCGCTCCCTGTCCGGTGGGCAGCGTCAGCTGGTGGCGATGGCGCAGGCCATGGGCCGCAAGCCGCGGCTGCTGGCCCTGGACGAGCCCACCGCCGCGCTCGGCGTGAAGGAAGAAGCCCAGGTCGAAGAGCTGATGGCGAACCTGCGCGAGCAGGGCACCACGATCTTGCTGGCCTGCCACGATATCGACCAGATGTTCCGGCTGGCCGACCGGATCGTGGTGCTGCGCCAGGGCCAGATCGTGGGTGACGTACGGACGGCCGACGCCCATCCCGATGACGTGGTGGCGCTGATCTCCGGCCAGCAGGCCGGCTCCTCCGCCCGTGAGCAGCTGACCCGGCTGCACGGGCTCACCGACCGGCTGGTCTCGGCCGACCCGGCGTCCAGCCTGCCGCTGATTTTGTCCGCGCTGGGCGCGGCGCTCGGCAGCGAACGGCTGTGCATTCACCTGGTCAGCGACAAGATCTTGCACTGCGCGGCATCGCTGGGCTTCCAGACCGGGCAGCTCGACCCGTGGAACCGGCTGCCGTTCGGGCCCGCAGGCGGCCCGGTGGGGATGGCCGCGGCGGACGAACGCCCCTTCATCGCCGACAGCGTCCGGCCGGGTGCGGCCTGGGGCAGCTTCCGTGACCTGGCCAGGACGGCCAACATCGCCAGCTCGTGGTCGGTCCCGGTCCTCGGGCCCAGCGGGCTGTCCGGCGTGATCACCGTGTTCCGGACCGAGCACGGCGTACCGGAGCCCGACGAGCTCGGCCTCATCACCGTCTACGCGGGCTACGCCGCCAGCGCCATCGAGCGGGACCGGCTGCTGGACCAGGTGACCACCAGGAACCGGGTGCTGGAGACGATCCGCGAGATGCTGGAGACGCTGGCCGGACCGGTCCCGGTCGCCGAGGGGCTGTCCATCGCGGTCCAGTCGCTGCGCCGTGGCCTGCAGGCCCACGAGGTCGCGCTGATCACCCAGCCGGCCGGCCAGCCCGCGCGCTGGCGCGCCTTCACCGGCCCGACGGGCACCGACTGGTCATCGGCCACCCCGTCCATGCGCGACATCGCCGAGAGCGCGCTGGGCACCGCCGTCCCCGACGGGGTGGCCCGGCAGCTGGCCAGCAGCCGCCGGCATCGCGTGCGGGCGGTGGCCTTCGTGGCCGCCGGCGGCCCCACCATGCTGCTGGCCAGCTGGCGGCGGTTGCCGCCGACCAAGGAGGAGACCGCGCTGCTGGAGGACGCGGCGCACTCCCTGCGGCTGGCCCTGGAACGGGAGGAGGTCCTGCACGCCCACCAGGAGGCGGCCGCCCTGCGCAGGTCACGGGAGCTGCAGCGCGGGTTCCTGTCCCGGATGAGCCATGAACTGCGCACCCCGCTGACCGCCATCCGGGGCTACGCGTCCAGCCTGATGCAGCCCGACGTGACCTGGGATCGCGAGTCCCAGCAGCGTTTCCTGGACCGGATCGCGGCGGAGTCGGCCCGCCTCGGCCGCCTGGTCGATGACCTGCTCGACTTCTCCGCGATCGAGTCGGGCACCATTCGCCTGCAGTGGGACTGGTGCGACATCCGGCTGGTGATCGAGGCCGCGATCGCCTGCCTGCCGCCGGCCAGCGCCGCGTCGATCGAGCTGGCCTGCGAACCGGCCCTGCCCGTGGTGTGGGCCGACCACGACCGGATGGAGCAGGTCTTCGTGAACCTGCTGAACAACGCGTCGCGCCACAACCCGCCGGGCACCCCGGTGCACGTGACCGCCGCCCACGGGACGTCCGAGGTGGTGATCAGCGTGCGGGACGACGGCGTCGGCATGCCGCCCGAACTGGCGGCCGCCCCGTTCGAACCCGCCCGCAGCAACGGCAACGGCCACCGCAAGAGCGCGGGCACCGGCCTCGGCCTGTCCATCGCCAAGGGAATCGTGCAGGCCCACGGCGGCCGGATCGAGCTGACCCCGCTGCCCAAGGGCACCTGCTTCCAGGTCTACCTGCCGGTCGAGGCCGAGGTCGACGCGGGCCGGATGGCCGCGAACCGAAGGGACCACGACGGTGACGATGACTGAGGACACGCGCAAGACCTGCGCCCTGGTGGTGGAGGACGATCCCAACATCGTCGACCTGATCCGGTCCAACCTGGCCGTGCGCGGCTTCGACACCATCGTCAGCGTGGATGGCATGCGCGCCCTGCAGCTGCTGGAGACCGAGGACCCGGACATCGTCCTGCTCGACCTGATGCTGCCCGAGGCCGACGGCTTCGACCTGTGCCGCCAGATCCGCGAGCGCTCCCCGGTCGCGATCATCGTGGTCTCGGCCCGCGGCGGCGAGCGGGACAAGGTGACCGCCCTGCACATGGGCGCGGACGACTACCTGACCAAGCCGTTCAGCATCGAGGAGCTGCTGGCCCGGATCACCGCGACGCTGCGCCGGACCCGGCCCGCCGCGCCCACCGAGCAGCAGGCGCCCCCGGTCATCGTGGTCGGCGACATCGTCATCGACCTGGCCCTGCAGCAGGTCCGGCGCAACGGGCAGCCGGTGCACCTGACCCCGACCGAGTTCGCCCTGCTGCGCGAGCTCGCCGTCAACCGCGGCAAGCTGCTCACCCACGCCCACCTGCTGCGCCGGGTCTGGGGTCACGGCTACGAGACCGAGACCGAGTACCTGCGCGTCTACGTCCGGCGGCTGCGCGCCAAGCTCGAGGCGGACGACAGCGCCCCGCTCATCCTCACCCAGCCGCGGGCCGGCTATCGCCTGGCCCCCGAATGACCCGAATCGCAATTTCGGGTCACACTCGGATCACAATTCAGTTACACCCAGGCTATCCGTTAACGGTATCTTCACGGGCCGGTGCCGATGTTAAGGCCATGTTAATTCCGGGAACTCTAAGGTGGCAGCTAAGACGCTGCGCTGCGATCGCAGGTAGGCACGCGGTTACGTTCGGCATGCCTGAATACGATCATGTGGTCGTTCATTACTACGCGAGGTGGTACGTAATGATCCGAGTGGCCGTCCGTCAGCGGCCGTGTCCGGATAGAGACCGCTGGTCGGGTTCTATCCGGCGGATGAGCGTCTGGGAGGCGCAATTCGACATCCTCACCGGGCGGATTTGCCGCACGATGACCGACGTTCTGCTGACGGGAGAACTTTCGGGCCCTGGATTTCTCATGTCGAATGCACTAACTTCCCTCCGAAGGGACACCGCTACTCCACCGGTGTCCCGGTCGGCTTATTCGGGTACATCTGGGCGAAAGGGTATGGGGAATGCGAGTAAGTAACAGAAGTGAGGGAGGTCGCCGCCTCCCCAGAATGGGCTGGATAGCTCTGGCCGCGGCCCTGGCCCTGGCGGCTGCGGGCTGTTCGTCCTCGTCGAGCTCGAGCTCGACGAGCACGCCTGCCTCCTCGGGCTCGTCGTCGTCGGCGGCCACGGGCTCGACCACGGTTCCGAACCTGAGCATCGACTCCTTCACCGTCAACATCGCGTCGACCATGAGCCAGCTCAAGGGGCTGGCCCAGGCCGGGACCAAGGGCGCCACCAGCCTGCAGGTAGGCGTGGTCCTGCCCGACACCACGTCGTCGACGCGGTGGGTTGACTTCGACGCGCCGTACTTCAAGCAAGCCTTCCTCGCCGCCGGGTACACCTCGTCGGAGTTCCGCATCGACAACGCGCAGGGCAGCGACGCGACCCAGCTGAGCGACGCGACGGCCGACATCAACCTGGGTGCCAAGATCCTGATCGTCTGCCCGCTCGACGGCCCGACTGGCGTCGCGATCGCGAAGCTTGCCGAGCAGAAGGGCGTCACCCTGATCGCCTACGACCGCGCCATTTTCGAAGGCACGAAGACCTACTACGTCAGCTTCAACGGCGAGGCGGTGGGTGAGCTGATCGGCACGGGCTTCAACGCCTGCCTTACGGCCTGGCACATCAAGAACCCCGAGGTCTACGTGCTGAACGGCGGCGAGGACACCGACCCCAACGCGATCGCCTTCGCCACGGGTTACAACAAGGTGGTCTTCAACCAGGCGGCCAAGTCGGTCGCCGCGGGCGCGAAGGGCACCGCCGACGGCGCCACGCTGGTGGCCGAGAACTTCGCCCCCGGCTGGGACAACACCAAGGGCGGCACCATCTTCCAGCAGGCGTTCACCGCCAACCCGAAGATCAACGCCACCATCGAGGCCAATGACGGGCTTGCCAACGCGGTGATCACCGACCTCAAGGGGGCCGGGGTCAAGCCCAACACGATCCCGACCACGGGTCAGGACGCCACGGCGCAGGGCATGGCCTGGATCCTCGAGGGCTACCAGTGCGGCTCCGTTTACAAGCCGGTTTACAAGGAGGTCCAGGACGCCGTATCGGTGGCCACGATCCTGCTGGCCGGCCAGACGGTGCCTCCGGCCCTGCTCAACGGCACGGCCACGGACTCGGCTGACACGAGCATCACCGAGCCGGCGTCCCTGCTGTCGGCCACGTGGGTGACCAAGTCCAACATTGAGTCGACCGTCGTCAAGGACAACTTCGACACGGCCTCGGCCATCTGCGCGATCGCGGGCGCGAGCGTCTGCTCCGCAAACGGCATCAAGTAATCAGCTGACCTGGGGAGCCTCGGCGGGTTTCCGCTGAGGTTCCCCAGGTCATGAGATAGTTGAGCCTCCGGTAACGCTACTGACGGGTATTGAAGATGACTGAGGTAAACGAGGCCCCGGCAGGCGCGAGCAGCGGCGGGGAGGACGCGGAACCCCTGCTGAGCATGCGGGGCATCGACAAGCACTTCGGGCCGGTGCAGGCGCTCTACGGGGTGAACCTGGATCTGTACTCGGGGAAGGTGACCGGCCTGTGCGGAGACAACGGGGCCGGGAAGTCGGTGCTCACCCGCACCATCGCCGGCGCGCACCAGCCGGACCACGGCCAGATCTTTTTCGAGGGGAAACCGGTACACATCCGGAGTACCCGGGACGCCTCCGCGCTCGGCATCGAGACCGTCTACCAGGATCTGGCGCTGGCCGACAACCTGGACATCGTCCAGAACATGTTCCTCGGCCGCGAACGGCTGCGCCACGGCCTGCTCGACGAGGACTCGATGGAACTGGCGGCGGCCGACACCCTGAAGACTCTTCGGGTGACCACGGTGCGCTCGATCCGCCAGCCGGTGGCCTCGCTCTCGGGTGGTCAGCGGCAGTCGGTGGCAGTGGCCAAGGCGGTCATGTGGAACTCCAAGCTGGTGCTGCTGGACGAGCCCACCGCCGCTCTCGGGGTGGTGCAGACCCGGCAGGTGCTGGACCTGATCAAGCGGCTCCGGGACCAGGGGCTGGCCGTGATGGTCATCTCCCACAACCTGAACGACGTCTTCGAGGTCGCGGACCGGATCGCGGTGCTGTACCTGGGACGGATGGTGGCCGACGGGCCGGCCGCGGGCTTCGACCGGCAGAGCGTGGTGGAGTACATGACGACGGGCGCCGCCAACGGGCGGCCGTCCGAGCCTGCCGCATCCGCCAGTGGCGAGGTCTGAGCCCATGGCCCCGGATGGGGAAGACCCCGTGACCGCGGACCCAGGCCAGCCGCCGGCCGAGACGGCGCATGCCCGGCGGCGCCAGACGGAGGCCGAGGCGGTCGCGCTCGTCGCCGCCCCCGATATGTCCGTAGCCGACGTGCCGCCCGAGCTCCTGGCCCAGACGCTGGGCCAGTACCTGCGGGCCTCGTGGCTCCGCGTCCGCGGCGGCGACAGCGGTGTCCTGCCCGTGCTCATGGCCATGGTCGTGGTCGCCGTCGTCTTCCAGATCATCACCCCCGAGCACGCCTTCCTGCGGCCGAGCAACCTCGTGTACATCTTCGGGCTGAGCACCGTGTACATGGTGCTGGCGATCGCCGAGACCCTGGTTCTGCTCATCGCGGAGATCGATCTCTCGGTCGGCGCGGTCGCGCTGATCGGCGGGGTGATCGCGTTCAAGCTGGTCCAGCAGCCCGGGGCGGACTGGCCGTGGTTGGCGGCCATCCTCGCCGCGCTCGTCGCCTGCGGCGTGTTCGGCGCCCTCCAGGGGATACTCAGTGCCCGGCTCAAGATCCCGTCCTTCATCGTGACCCTGGGCGGGTTCCTGCTGTTCTCGGGCATCCTCATCGTCGTCCTCGGCGGTGCCGACGGCTCCGTGAACCTGAACACCTCGGACTCCAACCAGGCCGTCATCTATGACCTGGTCCAGGGGACGATCACCCCCGTGGCCAGCTGGATACTCCTGGTGGTCGTCGTCGGGGGCATCGGCACTGCCCTGTGGCTGCGCGCGGCCAGCAGACGACGCCAGGGCCTGGTGGCTCCCCCGAAGAGCGTGACCGCAGTCAGGATCGTCCTGGTGGCAATCGTCGGGGCGGCTGTGGTGGCGGTCTGCACTGTCAACCGCGGCACCTCGCTCAAGTCCGTGCAGGGACTTCCGTGGGTGATCCCGATCGTCCTCGTCGTCGCTGCCGTCTGGACGCTCGTGCTCGAGCGGACCCGTTTCGGCCGCTACCTGTATGCCATCGGCGGCAACCCCGAGGCGGCCCGCCGCGCCGGCGTCAGCCTGGCCGGCATGCGCACCTGGGCCTTCGCGCTCTGCTCGGCGACCGCCGGACTCGGCGGCATCCTGCTTGGGTCCTTCTTCTACGGTGAGTACAGCACCAATACGGCCGACCCCGGTCAGCTCGTCCTGTACACCGTCGCCGCCGCCGTCATCGGCGGGGTCAGCCTGTTCGGCGGCCGGGGTAAGGCCCTGCACGGTGTTCTCGGCGGGCTCCTGATCGGCGGCATCGCCTACGGCGTATCCCTGCTCAACCTGGGCAGCCTGTCTACGCCGCTGCAATACATCCTGCCCGGCGGCGTGCTCCTGGCCGCCGTGCTCATTGACGTGCTGTCACGGCGCGGTAGTACTGGGAGCGTGACCCGTGTCTGAAGTGCCCGTGTCTCAAGTACCGGCGGACTCCAGCCAGACCCCGGCCGGGGCGACGGACACCACGATGGTGGCCGACCTCACCGCCGCCGACGAGGCCGCGGCCGACGTCCCGCCCGAGCTCGTCGCCCAGTCGCTGGGCCAGTACCTGCGGGCCTCGTGGGCCCGGGTCCGCGGCGGCAACAGCGGTGTCCTGCCCGTGGTCCTGGCCATCGTGGTGGTCGCCATCAGCTTCCAGATCGAGAACTCGAAGTTCCTGTCGGCGCAGAACCTGGTCAACCTCTTCGAGCAGAGCACCATCTACATGCTGCTGGCCATCGCCGAGATCTTCGCCCTGCTCCTGGGCGAGATCGACCTGTCCGTCGGCCTGGTCATGGGGCTGAGCAGCGTCGTGGTCGCCGAACTCGTGCAGCCGACCGGCGCGAACTTGCCGTGGTGGGTGGCGATCATCCTGACGCTGATCGCGTCCTGCGCGGTCGGCGCCCTCCAGGGAACGCTCGTGGCCCGGCTGCGGATGCCGTCGTTCATCGTCACCCTGGGCGGGCTGCTGATCCTGGAGGGCGTGGCGATCATCGTCCTCGGCGGGAGCCTGGTTGGTATCGGCAACGCCCAGTACAAGAACGAGCTCGTCCTCTACGACATCTTCTGGGGATCGCTCAACACGACGGTCAGCTGGATCCTGCTGGTCGTGGTCGTCGGCGCCACCGCTGCCGGGCTCTGGCTGCGGGACGCCGGCAAGCGCCGTCACGGCCTGGAGGCTCCGCCGCGCAGCCTCACCGCGCTGAAGATCGTCCTGATGGTGGTCGCGGGCGTCGCGCTCGTCGCCATCTGCAGCGTCAACCGGGCCCACGTCGGGACGATTGAGGGAGTTCCCTACATCATCCCGATCGTCCTGGTCGTGCTGGGCGCCTCGACCATCCTGCTGCAGCGAACTCGCTTCGGCCGCTACGTGTACGCCATCGGCGGCAACGCCGAGGCGGCGCGGCGCGCCGGGGTCAGCCTGACCGGGATCCGGACCTGGTGTTTCGTCCTGTCCGCCCTGATCTCCGGGATCGCCGGCGTGCTGTTCGCCTCGTGGCAGGTCTCGCTGACCACCAACATCATCAAGGCCGCGAACAGCTACGTGCTGCTGGCGGTGGCCGCGGCGGTCATCGGTGGCACCAGCCTGTTCGGCGGCCGGGGCAAGACCATCCACGGCGTGCTGGGCGGCCTTGTCATCGGCGGCATCTACAACGGTCTCTACCTGCTAGGTGTGTCGAGTCAGTGGATCGACATCGTGGTCGCCGCGGTGCTGCTCGCGGCGGCGCTTATCGATGTCCTGTCACGCCGAGGCGCGTCGAACCAGGCGTGACCTCAGGGCGTCTACGGACCGTATGTGCGACAATCACTGTTTCCGAACGGTCCGTGGTGCATGATCAGATTCTGTGGGCAGTTACTCCTGCATGACCACGTTCTTGGCCGGCGCGCGGGCCACGAACCCCCGGACGTCCCCGTCCCCGGCCACGTAGGAGGACCGATGCGCCTAGCTGCCCTATCGTCCGACACGATGACACCGGAACAGGTCGGCCTGTACCGGGAGATCCTCAGCGGCCCGCGCGGCCAGGGCCCGCGCGCGGTCCTGCTCGCCACCGGCGCCGGCGGGCTGGCCGGCCCGTTCAACGTCATGCTGTACGCGCCCGCCGTCGGTCACGCCCTGCAGGAACTCGGCGCGGCGATCCGGTTCCGGACCGAGCTCACGCCCCGGGTCCGGGAGATGGCCATCCTGGTCGTCGCCCAGGCCTGGGACAGCGCCTACGAGCGGTCCTCGCACGAGCCGATCGGCCGCGACGCCGGGCTCACCGACCCGGAGATCAAGGCGCTGCGGGCCGGCACCGATCCCGGCTTCACCGACAAGGGGGAGCAGGTGGCCTACTCGGTCGTCCGGTCCCTGACCGGCCCGGCGGACCTGGACGACCAGCAGTACCACCTGGCCGTCACCACCCTCGGCGAGCAGGCCCTGGTCGAGCTGTCCACCCTGGTCGGCTACTACGCCACCTTGGCCCTGCAGCTCCGCATCTTCCGCGTCGGCGCCCGGGATTCCCCGCCCGCGTCGCACACCACGTTAGACATGCCCGGGGTCGGCCGTGCAGCGGCCGACCCCGGGCATTGGGACAGCCCCGGTACCCGGGAGTGGGAGCTGGTACCGGGGCTGTCATCCCCCCCTCTGGGATTCGTGACCCACCTTACCAGATCAGACCAGATCAGTCTAGATATACGCCCTAGTCGATTTAGGTCTGCTAAGTTAGGCTCGTGACCACACTTGAGGTGGTTCGGCACAATTTGCCCGAGCCGGCGTACCAGCAGCTCGCCGCCATCTTGACCCGCCGGATCGAGGCCGGGCAGTGGCGTACCGGACCGCTGCCGTCGGTCAAGGCCCTCCAGCAGCAGTACGGCGTGGGCCGGGACACGGTGCTGCACACCCTGCAGCTGCTCCGCGACGCCGGCCTGATCATCACCGTGGCTAAACGCGGCAGCTACGTCGACCACCGAAGCTGATCGCCTGAAGGCCGCCTGAGGGTCGCCTGGGGGTGGCCCGAGTATCGCGCTGCCTGGCGTCGGGCTAAGATGCCGCGGTGACCTCGGTTTTGTTCGCGCTGCTTACGGCGTTGTTCAACGGAACGGCCTCGGTTCTGCAGCGGTTGGCCGCCGAGGACGCGCCGCAGTCGCGCGCCCTGCACCTGTCCTTGTTCGCCTACCTGATCAGGCGCAAGGTCTGGCTGGCCGGGATCGGGATGGTCATCCTGGCCGCGGTCTGCCAGGCTATCGCGCTCGACACCGGGCCGGTGGCGCTGGTGCAGCCCATCTTCATCATCGAGCTGCCGTTCACCCTGCTGGTGGCCAGCCGGGTGAACCACCGCCGGCTGCCCCGGCTGACCTGGTACGCGGTGGGCTTGGTCACGGTCAGCCTCGGGGCCGGGCTGGCCGCCGCCGCTCCGTCGGGCGGGTCGGACCACGCCAGTACCAAGGTGTGGGTCACCGCCCTGATCGTCACCGGCGCCTTCGAGGCGGTGGTGATCAGCGTGGGCGCCCGGGCCGGGGGCAACGCGCGGGCGGCGGCGTTCGGGCTGGCGGCCGCGTGCGGTTACGCGCTGACCGCGACGCTGCTGAAGAGCGCGGTGTCGGCCCTGCCGCGGGGGGCCGGGGCGTTCTTCGGCTCATGGCAGCTGTACGCGACCGCGGTGGCCGGGGTCGGCGCACTGTTCCTGCTGCAGAACGCCCTGCAGGCCGGGTCGCTGGTCGCCGTTCAGCCGCCGCTCACCCTGGGCGACGCGCTGATCAGCTCCTCGTTCGGGGTGACCGTCTACGGGGAGAACGTGCAGACCGGCGGCTGGCTGCTGGTGGTCGAGATCGCCGCCGTGATCGCGGTCACCATCGGCTGCATCCAACTGTCCCGGTCGCTGTCCGTGGTCCACGGCCAGCAGCCCGCCCCGCCACCCGCAGCCGCAGCCGAGCCGGCCAGCTAGGCCAGCGCGCCACCGGTGCGCCGGCCCGGCCCGGCCGTCAGCGCGATCGGACCGGAACGATGGAACATCGAGCCGGCCAGGACCGGAACGTTGGAACATCGAGCCGGTTAGGTCGCGGCCTGCATCCGGTGCGGGTGGCGCTGCGGAGGCCTGCGGGGCGGACGGGCCTGCGGGGAACGGCCCGTCCGGGCCAGGGACGGAAGCACGCCGTGCGCGCCGTGATCCGCCCAGGATCCCGGCGCATGTGCCAGCCTGACCCCGGTACCTGGAAATCCAGGGAACCGCGGCCGGCCAGGGCGCGTCAGCCGCGGATGATCACCGGCTCGCCGGGGATCTTCACCAGCGTGTGGAAGAAGTTCGCGATGTCCATGGGGATCCGGACGCAGCCGTGCGAGACCGGCTCCAGCGGCACGTCGGTATCGCCGTGGATCGCGTACGAGGTGCCGAGGAAGAACACCGAGTTGTACATGTACCCGAGCGGCACCGAGATCCAGCCGGGGAAGAACGAGAGGGTGCGGAAGTTGCCGGTCGGCGTGATGGCCACG